>ERZ1292630.2620-Hain-H41-02um-R3-2620-length-16431-cov-6_pt2 | contig 11240 bp, 6 predicted proteins | sample MGYA00564408_ERZ1292630 | MGnify/ENA primary metagenome ERZ1292630 (study PRJEB36523, sample SAMEA6512641) | groundwater metagenome | collected 2019-01-08 | study: AquaDiva: Metagenomics assemblies of 32 groundwater samples | reverse complement strand
CCCCCCCCCCCCCCCCCCCCCCCCCCCCCCCCCCCCCCCCCTCCTCCTCGTCTCCTCGTGGCGCTGCTCTTCTCACCAATCACACGGCAAACCACAAGTTGGAGGACGCAGCCACGCGAACGCCGAAGGTACCACTCCTGAGCGGCGGGGGGAACTAACGACAAGCTCCGTTATCCGTCGTCACATCGACCCGCGTCTTTTTTCATTTGTGTGTGTGTGAGCCGCTCTCTATACAGTATAGAGTGAGGTGCCCCTCCCCCGCCAGGTGGCCCCCCTCTCTCTCCCCCCTGCGCATGCGACCCCCGTTCGGGCGAATGATAACCGTTAGAAGACGTTGCCCAGTTTGGGCGAGCCGGTGCGCTCAACGTAGGGCACGAAGGGGCGGTTCGGGAAGAATCGCTTGTTGCCCTTCGCCATGTCGGTCAGCATGCTCGAGGGAGCGAACCGCTCGTCCTTGCAGGTGTCCCGCAGCTGGCTCAGCCGGTCCACGATGGCGCCCACACCGCGGTGGTCGGCATATTGCAGCAAGCCACCCCGGAACGGTGGGAAGCCTGTGCCGAAGATCATGCCCATGTCGACGTCCTCAGGGGACGCGCAGACGCCTTCGCTGAGAATGAGGCTGGCTTCGTTCACCATCAACAACACACAGCGGTCCAAGATGTCGTTGGCCGAAAACGTGGTGTTCGGCGCCGAGCAAAGGTACTTGCTGGCCACGGTCACGTCCATGCCGAGCTCTTTCAGGCGATCGTCGTAGCGGTAGATGCCCTTGCGGTTCTTCTTTCCGAGGAATCCGTCGGCGACCATTTGCTCGATCTGCTTCGACACGGCGAAGCGCTTGCTCTTCAGGCCGTTCTCGAGCACGGGGCCCACGTGGCACGCCACGTCGAGGCCGACCTCGTCGAGAAGGCGGAAGGGCCCCATGGGCATGCCGAACCCCTTGATGACTTGATCGACGCGCTGAGGGTCCGCCTTGTCGTTGATCGAAAGGCGCCCCGCCTCGGCCATGTAAACGCCGAGGATGCGGTTCACGAGGAAGCCAGGGGCATCGCCGACGATAATCGGATGCTTCCCGGTCTTCAGGGCGACGTTGTAAATCGCCGCGACCGCCTCGGGCGACGTCTGCTTCCCCTTGATGACCTCGACGAGGGGCATCTTCGACACTGGGTTGAAGAAGTGCATGCCGACGACCTGCGAGGGGAACTTGGAGACCGACTGAAGGTCCGTCAGGGACAACGATGATGTGTTAGTCGCGAAAATGTTCTTCCCCGTGAGGATGCCTTGCGCCTCGAGCTCCACGAGCAGCTTCTTCTTGAGTTCCATCTTCTCGACGGCTGCCTCAACGATGACGTCACAGCCCTTAAAGCAGTCGTTCGTCGTTCCGCTCGTCACCAGCTTCATCTTTTTGGCCATGTCCGCGTCGGTGAGCTTCTTTTTCTTCCGCGCCGCCTCGAATTCGGCCTTCACCAACGCGATGCCAGCTTGGACCTTCTCCTCGGAGATGTCCTTCACCGCGCACGGATAGCCCTTGTTGGCGAAGTAGTGCACGATACCGCTTCCCATCACGCCGGCCCCAATGACGCCGGTGGTTTTCACCTCGGGGATTTTGTCCTTCGTGAGGCCGGTCTTCTTTTCGAGCTTCTTCATGCCATCCATCAAAAAATGGATCGAGCACTGATTCTTGGCCTCCGGCGTGACCATGAGGTCGGCAAAGAGCTGGGCCTCCTTCTTGTAGGCGGCGTCAGCCGAGTGGCCAGCGGCGTACATCACCGACTCCAGGGCCAAGTACTGCCCGAGGTACTTGCCCTTGGTCTTTTGATCGAGCATGTCGAGTGACTTCTTCAGGATGACGCGGCGGCCCAGACTGTTGTTCTCAAGGAGACGGTTGAGCAGCGACTTCGCTTTCCCCTTGCCGGGGCGGAGGGGCTTGTCCACTAACTTCCCCGCCCACGAACGGGCACCCTCAAGGAATCGGTACTCGCCTTTGAAGCGGTCGTCCGACTCAATCACGGCATCGACGGCGCCGGCCTTTTTGCATTTCTCGGCCTTGTTGGCACTTCCAGTGAGAATCCACGTGAGAGCCGTTTGAATGCCGGTGAGGCGCTGCAGGCGAACGGTGCCGCCCGCGCCCGGCAGCAGGCCGAGGAGCGTCTCGGGCAGTCCCATCACGCCCTTGGACGCCGCGATCACACGATGGTGGCAGGCGAGGGCTAGCTCGCAACCGCCGCCGAGGGCTTGGCCGTTGACGGCGGCCACAACGGGGTACGGCGTGCGCTCGATGCGGCTGAAGAGTTCCTGGCCCAAACGGGACGCCTTTTCGGCCACGGCTTTGTCCGTGACGGGATAGAGCTGTTCGAGGTCCGCGCCCACACAGAAGGTGTCCTTGGCGCTGGCGACAATAGCTACGCGTGCTTTTCCGCTTTTCACCGCGGCGTCGACCTCGTCGAAGGCGGCCTTCAGCGAGGCCATGAACGAATCGCCCAGGGCGTTGGCGCTCGACCCGCTGCGATCCATGACTATCCAAGCAAAAATGCCGGAGTCGTAGTGCACGGTGACGTGGTCGCCGCACGGCTGGGATGACCATTGGCGGGTTTTGAGAAAGTCGGACAGCCCGGTGCGCTTCGCATCCGCGCCGACAGGTTTCGCAGCCGGGGTTGCGGTCGCTGCGGCAGCTGTCGCTGCGGCTGCTGTCGCTGCTGCAGCTGTCGCGGCTGCGGCCGTGGCTGCCGTGGACTGTAATCGGCTCCCGGTCACCATGAAGTACGACGACGCAAGTCGCGCAGGTGCGGCGAGACCGGCAGCGCTGGGTGCGACCGTCCTGAGAAAACCACGCAGCATGATAGGGTGACGTTAAACAGTTATGACTGCGAACGGATGGGTGGCCTACGCGTGCCACAGAAGAACAAAAAAGGGACACTTGGCGTCATGAAGGTGTGAGCAGACCTGGCTGCCGTGCAGGCTCCTTCCACGGGCGACCTTCCCGGCTCTCTGCGTCGCCCTGCCCGGTTGAAACCCTTCCCCCTGCCCACCATTGAAACAGCCCACACACAACTCACATGGTCCTCCCCTCCATTCCCCTGGCAACGCGCACGCGAAAGGCGCTGCGTCTACCCTTCTGTGGGAAGGGGGCGAACTGATGTGTTAAAACGTCCGGCTGATCGCGTCGTCAATGCTCGCGACGTCCAGCTCGTCCGCCCACTCAGTGACCGTCTTGTCGAGCGCCTTCTGGAGCTTCATTTCCTGACGCTTCTCGTGGAAGTAGTGCAGCAGCGGCGCCTTGTTGACGACGGCGGAGGGCTTGAACAGGTCCATGACGACAAGCGGGAAGCAGGTGAAGAAGTTCCATTGCCAGACCATACCCCAGGAGGCCAGCCAGTAGGTCGACATAAACTCGAGATTACGGTGCTGCGTCACCGCGGTGGGCGCCGCGAGGACCACCGCTGTTTGCGGTGCGCAGCGAAGCGCCGCAACGGATCCCAGGCGTCGCATCATGGTCGCGAGAAGAGTGGGCGAAAGTCTTGCAGAAAAATCAGGGGTTTGGCAACTCGCAAAGTAGAGTCAGATTGAGCAGTGCTGAGTGTTGCAGTGAGAGAGGGGGAAGGAAGGAAATTTGAAGTCACCGGGAAGGCACGAAGGGCGATAAGGATGCCTGGACAGTGTGCGCGACGGCGCTATACTTGTAACACGCCACGGATTGCTTCAGTTCCATGTGGTGGGCATGCCGCTTCCACTTCTCCGCCTCCGATAGAGCATTTTCGAGCCGCCTTTGAAGACTCGCGTTCTCCGCTGCGGACGCGGAAAGGGCCACCCTGACGTCGCGAAGGCGGCGCGTCATTTCGCGGGATAGCCGTTTCAGTTTCAACTCGCTCTCATGCAGTTCGGCCTCGTGCTTCGCCTTCGACGCGGTCATTTCTGTCCGAAACGTCGTGGTCGTCAATTCGTGCTCTCGCAGTGCCTTGTCTAATTGGCGCTTCAACGCGACCACGTATTCGCGCAAACCGTCCGGCGCAAACGCGTCCGTTCGCGCAGCGTTCTTTGATTCTGGGAGAAGCGCTGCGTCGGTCGGCTGCATCGGGGGAGGAACGTTGGGGTTGACACTGGACAGCGCGGACCAGGTCGTCGCCGCGCAGCTTTGCTCGCAGATGGATGAGGCTCCGTCCGCCGCGTGCGGCAGCGGGAGGGGCGGCGGGTCGGTTTGATCCCCTCGGCTGATCGCCGCGGAGGGGACAGCGGCGTCAGAAAAGCACCCTGAAGCCGCGATGGTTTCCGTTCCCACACTGCGACTCGGGGGGTCTGCTACCGCGTGGGTGGACGCGCGCTGGCTGCCGATTGTGTCGGCGGACGAGGCCTCGTTCGCAGTTTGCAACGCGACGGATCGCTGGCGACTGCGACTGCGTCTCACGCGAGGGGGTGGCAGTTCGGGCGGCGAGGGGCCACGCCGCTTCGTGTGTCGCGTCGGAGGTCCACTCGTGTAGTGGTCCACACGTGTGGTAAAGTGCACCCCCACAGTGTCCTCAATGGGCGCGATCGTATCGCGTTGGCCTACGGCGACGCATCGATCGACGTCCCGGATAATTTCCTCAACGAGCGCCGTCAGTCGCAAGCGATCGGACCAATCCGCGTCGTTAGCCCCCGTCAACACCGAAAGTTGAGGTGAGCTGTCGGGAAACGAGGTGTCCACACAGGCCTCAAGGGGTTGCGGCGAACACATCGACGGGTCTGGCGAACGAGACTCGGATTTCAACAACGCCTCCGGTGTGGCGTGAACGGCCGGACGCTCTTCAGACGATTGCCGGCGCGGGGCTGCGTGATGGTGACAGCCGGACGCCTAGAAACGCGGCCGGCGACCTGCCAAGCAGCGACGTGCCCACAACGTCTGGCGGTATCGTCGACGTCATTCAGGTAGCGAACTGTGTGCGAGCGGCGGCGGCCCTTGTCGGGTTCTTCATCAACCACAACAATCCGCAACCATCAGCTTTGTCGCTCGGATGTACCTGTCACGGTTAGTCACGCTTGGTCTACGTGTGGGCGTCAACTTGCGGCATCTTTTAGATCAGCGTGCGCATCGCAGGGCACATCCACGATGCCGACAGAGGAAGTATTCTTCCCGGGAGACGGTTCGGATTGACCGTCCACCGCACACGCTGCGTGGGGGCCGTCCGCCTCCAAGCTCATCATCCGAGCCATCGCCGCGGCCGCCCACGGAGTGACCATAAAGCTGTGCTCCACGTTGGCGGTGGCAGGGGGCAGTATGTTATTGACGGAACTCATCGCCCTAGCCTGGGCAGTCGCCGGGACGAGAGGATGCAGCAGGAAGGGGGGGCTACCTAGGGCTACCTAGGGCAACCTAGGGAAGGAGGGGGGGGAGGGGGACGGTGCACCAAAGCATTGCGAGAGACACCGGATAAGATGATCGAATAGGGGGATGGAGAGAGGGGGTAGCCGCCCCAAACTACCAAGCGGAGGCTGCGGCGGCCGCGTCGGTCTGGGTCCCATCACGCGTGGCGTTGGTCACGTCGATCATCCGGATCAGATCCGCGAGCGCCGTCACTGGGTCGTCGGATCGGCTCGACATCCCGTACGGATCAACCACCTGAAGGTCGCGTAGCGTCGCCGCAAACATGAGGTGCAGTGCGACCTCATCCAACGGCGGAGTCGCCGAGGAGGACTGGAGGAGAAGGACGGAGAGGTCGGTGGGTGCGCCCAGCACAACCGCTGCGGCCGCCGCACGGCGCAGCGGGGACGGCAGCGTCGACGCCAGACCGCAATAAACAGGTGCGACGGACACCGCCCAGTTGGTTCCGGTGGTGCCGGAGACATCCACCACGCTGCTGCGCTGCCCGACGCCGCGGCGCAGCATGTGGGCTCGCGGATCGGCAATCGGCGAGGGCGGTGGAATCGCGCCGCTGCGACGGAATGCCGCGAGGGACCCTATCTTGTCGTCGTGCAGGATGAGGGCCGCGGCGGGCCGCATGCCGTTGAATTCATCTGCGTCGAGATTGACTCCCGCGTGCCGCCGGACGTTGCCGGCCACGAAGGCCAGCTGATCGGCCGTGAGGGTCGATCTCCTTCGCTCCGACCACAGCACCAGCAGCTCTAGCCACTGGCCACGGTAGAAACCCAGGTCGTTGACAAAGTGCTGAAACCGTTCGATCATGTCATCGGTGTCGCTGCGCAGTGCGATCTGCAGCATTTGGTTGCAGAGCCGCTCGGTCAGCGGCACAGGCGACTGGGCTTGTTGGAGCGACCGCTCAACGGAACGCATGACCTCGGCGGCCTCGTTCGTGTTGTGTGCCCACTGCAGTCTGAGAAACGCCTCGGACTCAGGGTCTCGTCGAATCAGCTTGCGATTCAGTGCAAGGTTCATGAGCTCCGGAAAATTTTCGACGCCGCATTTACCCAGCGCGGTGAGGACATGAAACACGGAGAATGGCGACGGTCGTTCGCTCACCTCATTCGACCCCGCATCAACGTTGCTTGCGTCGTCCGCTCGGAGTATCAGCGACCAGCAGTCCAATACAAGGTGGGTGTTGCCTGGCACTTCAGATGCCGCCGCGGCCAGCACGCCGAGAACGGTGTGACTAGGAGGTGGATCACTTGCGAGAAGCCCCGGAATGAGCGGCAGAATGAGCTTATACTCCTTGCCCGCCGTGAGCACCCCAAGCAGCGCGTGAACAACGATCTCCGTGATGCGACCGCTCATGCTGGGATGACGGCGTAACTCGTGGTAGTACGCGAGCGCGGCGTCGCACCATACCCCCGGCTTGCACGATCGTAGCAACGCGAGGTAGATGGCCGTCGCGTTGGGGTGGGCAGCCGCGGTGTCGCTCCCCTCCGGCGGTCGGCTGTTTCGCAAAAGGTGGTGGCGGTGGCAGAAGTAGAACCAGTGCATTTCGCCGTCGTCCTTCCCGCGCGCGTAGCGCACAAACCTTCGGCACGCGCGCAATACGGCGTCGTCGCTCAGGGCCGCAAGTACTGGGGACGACCCTTGACTGCTAACGCGGAGGTGCCTCGACAGGACGTCGGCGCATCTCGTCGCGACGGCAGCCAATTTACTCGCGTCTCCCGCGACTCGCCACCGATTTTCGAGGCAGACCAAGCGCCACAGTGCGCGGCATACCGCGAAGTCGCTCGGAACGTCGTTGGGAGTCGCGCGTACCTTCGCCGAGGCGATCTCAGCGATGCGAACGAGATCATCGTGCCGCTGCAGTGCGAAAGCCGCATCCACGACAGCGTCCGTGACAGTGAAAAGCAGCGTGTCGCTGTTCGTGCCGACGACGTGTCCATGCCACGCAAAGAATAATCCGACGCACGACGCATGCAATCCTGCGTGCTCCGCCGCGACAACGGCTCGGTGCACCACGCGACCGGGGACGAGGCTTACGCGAGCGGCGATGGCGTCGATGGCGAGTGGAAGATCCGGATGGCAGGTGCGTTGCCGGGCCGTTTTCGAAAGCTGGTCGTACTCTGCGCACAACTGGGCGATGGGCAAACCGTGAAACCGGCCGAGCGACGACGACCTGCCGCGACGTTCCGCTTGAGTGACCGCTAACGGAGAGGCCGTTTGCGATGCGGTGGGACGGATTGAGCGCGGCGGTACGACCGACTGTGGGTCGTCGGGCGCACCGTTACCACCCACGTCACTAGGTGGTTTGCTGCTGAGTGCCGGCCGCTTGGCGGCAGTCGTCGGCGTCTTCAACAAGGGCTGAAACCGGGACCGCAACGCGTGGGTCGGTTTCAACCAGCCAGGCACGAGTCGCGCCGCGAGCACCCGAGACGCCATCACCACCCCCTCTTGAAACTACTGAAAAAATATCTGTGGTGTGAAACGTGCGGCAACAGTAACCTTTTTTTTCTGTCCTCGCCATGAAACAAGGCGGATAGGGGGATACAGTGCGGAGCACCCCTGCTCCCCAGTGTAGGGTGGGGAGTCGGTCCGGCCGCCGATTGGATCGCGCGCTATGATGAATCCGCGGCGCGTTTCTTTCGCAGCGCCGAAAGGGCCCCACGGATGGCGTTGAGGTCCACGCCTAGCACGTCGCTCGCCGTGGCGGGTCGCGGTGCACCATTCTCGTCCGTCGACGCCGCAGCCACGGGCTCGGCCGCGGGTTCCACGTGTGGTGCGTCACCACGATTCACGTCGGCTTCTTGGGCAGCGGGGATGTCGTCCTGTTCCCAGGGCACGAATCGGTCGACGGTGCTCGTGGTCCACGGCTGGTTCCACAGCTGCCACTCGGCTTGGTTTTGGCTGTGCACGCGCCGAGAGACCCAGTCGAGCCACCGTTGCGCGTCGTCCCCCTTGGCCCTCCGCGGCGGGCGGGGATCGTTGCTGGGCGGCAGCTCAAACACACGCTCGGCGACCTTCTCCGCGGGGCACGCCGAACTGTCGCAGAGACCCATAAGATACGGCAGCCACACGTTCGTCGGTGCGCGTGCGAAGAAGCAGAGGGAACCGTGTTGGCAGACGCCGAAGTCCACCATGCACGGGTGCACACCGGCGAGCTTGATCGCCTCCCTCGCCGCTTCACTGTGCGAGGCCTGCGATTCAAGGAGCAGCCGGGTGGCTGGGTCGAGTGCGCCGCCGAGGGGATTGAGGGGTGTGGCTGGCAGCGCGTGGATGGTGCTCGCGCCAGGGGCGGCCGTGATCATTTCCGGCATCGCGACGCGCCGGCCGCTGGGAAGGGCGGCCTCTGCAGGGCGTTGCAGCACGTCCTGGGAAACGGCGGTCGCGACGCTGGGCGGCTTGTACGTCAGCCACGACATTAAGCTCGGGAAGGGCACCATCCGGGTGGGGCGGTATTGTCGCGGCCGGACCATCCGCGCGTAGCACGACTGGCACATCATCAGGCCGCTCGTTTCGTCCGCAGCGACGGCATCGGCGAACACGCCGTCCTTGCGGCAACGGTAGCATCGGAACTCCACGTGCTCGGCCAGTTGGTAGAGCGTGCAGGTGGACGCGGTCGCGTTGGCGTCAGGCGGCAGCGGTTTCACCCTATGCTCGACGGCGCCGAGGGTACGGACGGTAATGTACTTCCTGGTCGGCGCCGGGACGGAGGCAGTGGTCATTACACAGCGGACAGAACAGGGAGGGGTTTGGGAAAGAGGGTCTCGTTAGCTCTCCGGTGGAGACGACGACACTCAAGCAAAGCGCTTTCCACGGCGAGAGGATTTGACCAAAAATAACACAACTCCTTTCGCGCGACTCGACTTTACTGTCACAAAAAAGGGGGGTGCTAGGTGCCAGAGGTGTTAAGTGTCACGAACCGACGAACGACACCCGCGCGTCCTTCGGCGTCGCCGAGGGTCGGCCTTGGGAGGCGCCCACAACGGCGGGCAGGGCAGCCGCCGGTGGTGGCCACGGCCACGTGTTGAGAAGAAACACCAGCGTCTTCAAATTAGCGATGCGACTCACTTCCGTCGCGACGACGGACGCCAGCACGCTGAGCTCGTGCGCCACCAAGGCCCGCTGAGCATGGAGCTGCAACACAGCGTACACAACTGGGTCCATCCATCCGCTAGGCAGCTCCGAAACGAACGTCGCAGGATCCCCGATGCGAAGGGGCTGCAGGGTCGCCATCTCATGCGCCACAGCAAAAATCTGCTGCGCGGCTGTCCATCGATTCAGGTCCGCGACGCCGCGGCCGAGCTGCGCACGCAACTGGCACTCGCGCCGCTGTTGACGCCGCAGCTGGTCGTAGAAGCTGGGCAGCATCGACGGCCCGATGAGCGTGTCACGTGACCCATCGTCGCCCCAGTCTGTGGGATCTGCTGCTCGCGGTGGGGACTCGCGGCCATTGCGCTGGCGTCGCCTGGCGGCTGCCTCCGCGGATACCTCCGCCTCACACAGATCCCGCATCGAAACAGCTGAGCCGGAACGTGATGGCGCGGCGGCCACCGATCGAGCGGGACCCAGCGTGTCGGCGGACCAACATGCGGCTTCGTCCGCCTGCTGGTCGAGCTCGCACAGCAGCTCATGCACCCACATCGCCACGCACTCGTGGCAGAGGCATCCTACCACCGCCGGCGACTCGCCGTCGCTGTCGCCGCCTCGGCGTCCGCGGCTGCGATGACTGCCGGTAGGCCTATTACCGTCCCCGGCAGCCCGTGAGAAGGAGGACGCAGGCGAATTCGACGAGGACGAGGCTGAGTATTCCGTTGGGTGTGACGTCAAAGGGGCGGCCGGCTCGGGAACGTCAAGACGCTCCGTCGCGGAAACTTGGGTCTGCTCCTCCAGCGCGGCCAACATGCACCGCAGCGTGCGGCGCCATGTGGCCTCTACGGAGGATCGCATCATGGTGGCGCCGTGAAGGTCGACCATCACCTGCGACAGCGGCGGCGCGGCGCCGGCGGCGGCGGACGATGGCAGCGCGTGGGCGGCCGATGGTCGCAAGCTGAACGACATCGCGCCCCCCCTCGTAAAGCTGAAGTTCGACGGCAGACCATCGACGCTCGCCGCTCCGTCGCTCGCGGATTTGGCTGTGAAAGACGCGTTGCGCAACAGGTTGAGCGCGGCATCGCCCCCAGACCCTTCCCCGCGCTCCCGCTCCCCCGCCGCTTGGCTTACGATTCGTCGAAGCTGTCGCATGTAGGCGTCGATGCCGAGCGCGGCCTTCACGAACGGTGTTGCTGTGGGGTCGGCGGCGTGGGAAGACGTCGTCGCGTGGCCGGAGGCCTCATTTGCTGGGGAGGAGGCGCGGTCCACATCCAGCAGGTGTTTTCTCGTGTCGTAATGTTCACGGCGCCTGAAAAACTCCGCGTTCTGACGAAGGCGCAGTTCCTTTCCGACTAGTGGATCTAATGATGCAATCTTGTCCGACAGCACCTGATCGTAGCTGAGCAACAGCTCCGTCAGCGATCGCACCGACGGGGGACTGTTTGGTCCATCCCCAGCCGCGGCCGCGGCTGACCTCAGATCAAGCGTGTGATGATGGTGTTTGCCGTTCGACATGACCGCCGCCGTTGTGTATTACAGTCAGTAAGTCGGGAGGGGAGAGAAACGCTTGTAAGTACAACACAACGGGCAGGACGAACGAATGAATGCCTCGTGGAAACAGGCGGTGGCGATCACACAACCGTGTCGTGTGGAAAATGGGACGAACATCAACGGGGATTCCTCAGAAACAAGGCTGCCGCCGTGAACGTCGGGGAAAAAGAAGCGTGGGGAATGGGCGACGGCGCGACCAGTGCTTTACGCGACGCCGAACTTCTTCAGGATGTCCTGGTTGGCCTTGGACAGCTTCGCC
>ERZ1292630.4870-Hain-H41-02um-R3-4870-length-11242-cov-8_pt1 | contig 11242 bp, 2 predicted proteins | sample MGYA00564408_ERZ1292630 | MGnify/ENA primary metagenome ERZ1292630 (study PRJEB36523, sample SAMEA6512641) | groundwater metagenome | collected 2019-01-08 | study: AquaDiva: Metagenomics assemblies of 32 groundwater samples | reverse complement strand
CCGTCGTGGAGCAGGGCACGAAACGGATTCACCCAGGACTGGAGTTTGCGGAATTCTACACTACAACAGTCGCCCAGACCCCCCGGTTTCCTTCGGTATTCCTCTACTATGGCCAAACCAACAGCAAAAACAACAGCGGCGGGGCAGCCTTTACCTCCGCCGGACACCACAGCATCCGCGACCTCCTCCAGCAGCCAGCGCGCGACCGACGTCGCGGCGATTCTGAAGCATTACGACACCGACGGCGATGGCAAGCTCAATGGCGCCGAGCTGGTGAAGCTCAAGGCTGAGTACAAGGCGAAAACGTCTCCCGTCACGGAGTACATCCGGCGCTCCTATGATCTCAATAACGACGGTCACCTCGACGAGGGCGAGCTTGGCTTGCTGTACAAGGACATGGACTCCACCGACACGGGCATCCGCTATGGTGGCTACTTGGCGGCCATGGCCCGCGCGGTTCGCTACGCTGCCTACACGAGCGACCTCGGCGAAGCGTTTCGTCCGATCGTCCATCCTTACTTCGTGACGGGTGCGTATGGCGTATCCTGGGCGTACGTCGTGGGGGACGTCTGTTACGAGGGCTATCAAGCGCGGAATCATCACGGCCTTGGGGGTAGCGACCTCGGGTCCGTGATCACCAAACGCGCCGTCTTTCAGTCCGTGGCGTCGATGATCCTCCCCGCGATCACGATCCATAGTACGGTGAAGTATAGTAAACGGTGGCTCTTCAAGCCGCATCTGCCGCAGTACGTGAAATGGGGACCGACCTTCGCGGGATTGGGCGTCATTCCGTTCCTGCCGGTCATGTGGGACGAGCCGGTGGAGTTTGTCTGTGACAAGCTGTTCGACACTCTGTGGCCTGTCAAAGACGCAGCCTATTTGAAGGCGACCCAACACCACCATCACTGATGCCGTCCGGCAGAGGCGTGTCTTGTGGGGTGGGAGAGAAGCTTTTCTGTTCTTTCCTTTCTATTGATCAAACCGTATCGAACAAATGCGAGAGCCACAGCGGGGGGGAGATCTGTGGGAAGGGGAGGGGGGGATGTTATTGGTCCAGAGATACGACCGAAGTAGGGAAAGAGGCGGTTCGAGAGGTGCGTAGGGGGAGAAAACGCCTCGTCCGCTGACTTGAAGTGCGTGCGCGTCGTTCACACACCACACCACACTGCTGCAGATGAAGAGGAACCGTGTATTTTTTTTGTGAGTCGTCTATCGATCGATGCACCGTTTTGTGAGTCGTCTATCGATCGATGCACCGTTTCGCTGAAAACCATATGTTTGAGAGACGCCCCAGGGGAGAGACACCGCCCGTGGAGGTGATTCGGTTTTGTTCGGAAGCGCCGCAATAATGTTTCTTTTTTTGTTTGGTGGGGAAGGAAAAGGGGGGGCCGAGCCCGTCGTCGAGCAGAGGTGCCACACTACGACAACAGCTTCTGTGATCCTTTCGCAAATCGACAGCAAATAAGAATGACCGACGCCCACATTGTCCGTTTCCTCGTGATCGGTGTTCAAAGTCCAGCGCTGCTTCCAGGCGCGTCCTACTACGTGAAATTTAAGCGCGGCGACGTGACCGGAACGAGCGTCGAAGCCGTCGCCGGAATCGGGGGCATCGTCACCTTCGTCCCGCCCGCACAAGCGCAGGCCGTGATTCACTTCAAGCGAGATAAATCCGCCGCGAACGGGCTGGCCGCGAAGTTGATCACGTTCGTGCTCGTGAACGCAACTAGAGGGAAAGAGGTCGGGGAGTATCACTTAAACGTGTCGCGAGCCATGACGGGTGTGTCCCTAGGGGCCAGCGCAAACTCAGCAGCATCCGGGTACTCTATCGCCGGTGCCACGGCATCTGGTGAGAGCAGCAGCCCCATTGGCGCCAGCACCGGTTGCTCCCCGGTATGCAACCGGCAGTCGTGCGCCTTCCGAATGCAGGGCATCGATTCGACCATGCTATTGTCTTTCGTGGTCGTGCCCGCCGGCATGGCGGTGCCCACCTTGTCCACCACGGAATCTCGGGTCATGTCGGTGCAAGAGTACTGGTCGCAGCAGAACGGAAGTGGAGGCGGCGGCGCGTCCACTGACGGCAGTATAGCCACCGCTGCTGGCCGAATGACGTTGCGTAACGCCGGCGCGAGTCCGCAGCAGCCTCCTCCTCCTCGGTCCGCATTGCGGCCCGCCGATCGTCCCCGGCCACTCGAAAATGAAATGGAAGGGCAGCCGCATCGTCCGCGAGTGACCATCTCTCTCCCTTCAGGAGGGGGAGGACTTGGGCCGCCACAGGGCACCACTTCGCCAGTGGCTCCTCCCCCGGCACAGTCTGTGTCGTCGCCGCGATCGCAAGCGCTCGAGGAACGCGACCTGCGTGCCCATCTCGCTCAGTTAGACAGGGAGATCAAAGACATCGAGAATCTCACTGAGACCAAGCGACGGCGCATGTACTCGATGCACCAAGAGGCGATCTCCGCCTTCGCCGAGTGCAACACCAAAAGCCGCGATTACGTGGATGTGGTCGCCCTGACCGTGCCCGCTGTCCGATATGCGTGGCTATTCAGGTCGCTCCGGTGCCAAGTGCTGCCGGCGGAGGCGATCGATGCGCGCGTGAGTGCCTTGGAGATGGAGCACGCGAAACTGCAAACGACCAAAGGGTCGCTGCTGTCCCTGGCACAAGACGGTCTGAACGACGACGATGTTGACGACCATGCTCACCACCTGCATACGGCAGACCATCATAGCGACGACGACGACGACAGCAGTGATGATCGCGGGAGCGGCCCCCTCCCCGCGACCGCCGCTACTGCGGGCGGGCGATTGGGTGCGATCCTCGCGCAGCTCGACGCCACGGATGCTGAGCTGAAGCAAATCGAGTTGGATTTAGACGGCTTGCGTCAACGGCAGAGACAGCAACCGACGACGGTGTCGTCTTCTTCGTCGTCAACCAACGCCCCGAAGATCACCAACGTCGCAGCCTCCGCATCTGGAGGAGGGGCCGCCACGACGTCGGAGGAGATCGATTGGATCGGAAGTAGGCTGGAAACGGATCAGAAAACCCGCCGATTGCGCGAAGCGCTGTCGAACGCATCACACCGCTTGGCGACCGATGCCGCGTCGCGACAGTGGTCGTCGACAAGTAGCCTGTTTTTAGACGCGGTGGCATCCGTCGTTCGTGATCCGTGCCCCGAAAGCCACAAGGCAGCTGCCGCCCCGAGTGTTGCGCATGATTCCAACGTCGGAAGGGTTGCCGGCGCAGGCACACCATCGATAACTTCTTCGTCATCGGCTGCAGCTACCGCAGATAAGAAAGAAAACAAGCCGTCGTTCAGTCTCGACGCCGTGTTTGACATTCCCCCACCGATGCCAGCCGGCAAGGACAAAGCCGCTGGCGGCGGAGAGCTAAGGCAGCCGCATGAAAAAATTCCGATTGCCGCCATCGACGCTATGTTTGATTTTCCGCCTCCGCCTCCATCCACCGGTCCGCGGCCATCGTCGGCGTCGCGAGGCTCTCAGGAGACGTCGCAAGCCACGTCTAGATCTGACACGCCAACTGTTGGTGGTATTGGTCCCTCGCCGATTATTGCAGCTGCGCCACAGGCCGATATCAAGTCGCTGCTGCAGGCGGCACCAAAACCCACAGCGGCGGCGGCAACGGCGGCGCCAGTGGCATCAACCGCCGCACCGTCGGCCGTGGCGGGGACCACCAATCGCGCGGCGGCCCCCCCATCGTGGGCGCCGCCGCCTAACTTTTTGGCGGCGATGGAGAAGTTTAGCACCGAGGGGCTCCATCCTCCTGCTGAAGCGACCGCCACCGCTGCTCCTTCGTCTTCGTCATCCATCCGATCCAAAGACGCCTCTCTTCAGCGCCCTTCGATGGATGATTTGTTTCGTGATGACGACGTGGCGGCCCCATCACCACCGCAATCGTCGCGAAGGGGAGAAGGAGGATATCCATCGGGGGTACCGCCGCCCTCCTCGGTCGACGGGCGACTGCACAAAGCGCCGATCTCCGCTCCCCACGATGACGATCGTGCGACGCGACCGAAGGATGACTTGTTTGCGGATGACGATGATGATGATGATGGTGTGGGCAGCAGCGCCGCGGCACCCCAGCATCCGCCGCCTCCCGTCGCTGACTTATTCGCCGACACGAGCGCGACGACCTCTTCCAACGCGGCGGTCCCGAATCACCAAGACGCATCCTCCGGAACAACCGCGAAGAGCGGGACGGCCGCCGCGGCGATGTTCCCGCATTCGATTCCACCCCTGATGAATCGGTCGCTGGAGCGGCAAGACAGTAGTAGCTTGGACTTCATTCCCAAGACACTCACGGCCGATCCCACGCCGAAACTCTTTTCCACCTCATCCGTGGCACCACCTGTTAGTGACGGACACCTGTCCCCACCATCTCGCGCTACGGTGGCCTTCGCGGCAGCGCCTCCACCCGTGGTGGAGGAGTGGCCTCCGCAAGACCACGCGACGCAGTTGGCAGTGAGTAAACTCGCCGCGACCCATGTGAACACGTCAGTGTGCCACCCGCCGTCGTCTTCCGCGCCGAGTGTCCCGTCGCCACAGGCGGCAATGCCTCCACCGCAGCGAGCCGCTCCAGTTCTCCCTGCCACCGTCGTGGTCAACAACACAGCGGCGGCCCCACCGGTCGTCGTTGTTCGCGTCGCCGCGACCGCCATCCCCGTCGTGGACCTCTTCGCAGACGACGACGACGACGACGACGATGACACGGAGGAGGACCGCCACGCAGCTGTTCCCGCGGCGGCGGCGGCGGTCGTGACCCCGCCCCCATCCGACGCGGCGGCGCCTGCTGACGACGAGCCTCGAGTCCACCACGACCACCCCGATTTAGACGCCGAACCACTGCCGCCCTCCGAGCTGGAGACATCGAACGGCACGGCCCCGGCGGCGGAACCGTCGCAAGATCATCTCGGCGACGTGGCACCGTCCGGCGACCAATGCGCAGCCGTGCGGCCTGCCGATGAATACGAAGCCAACACTTCGCACGCGGAGCCGGTGCTCCTTCCGGCGTCTGACCGTCCGGCGGCCGCTCCGACGGTGTTTTCGCCGTCAGAAATTCTTGGCGACTCGCCCCGCGGCGACGAAATTGCTGGTGGCGGCGACCGGTCGAACCTGGCGGAGGCGGAGGTTGGACCCGAGCAGGAGGGAGGACCTGGCAGGAGGGAGCAGCAGTACATGTTCTCGTCCTTTTCCCCGTCGCAACCGTTGAACGAGGAACCGCCGTCGACGGGGTTGCTCCCCGTGCCACGTGAGTCACGACGCATCGCCGTGGCGGGCTCCTCGATGGGCGGCGGCCCTCCCAGCGTGGTGGTGACAAGCAGCGGACGCGGGAGTCCTCTTGCTTTTCCGTCCGAGGCAAGAAGAAGCGGCGGGTCGGCCGTTGCAGCACCTCCCGACCTTGGCAACGCCGCAGGGCATCCACACCCCCTCCCGTCCACGACGGTGCCGATCAGAGAATCCAATCCGCACACGATGACGAACACTGCGAGATTTGCGGGCCTCTTCGCGGATGCGCCACTTCGACATGCCCTGCCGACCGCTGATTCGCAGGGTGGCGTATTACTCGGGCAGCCGCCGCTGGAGGAGCAGGCGCCCTCACGAGTTCACGTCGCCGCCGCCGAGGTCGCGGCCGGCCCATCGCGTCGAAATGCACCGCCTCTTCACGTGGACGCGGCGACGATCCCTCTAGCAAAGAGGACGCCGCGAGGAGACGACGCGGTTGGAAAACGTGCGTCTGTTGCTGAAGGCACGTCCGCCGTCCCGGTGGACTTGTTCGCGCAGCTGCAAGCGTACACAGCCGAGACGCCTCCCGTTCTGTTTGCGGTGCAGCCAGACCACTCTTCCGCGCAATCACAACCTCCCGCCTCCGCGGTGCCGGGACACGAACGAGACTTGTTCGCCACCGACGACATCTCAGGCCATGTCGCAGCCGTCGCCGCGGCACCCATCGCCGTGGACCTCTTCGCGGACGACTCCGCCGAGGGATCGCCCATGATTCCGACCTCAGCCGCAGCCGCGGCCGCAGCCCCAGCAGCGCCGCCCACCGAGATCGTCCCCGTAGCACGGACGGCAACAGTACCACCGGCATCGTCAGTGTGCATCCCCGTCCCTGATTCATTTCGCGTTCGAGAAACGGGCGGTAGTGGCCGTGCGGATGCTTCGGGGAGTGTGGGATTTCAAACGATCCGTGGTGGCCACGGCACCGTCGTCGCGGGCGCGTTGCAGCGGAACGAAGTGGAACTCGAAGAGTCCAACGAACGGTCCTCGCTTCACATCCAGCACGACCGACAACTCGAAGGGCTCGTGGCCGCAGAGGGAAGCGCCAGGGCTCGGCTTGCGGTTGCGACAGCGGCTCTCTCATCGTCCTCGGTGCCCCCTGCGCGCGTGACGCCCACGGCGGATTCCCATGTTGTTGTTCAACCGATGGATGCCGCTGCACCTCCCCATACCGCAGCCGTCGTCGCAGCTGCTACCAGACACGACGATGAAGAGGATGCGTGCTGAAGTGTGGTGGTGCTGTGGCGTGTGGTTAAAGTAGCCCCCCTCCGCAGCGCCGCTGTTTAATGAGTGGCGTGTCGCCTACGCCGCGGTGTTCGAGAGAGATACCCATAGCCATTGGAGCACCGAAACAGATCTTTTTGCTTGGCCGGCACGCATGGAGTTTTTGCCGGTGCGGTCAGAGATTCGTGGAACAGGGGGGGAAACCTTCCTTCGTTCCTACATTTGTTGATTCACAGAGAGATCTCGAAGTGAAAGAGGGATTAGGCAAATGAGATAGACGACGGAGATCGATCTGTCCTTTAGCGGAGGGGAAGGGCAGGGCTCGCTCTCGTAGTCACTACAGCGGGAGTAACAGTCCTACCAAGCGCGAGCGATGGTTGAGAACTTTTAGGAGGGGGGGGGGCTCTGCTTTGTCACGTACGGTGCACACTGTTCACGTGTATTGGTGCGCGATTGCGCCTACTCGTTAAAAGGATAGGGGACACAAGCTCAAACATCCTCCTGATGATGAGTGCTGTGACTCGTCGTGTTTGCCTGCGGCCTTGTCCCAGCCGAGGAAGAGAGAGAGAGAGAGAGAGAGAGACTTTTCTACATCGCCACACCGCTCTCTCGTTTTGCGTGTTGTTGTGTGAGCCGATCGCGCATGGCCGATGCCGCTGAGAAGCAACCGACCGTGCGAGCTGCGCCTGGGGTGTGGCGTCACCACCACCACGTAGTCCCGTCGGCCGCCGCGCCGCGCACGACGTCAGGTGACGAGAACCACCGCAGGCGGTCCGCCCCACACATGGCATTACGAACATCCGACCCGGCTTGGGTTGGTGTGCTCATGTGGCTGTTGCACAAGGGTCCTTCGCTCGTGAACGATCTTGCGACCCTGGAGGCGGCATCAACGATCGCCGCGGCAACGACCCACGGCAACAAACAAAAGTCCAACAACAGAGAGGTGAAGCCCACCAACAAAGAGCCGCACGGACATGGCCGAAGGGAGGGTCAGGGGGACGACGAGGAGCCAGCCACCAGCCTGCCCTCGTGGGACCAAATGATGTCATCACGGCTGGGCGCTCCCCCCATGACATCGCTCACGTCGCGCCTCGCGTCTGGCCTGTCCGACTCCGATTCGTCCGGCCACCTTGCGAAGGTGTGGCAGCGTCATCATCAACCATTTGCAGAAGGAGGAGACGGAGGAATGGGAGGGAGCGCCGGCGCGGTGGCGGCCTCGCCGGTGATGGCGATACGGTCACCTTTGCGTTCGCTCCGCTCCTCCTCCTCGTCGGCCGGCGGCGGCCGCGGCGTGACGCCGCCAGTTGGGGTGAGAACCAGAGGGCCGGAGGCTCCGAAAAACCTCCCAACGTACGTGAATCACTTTGGTGATTTCGGTGCCGTGAAGTGGACGTTTTTCGTCGATGGGCCGATGGGCAACGTGCCCAAACTGTGTGCTTGCAACTGGGTTGCGTGCGCCAAGCTGCCGCTCGCGCTGCGCCGGTTGACTTGGTCCGACCGATTTTCCCGTTCGCTGTCGGATCATGATGAATGTGCCGACGCCGGCGGCAACGACAACGACGACGAGAATAGGATGCTGAAGTTGCTCGAAAACCGCCTCGGTGATTTGCCTTCCCTACTGCCGAATTTGTGGGCAGCGTCTCGACGTCGGCACCGACGAAGACGACGCCGCCGACAGAACAGCAACAGCAACGGCGGCAGCGAATGCTCATTGCCGCCGCCGGCCGAAGATGAGGATGATTTCTCTTCCTCGACGGCTCCTGCTGCATTCGATCGCGTGGCGCACTTACAGCTTGCGATGACCCTCCTTGGGCTCCGGCTATCCGATTACTTGCAGCAGGTGTCGTCCGCATCTCCGGACCACAACAATAGGCAAGCATTATTGTCGCCACTCGAGCGGCTTCGCGCTCTGCAGCGGAACAGCGAAAACGTCGACGTGGATGACTCTAATTGGCGTCGTCCTTTTCCATTGTCACTGGTGCCAAGTTGGATCGTGGTCATCTCACGGGATGCAGAAATGTTCTCCGACGTGGTTCTCTTGCCCTTGCTGGTGATCCCATCCGCACTGCGGTGTCACAGTCAGGGGGTCCGACCACGACGTCGTGACGATGCCCGTGTTGTGAACCCATCGTATTCTTCGTCTCCACCCAGAGCGAGTCGGGTGGGTGAGGTCTCGGAGGGGCTGCCCCACGAGGAGGAGGACGACGACGACGACGGTGAGAGAGGAAAACGCTTGGGAGCGGCCTCTTGTTCTTCTCATTTTGATGGGCCTCCGCTTCCTGGGGGTGCGGCACTGGACGGCAGCGGCGGTGACGGGGGAACGCATGTCAGGACCTTGTCGTCCACGTCACCAGCGTCGTCGTTGCTGCACACTCTGCAAGCTCTCGACAGCGCTTCATCATCATCGCCGTCCACGACCAGTAACGACGAACGGCGCCAGAAGAACGGAGGACGGCACCAACGCAGAGGAGTGAGGAACGCAACCGCTGGGAGTCCAACAAATTTCGAGACGGGGGGAGGGCGCTCGGCCATGGTGCGTGGGATGCTCATGGAGTACCTTGAAAACGTCGTGGACGATGGGGGGGAAGTAGCTCTGCACATGCGTTTGAGAGCGTCCAGTCCCTTGGTCGCCCCGGTGCCGAGCATCGACCGCCATGGAGAAATTCCGTGTCAGGAGGAGTTGCAGCGCACAAAGGACTCGGCGACTAGGGGTGGTGCGATGCCGTTGTTATGGATCCGGCGCCCTGGGGTGCAAGCGGGCTATGAGTCGGACGTGGAGGCGTCGCACGGGGTGGATGAGGAAAGGCAATATTTTCGCACGATGCCTGCGAGAAGCCCATATGCGTCGTCATCGTGCTTCGACGAACGATTTCGGCCGATCAAGTTGCGATCGTGGGCCGCTGAGGTGTTGCCGTCAGCGGATCGACGGTCGGAGAGCGACGACCACTCACATCGCCGCCGGCGTAACGGCAATCACAGCGGTAGTCCGTGGCGTCGGGGACGGTCCGCGTCATCAACGACGACGACAAATAGGCCATGGCGGCAGAAGGGTCGCCGCCCTCCGTGGCTGGGCGTCGCTCCGCCGCCGTCCGCCGACGTCGTGTCGCGACCCGGTGAACCACTGGCGCGTGGAATCGCTTCCGAGCGTGATTGGCAACATCTATTTCCTCCTGCTACTGCCGATCGTCCTGTCCCTCGTCCCGTCACGCCTTCGAACCGTCCGCTGCATACCACGAAGGCTTTTGTGTTGGACGGCAGCGGCGAGGTCAACAGCGCAGCAGCAGACCAGAGGATCGTGATGATGCGGGATCGGCTCAAGCAGTATCGGTCACGACGCGCGACTCCGGTTCCGGAAGCGGCGATGACGACCACTGCCGTGCCCCCACCAGAAGAGCCGAAGCCGGTGGCATTCTCTCCTCCTGCACGAACGAACCCCAACGGGGCAACTGTTCTCCCCGACGCCTTGGCGTCGACGACGCACGTTGCTCTGCCGCATCACGCCGCCGATGTTAGCGAGGCAATGGAAAGTGTTGCAGTGGCCACGGACGGAACGCAGCCACGAGACGGCGCGGCCTTGAACGAGCGGTGTCGCCAACTGCTGGCGCTGTGCGCGAATGCCTTGTCGCCTCTTAGTGGCAGCGCTGACGGCTTGCCCGACGAAATCCCAGTGCCGAGCAGCGGTGGAGGTGACACGCCCCAACAAGGCGACCACCGTTCTTCTTTCCCCCGCGGACGCCCCGACACTGGCCACGTGGGGGTGGTGCGTGAACGCGACGGGGGCGACGATGATTTGCTATCCGCGTCTGAGGCACTGGTCTTGGAGCAATTAGTCACCGCGGTCGAGAAGCTCGACGTCACGACCTACTCCATCGGGCAGCGACTCGACCATGCGATGGTGTCCGTCCAGATGGCGTTGCACAGCCGCTCGGAGTGGGCCGCCGTCGAGGCGCGGCTGCAGAGTCTGTCCAAGCAGGCCAAGGGCATCGAACGCGCCGTCGTCCGTGACGATGAGGAGGAGGGGATGATGCGGTGGAGGAGGAGGTGGAGTGGGGGCGCAACAACATCAATGAATCGCTGCCGCACAAGCGACCATCCGAGGCCTGAGCCGCTTGAGGAGGGTCGTCGCGAGACGGAAAGCAACTCACCACTGGAAGCAGACACTGGCCGCGGAGACGATGACGGTGATGCGTCATGCCTCACGGGGCCGATCATGTACCGACGCTGCCTTGTCCAGGACATCGAGAAGGCTGGCTATGTTGGCTCAAAGGGCCGAGGAGTCTCACTCGGTCAGCATCAGCACAACCACCTATGGGAGAACAGAAGCGACCCGGTCGCTGACGACGACGATGTCGACGACCTGCCGCTTGATTTGCGGCCACCGCAGCTAAGATGGGCTGACCGAGGGTGGCAGTATCGGACCGATGAGGGCCGGTGGGCACTCCCCCCCGGGTCACCTCCATCGAGCGCGTTACCTGGGAGGGTCCCACCGCTACAGCGCCTTTCGGTGCTGCCGAATCAAAGCCGTGCCGCAGGTGACCACTCCGATGGTGCCCGCCCGAGGATCACGTCGTGGGCGAAGCCGATAATGACACGACAACTCCTTTTCGATCCAGCGGAAGCCGAGATGCGGGAGGCGTGGTGCGAGGAGGACGAAGCGCAATCGAGGCACGACGAGACGCTCTATGGAGACAGCGACCCTGACAACGGCACCGAATTCATCCATCCT
>ERZ1292630.4869-Hain-H41-02um-R3-4869-length-11246-cov-40_pt1 | contig 11246 bp, 9 predicted proteins | sample MGYA00564408_ERZ1292630 | MGnify/ENA primary metagenome ERZ1292630 (study PRJEB36523, sample SAMEA6512641) | groundwater metagenome | collected 2019-01-08 | study: AquaDiva: Metagenomics assemblies of 32 groundwater samples | reverse complement strand
CGCCCAGATGCTGGAACAATTTAACCCGTTGCGGCCCGACGCCCTTGAGATATTGAACGGAGTCGGTCAGATTTTTAGTGGGCATACCTCAATTTTAGCACCGGGATATGAGAAATACAACTAAACGAAGTGTGAATCCGAGCACCCCGACCCATACGGGCGGGGGCGCAGGTCAACAGAATGGAACGATAAATTTTCGCCGGGGGGTGGGTCATCTTCACGCTGGGCAGGGGTTATCTTCACACCGGGTGGGGGTCATCTTCACGCTGGGTGGGGGTCATCTACACACTTGATATGGGTCATCTTCACGCTTGATATGGGTCATCTACACACTTGATATGGGTCATCTTCACACTGGGTATGGGTTATCTTCACACCGGGTGGGGGTCATCTTCACACTGGGCAGGGGTCATCTACACACTTGATATGGGTCATCTTCACGCTGGGTAGGGGTCATCTTCACGCTGGGTAGGGGTCATCTTCACGCTTGATATGGGTCATCTACACACTGGGTATGGGTTATCTTCACACCGGGTGGGGGTCATCTTCACACTGGGTGGGGGTCATCTTCACGCTGGGTGGGGGTCATCTTCACACTGGGCAGGGGTCATCTTCACCCTGGGCAGGGGTCATCTTCACCCTGGGTGGGGGTCATCTTACCCCAGGGGGGGCTACACCCCCCTGCCTGCGTAAGATGTTATTTATCAATGGGTTAGAATAAGTGAAAATCATGAAATCTGGGTTTTTGACCTCTGAAATATATGCCTATTTGTTATCCCGGTGCTCCGATGCTCACGAGCGGAGCACCCCGCTTCCCGAAGGGACATCGGGGTGCAGGAAGGTATAGGCATCCTTGCCTGATAAACTCAGGCCCAATTTATTCTCGCCAGCCAGCCAGGACATCCCGGCGATTGAGGTGGTCAGGCCCAATTCCTTGACCATATCATCCACTGGCGCCTTATTATTCGGTAATTTCTTGAGGTAGTTATAGACCAGGCCGGCCGTGGAGCCGAATTCCCATTCGGCATTCAGGATTTTCTCGCCCTGAGCCGTGGTGCAGGCCACCGGTGAAGCGTGCAGTTTAGCCATAAACTCCTCAAAGTGTTTCTTTGATTCCGGGCTGGAGTCGTATTCCTGGGCTTTCAGAACCGAGGTGGTGGCCCGCATTTCCTTGGCATATTTCTGGCATTTTTGGCATTGGGCTAAATGCCCGAATAATTCTTCCTTGCTCATCTCCATATCCTGTCCCAGGGCATAATCCTGAATCGCCATCTCATACTTCTGACACTTCGCTGACTTACTTTTTGCGTTTGTAGTTTTCATATATGCCTCCATTAGAGGCTGTTAGACTTCAGTCGTTACAGCCTCTTATGTCCCGCTTTAGCGGGACTTATTTTTCCGTATCTTCTTCATAATATCATACACTTTATGTTTGAGAGAGTCAATAGTTTTATATTTAGAAAATTTCTGCAACTTGATAATATCCTTATATTTCATCCGGACCGATAATTGCAATAATTCAATCTCATCGGGTTTGAGGCGCTTAAAGACGCGCTCCAATTTGAGCCGGGCGTATTCGGTCTCATCCGGTTCCGAATTTACCTTAAAGAGGATATTGTCCTCAAATGAAGCGGACTCGTCATCCGAGTCCGGCTGGGCCGGGAATGCCTGAGAGAATGGGATATATAAACGTCTTCTCTTCTTATCGACATTAAGGCACTCCAGTTCTGCGATGGTCCAGAGCCAGGCCTGGAAAGAGCCCGGACCCCGTGATGAGAACCCGCCTGCCTCCGGCATCTTCCTGATGCCCTCGCAGACCTTTAGCAGAATCTCATCCCTGACCTCAATCAGGTAATCCTTGTCCTGATTGAAGAATGACCTGCCAAAAAGCCAGGATAGGATTTTTGTCAGGTATCGGCTGAAGAGGATGTCCAGGGCCGACTTCTCGCCCTTTCTGTATGCCTCAACAAGTTGCTCGTCCTGTAAGGGTTCATCACTGCGGGTGTCAAAAGGCATAACATATTCTTTCTGTGCCGTCAAATCTGTGAACCAGGTTGCGTCCGACAGATACTTATTTGGGTGGCTGTTCGGGTTTTACCGGGTTATTCAGGCATTCCTCTGTCCATATCTTTATGTCGTTGATTATTTTCTGCTTGGCTTCCAGAGGTTGTTTCTCCAGATATTCTGAGAAGTATTCGCCCGCTGGAATCTCTACCGGGAATGGTCTTTGGGCCGAAGGCAGTTTAGGATTTATCTTGTTACCTTCTGGGCTGAACATAGTTTGCAGGATGTCAATCGCCGCGTCCTGATATCTGTAAAATCTGGCCGGGATGTTGCCTATCTCGCCATTCACGGTGATAGGCCGGCGGTCGTCAAGCAAGTTGATTAATTCCTGGACTGCCACATCACCCATCTGCACAATTCTTCTGCCGAATGAAATTGTAGACGTATCGGGTAGATATATTATGCCATCATCTGACGGTTGGTCAAAACACATCTTAAAAGAGCCCTGAACTTTATCTAACAAGCACTCTTTCCTTAAATAATGGATATATGTCTTAACCTTTTCATCAGGAGATACTTCTGGATGGGAACCCCTTTCTTTATAGAAAACGGCACCTCCTTTTGGAGAAAAAAGATAGGGGAATTCTTTATCTTCCTGCAGCATCTGCTTCAAAAGGGCGATAGTTTCCTGATAGTGTTGGATATAAGTAGAGCTCTGGTATTGCCTTATAAGCTCTTCTAAATCCTTGATTGCTATCTCACAGCTTTCTTGATAATTTGTGGTTCTGGGCGAGTCTATTGTTTTCCCGTTTATTACGTTTCTTACGATACCGAAATTGATTTCGTACCTAATATAATCATTGTCTTCTCCTAACTTTACAGGATTGAGAACACTAACTGATTTGGCATATAACAGTTTCTCTTGTTCTGTTTCTTTCGGTAGAGGTGAAGATTGAGATTGGGGAATAGAAGCTATTTGAGAAGACGTAATTGGATATTCTGGTTTATTATCTGTTACACCGGCGAGAGATTGGGTTGGGATTTTATCATTAGAATTATCAGGTTTCTCTGCTTTTTCGCTTTTATTATTACTTGATAGAATTGGCTGGCCTGATATCGGCTGGCTTAGATTTCTCATAGCAAGATAATAAACCAACAGAATGACAACGATGCCAATTACTACTACTATAACCGCATATTTTTTCTCTTTTGACATCTTACTACCTTCCCCCTGTGACAGGTGTTGGAGTGACAGTGCTGTTTTTAACTCTCCCTTCAGAATCAAACTCAATCGTTAAGGTATAACCCCACTCAAAATAACCTATGAGTTCTGGTTCCTTTCCAGGGCATACCAGCCATATTTTAGTTTTAAACTGGTAAGTAGAGTCCTGTCTTCCATTCTTTGGCCCACCTTTATACCCTTCCGGTGCGAACACACCAGGTGCATCATAAAAAATCCAGGTGTCAGGATCACTGGTTGGTAGAGCCCATCCTTTTCCGTCAAACCTGAACGCAGTATCTGATGTGCTGGATATTACCGTGCCCGTTCTGTCTTTTGTAATCCGTGTAACTGATACGAAGCTTTCCCATTCAATGTGACAATTTTCTAATAATGGCTTAGATGATGTTATATCAATCACAGCCACTTTCCCATAAAACCTCCCTGGAGTTGGTGGTAGAGGGTTTCCCTCAAGGTCTAGATGCCGTATCACATAAGTACCATCTTTGCCTTCGGACTCACCCTGGAAAAAACCAGTAGTGATCTGGTTCCCATTGTCAGTGGTTGTCGTTCCTGTGGCAGTAAGCACACATGTTACTGTATTACTGGTTGCCTCAAAATGGACTATTACTGTGTTATCAGTGCGTGTGATTCTTACCCAACAAAAGGGGGTTTCTGCGCTGGCGATCCATTTAATCTTAGGCGGTTCGGTTGAATGCGCAATACAGAGCAGGTAATTATGACCGCCAATCACGGGTAAGTAAGCAGGCAATGTACCGTGTCCGCCGGTGAAGACGAGTAGCGCCGCCGGGCTATGGCTGGCGATGGCCACTGTGCCGAATTGCGGCACCTGTAATGCCACGTGCGGAAAGCCCATCTGGGTCAAGAAGGGACTGCTGACCAGGAGGTTTTCCACCATCGTGAGTTCGCCGGTTGTCAGATTGACGGTACCAGTAGATTGGTTATAGGGGTCTTGGCAAAAGGAAAGGGGTCCAAAATCTACCCCGCCGATTATTATTGACGTACCAGTATACGATGAGGTAATAATGGTAAATGACGCAATATTCGGGTCAGCGGTTGGTGAAAGTTGAACCCTAAGAACGCCGCTCACGGTTGTATCAAACTCGCTGGCTCCGGGGATGTCAATAATCGCCCTGCTTGAACAGGGTTCACCGCTTAGATATAAATCTATGGTGGTCGGGAGTCCGTTCAGGAGTGTCTGGTAATAAGTCATTTCGGCGATGGTTTTAAGCAGTGCCTCCCGCGCGGCCGGGTCTATGGAGTTGTCGTTTAAGGCAGTAAGTTGATTAGCCAGGGCATTGAGTTTGCCGAGACGTCCCTGGAGAGTAGCATTATCCCAGCCATTGAGTTTGGCTAATAATGAATTATAAATCCCCTGATTCTTAATTTGTCCGGCCTGATAATACTGGTCAATCTGGGAGGTCAGGTTCTCAATCTGCGGCAGAGCCGGTATGACCTTGACCGTGATAGAGACCGGCGTGAAAGGCGGCCAGCCGTGCGCGCCCATTATGCCGCGATAACTAAATGTATACGTATAATCACCCACTACAGATTGAGAAAACATCATTGTCTTATCAAATTGGTTGCCCCAGACAAATCCCTGGCCGTCTTTATAAACGCCGTTTTCGGTCACACTCCACTGATAAACCGGGGCATCGGTCTGGGCCGAGAGATTTATAAGATATGGCTGGTTTGTGAAGACCTCTATCGGGCCGCTGATGGTAACGGTGGAGCCATATTCGGTTTTGGTGTCAGATTGCATGTTAGCGCAAGGCGGAGCCGGCGGCGGGGCAACAGTTAATGTTACGTTTGATTGAAGATGCCAGGGCAAGGATGCCGAATGCCAGTTGTATGAAGTGGCATCATCAGAAAATACGTTAAACCCGGTATTCCCTGTGGAAATAACCTGAAAACCTAATCTTAGCGGTGAATTGTTATTCATCCCGCCGGCATAGGTGGATGTATAAAGCCGGATTGCGCCTAAATTAGGAATATTGCCGATGCCTTTATTGACCAGTGCCTGGTAGTCCGCTGAATTAGGGTCAAGGATTGAACCGTAATTTGTATCAATTGTGCCGACCGGGCCGCCACCGCCATAGATATTAACCCAGTCCTGTGCCCATTGCGAACCCTGGTTAGCAATAATTGAACCGGCAATATAATCATAATAGTAGTAGTTTCCTCCGCCACCATACGCGGCTTGGCCTGTCGCAGAAGTCCACCAGGTCCAGAAACCATACCAGTTATTAGGGTCTTCTTCTATACTTACCGATGCTAATTTGGTCTTGTCATATAGCACTAAAATATTACCCCAGACATAATTCGGTGCGGTTGCATCAAGCTCAAAATATACCACATCACCAAGATTCTGGACCTGCACGCTCGCGGAATTATCCGGGCCGGTAATCTTATAAATCCAATCGGTTGTAGTTAAAGCAGTCAATTGATTAGCAGATGAGCCGGATTTATTCTCATGAGGTGATACATAATGAGAACTAACCGTTGAGTCCCATGGATTGCCATAGATTGTCTGGGTAACACCAAAGAAGGCAGAGAAAAGCCCTTCGGTTACTAATAGCAGGGCTATCAGCGTTACAAACTTCTTCATACAGATCCTCCTTCCTGCCGCGATATTAATCACGACATTTACGGTTAGTCAATAATAGATTATTGATTAAGTATCTAATTACTCCAGCCCTGTCAATAACTATTTCACACAAAATATCAGATTCCTACCTCACTTTTTGCTTGCTCAGGACTTAATATATTAGGGGGAGAGAGGGCTGGGGAATGACCAAGCCCTAATGACGAATGACGAAACGCCCTCCAGGAGGATATGAATATGAAAACGAGAGAACGGTGTAGAGAGCATATGCCCTGTGGCGCAGGATGCCCGGGTTATGTGCCAAGTGTTAAGCCAGGGGCTTTAACCACCCAAAGACAACTGGAGGCATGGACCTGTCAGCAGATGCACCTGTGCCGGGATTGTTACAGACAGAAATTCCCCATCCGCAAGATGTGGAATCTGCCGGCCAACCGGCACGGCTCGGAGAAGGTCCTGTCCCCATCTGAACGGAGACACATTGAACGGAGCCAGTTTGAGTATATGGAGATATGGCTCTGGGAGCCGGAGTTCTATTACGAATGGCTGGATGCGGTATACGATTAGGGGGATATAGATATGATTAAGAGATTGATTGTTTATGGGCTTCTTGCAATATGCGCCACGTGGGTCTTCACCACAAAGGCAGAGCTACTGCCTCCCGTGGGACAAAGTCCACAAAGGCAAGAGACAGAAATACTGATTGTCGCTAATCCGATAAATCCGTTAAATCCTGTTGTTAGAAACCCCTATCAGGATGAATACGAACGGATACTCTACCCGACCGTAAGAATAACCGCGGGGTTCTCTACCGGCTCAGGCGTGGTGATTAGTCATACACAAACCTACATCCTGACTGCCGCCCATGTGGTAGAGGATGAGAATACAGTCAATATAGAATTATACGATTCAACAGTTATGACCGCAACGGTAGTAATAACTGACACGATAAGAGACCTGGCACTTATTAAACCTACCGGGCTGGTATCATACTCAGCCCACCTGGCCCCAAGGAAATATACCCCATACCTGTTTACGCCTGTCTGGGCGATTGGTTGCTCCTTGGGGCTTCCTCCCCGACCATCACAGGGAATTATCTCTGTCATAAATGAAGACCATTGGGAAATTACTGCACCAATACTGCCCGGTAACTCTGGTGGGCCGGTCTACGATGCCCGAACCTATGAGGTCATCGGAATAGCAGTATGGGTTAAGACATATCAAGGACAACTGGTTACCACAATGGCCGGAATAGTTCCTATTAATCAAATCTATCAGTTCTTGGAAGGTTACAAGAGGTTACAATAGGTTACAAAGGGTTACATAAGGTTACTGTAACATCCTGTAACTTTCTATCAACTGCTTATGCAATACGAGGTGTCTGGTATATTTGCGCAGTGTATTGGAAGTATTGCCAGTTGATAGATGTAACTTGCCTTGATTGGGGGTGATTACAATGGCAAACGAAATCAAATTGGATGTGTTGATAACCATCCCGGTTAGTTTGGGACCAGCCGGCGATATGCCTGACAGGTGGGTTGAGGGAATGCTCAACAACACCGAGCGGATGCATGACCGGCTGTTGGCCGTCCTATCCGATGAGGGTAAGTTCCAGTCCATATTGGCGGAGGTATCCAACCAGAAATGGAAGAAGATGATTGACCCGGCGTTCGTGTCTGATGCAGGCAAGAGCGGGGCAAACGTCATCAGATTCCACTATAAGAAGTTAGCCGAGTCATACCCTAAATTTGTGGAGAAGTATGGAAGTGCTTTTGCCACAGTTGACGGCGTATTCGGCAAGTTCTTCAAGGACAAGGTAACCAACGCCAAGGATAAATGGGCGATTGCGGTAAGCAATGGCTCATTACGCTTTACCGGCGATAAGATTCGCGGTATGGTGGTGCCTCAGATAGGTTACTGGATGACCGGCGACCCGAAGGCCAATAAGTTCAGCGACCACGTGGAAGTGGTTGGCGGAGCTCCTTACGATTTCACCAAGTCGGGGCTAAGGAAACAGTTCCGTGCTGCGATAACTAACTTGCTGATATCTGCCGGGATGTATATCCTCAAGGCGGATATGGATGCAGGCGAAGTCACGGCGCAGAACACCCGGCTGGTTGACCTGGCTAATTCCTTCAGGGATAGCACGGTCACACCGGTGAAGCCGTTCGTAGTGGGTGGCGGAGCAACCGATTCGCTGCTCGAATACGAGTATGCGGATCCAGAAATTAAGTTACATGCGAGAATCGTGTTAGTCTAGAATTTAGACGTCGCGGTCTCTGCGCAGTAGCTTGAGTTCGCTGCTGGAGTATGAGTATTCCGACCCGGAAATCAAACTCCATGCACGGATAGTGCTGGTGTAGTGCACCAGCAAAGCGTGAGTGGGGATGTCTGCAGCATCCCCCGACCACGTTCCGTGGATGTCATTCCCGCGTAGGCGGGAATCCAGTCAGAAACAATATAGATTCCTGCTTTTCCTACGGAACTCTCATTAATGAAAATCCCGTTAGGGGTCGCAGGAATGACAAGAAGAAGAGGAGTAAACAGTATATGGCATACAGAAGAAACTATTTTACAGGCGGACAAGTTACTACACCTCTAATAGTTGAGGGTGCGGTGACTGAGGACAAGATTGCTGATAACGCCGTCACATCCGCTAAGATTAAGGATGAGACCATTACCGGAGCCGATATCGGAGCCGGACAGGTCCAGACCGCAGACATCGCAGACGGCGCAGTAACTCAGGCCAAACTGGGCAGTGACGTGAGCATTATTCCCTTAGAGGATAATGCCGTGACTACTCCCAAGATTGCAGACAACGCAGTGGTAACACAGAAGATAGCGGCTAACGCTGTTGACGCAGGACGCATAGCCCAAGGCGCAGTTACTTCGCTCAAGATTGCGGACGGCGCAATAACCAATGCCAAGATTGCGGCCAATGCCGTGACGGCCGGGAAACTGGCATCCGGTTCGGTCGGCGCATCCGAAATCCAGTCCGGCGCAGTGGGCACAGACGAAATCGCCAACGCAGCAGTGACTGCGGAAAAACTCGCGCCGGGCGTAGGAGGCGGGAGCCGAATAACATTCCTGCCGACCAGAATCCAGTTGACCAGTTTAATCGTGACCGGGAACCAGGATTGGATGCCCAGCGCGCCGAATCCGTCTATCCCGCCCGAGGCCGTGGCCTTAATCCTGCAGGTGGAATTGGTCCAGCAGAGTATTCCGCCGCCTCCGCCCGGGGGCTGGATTAACTGCCGTCTCAGGCGAGACGCTACGCAACAGGAATGCTATGCCATCGGCGTAGAGGCGCGCAATGTCGGACAGGTCTATGGTGGGCAGGTGATGGTACCGATAACCGCTGGGTCGTTCCAATATGCCTTTACCGATGCGTATGGGAATGTGAGTATCACGTTCAATCCGTATGTAATGGGATACATAGTGTAAAACACACACATGCTGACCCCGCTTTAGTGGGGTCAGCAGTGCAAGCAGATTCCACAGATGGATGAGATATAACAGGGACTTTTAAGAGACCTTAAAGAGACAATCTCGTACAAGTCTCGTCCAAGTCCCTGTTTATTATTTCCCCTCCTGAGCTTGTTCTATTTCCTTTGTGATGAACCCTCACACCAAATCTTTTGGTGTGGGGGTGAATCCCACGGTGTTGTCCATCAGGATATTGGGGTTCATTTCCGAGACCGGGGTCTTTTTCTGTATCATTGACCAGATGTGTCCCAGGTTGCGGAATTCGCCGATGGACTCAAAGCCGACCAAAGTTATGTTACTTTTGTTCTCACTTTGGCTATTGTGATTAAAGAACAGTCGGCGAAGCGAGTTTTCGTTGCGATAGGTATAAGAGCCGTTCAGGTGCGTGGTGTTTGGTTTGGGCTTGCCGTCAAAGATTTTGCCCATAGAGATGATGGGCAGTCCTTCCAAGTTGAGGACATTGATGCTGGATGCGCCCGGATAGCGCGCCTCTTTGCCCAGCATATTTAATGCGGCCACCTTGCCTTGCTCGATGGCATTAGGCCAGATGGCTGAGATAGTCGGCTCACCCGTGATATAGTCCGTGGTTTCGGCCACATCGCCGGCGGCGTAGATGTCCGGTTCGTTAGTTTGCATTCGGTCATTGACGATAATCCCTTTATTAACCGCAACGCCGCTATCTTTAAGGAAATCAATATTGGGCCTGACCCCGACCGAGACGATGACCATATCCACCGGCAGGTTCTTGCCGTTGTGCAAGACGAGTGATTTGACCTTGGTCTTACCCTTGATTTCGGTCACGGCTGATGAGAGTTTGAATTCGATTTCCTTCAAATCCCCCCTGACCCCCTTTGCTAAAGTGGGGGATGATAGGGGGATTGCGTTAATTTTGTTATGGGCAATCCGGGCGAAGTCGTGGTCCAGGACCTTGGCCAGAATTCGGTCCAGCATTTCGATGACGATGACATTGATGCCTTGCTGGCGCAGGGCCAGGGCGGTTTCTATGCCGGTGAATCCGGCGCCGATAATCGCCACCTGCTTGCCCAGTTTGGCGATTTTCTCTTTTCTGATATAATCTTTGATGCGCCGGGTGTTCTTTAGGGTGTCCACAAAGAATACGCCGGTCTTGTCTATGCCCGGTATGGCCGGCTTAATCGGGACCGAGCCGGTGGCAATGAGCAATTTGTCATAGAAGAATGTCTTGCCGTTCTTGAGGGCGACTGATTTCTTACCTAAGTCAATCTTACAGACCGGACTGCCCCAGGAGGTTTGAATCTTGTTCTTCTTGTAGAAATTGTTGTCCAGCCGGCTGAGTCGTTTGTAGGGGATGCTGTCCGAGATGACATAGGGCAGGGCGCAGGGCGAATAGGCCAGTTCCCGTTCGGATGAGAGCAGGGCGATATGGATTTCCTTGTCGGGGTCGTTTTCCCTCCGTCCCTGTGGGACTACGGGATAACTCGCTGTCCCTAACGGGACTCCTGCGGTCGTAACGCCCATACGGGCTAACAGCGAGTAAGCCCGGATGGTCTGGATGGCTGAGATGCCGGCGCCGCCGCTGCCGATGATGACTATTTTCATTGGAATATAAAACTCACCACCCCGAAGTTATCGGGACTTTGCTTCGTATGCACTACGCGGTCTCTGCGGAGTTCGTTACGACTACGCAAAGAGCACAAAGACACAACCCCCTTTATCCCCCTTTGTTAAGGGGGAATATTCTCCCGCTAACTCCCCCTTATGGCGCCGAAGCGCCATGGCGTCTTTAGCGCCAGAAAAGGGGGCCGGGGGGTTGTTTCCTCTTTGTGGCATACAACTATTGCATCACCACAATAGAGCGCAGTGATTCGCCTTTGCGTAAGGTATCAAAGGCGTCGTTGATTTTATCCAGCGGGAATCTATGGGTGACTAGCGGCG
>ERZ1292630.4868-Hain-H41-02um-R3-4868-length-11247-cov-7_pt1 | contig 11247 bp, 10 predicted proteins | sample MGYA00564408_ERZ1292630 | MGnify/ENA primary metagenome ERZ1292630 (study PRJEB36523, sample SAMEA6512641) | groundwater metagenome | collected 2019-01-08 | study: AquaDiva: Metagenomics assemblies of 32 groundwater samples | reverse complement strand
GTGCCGAGGCTCAGAGTCGAACTGAGATCTGAGGTTTTTCAGACCACCGCCGTGACCACCTTGGCTACCTCGGCAAAAACATACTGTGGATCAGGATGGAGTCGGACCATCGACTAGACTTTATAAGAGTCTTGTTATAACCGTTTAACTACAGATCCATTTTATCAAAAATTATATCAAATTTCGTGTGGACTTAGCCAGAATCGAACTGGCGACTGGTCAATGCGAATGACCCGGTATACCACTTACCTATAAGCCCTGCAAACCATCTTAGTGGAACGTAATAAGTCTTTGATTTAAACGTTCCAACCACGTTTAAATTTTTTATTGAAAAATTTATTACGTGGTGTTCCCGGGCAGAATTGAACTGCCATCAAAGCCTTCGGAGGGCCTTATTCTATCCGTTGAAATACGAGAACAGTTATAATATTATATCTAAAAAATTCTGTATTGTTTTGTTCATCTACCTTTGATAGAATGGCCAAGATATGCGAAAAATTCCAGGTACCATGATTTCCCAACACCCAGATCATGGCGGAAAGCCTTATTGGCAAAAAAGTGCCTTCATAAAAACTGGTGATGAAATTAAAGAATGTTTTTTATCTTTTTCTGAACTCGGCACTTCTGAATATAAGTGGGATTGGGAAGGAAAATATGTCGATGAATCAGTTATAGAAAAACTTCTAAGCGAACATCATGATTATTTCAAAAAAAATTCATTAGGAAAAGAAAAATTTTTAACTTTTCGACTTCCAAATCCCAAAGTTGAAACAGAATTTCGTTTAGGTCGGGCTTTCATGGGGATACTGGGCGCAGCTGGGTTAGCCAAAAAAATTGGTTTTCATAGTCCACCTTTATTTGAAGTAATTTTACCAATGACCGAGTCGGCCGAAGAAATGATTGCCATTCAGGAAGCCTTCAAAGAAATCGCTTCGCTTAAACACGTTCTCTATGATTTTGGAGAAGAAAGTTTAAAGCACATAGAAATAATTCCTTTATTTGAACAGGTAACAACAATTATTAAATCAGATTCTCTCTTGGAAAAATATTTAGAATTACATAAGAAAAAATTTCATTTTAAGCTCGTTTATCTTCGCCCCTATTTGGCTCGTTCCGACCCGGCTTTAAACTCTGGATTGGTGCCAACTGTGTTAGCAATAAAGATCGGTCTTTCTCACTACATTGAATTTGAAAAAAAACACAACATAAAACTTTATCCGATTATTGGCTCGGCATCCTTGCCTTTCCGCGGAGGCTTAACTCCAAATACAGTTGAGGAATTTTGTCACGAATATAGCGGGATAAAAACAGTTCTAATACAAAGCGCCTTTCGTTATGATTATGAAAAAAAATCAGTCATAAAGGCAATAAAAAAACTGGAAAAAATTCTTCCTGCAAATAAAGCTGTTTCTATCTCCATTACGGAAGAAAAGTCATTAATAAAATTAATATTGGTTTTTGAAAAATATTATCGTAGCTCTGTTGAACAGCTTGCATCATTAATTAATATTGTTGCCTCAGAACTTCCCAAGAGACGGGAAAGAGTTTTGCATATTGGACTTTTTGGTTATTCTCGAGGAGTGGGAAAAGTGAGTTTGCCTAGGGCAATTGGATTTACTGGAGCACTATATTCTTTGGGAATACCACCGGAAATAATTGGTACAGGTAGAGGGATAAAATACGCAATAGAACATAATCAAATAAAATTATTGGAAAAATATTATTTGAATATTAAAGATGATTTAATGAGGGCAGGTCGTTTTGTTCAAAAAAAGATATTAATAGAATTATCAAAAGAATCTCAAATGTGGAAAGATATTTTAGGTGATGTTTTGGAAGTTGAAAAATATTTAGGACAAGAATTAAGACCAATTACCAAGGAAGAAAAAAAACATTTTAAGATAGTGGAAAAACTTCATAGAGAAATAGATACTGGAAAAAAATATCATCAGTATCTTAATCATCTTGCTATTTTACGAAAAAGTCTGGGATAGAATAATCCCCTTGCAAATTTTTTTGAAAACTTTATCATTATTACATTATGAAAAACACTAAAGTTTCAAATAGGTTGCTTGCGGTTCCTGCATCACCTATTAGAAAGTTAGTTCCTTTTGCCACTGAGGCAAAGAAAAAGGGAGTTAAGGTTTATCATCTTAATATTGGAGATCCGGATATAAAAACCCCGGAAGTAATGATAGATGTTTTAAAAAATTGGACGGATAATCCAATTGCTTACGGTCAATCTCAAGGTCAACCAAAATTCCTTGAATCATTAGTGAGTTACTATAATAAACTTGGACATTCATTTGTAAAAACTAACCATATTCAGGTGACGACCGGTGGTTCGGAAGCTATTTCGATGACTCTTTTTGCAGTCTGCGCTCAGGGTGAAGAAGTAATTGCCTTTGAACCGTATTATGCAAATTATAATTCATACTCAACTATAAACGGAGTAAAAATAGTTCCGGTTTTAACGAAAGGGGAGACAGGTTTCCATTTGCCAGCTAGAGGTGAAATTGAGAAAAAAATTAGCAAAAAAACCAAAGCGATTCTTATATGTAATCCAAGTAACCCAACAGGTACGGTTTACACAAAAGATGAAATGGAAATGTTGGTTTCGATATGTGTAAAAAATAATTTATTTTTGATTTCCGATGAAGTTTATCGTGAATTTGTTTACGATGGGAAAAAATATTTTTCCATTCTTGAATATATGAAAAAATATCCCGATAAAATGATTTTGCTTGATAGTCTTTCTAAGCGCTACAGTCTTTGTGGAGCAAGGTTGGGAATGATTGTTTCTCTTAATAAAGATATAACCGATGGTACTTTGAGGATGGCTCAAGGAAGATTGTCTTCAGGATATGTTGATCAGGCTATGGCGGAAAAATTAATCGAAGTGAAAGGTTCATATTTCAAGGAAGTTCATAAAGAATATCAGACTCGACGTGATCTTCTTTATAAAGGATTAAAATCTATCCCCGGAGTTTATCTGGAAAAGCCAGAAGGAGCTTTTTATACAATAGTAAAATTACCGGTAAAGAGCAGTGAGGATTTCTGCCAATGGTTGTTGACCGATTTCAGATATAAAAATGAGACAGTAATGGTAGCCCCAGCTGCTGGATTTTACGGAACTCCCGGGATGGGAAAAAATGAGGTGAGAATTGCTTACGTATTAAACTGTAATGATTTGGAAAAAGCAATTGAGATATTACGCCGCGCTCTGGTAGAATATAACAGGTAAGAAATATGCGGAACGTAATAAATTTATTTTATAAATTTAAACGTTCCAGCAACGTTGAAATTTTCAACGAAAATTTCTTACGTTGCGGGCGTAGTTTACCGGTAAAATGCCTCCTTGCCAAGGAGGAGACAGAGGGTCCAATTCCCTTCGCCCGCTCTAGAGCATTTTAACAAGCTAAAACTGATTTTTACTTCAAATACTTTCCGATAAAAATAGTCAGCCAGAGGAAAATCAGCAATAAAAAAGCTGTCTCAGAGATAGCATTAAAATAATTAAAAAACAAAAATAAATTTCCGAGGATGGATTCAACAAGAATTGATAATTTTGAAAAATGGACAAAATTTTCGTCGTTAGTTAACCTGGCTAAAGTATATTGAGAAAATATCCAAGAAAAAAAAGTAATAATAAAGATTATTAAATGAATCAAAGGAAATTGATTAACTGAAAAAAAACCTAATAATCCAAAAGACAAAATTGCCACAAGTAAAACCGCAGCAGGTAACGTTTTTAATCGCAAGTTATAAAATTTAAAAACGTAATAAGCAAAACTTAAATCTAAAAAACTTTTTACAAAAAATAACGAATTAAAAATGGAAAGATTATCTTTATCTAAAAAGTGAGCTAAGCCCGAAATTGTATAATCTGAGAAATTATAATTCGTAGTTCTGACACCCATATAAAAAGTTGAGGATAAAAAAAAGAGGATAGAAAGAATTGCATTATACTTAAAGATCGTTAGATGATTTTTTGATTCTTCCATAAGATCATTATAATCTCTGAAGAACCTTTGCGAAAGCTTGGATATCTGAAGGATAGGTTAGAGTTTTTTTCACTTCGTCTTCGGCCACAAATTTTGCGTCCATCATTTCCCAATCATGATCTTTTGGATCACCGCTCAAGTATTCCATTAAAAAATAATAGACGGTCTTTTTGTAAAGAGTTACTCCATCTTGGTGTTCATATTTACTAATAATTGGTTTTGGATTGACAATCTTTGCCTTGACCCCGCCTTCTTCTTCAACTTCTCTTAGAGCAGCGGTTTCATTTGATTCGTTTTTATTAACATCACCAACAAAACCTTTTGGGAAAACCCAACCTTTATGTTGGGAGTGCTGGCAGATGAGCCAGAGATTATCCTTGAAAACGATGCCTCCGGCAGAAATTTGATTAATTATTTTCATAAGTCAAAAGTTGTCATCCCCGTGAAAACGGGGATCCAGGAGCTCTAGATTCCCGCCTACGCGGGAATGACATCAGCTATTATCTTTTCCAACAGCTTGTGATATATTCTTATATCCGTCTTTCTCAAGTAACTCTTCCAACTCCAAATTAATCTGTGATATCAACTGTGGACCTTGGAATATCATACCGGTAATTAGTTGAATAAGCGAGGCACCAAGTTTTATTTTAGTATAAGCATCAGCCCCGCTAAAAACTCCACCACAGCCGATAATTACTAAGCTATCTTTATATTTTTTATAAGTTAATTTAATAAGTTCATTTGATCTCTGTTCACATGGTTTACCGGAAAAATAACCTACTTTAAATTTTTTTACTTCCTGTTTATCAAGTAATGGACTATTTCTGTCCTTGAAAAGATTGCCAATGATTACTCCCTTGATAAAAGGAAATTGATTAATAGTTTTTAGAATAGCTAAAAATTGTCGATCTGTTTTATCAATCGGCATTTTAATAAAGACTGGTTTTTTTAACTTTAATTGTTTGATTGATTGAAATAATTGATTTAGATTTACAGGTTTATAAAAGTCAGCACGAGTATTGATTAAATTAGGACAGCTGATATTAAGTTCATAATAACTATTTTTTACTTTATATTTTTCAAATATTTTAAAAGTATTAATAATATCTCTGATTGCTACACTGGTATTTTTAATCGATTTATTATTTGACATACCAATACTTATTCCCAAAGGAACTTTAAAATTTAATTGAGATAGTTTTTGAGACATTTTTTCTACTCCTAAATTTTTAAATCCTTTATTAACCATTAAAGACCGAGACTTCGGTAATCGGCCCAAGCGAGGTTTGGAGTTTCCTTCGTAAGGTAAATTTGTTATTGTCCCAACACTTTGGAATCCAAATCCGAGAGAGTAGAGAATTTGAGTTAATCTTGCCTCATAGTCAAATCCAGCAGACAAACCAATTGGTGCAGAAAAATTAACTCCAGCGACTTTTTGTTTTAGTTTTGATGATTGATAATTAAATTTCCAATTAATGTATTTTTTTAAAAATGCTTTTCCTAATAACTCACCAAAAAAAATATGGGTGTTATGAATAAACTCAGGATCAAACAAAAAAAATATCGGCTTAATAACTCTTTGATAGATAAATGCGACGCTTGTTAAGCGTAATGAAAAACGTTCTTGATGGAAGAACCGAGATATGATAATAAATATTAGAAAACTAATTATTGCTGATAAAGTACAGTAAAGACAAATACTTTTTAAAATTACAATTTGGAGATACATAAAATATATGGAAAATATTGTGCCTATCATCGATTGAACAATTAACCAGTAAACAATTATTTTTTTACGATATACAACAAAAATAATCAGTGCAATAAATAAAATAGAATATTGAAAAACTCCAGCGAGAGCCAACGGAATGCCAAACATGACCGAATAAGAACTTCTTAGGACTCTTCCACAGTCAGAGGCGATTGGAAGCAGACGGTTGACTGTGCAAGGGGGGATTACTTGCTGGTAATGCTCATATGTTAAATAAGCAGCATCAGCGATCCCTAATAAACTTAGCAGACCCAGTATAAAAAACTTTTTCATCAGCTACATTATACCTTTATGGATTATCAGAGACAAGATGCCTAGTCCAAAAAAAATAATTGTTTGGATAGGAATTCTTTTGTTTGTTTCGTTTGTTTGAATTCCTAGGATTTGTCCAGATGTTGGTGATATTATCGTAGGGGTCGGGTCTTCCGACCCAAGCGTAGGTATAGATGTTGGCGTAGGTGTAAAAGTTGGAACTGGAGTTGAAGTTGACTGTGGAGTTGAGGTTAGAATTAATGTTGGGATAGGAGTTGAAGTTGGCGTTGGGGTATTGGTTGGCGTGACCGTCGGCGTCGGCATGACAGATGAGGTCGAAGTCGGGGTAAGAGTTGAAGGCTCAAAGATTTTTAAGATCCAACTTTTTCCGGAAAGAGCAATTAAAGCTTGGGCTGTGGTAGTTGAATTTGAAAGAAAAGAATTTAAGCCATAATCAAAAGCTAAAAATCCTCCATCAGTTGGGGATTGTTGTGATATTAACCAATCTTTAGTTTTAGCCGATTCTGTTGAATCATGCATGTCTAGTACATTAAAAGCCATTAGAACCCAACCAGTCGTATCGGTATCGCTTGAACCATAATATCCAAAACCACCATCGATATTTTGGTTTGCTAAGAGATAATTTTTAGCTCTATCGATTGCCGTATTAAGATCAGGATTTGTTAATCCGTTTTTTTTAGCCTCAACAAGAGCTTGGATCCCGGCTCCAGTCATATCTGCAGAAGTTGAATACCAAGCGCAACCAGGTGCGGAATAACCAAATCCTCCGTCGACGGAATCTTGTTTTGAAATAAGAAAGCTTAAAACGTCTTCTTTGACCTGAGCACTTGAAGATGCCCCCACAGCAATCTCTGCTAAAAGACCAAAAATATCATCGTTCAAAGAACATTCATCGCCAATCTGATTATTGTTAAAAAAACTTTCGAGATGGGTTACATAATTTGTTCCTCCATAATTAGTTGGATCTCCGTTCGTTGCCACGATCGCTAAAATTCTTGTTTCCCAATCAGTCGCCGCTGACGGTTCACTTGGAACATTGCCAACTAAAAAATCTTGCAAAGAAATAGACGGATTTTTGATTGTGGAAATATCAATCCCGCCGGTAGCAAAGGCAATTGCTGACCACTGGGAAGGGGCGGAAAATCCATTGGTTATCCTGCCTGTCGAATCTTGCTGTGATTTTAAATAATTTAATCCATTGTCGATTACTACGTCTGCTAAGGTAGTTTTAACTACAAATAATTCAATAAATAAAATAAATAATATAAAGATTAAATTTTTAAGGTTTTTCATATTAGTTACCAATATAACTCCACTCAACGTTATCACCGTTTCCAACTTTTATATAACTGCAACCTTGACTGGGGGACTGACCGTTGACCTTAAAAGTCCACCAAACGGCATTTTCTTTTCCTACTCCATTGATCTGATAGACAGCATTTGTACCCATATCATTGTTGTACCTCATATTTAGACTTTGTATCTTTCCTTGTGAAAGAGCTTGACTTAAAACATCACATTGATTGGCACCGTTTGATAAATCGATTGATCCAACCGATGAGTTGCCGATCGACAGCGAAACCTTAAGACCTTGTGGTGCGGATATTGGAGGAATATTTGTAGGGGTTGGGTTTTCCGACCCTTTTATAATTGATATTGGAATAATTATCTGGGTTGGGATTATCGTTGGGATACCCGCCTTCGTCAAGACTACGGCGGGCAAAGTTGGAAAAATTATTTTTTTAACAACAGATTTATTTTCAATAACCTTTTTTGGTACTGTTTTTGTTGAATTATAAAAAGAAGCTCCTGCTAGAAGAAAAAAAACTATCGCCAAAATTTTGAAAACATTTCTTTTAAACATAGACCTTAGACTTTTCGCTCGAAAGTCACAAATTAGGTAAAAACAAAGGTAAGTTTTCTGGCTTTAACAGTTACGGCATAGCCACGGACTTGTCACCGTGATTTCCTTTTAAGTCTTTCGACCCCTTTGTCAAACAATACGTTTCCAACTATACATCATGCAAGTTTTATTTGTCAAATGTGGATTTTATCTGAACTTAGGAACTCTTATCATAAAAAAATAAATCAACCACATTGAAAAACCTAAAAGAATTGGATACCAAAGTCCGTAGTTGACAAACCCGCCAAAAAATTTTTGCAGTCTCATTGATCGAATAATAAATCCGAAAAACAGAAATCCGGCTTCAAAAACAAAAAGGCTGATCCAAAGAAGATTAATCCTTAAAAAATAAAACATGTACCAATCGATTAGATAAGCCAAAAAAATAAGTATTAACTGTAGAACAAAATCGTGAACATGCTTTTCATATTTTGCGTAAAGATCAATAATAGGGGAGTACATAATTAATATAATTTTAACTTCTTAAGAATACTAATGTTTCAATATATCAATATATTGAAACATATATAAATTAAGTCAATATTTTTCTATTTTCTTGTTTTCGTTTGTGATCCCAGTACATTTGCCAGTGACCCTTATAGATTCCTGGATGAATCATGATATCAGCGAAAAAATCATCGAGAAAATTTAATACCTTTTCTTTATTCAACATGTTTTCAATAATAGTTCTAACTTTTGAATTTCGTTTTAAAAATGTCGATGCATAGAAAACGACAGTCGCAGAAGATACTTTTAATGTGTCCATGATGTCTCGGTAATCAACCCCTTTTATTAATAAATAAATTATTGCAAGTCGTTTTGAAAGCATTATTTTTTCTGATGATGAAAGAATATCGTCAATTATTAATAAAAAATCATCTCGACCTTTGTTCCTTGAAAAGACTTCATAAAACAATCGATATGTTTTGGAAAGTAATTTTTCACTTACCGGTCTTTTAGATACTCTCGGCATAATTTAATGTAATTTATAATCAAAAAGTAGTTTATTTTTTAATACAAAACTTGTCAATCGCTTATAACCCTTCGATTTCACTCAGGGTATCCTGAGCGGAGCTGAAGGATAACCTACAAAAAGTATTATTTCGTATTGTTGCAACAACAAAAAAATCACGATAGACATATTATTATTTTTATAGAAACCAAAACATACTTGTTTCAATATATTGATATATTGAAACGTTTAAATATGGTAGACAAAGTTAGTTCAAAATAAAATTAAGGAGAATATGAATTAGCCTAGATGGCGCGATTTAGGCTAATTAACTAGCGCAATTAATGAAAAAGATAAAAGGTCACTTTTTCACGATTATGACTGCTTAGACCGTTAATTTGATGATAATTATGGTCAGATTAACGGGTTATTGGTTAAAAAGCGTTAATTTGATCAATTCAAATATCTAGAGAAAAAGGGGTTTGGAAGATTGGGAGAGTCTAAATTGCGGAGGGTACAGGATTCGAACCTGTAAGAGCTTTCGCTCACTGGTTTTCGAAACCAGCGCCATACCATTCATGCCAACCCTCCATAGATGACTATATTTTACCAAAGTTCAAACTAAATCTTGAAAGAAAAAATTATCAGCAATATGCCATTGCCTAAGTGTAATAGAGATCATATTTTCGATGCTCAATGCAATTTCTTTCATTACCAAGTCGTCATTTTTTCCTGAAATTTTTATCTCAGGTAATACATTTAATATTATTTCTTGTTTTTTATCTTGGACATATATTGGAATGATTGGCTTTGAATATTTTTTTGATAACCATAAAGCACCGGTTGATAATGGAATAGGATTTTTAAAAATTTTTACAACAACACTATTCTTTACAGGTAAAGCCGCATCAAGAAATAAACAAACAGATCCGCCATTTGTAAGGACAGGATCGATTTCTTTCATTGCTCCACCTAGCTGAACGATATTAATATTTATTCTTTTAAAAAGTTTTTTGTAAGTTTCATAAATAGAATATTTATTGAATTTATAAAAAGGAGTAATGATTTTATGATCTGGATAATTGTCATGAAATATTTTTCCTGCCATGGGATACGAACCGCTATGAACAGAAATAAAAATAGCTCCATTTTTTCTCATACATTCATCTAATGTTTCTTTCCCATAGACTCTTGTTTTATAAGGAAAAAAGCCAAAAAAAAGAAAAAGCAGGGTTTTTAATCTACTTATAAAAAAATTAATTCTCCCCACAATCACAAAATACATTTTTTTTGTAAATGACATTTTAGGATAAGCAAGGGAGATATTTTTAAAACGATTTTTTATATAAAACACATCAAAATTATACTTAAGAATAGACCGCTTATCATGAGACTTAACCAGAAAGTAATAATTCCTCCTAAAATATCCAAAACATAGTGTTGTTTTACAAAAACCGTTGAAATACATATAAAAAAATTAACTGACCAAATCAATATTGAATATTCTGGAAATACGAGTGAAAGAAAATATGAACAAATTAATGTTGCAAACACATGTGCACTTGGAAAACCATTTGTATCATTATCAGCTTTATGAATGAAAGTGGCTAATTTACTGAAAATATTTTTGTTTTTAATTATTGGACGTTTTACACCATTTGGAATAAAATACCAAAATAATCCGGCGAGAATATAAGCAATAATATAAGTAATAAAAAAATTATTAATATATTTTGTATTCCATAAAAAAATTATGGTTGTTACTATATAAATATAGAATCCAATATAAGGAATAACAAATATGGGAATTAAAGGAATAGAATCATCAAATTTAATTTTCCAATAATATTTAGACTTCCTTTTGTTTAGAACTACATAAATACTTTTTGCAAATAAAAAAAGAATCAATAAAAATATCTTGTTCATAATAATATTATAACTCCAATTGTTAAAAATACAGGTTTGAAGTAAAATTAGAAGGACACGGTGCGTTGGTCCTGCGGAGCAGGATCTCGCTTCGCGAGACGAAGTGGAAACGCGACTGTCTGTCCCAGCACTATCTTGCAAAATGGTGCGATGGCGAAGAGGAAACGCAGCTGTCTGCAAAACAGCTATTGCGGGGGTTCGATTCCCCCTCGCACCTCAGAACCATTTTGCTTAGAAGTGCGGGATCCCGTAGTCGTAATCCGACGAAGTCGGAAACGTACTACTGGGACAAAACAGTTATGCGCCAGTCCGATTCTGGCACGCACCTCAAATTCTAAAGGAAGATGGGCAGGACGGTAATGCGCGAGTCTTGAATCCCGCATAGAGCGGAGGCATGTCAGAGCGGTTTAACGAGCTA
>ERZ1292630.4867-Hain-H41-02um-R3-4867-length-11247-cov-8_pt1 | contig 11247 bp, 14 predicted proteins | sample MGYA00564408_ERZ1292630 | MGnify/ENA primary metagenome ERZ1292630 (study PRJEB36523, sample SAMEA6512641) | groundwater metagenome | collected 2019-01-08 | study: AquaDiva: Metagenomics assemblies of 32 groundwater samples | reverse complement strand
ACACCGTTCATCAAAATGAAAAGGCACCCGGAGGATGTCCTCCGGGGGCCTTCGTGCTTTCTCGAGCAGGGAGGGTTTAGTACATCCCTTCCATGCCGCCGCCGCCGTGCTGATGGCCCATCGCCGGCGCCTTCTTCTCTTCGGGAATCTCGGTCACCATGACCTCGGTCGTGAGCATCAGCCCGGCCACGCTGGCCGCGTTCTGCAGGGCGCACCGCGTCACCTTGGTCGGATCGATGATTCCGGCTTCCAGCATGTCCACGTACTTCTCCGAGCCGGCGTCAAAGCCCATCGTTTCCTTTTCCTTCTTGACGCGCTCCACCACGACCGACCCTTCCAGGCCGGCGTTGCCGGCGATCTGCCGGATCGGCTCTTCCAGGGCACGCCGCACGATGTTGATGCCCACCTGCTGATCGTGGTCCAGCTTGATCTTCTCAAGGGCCGGAATGCACCGGAGCAGGGCCACGCCGCCGCCCGGGACGACACCCTCCTCAACCGCCGCCTTGGTGGCATGCAGCGCATCTTCAACCCGCGCCTTCTTCTCCTTCATCTCGGTTTCCGTGGACGCGCCGACATTGATCACCGCCACGCCGCCGACGATCTTGGCCAGCCGCTCCTGGAGCTTCTCGCGGTCGTAATCGGAGGTGCTCTCCTCGACCTGGGCCTTGATCTGCTTGGTGCGGGCATCGATCTTCTTCTTGTCGCCATGTCCCTCAACGAGGGTCGTGTTGTCCTTGTCGATCGTCACGCGCTTGGCCCGGCCGAGGTCCGTCAGCTTGACGCTCTCGAGCTTGAGCCCGAGGTCCTCGGAGATCACCTGTCCGCCGGTCAGGATCGCGATGTCCTCCAGCATGGCCTTGCGGCGGTCGCCGAAGCCCGGCGCCTTGACGGCGGCCACGTTCAGCGTGCCCCGCAGCTTGTTGACGACCAACGTCGCCAGCGCCTCGCCTTCCACGTCCTCGGCAACGATGACCAACGGCTTGCCCATCTTGGCCACTTGCTCGAGGATCGGGAGCAGGTCCTTCATGCTGCTGACCTTCTTCTCGACGATGAGGATGAAGGCGTCTTCGAGGGAGGCTTCCATCCGCTCCGCGTCCGTGATGAAGTAGGGAGAGATGTACCCGCGGTCGAACTGCATGCCCTCGACCACATCGAGCGAGGTGGTCATGGACTTGGCTTCCTCGACGGTGATGACGCCGTCCTTGCCGACCTTGTCCATGGCTTCGGCGATCAAATCGCCGATGGTCTTGTCGTTGTTGGCGGAGATGGTCCCGATCTGCGAGATCTCATTCTTGCCCTTGCAGGGCTTGCTGAGCTTCTTCAATTCCTCGTTCACGATCTCCACCGCCTTGTCGATCCCGCGCTTGATGTCCATCGGGTTCGCGCCGGCCGTGATGTTCTTGACGCCTTCGCGGTAGATCGCCTGCGCGAGCACGGTCGCGGTGGTGGTCCCGTCGCCCGCCACATCGCTCGTCTTGGACGCGACTTCGCGGACCAACTGGGCGCCCATGTTCTCATAGGGGTCCCGGAGCTCGATCTCCTTGGCCACCGTGACGCCGTCCTTCGTGATCAGCGGCGCGCCGAACTTCTTGTCGAGGATCGCGTTCCGCCCCTTGGGGCCCAGCGTCGCCTTGACGGCATCCGCCAGCTGGTTCACGCCTCTCAGAATCGCGGCCCGTGCATGCTCACTATAGAGAATCTGCTTTCCTGCCATGTCCGTCCTCCTTCAATCTTGCAATTGCCAGGTCCCCACAGAAGCGGGGGCTGATTATTTTTCAAAAATGCCCAGGATGTCCTCTTCCTTGATGATCAGGTAATCCGTGCCGTCCACATTGATCTTGCTGCCGGAGTACTTGTCGAACAGGATGATATCCCCTTCCTTCACCGCCTTCACGTCGGCGCCGATGCGCTCAATCTTCCCCCGCTGGGGCTTCTCTTTCGCGGCGTCCGGGATGTAGATCCCGCCGGCCGTGCGCTCCAACTCCTCGGTGTAGCTGACAAAGCACCGATCTTTAAGGGGCTTGAACCCCGCGCCTGCCTTCGTTTCCTTCTCCTTGATTCCCGCTCCCATAACACTCACCCTCCTTGTTTACGCTGTGTACGCTGAATCAGCGACTTGGTTGGATCTCGAAGAACACAGTGCCCTTTATAAAGCCGGTTTCGGCCCAATCAACCCCTCCGGACCGTTTCCTGGCGTTTTTTTACATCGCCCGTTCGACTCGGTCATCCTGCTTAACAGGGCGTAAATCCTTGAAAATAATCCATGATTTCAACATCTCCACCGCCTTCTGCAGCTGTGGATCGTCTTCTGCCTTCTCTTTTGTCTCCTTCTCTTTTCCCGCCTCCTTATCCTTCTTTCCGTCCTTCGATTCCGGCTTGGGGGCCGGCTGGCTTTCCGGCTGCCCCTCCGGATGAGGCGGCGCTCCCTCGCGCCCCGGCTCCCTGAGCGTCTTGTCCAGGTCCTTCTCGCGAATCGGGGGTGTCGCAGACGGCTTGCCCTTGACCAGAATATCGGGCGTGATCCCGACCCCGTGAATGCTGCGCCCCTTGGGCGTGTAGTACTTGGCCGTCGTCAACCGCAGGCCCGAGCCGTCTCCGAGCGGCAGAATGGTCTGCACCGAGCCTTTCCCGAACGTCTGCACGCCGACGACGACCGCGCGCCCCCAGTCCTGGAGCGCCCCGGCCACGATTTCGGAAGCGCTGGCGCTGCCTTCGTTCACCAGCACAATGACCGGATATTCGTCAGGCGGCTCCTTGATGTGGGAGACGTAATCGTCCTTTTTGCCCTCGCGGGTCTTGATGTACACGATCAGGCGATTCAGGCCGACGAACTGCTCCGACACCTCCACGGCGGAGTTCAGCAGGCCGCCCGGGTTGTTCCGGAGATCGAGGATCAGCGACTGCATCTTCTGCTCCCGCAGCTTGCGGACCGCATTCGCCACGTCCTTCGAGGACTGGTCCTGGAACTGGGTCAGCCGGACATAGCCGATGTTGCCTTCGAGCATCTTGAACCGGACGCTCTCGATCTTGATGACCTCCCGCACCAGGCCAAACACGAGCGGCTCCGTCACCCCTTCGCGCTGGATCGTGAGCGTGACCTTGGTGCCCTTCAGGCCCCGCATCTTCTGCACGGCATCCATGAGGGTCATGTCCTTGGTCGATTCCTCGTTGACCTTGATGATGAAGTCCCCCGCCTTGACCCCGGCCCGCTCGGCCGGGGTGCCGTCGATCGGGGCAATGACCGTCAGCCGGTTGTCCTTCATCCCGATCTGAATGCCCACGCCTCCGAACTCGCCCTTGGTCTCGACCTGCACTTCCTTATAGACATCGGGCGGCATGAACGCGGAATGCGGGTCCAGGGTCGAGAGCATGCCCCGGATCGCGCCGTACACCAGATCCTTGGTCTTCACATCATCGACGTAATGCTTCTGCACGTGCGCGAGCACCTCGGTGAAGGTCTTCAGCTCCTCGTACGTCTCGGTCGCCAGCACGGTCCGATCCCAGCCCTTGCCGAGAAGCACCCCCAGGACCAAGGTCCCCAGAAACACCACCACCCATCCCGCCTTCGTCTTCAATGCCTGTCTTGTGCCTTCCATCACCATGCTCCTTCTTCCTCGGACCTGGACTTATCGCCGCCGCACCAGCCAGGACAGCGGATCCAACGCCTCGCCGCCCTGACGCAACTCGAAATACAACGTGCTCTCACCGGTCAGCCCGGTATCGCCGATCTCTCCGATCGGCTGGTGGCCCCTGACACTGTCCCCGACGCTGACCAGCAGCTTGGACGCGTGGGCGTACAGGGAGAAAAACCCCTCGCCGTGATCCACAATGGCCAGCAGCCCATACCCGCGCATCCAATCGGCGAACGCCACGACGCCGTCGGAGACCGACCGGATGACGGTGCCATGGCCGGCGCGGATCTCAATCCCCTTGCGCTGGACGTACGTGTCGAACTTCGGGTGCTTCTGGCGGCCGAAGAGCGCCACCACGTCCCCCTCGGTGGGCCAGCCGAGCCGGCCCTTGAGCCGGGCCAGTCCCTCGCCGGCCGGCGCCGTGCGCGCCGACGCGGAGGCTTTGCGGCGCGCCTCAAACTCCCGGATCAAACCCTCGATGCGCTGGGCGGACTTTTCCAGCTCCTCGACCGCCTTGACGTACATGACCTTCTCGCTCCGCACCCGCGCCAGCAAGCGGTCCTTCTTCGTCCGCTCGTCCTTGACGGCCGCCAGCTTGGTGGCGATCTCCTGCTGGTACCCCTGGAGCTCGCCGCGGACCCGCAGCAGATGCGACTCGGTCGATTCGAGCCGGACCCGGTCCACGCGATGGCCTTCGAGCAGCTGGAACTCGCGCCGCGAAATCCACCGCAACGACGCCAGCCGCGCCTGTAGATCATTATACCCGCTGGACGCGAGCAGCAGCTTCAGTTGCCCGTTCGGCCCCTCCTTGTACATCACCCGCAACCGGCTGCGGATCGACCCCTCGCGCTGGGCGATCCGCTCGCGAAGCCGATGGAGCGACGAGTTCGTCTCGGCGATCTCGCGGTCCTTCTCCCGCAGCTTCTCGTTCACCCGCACGAAATCCTCCCGGCGGAGCTTGATGCGGTGGTCCGCCTCCTCGAGCTCCTGCAGCACCGAGGCTTCCTTGCGCTGGGCCTCATCCGACTTCTGCTTCTTCTCCTTGATCTCATCTTTCAGCTTGTCGAGCGTCTGGCGCTCTTTCCTGATCTTCTCAGGCAGCGGCTCGCTGCGATCCGGCGCGGCCAGCACGGGCGCGCCCGCCATGAGGGCCACCGCCGCCGCCAACGCGACGATCCGCATCAACTCCTCGCATCGCGAAACTGGATCAGCGACACCAGGCTCCCCAGGCACCCCAGCATGACCCCGAGCAGCAGGAACGCGACGGTCACACGATCCGGAAGAAACGCCAGCCCGCGTCCCACGCCCCAAAAGGTTCCCTTCAAAGCCAGCTTGCTTTCCGCCAGCCCGAACAGCCCGCGCAGCAGCAACAGCGAGCACGCGGCGCCTGCTCCGCCCAGCAACGCCCCTTCGAGCACGAACGGCATCTTGATGAACCCCGTCGTCGCGCCGATCAGCTTGAGGATCTCGATCTCCTCACGGCGCGCGTACAGCGTCAGCTTGATCGTGTTGGCCAGAATCGTGACCATGGACGCGGCCAGCACGACGCCGATGCCCATGCCCAGCACCCGCAGGTACCGGACCGCGACCGCCAGGTTGTCGATCCAATCCTGGCTGTAGAGCACCTCATCCACCTCGGCGAGAGCCTTGAGCTTCTGCACCAGTCCCCCCACCTGCTCCGAAGACCGATGGGCGGGGCCGACTTTGACGACCAGCGATGCCGGGAACGGATTGTCGCCCAATCCATTGAGCAGCCGCTCCTCCGAGGGGAACTGCGTCCGAAACGCGGCGAGCGCCTGCTCCCGGGACACAAACTCGACCGCCGCCACGGCCGGATCCCTGCTCAGATCGCTCCGCAACTGCGCAATCTCCCTGGAGGGCACCGAATCCCTGAGATAGACGACGACCTTGATCTCCTCCTTCAATGAACCGAGCGCCTCCTGCGCGTTCAGGTACAGGAGCAGAAACACGCCCATCCCCAGCATGGTGAAGGTCGTCGTGGCCACCGCGAGCACCGTGGTGGTCCGGTTGGCCTTGATGTTGTCCGCGGCCTCCCCCAGGAGATAGCGGAACCGGGTCACACTTCGGGACATCCGTCCTCCACCACGCGTCCCTGCTCCAACCGCACGACCCGGCGCCGCACGCGGCGCCACAGGTCACGGTTGTGCGTCGCCAGGAGCACGGTCGTGCCCCGCGCGTTGACCGCCTTCATCAGGTCCAGAATCTCGCCGGACAGCTCCGCATCCAGGTTGCCGGTCGGCTCGTCCGCCAGCAGCACCTGCGGATCGTTCACAATGGCGCGCGCCAGGCACACCCGCTGCTGCTCTCCCGCCGACAGCGTCAACGGCAGCGCATTCACTTTGTGCCCCAGCCCGAGGGCCCCCAGGGTCTCGGTGGTCTTCACGCGCAGCACGCCCTCCGGCACCCCGCCGACCTTTAACGCCAGCGCCACGTTCTCGAACACCGTCTTCTTCGGAAGCAGGCGGAAATCCTGAAAGACAAATCCCATCGTCCGGCGCAGGAGGGGCACGGCGGATTTTTTGAGATGCAACAAGTTCCGGCCGTTCACCAGAATCTGCCCTTCATCGGGGGCATCGGCGCAGAAGATCAGCCGGAGGAGGGTCGTCTTGCCGGCCCCGCTGGATCCGGTGAGAAAGACAAACTCCCCCTTCTCAATCGTGAGGCTGACATCCTGGAGCGCCGGCCGGCCGTGATAGGACTTGGAGACATGGAAAAACTCGATCATGCGGTGGAGCGGTTCGCCGGCGCATCAAACGCGCCGGGCAGCAGTTCAATCCGCCTGGTCCTGGGATCGGCGCCCCAGATCAGGACCACGTCGAACCGGCAGGGCCGCCCGCCGAGCCGCCGGCTCACCACATACTGCTGGGCCAGCCGGGCGATCCGGGCCTGCTTGGCGGACGTGATGGCCGCGGCGGGCCCGCCGAACCGGTCGTTGCGCCGCACCTTCACTTCGACGAACACCAGGGTGCCTCCCTCGTCCGCAACCAGGTCGATCTCCCCCAGCCTGGTCCGGTAGTTCCGCTCCAGGATCCGGTACCCGCGCGCTTCCAGAAATTCGGCGGCCGCGCGCTCGCCTTCCGAGCCGATCACGGCGCGAATGCTCATCGGACGGCGGCCTCACGGACCGGCGCGAAACTGCGCCGGTGCAAGTCGCACGGCCCGTACCGCTGCAACTGACGCAGGTGCTCAGCCGTGCCGTACCCTTTGTGCGCGAGGAACCCGTACTGCGGATAGCGGACGTGAGCCCTGGACATCAGCCGGTCGCGGAGAACCTTCGCGACGATCGACGCGGCGGCGATGGACCGGCACAGGCGATCGCCCTTGATGACCGCCCGCTGCTCCGCCGCAATCCCGGGCAGAACGACCGCATCGAGGAGGAGATAATCGGGACAAGGGGTCAGGTGACGAACCGCCTGGGCCATCGCAAGCCGGGTGGCCTCCAGGATGTTCAGGGCATCAATCACCCCGGCGTCCACGACCCCCACGCCGATATCCACGGCCACCGTGAGAAGCTGGGCGTACACGTGCTCGCGCTGACGCTCGCTCAGGAGTTTCGAATCCCGCAAGCCGTCCAGCCGGCACCGGCGGGGCAGGACGACCGCCGCCGCCACGACAGGACCAGCCAGCGGGCCCCGGCCGGCCTCATCCACACCGGCCACGCGCCGGAACCCGCGCGTCCACGCTTCGCATTCGAACGCATCGTCAGGGTCCCGCGGCACGCGCGCCCGCCCGCGCTCAGGCCCCGGCCTTGACTGTTTCCGGCGCGGCGGCGCCCGGCTTGGGCTTGGCTTCCGCCATGTACTCCCGCTCGGCCACCCGGGCCATCTTGCCCTTCTTGGTCCGGAGATAGTACAGCTTGGCCCGTCGGACCCGCCCCTGGCGCACCACCTCGACCCGCTCGACGACCGGCGAATGCACCAGGAAAATCCGCTCGACGCCCACTCCGTACGACACTTTCCGCACCGTGAAGGTCTCGGCGCTCTGTCCGCCCTTGCGGCTGATGACCACGCCTTCGAACACCTGCACGCGCTCCTTCTCCCCTTCCACGACCTTCACATGGACCCGGACGGTATCGCCGATCTCAAAGACCGGCATGTTTTTCTTGACCATCGCCGCATTCAACCGCTGGAGCCGATTCATGACAGTCTCTCCTCTCTCTTCCTGCTCGCCCTCAGGCGCCGCCTTCGCGCGAGAATTCGTTCAACATTTGCCGGTCTTCCGGCGTCAACTCCGCCCGCTCCAACAAGTCGGGCCGCTTGGAATAGGTATTCCAGAGGGACTGCGCCCGGCGCCACGCCCGGATGGCCTCGTGATCGCCGGAGCGAAGGATCTCCGGCACCTCCAGCCCCCTGAAGACCGGCGGGCGGGTGTAATGGGGATGGTCCAGCAGCGACCCCGCGAAGGACTCCTCCTGCGCGGACTGCGCGTCCCCCAGCACCCCCGGCACCAAACGCGCCGCCGCATCCACCACGATCAGCGCCGCCAGCTCGCCTCCGGTCAGAATGTACTCGCCCACGGACAGCTCTTCCGGCGCCAGGCCCTGCCGGACGCGCTCGTCGATGCCTTCATAATGCCCGCACACAAACACCACGCGCCGCGCTTCCACGGCGAATTCCTCCGCCACCGCCTGGGTGAACAGCCGGCCTTGCGGCGACATCATCACCAGGCGGAGATCGCCATGCCGGGCGCGCAGATCGTCCACGGCGCGAAAAATCGGCTCGGGCTTGAGCACCATCCCCGCACCGCCGCCGTACGGATAATCATCCGCGACCTTGTGCCGCCCCTCCGCGTACTCGCGCAGGTTCACCGTACGCACGTCCACGCGGCCGCTCTCCCGGGCCCGCCCCACAATGCTGGAGCCGATCACCGCCTCCACCATCTCGGGAAACAGGGTGAGAATGTCACAGCGCATGGGATGGCTCGTCCTCCAACAGCCCCGGCATCCGACGGATGGTCATCAATCGTCCTGCCACATCCACCGCACAGACCGCCTCCCGGGTCGCGGGAATCAACTGCTCCCGCCCGTCCGCCCGCCGTACCACAAACACCGCATTGGCGCCGGTTGGAAGAATATCCGCCAGGGTCCCCAGCGGCATGCCCTCTTCCGTCCTGACCGCCATCCCCACGAGATCATGCTCATAGTACTGGCCGTCCGGCAGCGGCGCCGCCTGGTCTTCCGCGATCTGCAGCAGACTACCGACCAACGGGGCTGCGGCTTCAGGCGTCTCAATGCCTTCAAGCGACACGAGGTAATCACTCCCGATCGGTCGCGCGGCCCTGACGGCCAGCGGGCGCCTGGCGCCGTCCGGGCCCTCCACCGTGACCTGCGTGAGCGTTTCAAAGCGGCCGGGCACGTCGGAGAGCGACCGCACCCGCACGTCACCGCGCAGCCCATGGACGCGCACGACCCTGCCGATCGTCACCAACGCCCACTCGCCTATTCCGGAATCTCCCATACGCATCGCTTACGTCTTGGCGGGCGCCGCCTTCCACTGCTTGAGCACGCCGGCCTTCCGCAGCAGGTGATGGACCGTCACCGACGGCTGGGCGCCCTTCTTGAGCCACTCCAGCACCCGTTCCTGCTTGATCTCGACGACAGCCGGCGTCTTCAGAGGATCGTACGTGCCCAGAACTTCGATGTACCGTCCGTCTCTCGGCTTTCTGGAATCCGCTGCCACAATCCGATAGAAGGGCCGCTTGTGCCGGCCCCCTCGCGTGAGTCTCAATCGCACCACGTGGTTACCTCTCCTCTCTGTAAGGGTTGCACCCAGTCATGAAAACATCTTCATCGATCTGGCGAACTTCTGTCGTCCGCCCTGCCCGGACAGCATCTTCATCATCTTGCGCGCCTCGAGATACTGCTTGATCAGCCGGTTCACATCCTGCACCGTGGTCCCGCTGCCCACCGCGACTCTCTTCCTGCGGCTGCCGTTGAGCAGGGTATGGTCGCGCCGCTCCCGCAGCGTCATCGAATCAATGATCGCGGCCGTGCGCGCCATCTCGCGGTCCGCCTTCGCCTCGCCGGCGGCGTCTTTCAGCCGCTGCCCGCCGGGCAGCATCTCCAGGACCTTCTCCAGGGACCCCAGCTTGTTGACCTGCCGGAGCTGCTCACGAAAGTCCTCCAGGGTCAGGGTGTTCGCCTGGAGCTTCCGGGCCATGGCCTCCGCCTGGTCCCGGTCAACGACTTCCTGCGCCTTCTCGATGAGCGACAGCACGTCCCCCATCCCGAGAATGCGCGAGGCCATCCGGTCGGGATGGAACGGCTCCAGGGCGTCCAGCTTTTCCCCTGTGCCGAGAAACTTGATCGGCTTGCCGGTGACGGCCTTGATCGACAGCACCGCCCCGCCACGCGCATCGCCTTCGACCTTGGTCAGAATCACGCCGGTCAGGCCCACCTGCCGGTCGAACTGCCCGGCCATGGCCACCGCATCCTGGCCGATCATGGCGTCGGCGATCAGAAGCACCTCCTGCGGGGCCGTCTTCGCGCGAATCGCGACGAGCTCCCCCATCAATTCGTCATCGATATGCAGGCGGCCGCCCGTATCCAGGATGACGACGTCGAAGCCCTGGGCACGGCCTCGCTCAACACCCTCCGCACACACGGACACCGCATCGGGCCCGGGCGACTCGACCCGGTGCACCGGCACATCCAGTTGGGCGCCCAGGGTGACCAGTTGTTCCACCGCCGCGGGTCGGCGCGGGTCAGCCGCCACCAGCAGGACCCGCTTGCCGTTCGCCTTGAAGTGCCGCGCCAGCTTGCCGCAGGTCGTGGTCTTGCCCGCGCCCTGAAGCCCGACCATCATGATGACCGTCGGGGGCATGGACGAGAGCGCGAGGCCCGTCTGCTGCTGCCCCATGAGGGCACAGAGCTCTTCCCACACGATCTTGACCACCTGGTGCCCCGGCGTCAGGCTCTGCAGCACGTCCCGGCCGATCGCCTTGACACGGACGCGCTCGATGAACTCCTTGACGATTTTGAAGTTGACGTCCGCCTCGAGGAGCGCCAGCCGCACCTCTTTCAGCGCCTCCGTGACCGTCGCCTCGGTCAGGACGCCCTGCCCGCGGAGACGCTTCAAAACACTCTCAAGTTTCGCTGACAGAGCTTCGAGCACGGCCACTCCTATTTATTGAAATAATTAGAGATTTGGATTGTTGAGTCTACTGGAACCAGGCCGGAACTGTCAAGACACTTGCAGAAGCGGCAGGCCCTGAAACAGACAGGTTTTCTCTCGCGGAACAATCCCCGGCCAGAGGCATCCAGATTGCTCATTATTGGTGTTTGCATAGGCTTTTGGCTTGACTTCGAAGAGGTTCCTGAGTAGATTTGCGCCGTGCGTAAATCTCCTTGGATTCTCCTCACCTGCGTCATAGTCGGCGGCCTTTTGGGCGGGTTGCTGGGTGAAATCCTGACCGCGGTTTTCCCCCCTGGAGTCATTCAAAACATCTTTACGCAAGCCGTGCATCCCGGACTCGCCCCGCCGGTGAAGATTGATCTCTGGCTCCTCACGATCACCGTGGGGTTCACGCTGAAGATGAACCTCCTCGCCTTCATCGGCATCCTCCTGGGCGTCTTCGTCTACAAACAGATCTGACC
>ERZ1292630.4863-Hain-H41-02um-R3-4863-length-11251-cov-4_pt1 | contig 11251 bp, 7 predicted proteins | sample MGYA00564408_ERZ1292630 | MGnify/ENA primary metagenome ERZ1292630 (study PRJEB36523, sample SAMEA6512641) | groundwater metagenome | collected 2019-01-08 | study: AquaDiva: Metagenomics assemblies of 32 groundwater samples | reverse complement strand
GAAGCCACCGGCGCTTCGTATGAGTTTGTGGCTAAGCCGCCTTTTACCCGCATTGGAGTTTTTGCCGCCGGCGCCATAATGAATTTACTGCTGGCTTTTCCGCTTTGTATTTTAATGTACCTGATCGGGGTTAATTTTTCCGAACCGTTAATCGGTTTCGTCCAGCCCGGTTCGGCTGAAAACGAAGCCGGAATTCTTCCGGGCGATGTGATTAAAACCGTTGATAACGTACCGGTTAGTTCAATGGAAGAATATAAATTTGAAATATTGCGTAAATCAATCGGCGAAACCTGCCAGGTAAAAATCCAAAGAGGTTCGCAGGAATTGACCATTCCGGTAATCGCCCGCGGTTCAAAAGGGTTAGGCCTTGATGTCCGGCGAAACATCATTGCCGGTATTGTTAAAAATTCGCCGGCTGAACAAGCCGGGTTAAAATTAAAAGATGAAATTGTAGAAATTGATGGAGAGCCGGTTATTTCAGGTAATGAACTGAAAAAAATCAGGAATTATCCGGGCCGTCCGATTAATTTTAAAGTCCGTCATTCCGATAATCTTGTCCCGAATTCACGTTCGGGAACGGTTGAAACGTATGAGATTACCCCGGCGCCAATGAAACAAATATATTATGATCTAGAAATAGATGAGGCAAATTTTGCGCCGGTGGTGGTCGTAACTAAAAATGGTCCGGCCGCCCAGGCCGGTATGCAGGATAACGATAACATCGTGGCGATTAATGGACAACCGGTTGTTTCCTGGGGACAAATGGTTAAAGCAATTCAAACCTATAAAGAAGAATCTATTAGTATTGTCGTGGAACGAAACGGCCAGCGAATAGAATTATCAGCCATTACGCCCATCAAAAATCCCGGGGGCAACCGCCGTATTCAAATAGGACTTTTGACTGCTAATATAATCGGAGAAGTAATTACCGGCACTCCTTTGGCCGAAGCAGGATTGCAAACCAGAGACGTAATTATTTCGGCTAATAATAAAAAAATAGGTTCGCTGGAAGAATTAAGCAAACTGGTGACCGGTAGCGAGAATCAAATTATTAAATTGGAAGTTAAAAGGGGGGGGGCAATTATTCAAGCCGAATTAATTCCGCATCGTAAGCAGCAGGGTGATATCGGAGTTATTTTGCGGCCTAAAACGGTGATTAAAAAATATCCGCTGGGGCAAGCTATTACCAATGGATTTAAAGAAACTTTGTCTTTAACTACGCTGACCATTCAATTAATCAAAAAACTTTTCCTGGGGGAGGAATCGATCAAAGGAATTTCCGGACCGATCGGTATTTTTTACGCTTCTTATTTAATGGTGCAGGAGGAAATCTCTAAATTTATCTGGCTGCTGGCTCTTTTTACCATTAATCTGGCGATTCTTAACTTGCTGCCGATTCCGATCCTGGACGGAGGCGGTATTTTCTTCACGCTGATTGAACGGCTCAAGGGTTCGCCGGTCAGCGTCCGGATTCAGGTCGTCAGCCAGTATATTGGATTATTTGTATTATTAAGTCTGGTGCTTTTTGCCACCTATAATGATATTTTTCGTAATTTAGGATTATCATAATGCCAAAAGACGAAATCTGGAATAATTTTATTAATCAAAATGTAGTGGTTGATACCAACAGTTTTTATATTTATATCGGGAAAATGACTGAAGCAACCGGGCATTTCATTGTTTTGCAGGATGTTGACGTCTATGACCCGAAGGAAACGTCTTCGACCCGAGAGCAATATATTATGAACGCCAAGAAATTCGGGGTTAAGAAAAACCGAAAAAGCGTTACCGTTCAGACCGCTTTTGTAGTAAGCATTTCCAGGTTGGAAGATGTGATTGAATATTAAGAAACGGAAGGATGGAATGATGGAAGAATGGAAAAATGAATAATCTGACTTGAATGGCATATAGTTAAGAGTAAACACCCTTTATTTGTCATGCTGTCCGATGGACTCCGAACCCCGATATCCATCGGGGCTTCGGAGAACTCGGTTCAGCATCTCTCATTAGACCCTGAAATGAATTCAGGGTGACATTTTGGGCCTTAACTATGTGCCATTAATCTGACTTTCCAGTATTCCCTTATTCCAATAGTCCAAAGTGTTATTTAATTACCTTCGTCTGGTTCGTTTCCCTTATCTTTTTACCGCGCTGGCTGACGTCTGGGCCGGATATTTTATTGCTAGGTTCTATTTCCAGCCCGCCCCGATATTATCGGGGCCCGCCCTTTCAATTACAAATGGTTCGGCTGCGCTCACTACTAGTTTAGGATCTGATTTTATCCTCTGCGGAATTATTTCAATTTGTCTGTATGCCGCCGGGATGGTTTTCAATGATTTTGTTGACCTGGATAAAGATGCGCAGTTTTACCCGACCCGCCTTCTGGTTACCGGCGTCATTTCGCCGCTTCAAGCCTTCTGGTTGGGAACACTTCTATGCCTGGCGGCTATTTTCCTGAGCGGAATATTTTTCGGCCCAGTTCCCCTGACCATAACTTTTGCAATTATTATATTAATGATTGCCTATAATTTTTATACCAAATCAAGTACCCTGCTTGGTTCTTTAAATATGGGGCTGCTCCGGGGATTTAATCAATTATTAGGGATGACGGTCTGGTCCGGCTTAATGGATATTACAGGCAATTTGTTATTGTTGCCGTTGGTGCCGCTCGGTTATATTTTTTTTATAACGTTATTAAGTACGGGCGAAGAGACAGTCCCCCGATGTTACATCGGGGGATTAATTCCGTCCCGCTCCAAGCGGGGAGAAGAAACCCCGACGATATCGGGGTGGGTGATTCAAAAGCCATTAATATTTTTTATTATTTTAAGCATTGCCTGGCCGTTGCTGATATTACCAAATACGTTTAAAGCAATCTGGTTGGTTTTTATGATGATTGTTTTTTTGGTAACGCGGCTGACGGCTCGCCAGAAACGGATAGAAGAAACAGGAAAACTTATCCGGGCCGGTGTTTTTTTGGTTATCCCGCTGGAGGCAAGTTTGGTTTTGGGATATGGAGGAGTGATAGAAGGTTTGCTTATTTTATTATTGCTTATCCCGGCGTTATTATTTGCCTCGTTAGTAAAATAACTAAGTAGCGCGGGACTTTATGTCCCGCTTGGGATGGGACTCCAACGCTACCAGTAAAATTAATGTAATTATTTAGCCGTTTGAAATATGAGGAAGAGGGCGGGCTTCCCGCCAGAGGCGGGTCTGCCTCAGGCATGAAAGCCCGTCCTCTTCAGTGTCGTAGACTTCAAACGGCTAAATAATTACAAATTAATATTCGGATAGGCCTCTAAATCAAAACTATCGCCAAAGGCGATCCGCCTATGGATGAAAGTTTTGAGTTACAAATCACAAGACGAAATTTACCCGCCTTTTTTTGGGTCAAGCGGGATTAACAGTTTCCAGCCGATTTTAAGAGTGGTCTCGCGGGTTTTCAATTTATCGCGGTTAGCGTCAAAAATTAATTTGTATTTCTTAGAATCGCCGTAAACTGTTTTTGCGATTTTTTCCAGAGTATCGCCTTTCCGGACCGTATAAGAAATTCCTCCAGCGTCCGAGGAATCGGGTGAATCCATTAGGGTTTCTTTTCCCGTCCCGACCGGAATCAACTCTTGAGGTTCTGATTTTGGCGTCGAGCTTGGGGCGGTTGTTTCCACCGCCGGAATGGTCAAGACCAGACCAGGTTTGACTTTGGTATCAGGTAATTTATTGGCTTTTTGAATCAAGGGCCATTTATTTCCGTCATGATAATGTTTCTGGGCAATAGACCACAAACTATCACCTTTTGTAACCGTATAAGTCTGGCCGCCGATAGTTGACCATTCGGGTTGATTCATAACAAAGGGGGAAGAAGTTATCGGACTGGTTGGCATTATTTCCAGTCCGGATGACGGCGGTGAAACAAGCAGGTCGCCGACCGGCGTGAACTCAGATAACGGGGTTGAAGTTAATGATGATGTTGCTTCAGGACCGCTCGGGACATACGTAAGTTCAAAGGGTGTTTCCGTGATAGGAAGCAATTCATCCCCCTCGTCTCTGAAAATTTCATAAAACAAGAAAATACCGGCTCCGATTACCAAAACAACCACTCCGATTATTAAAATAGTGCTGGCTTTCATATTGTCTCCTGTCTTAACACAAATCTACACGAATCCCGTCAGGGCGGAACGAATTAACACGAATTTTACCCCGATAAGCTACTCTGGGTAGATTCGCTTCGCGGTCCCTTCGGGTTCATGAGTATTCGCGTATAATTTGTGTTTATTTATATTATTTTCTTTATCCCGATTAAGCGGGATTTAAATTCTATTTAAAATATTCTAATAAAATAAAAAAAAATGTCAATAAATTATTTTTTGCTAAACAGATTAACAATCGGTCCGGCGATAAAAATAGTGGAGTAGGAACCGCTGATAACGCCGACAATCAGCGGGAAGGCAAAATTGGCAATGCCGCTGCCGCTATGGGCGGTGACCAGGAAAAGAACCAGCACCGTCAGGAAAACCGTTGTGGAAGTAATGATACTTCGTCCCATCGTCTGGTTAATGCTCCGGTTGATGATATTAGTCATTGTTTCGTTTTTCATTTCTTGAACATTTTCTCTGATGCGGTCAAAGATAACAATGGTGTCATTAACCGAATAACCGATAATGGTTAAAAATGCGGCAATGGAAACCAGGCCGAGGTCAATTTGAATTCCCCATGAGGCCGGCGCCAGCCAGTTAAAGGCGATGACTCCGCCCAGGCTGATTAAAACATCGTGAATTATGGCAATAACCGCCGCAATTCCGTATTTTAATTCAAACCGGAACGCCAGATAAATAATGATGCCAATCCAGGAGAGGATCAAAGCAATCACCGAGCCCTGTTTTAAATTGCCGGCGGCGGCCGTTCCGATGCCGCTCACTGTGGGAAAGGGGTCTTCCGTCAGAGGTAATACTTCTTTTAACGTTTTCTTGATATCTAATTCATCATTTTCCTTGAAGTAAATATGATATTGTTTTCCGCCGGTATTTTCAGGTGTTGTTACCCACGGATTGTCCAGATGTTTTTCCTGCAATTTACTCTGGAGCGTGGTTGAAATAACCGGTTCCCGCAGATTTACGGTTACTTCTAATTTGTAACCGCGCTGGAGAATCAGCGCGTCCTGAACCGGTTGTAAGCCCACCAGCGGTTCCGGAGGCAGGTGGTTGATAAATAATTTTTTTAAATCATTTTTTAATTCTTCCCGCTGTGCGCCGGTTTCGGCATAACGGGTGCGAATCTGGAATTCGTCAAACCGGTTTCCACCCTGTTGCCAGACCGAGGCCACCGTGGCCTGTCCGGTGGCGGTGATAGCCGGAAGCACCGGTTGGATTTCCAGGTCCTGGTATTTAGGTTGTCCGTCCGCCTGGACGATTGTGGCGCAGGCCGTCCGGATTTCCGTGATATCTTTTTGGTCCTGGAATTTAATATGGACAATGCTTCCGCCGGTAAAATCTATTCCCAGGCTTTCTCCGCCTCTCATGAAAAATAACGCGAGGCTGAGAATAACGGCCACGACCGAGATGCCGACGAACAGAGGGGCTTTTTTCATAAAATCAAAATTAGGATTAGTGAAAAAACGCAGCATTGAAAATTTCTTAATCAGTCCCCCCTCCACGCAGAGTTGCAACATCACCCGGGAAGCGAAGTAACCGGTAAAGAGCGTGGTGAAAATACCGATGGATAAAGTCAAGGCAAAACCTTTGATGGAATCTATTCCGTAATAATCACTGATATAATAAAGAATAATACCGGCCAGCAAGGTGGTTAAGTTGGAATCCAAGACGGTGACCAGGGCGCGCGTAAATCCGGATTCAAAGGCAATCCTGATTTCCTTACCCTTTTCTTTTTCCTCGCGGATTCGTTCATAAAAAATAATATTAGCATCCACGGCCATACCCATAGTTAAGATTAAACCGGCAATCCCTGGTAGGGTGAGGGTGGCTTTAAAGAAAGACAGGATTCCGAGAATCAGGACCAGGTTCATAATCAAGGCGATATTGGCAATCAACCCGGCTCCCCGGTAATAAATTAACATAAAGGCCATCACCGCCAGGGCGGCTAAAATAAACGAAATTTTCCCGCGGTTAACCGAGTCTGCTCCCAGGGATGGGCCGATTAAATTTTCACCGATGATTTCTAACGGAGCGGGTAATTTACCTGATTTTAAAACGATTCCCAGCTCGCTGGCTGATTCCTGGTTGAAATCTCCTTCAATAAAACATTTGCCATCGGTAATATTAGCTTGTAAGGTCGGAGCTGAGACTAACTTATCGTCTAAAATAATCGCCAGGCGGCGGGCGTCTTTTTTATTTCCGCCTTTTGATTCAATGGCATCTTCTGAATATTTACCGGACAGCTCGGCTAATTTTTTAGTACCCCATTCATCCAGTTCCAGATTAACAATCCAGCCACCCCGTTTGCCGCCCAGATTTGGACGGGCCACCAGAATATTCGTGCCGTCAAAAACCACTTCATCTTCAACCAGAACGCGATCTACTTCCCGATGTTGACCAAACAGGCGTTCGTACCATTTAAGTTTTTGGTCGGGCGGAATGGGGCGTTCTTTATAAATTTCTTCACTTGACCGGGCGGCCTGCAATTTAAATTCCAATTTACCGGTGGAAAGAATAATTTTTTTCACCCGTTCCATTTCGGCCATATCCTGACCGGGCAGTTGGATTAAAATCTGGTTATCACCGTAAACCTGGATGCGCGGTTCTTTTAAACCGTAAATATTAACGCGGCGGGTAATCACATCTTTGGCGGCGATAATACCTTGTGCTATTTCATCCGGTTTAAGTCCGTCCGTTTTTAATCCCACGCGTAATTCGGCCCCGCCGGCCAGGTCAATCCCCGGTTCGGTCTGGCGCTTTTCGCCGCCGAAGATTTTTTTATCGGCCGGGTAAGCAAAATAACCGGCCGCCGCTACTAATAAAATAATTAAAAACAGCTGCCATTTTAATTTTTCGGACATACACACTTCCTCTATGGTATTGTCATTCCCACGAAAGTGGGAATCCAAGCGTGATTGAGGATATTGGATTCCTGCTTCCGCAGGAATGACAATCAGTAATTGAAAAGCAACAAAGTCCTATTTGACCGGTTCTTCTTTACTTTTTTCTATTGCGATAACGGCACTTCGGGCCAGGCGGATTTTAACATCGTTTTTTTCGTCAATCCTGAGGGTAACCTCATTGTCTTTTATTCCAACGATTATTCCGTAAATTCCGCTGCTGGTTAGCACCCGGTCGTTTTTCTGGATGTTCTGAAGCATCTTTAACCGTTCTTGTTCTTTCTTTTTCTGGGGTCGGATAAACAAAAAGTAAAAAAGGACGAAAATCAAGGCAAACGGGACTATCATCCTAAGTAATTGGTCCGCCCCGCCACCACCAGAATTGGCCTGGGCCATTGAAGTTATCAGTGTATTCATATTGGCTCCTGTATAAAAATTATTCTTATTATAAATTTATTTATTTGTAATACAAGAAATTTAGGCAACAATATTTACCAGCCGGCCCGGGACAATAATAATTTTCTGTGGTGGTTTATCACCCAGCGACGTTTTTATTTTTTCATCGGCCAGGGCTTTTTGTTTGATTTCCTCATCAGAAGCGGTGGCTTCAACCGTTATCCGGCTGCGCAAACGACCATTAACCTGAACCGGCAGTTCAATCTCCTCTGTTTTGATGGCCTGCGGGTCATAAACCGGCCAGGGTTGTTGGAAAATAGATGGTGGTTCACCCATCTTTTCCCATAATTCTTCCGCCAGATGCGGGACAAACGGAGCTAATAATATAACCGTAGTTCTAATGGCTTCCCGCACCACCGGAGAACCGATTACCGATGATTGATTACCGGTAACTTTCTGAACCTCATTCACCAGTTCCATAATAGCGCTGATGGCCGTATTATAATGTAAGGCCGGGTCAATGTCTTCCGTAACCCGTTTAATGGTAAGATGGATCTTACGATGTAGTCCAGCAGTTTGGAAGTCCAGCAGTCCAGCAGTTCGGGAGTTCAGTAGTTCAGCAGACTGTTGGGTTGTTGGACTGTTGGACTGTCGGACCGTTGGACTGTTAGTCTGCTGGTCTATTACAAGGTTCCAAACCCGGGTCAGGAACCGTTTAGCGCCGATTAACCCTTTGTCCGTCCAACGGATTTCCCATTCCGATGGGGCAAAGAAAAGCATGGCCATCCGTGAGACATCCACTCCCCATTCATTCATTAAATTTATCGGCGAAACCACGTTGCCTTTAGATTTAGACATCACCTCGCCTTTTTCATCCAGTACCATCCCGTGGTTAAATAAACGAACGACCGGTTCATCAATATCAAGATAGCCGGCATCTTTAAGGACTTTGGTAATAAACCTAAAATAAATCAAATGGCCGCAGGCGTGTTCCGAACCGCCGATATAAAGGTCAACCGGCAGCCATTGCTTTGCTTTGGTCCGGTCAAAGATGGCCGTATCATTTTTAGGGTCAGTGTAACGCAGCTGATACCAGGATGAGCACATAAAAGTGTCCATAGTATCCGGGTCGCGCTGGGCTGGACCGCCGCATTGGGGACAGGTGGTATTAATAAAAGCGGTAACATCGGCGAGAGGCGAACGGCCTTTGGGAATAAAATCCTTAACGCCTTCCGGTAAAAGAACGGGCAGGTCTTTTTCCGGCACCGGTACCAATTTGCATTTTGGGCAATGAATCATCGGAATGGGCGCACCCCAGTATCGCTGCCGGGAAATCAGCCAGTCCTTAAGCCGATACGATACCTTGGGACCACCTGATTTCTTTTCCTGTAAATATTCAATAACTTTTTGACTGCCTGTTTCGGATGACAAGCCGTTAAATGGGCCGCTATTGACCATCACGCCTGATTCGGTATAGGCCTCAGTCATTAATGCGGAATGCGGAATGGTGGATGCGGAATGATTGATCACGACTTTGATAGGAATAATATATTTTTTTGCAAACTCAAAATCGCGTTGGTCATGAGCCGGGACACCCATCACTATGCCGGTTCCGTAATGAACCAGGACGTAATCAGCCACCCAGAGTTGGACTTTTTCGCCGGAAAGCGGGTTAGTGGCATACGTGCCGGTAAAAACACCGTCTTTTTCACCGGCGGTCGTCCGTTCCAGATCCGATTTTAACAGCGCCTGTTTGAGGTAATCAGAAACGGCGGATTGCCGGTCCGGGGTAGTTAATTGTAAGGCCAGCGGATGTTCCGGAGCGATGGCCATAAAGGTAACGCCGTAAATTGTGTCGGGGCGGGTGGTGAAGACAGAAAGAGATTGCGGAATGCGGAATGGGGATTGCGGGTTTATTGAATTCCGCATTCCGGATTCGCTATGCGCAATCGGGAATTGAATTTCCGCCCCTTCGCTCCGGCCAATCCAATTTCGTTGCATCGTTTTAATATTGGCCGGCCAGTGGGTAAGTTGCTCAAGATCATTTAACAATCGTTCGGCGTAATCGGTTATTTTAAAAAACCACTGTTCCAGTTCGCGTTTGGTTACCTCATTATGACAGCGCCAGCAGGTACCGTCGGCGACCTGTTCGTTGGCCAGCCCTGTTTTACAGCCGGGACACCAGTTTACCAGCGAATTAGCCCGGTAAGCCAGTCCGCGTTGATACAGCAATAAAAATAGCCACTGAGTCCATTTATAATAATCAGGCAGACAGGTAATAACCTCACGGTCCCAGTCATAACTGAGGGATAATTTTTGTAGGGTGGCGCGGGAGGTTTTGATATTATTCAGAGTCCAGTCACGCGGGTGAAGATTTTTTTTAATGGCGGCTTCTTCGGCCGGTAAACCGAAAGCATCCCAGCCGAAAGGATGCAGGAGATCAAACCCCTGCATTTTTTTGTAACGCCAGAAGACATCACCGATGGTATAGTTACGGAAGTGGCCGATATGGATATCGCCTGACGGATAAGCAAACATTTCCAGCAGGTAATATTTTTGCCGGAGAGATTCCCCTGCCTGTGCCGTCTTCATCTGCCCGGAAGACAGGGGTGTTTGGCAAAGACCTATTTTAGTCCAATAGTCCTGCCATTTTGATTCAATTGACGCAAAATCGTATGACATAAAATTAGCACATATTATAATGTAACAACTTACGACCGTCAAATAAATTTTAATGCAAAATATTGACCCCGTTAGAAATATTTACTATAATCACGGGCGTTATATTTTTTCTGTTACACGTTCTAATCTATCTTTTGAACCCAAAGCGGTAATTTTTTTAATAATTTATTATGAAAAAATGGTTGATTATCGGAGTGGCGGCATTACTGGTGGCCGTGGCCGGGGTCTTAATGTTTTTCCCTGATTTACTAAAAAAAACAGGACCTCCGGGAATGAAAGTTTTACCGATTGAAGAAACCGAAAAATACCTACTTGCTTCAATCGGCGTAGGCGGCGTCGGTGTTTACGAGGTGAAGTTTTCTCCCAGAGGGACGTACATCGCCGTGCCCAGCGCTATTTTTGTAGAATTATTTGATGCGAATACCTTGAAATCATTAAAGAGATATGATGTCAGAGATATAAAAGGTTCCGACGGCGCCTATACGGTTGATTTCAGTCCGGATGAAAAATTCATTGCTCTTGGTGGGTGGGACAACGCGTCCTATGTGACGTCGGACGGGGAAAGACATACTGCTGCGGTAACGGTGTTAAAGACGGAAACCGGTGAACTGGTTCGGCTCTTTGAAGGACACGATGATAATATATATGCCGTGGCTTTTTCTCCGGATGGTAAAATGCTTGCCTCGGCCGGGCTGGACGGTACGGTCAAATTATGGTCAATGGAAACAGGCGAGCCAATCGGGGTGATTGATGAAGCGCCGGATTATCAAACAATCGGCGTTACATTTAAGGTAGATGATGAGTCTTATCTGGAAGAATTAAAAAATTGTTTGCAAAAATATATTACCCGATATGATTTGGAGATGGTGGAGTTTGATAAACAACTCCGAAAAACTCAAACAACTCAATGGTGGGATGGATATTTTTCATTCGGTCTTTCCAAAAAATATTATGATATCGTCAGGATTAGAGCGGAGTTGAAAAAAGAAAAATATGTAAAGCGGGTGAGTGTTAATCTTAATCATTCCGGATATATAGTTTGGGATCTTGATTTTTCACCCGATGGGGAAATGATTGCTTTTACTTTGTCTTATCAGCCCATGACCCATAAAGTACTCGTCTATT
>ERZ1292630.4862-Hain-H41-02um-R3-4862-length-11252-cov-5_pt1 | contig 11252 bp, 12 predicted proteins | sample MGYA00564408_ERZ1292630 | MGnify/ENA primary metagenome ERZ1292630 (study PRJEB36523, sample SAMEA6512641) | groundwater metagenome | collected 2019-01-08 | study: AquaDiva: Metagenomics assemblies of 32 groundwater samples | reverse complement strand
CCTTGCGCACGTCGCTGGCCCAGCAGCAATGCACGTCCACCTTTCCCCGGGCTGCACGCGCCTTGCTGTAGAACGCGGCAAACTCGGCGGCCCGCTCGATGACCACCTTGGGGATGTCCGGCAGCTTGTCCGGATTGCGGATCACCACGTGGCTCCCCGGCGCACCGGCCACGTGCAGCCAGAGATCCTGCGGCTTGGCCACCTTGAACGTCAGGTAGTCGTTGTCGGTGGCCGCCTTGCCCACGAGGACCTCGAAGCCCTCGACCTCGACGGTGCGATACGCGCGTCCCTTGCTGGCCATGCCCTAAGGCTAGTCCGTGACGGCGCGATGCGCACGAGCCGCCACTTCCTCTTCGGTGAGTCCGTAGATCGGCGGAGTCCGAACCCCGAGCATTCCGAGCATCAGGTACAGCTGGCCGCGGTGATGTGCCTCGTGCTCGACCATCGCCCTTAGCCACTTCCACGTGGTGATCGGCGTACCGGCGGGAGTGACGCTCTTCCCGGCGAGTCGCTCCGGAGTGAGCAGCGCGAAGATCGCCATCGACTCGGCGTGCCGTGCCGCGCGAAAGGCCATCACCGCCTCGTAGCCATCGGCGTACGAGCGCCCGTGCCCGGCATAGCGGCTCGGCCGCCCGGCCACCGTCTCGGCGTACATGTCGCGCTCGATGTTGACCAGGTGCCGGGCGATGTCGCCAATGGTCCAGCGCCCCTCGGCGTGCGTCCATTCGATGTGCTCCGGGGGGAGCACTCGCAGCAGACGCGTGGTGCGCGCGAACACCGATTCCCAGTACTCGAGGAACGTGCCGAGGTCGCGAATCTCCATCGGTTACGAACGCGGCGCGGGAAACGGCACGTGGCGTCGCGTGGGGTCGAGGTTGGTGATGTGGAGGTTCGTGCCCTTCCCGATGCGAAAGCCGTAGGTGCCATCGACCGCCAGCGTGCGGCGTGGCCACGCGCCGACGCGCGTGCCATTCACGAACATCCGCACCGAGTCGGTGGGCGTGAACCGGCCTCCATTCGCCAGTCGGGCCGGTTGGTCGAGCACCCAGCGCCAGTTCGGCGGACCACCCTGGGCCGTGAGGGCGAGGGGAACAAAGGCAATCGCGGTCAGCAGTAAGCGCGCGAACGTCATCTGGTCTCCTGGGGGGCGTGGGCAGGCCCGCCAGAAATGCCGCGCACGACGGTGTTCGTCAAGCGGTGCCGAGGTGCCCTGCCGAGGTGCCCGACGAGCACGACGGCCGTACCCGCCGAGTGCGTGCGACTCCCCCTCTCCGCCGACGGGGACTACAATTAGCCCGATACTGCGGCCCCCGGCCCCGTCCGAGGGCCACCCGTTCGCCCTCGAACGAATTGACTCATGGCCAGTTCGACCAAATCGGAGCGTCGCGCGCCCCACGGGCTCACGCGCGACCAGCTCCTCGCCGCCTACCGAACGATGTTCCTGTCGCGCCGCATCGACGACCGGGAGATCCAGCTCAAGCGACAGAACAAGATCTTCTTCCAGATCTCGGGCGCCGGCCACGAAGCCGTGCTGACCGCTGCCGGCCACGTCTTCAAGCCGGCGTACGACTGGTTCTACATGTACTACCGCGATCGCGCCCTCTGCCTGTCGCTGGGAATGACCGCCGCCGAGATGCTGTACAGCGCCGTCGGCGCGGCCATCGACCCCAACTCGGGTGGCCGGCAGATGCCATCGCACTGGGGGCACAAGCAGCTCAACATCGTCTCGTCGTCGTCACCCACCGGCACACAGTTCCTGCAGGCTGTCGGCAACGCCGAGGCGTCAATGCGCGCCAAGCTGCTGGGCATCACCGACGGCTTCCAGGGCGACGAAGTCGTGTTCGTCTCCACTGGCGACGGAACCACGTCGCAGGGCGAGTTCTGGGAGTCGCTGAACACGGCGTCGAACCTCAAGCTCCCGGTGGTCTACCTCGTCGAGGACAACGGATACGCCATCTCGGTACCCGTGGAGGTGAACACGGCCGGCGGTTCCATCTCGAAGCTCGTCGCGTCCTTCCCCGACCTCTACATCCAGGAAGTGGACGGCTGCGACTTCCTTGCCTCGCTCGAGGTGATGAAGAAGGCCGTGGCCTACGCCCGCGAGCGAAAGGGACCGGCGCTCGTGCACGCGCATGTCATCCGTCCGTACTCGCACTCGCTGTCGGACGACGAGGTGCTGTACCGGCCAAGCGCCGAGCGCGAGGCCGACGCCGCACGCGACCCGCTGACGACCTATCCGCGCTGGCTGGTGGCCGAGGGGCATGCCACGGACGGCGAGATCAAGGCAATCCAGGACGCCGTGGATGCCGACCTGCTCGTCGCCACCGATGACGCCCTGGCGCAGCCGCAGCCCGCACCCGAGACGGCGCTGTGGGCGCTGTACTCGCCCACGGTGGATCCCACCAGCGCGCAGTTCGACACCGAGAGCGATCCCCGGTTCTCGGGCGCACCGACCACGATGGTTGACCTCATCAACACGGCGATGCGCGACGAGATGCGACGCGACCCGCGTATCGTCGTCTTCGGTGAGGACGTCGCCGACGTGTCGCGCGAGCAGTACCTGGGCAAGGTGAAGGGCAAGGGCGGCGTCTTCAAGGCGACGCACGGCCTTCAGAGCGAGTTCGGGGGCGCGCGAGTGTTCAACACGCCGCTGGCCGAAGCCAACATCATTGGCCGGGCGATCGGCCTGGCGCACCGCGGCTTCAGGCCTGTGGTCGAGATCCAGTTCTTCGACTACATCTGGACCGCTTACATGCAGCTGCGCGACGAGCTGGCGACCATGCGCTGGCGTTCGAACAACACGTTCAGCGCGCCAATGGTGGTGCGTACCACCTACGGCGGCTACATCCGCGGCGCCATCTACCACTCGCAGACCGGGGCCTCGCTCTTCACGCACTGCCCCGGCCTGCGCGTCATCTGCCCGAGCACGGCGCTCGACGCCAACGGCCTGCTGCGCACGGCGATCCGCTGCGAGGATCCGGTGATCTTCCTCGAGCACAAGCACCTGTACCGCCAGACCTACAACAAGGGCGCGAACCCGGGCCCCGACTTCATGATCCCGTTCGGCAAGGCCAGGGTGGTGAGGGAGGGTACGGAGGTAACCCTGGTGACGTACGGCGCGACCGTGCAGCGCGCGGTGGCCGCGGCCAACCAGGCGGCGGACGCCGGTGGTCCGTCGGTGGAGGTCATCGACCTGCGTTCGCTGTCGCCGTGGGACCAGGAGACGGTCTATGCGTCGGTGAAGAAGACGGGACGCGTAATCGTGGCGTACGAGGATTCGCTCTCCTGGGGGTACGGCGCCGAGATTGCCGCGCGCCTTGCCGACGACTGCTTTGCCTGGCTGGACGCGCCGGTCAAGCGCGTGGCCTCGCAGGACGTCTGGGTGGGATACGCGCCCCAGCTCGAGGATGCAACACTGCCGCAGACGAGTACGTTTCTGGCGGCGTACAACGACATCGTCGGGTTCTGATCACAGATGACAGATGACAGATGACAGATGACAGATGACAGATGACCGATGACCGATGACCGAGGGCTGGTGGAACAATGCGCCGGCCCTCGGTCGTGCCCTTTCCTTTCCCCGTCGTCGTGCGCATGATCTCAGTAACCCGTGCAGGAGTTGCCCGTGGTGATCCCCCGCATTCTGATCTCCATCGCGTTGGCACTCAGCGTGCCGCTCAGTGCCTGTTACCGGACGTCGTCGCCCCCAGGCGCCGTTGCCGCTGACCGGTCGGTTCTGACCAAGGCAGAGGTGATGGATGCGCGATTCAATTCGGCTTGGGATGCCATCGAAGCGCTGCGCGGCAACTGGCTGCACGACCGCGGCGTCAGTTCCTTCACGCAACAGACGGAGATTCTGGTCTATCTCGACGGCGTCCGGTACGGCAATGTGTCGAGCCTGCGAAATATCCCCTCGACAAACGTCGAGAGCATCCGGTATTTCAACGGGATCGACGCGTCCACCCGCTGGGGAACCGACCACGGGAAGGGCGTGATCTACGTGACCTTGTCCGCCGGTCGGCCGCCGAACTCGTAGGCCAGCCGGGCGCTACGGCGCCGCAATCACCTCGTACACGACCTTTCCGCCGACGATCGTTCGCACGATCTGCGCGTCGCGGATGGTCTCGGGTGCAATGCGCGTGAGGTCGCGGTCGATCATCGTGAGGTCGGCCAGCATCCCCGCCCTGATCATTCCGCGATTCAACTCGGCGAAACCGGCGTACGCGCCCCCCGCGGTGTAGGCGCGCAGCGCCTGCTCCACCGTGATTTTCTGCTCGGGCACCCAGCCGCGCGGCTGCTTCTCGTCGAGCGTGCGCCGCGTCACCGCGCCGTAGATCCCCATCAGCGGCGTCGGCGGCGCCACGAACCAGTCGCTGCCAAACGCGAGCTGCGCCCTGGTGTCGAGCAGCGACTTGAAGGCATAGGTGCCCTTTGCACGCTCGGGACCGATGACCTTGTCCACCCACCGGCCGTCGTCGATGGCGTGATACGGCTGCATCGACGGAATGACGCCCAGCGCGCCGAAGCGCGCCATGTCGGCCGGCGCGATGTGCTGCGCATGTTCGATGCGGAAGCGCCGGTCGCGCGGGCCATTCTCCCTGGCCACGCGCTCGAAGATGTCGAGCTGCGACCGGATGGCGAGGTCGCCGATGGCGTGCACCATCACCTGCAGCCCGGCGGCGTCGGCGCCCCTGGTCCATGCGTAGAGGTCCGCCTCGGAGTTCACGCGAAGGCCGCGGTCGTTGGGGGCGTCGGTGAAGCCCTCCAGCATCAGCGCGGTGTGTGACCCGATCGACCCGTCCACGAAGCCCTTGAGCCCGCCAATCTGCACCCAGTCGTCGCCGCGCCCGCGCGCCTTGACGGTGTCGGCCAGCCGTTTCCACGAGGCAAGCGGCACCACCGCGTAGATGCGCGTGGTCATCGAACCGGCCTTGTGCGCGCGCTCGAACGCGGCGAGTTCGCCCCAGCTGCCCATGTTGTGCACCGCCGTCACGCCCTGCGCGTTGACGTACGCCATGGCACCGACGAGCGCGCGATCCACCATCGCGGCCGGCGCCGGCAGCACCACGCGATCCACCACGCCCATCGCGTTGTCCTTGAACACACCTGTCAGCTCGCCAGAGGCATCGCGCACGATCGTGCCGCCGTTCACGTCCTTCACGTCACGGGTGAGCCCCGCCGCCCTGAGCGCCGCCGTGTTGGCGAGGTTCATGTGCCCGTCGAGGCGATTGATCCACACCGGAGTGCCGGGCGTCACCGAATCGATCCACTGCCGGGTGGGCAACTCACCACCCCAGTTCTCGTGGTCCCAGTCACCGTTGAGGATCCACGTTCCGGCGGGCACCGTCCGGGCAAACGCGCCGATGCGCCTGATGAACTCCGTCTTGGTCTTGGCGTCGCGCAGCTTCACCGACTGCAGCGCAAAGCCGCCATCGGTGAAGTGCACGTGTGCATCCGTGAACCCGGGAACGACCATCGCTCCCTTGGCGTCGATGATCCGCGTCGTCGCGCCGGAGAGCTTTCGGATCTCGGCGCTCGATCCGACGGCCGCGATATGAGTTCCCTGGACAGCCACGGCATCGGCCCACGGGCGACGCGCGTCACCGGTCCAGACGCGCGCGTTGACAATGGCCAGGCTGATCACGGCGGCTTGGGCGAGCACGTGCATATGAGACTCGGCGTTGCGGTGACAATGGCCCGTCGGCCACCACGGACTGCGGCTCAGCGGCGCTCGATGGCGTCGCGCATGTCAAGCAGGATCTCGAAGTACAGCTGCTCGCGCCGATAGGCAAAGTCGAGCGTCTTCATGCCCGCTTCGTCTTCGGTCGTCTTGGCACGCTCAAACGCCTCGCGATACATGTCGTCGAGATTGGCGAGGATCCGTTCACGGGCACGGGACATATGGGGTTTCTCCAGGACGGCGGGCGTCAGTCGTGGCGGATCGCTGGACACGACAGCAGCCGGCGGTCCCTCACTGAGGAAGAACCGGCGGGCCGCGCCAAGAAGGTGGCGACGCGCGTCAAAGGGATGGGGCATTGGTGTTGCGGCGCAACGTAGCGCCGCGGCCTCCGCTGGGCAACGCGCCTACACGGGGCTGCGTTGAGCCATCAGGCGGGCTACCGCCGCGTCTTCCTCGGCGAACGGGAGCAGCGCGGCCACCACGCCCTGGTCGCTGTCACCCTCGACGGCCATCAGCGGAGGTGGTCGACGACCCGCGTTGACGCCACGCGGACCAGAGTCGCGCCGGTCTACCTCGATGACGGCCCGCACCGGTGTGCCGCCGTCCGGAGTCAGACGGCGAATCCTTACGACGGCCCCCTCTGGCATCAGTCGTTCATACAAGACTTCTGACACCGTCCAAGTCCTCGACAGTTTGGATGGTTCATATCTGCGGTATGCCGGAGCCAACCGCAAGTCAGCAGGTGCCGGATTTGTTCGGCGGGGGATAGAAGACGGCGCTCGCCACCGGGACCCCATCGCGAAGGTGTTCCACGACTATGCGCTCCAGCAGCTCGCTGGTGACGCCACCGTACCAGATCCCTTCCGGGTAGACAGCCACGATGGGGCCTCCCGCGCAGACGCCGAGACACGGGGCCTCACTGCGCTTCACGCGCATGGGTCCGAACAGGAGTTCCTCGCGCTGCAGCAGCAGGGCGAGCTGCGCGTAGATGGCCCGCCCCCGACGATCGGCGGAGCAATACCCGCCCGTGCACACGAGCACGTGGCGGGCATACGGTTCCATCGCGGGGGGTTGGTCGTCGTACATGCCAGGCATCGGGGAGGGTCGGCAGCAATCTACACGGGTTCCGCGCAATTACGCCTTGCCGGGTGACGTGCCTTCACTGCATCGTCAACGGATGAGACCAATCCTCGGTTCCGTCGCGCTTGGCGCGATTCTCCTCGCCGGCGCGGCCGGCGCCCAGCAGGCCGCCCCGAAGCTCACCGACGCGCTCCCGGTGGACTCCGCCATCGTGCAGGGGACGCTGCCCAACGGCCTGCGATACTTCGTGCGCAGGAACGAGAAGCCGCTGAGGCGCGCCGAGTTGCGGCTCGTCGTGCGGGTCGGCTCGATCCTCGAGGACGATGACCAGCGGGGGCTCGCGCACTTCGTCGAGCACATGGCCTTCAACGGCACCAGGCGCTTTCCCAAGCAGGCCATCGTCTCGTTTCTCGAGAAGGCGGGCATGCAGTTCGGCGCCGACCTGAACGCCTACACGAGTTTCGACGAGACCGTGTACATGCTGCAGATCCCCACCGACACCGCGGCGCTGCTGAACACGGCACTCGACGTGTTGCAGGACTGGGCGTCAGCCGTGTCGTTCGACACGACGGAGTTCGCCAAGGAACGCGGCGTGGTGATCGAAGAGTGGCGCACCGGGCGCGGCGCGGGACAGCGCATCGGCGACAAGCAGCTCGCCGTGCAGTTCAAGGGTTCGCGCTACGCCGACCGCCTGCCCATCGGCAGCCAGGGAAGCCTGGACTCGGCGACGCACACGGCCATCACGCGCTTCTATCGCGACTGGTACCGCCCCGACCTCATGGCCGTCGTCGCCGTCGGCGACTTTGACGCCGTGGAGATGGAGCGTGCCATCAAGGACCGCTTTGCCGGGCTCGTGAAGCCCGCCAGGCCGCGGCCGCGCGTCTTCTACGACGTCCCCGACCACGCCGACACGCGCATCTCGGTGGCCTCAGACAAGGAATTCCCGCAGAGCATCGCGCGGGTGAACTGGATGCTGCCCTCGAAGGATCGCGGCACCGTTGGTTGGTGGCGCGAGTCGCTGGTGGCCGGCATGTACACGGGACTCCTTGGCCAGCGCCTCGGCGAGCTGTCGCAGCGCGCCAGCACGCCGTTCGCCATTGCCTTCGCCGGACGCGGCTCGCTGCTGCCGAAGCGTGACGCCTTCCAGGCGGCCGCCATCGTCAAGGACGGCAAGTTCACCGACGCACTGGTCGCAACGCTTGCCGAGGTGGAGCGTGCCGATCGCTTCGGCTTCACCAGCACCGAGTTTGAGCGGCAGAAGACGACCATGGTGCGCGGGCTTGAGCGCGCCGTCACCGAGGCAGCCAAGACGGATTCAAAGGTGTACACCAACCAGCTGGTGTCGCACGTGCTGACGCAGGCGAGCCTCGCCAGCGCGGCACAGGTACAACAGCTCGCCACCGCGATCCTGCCGGGCATCACGCTGGCCGAGGTGAACGGCGCGGCGAAGACATGGATGCCCGAGGGGAACCGAACCATCATGGTGGCCGCACCGGCCCGGGCTGACATCGTGCTCCCCACGGATTCGGCGCTGCTGGCGATCTTCAATCGCGTGAAGGCCGGCGCGCTGGTGGCGTACGTCGACTCCGCCGCCGACCAGCCGCTCGTCGCGCAAGCACCGACTCCGGGCAAGGTGGCGAAGACGTCGAGCATGGCCGATCTCGGCATCACCGAGTGGACGCTGTCCAACGGAATTCGCGTGCTGCTCAAGCCCACCGACTTCAAGAACGACCAGGTGCTGCTGCGCGGACGCCGGGCGGGTGGTTTCTCGCTGCTCGACGATGCGGATCACAATGTCGCCACGCTCTCGGACTATGTGCTGGGTGGTGCGGGCACCTTCAGCGACAACCAGTTGCGGCGCATGCTCACCGGCAAGGTGGCCAGCGACGGTGTCTCGGTGGGCGAAAATGGCGAGTCGGCCTACGGCTCGGCATCGCCCAAGGACCTGCCGACGATGTTCCAGTTGCTCTGGCTCCACGCCACCGCGCCGCGCCTCGACACGGCGCTCTTTTCCGCCGGCCGCTCGATGATGAAGGCCGCAATGCAGAACAGCCGCAACACGCCCGCCCAGGCATTCAGCGACACCGTCGCCGTGGTGATGGCCAACTACCACCCGCGTTTCCGGCTCTTCCAGCCCGAACTGCTCGACTCGCTTGACGCTCCACGCGCCTTCCAGCTGTACAGGTCGCGCCTCGCCGACTTCAGCGGCTTCACGTTCTACATCGTCGGCAACTTCACCCTCGACAGCATCAAGCCGCTGGTGGAGCAGTATCTTGGTTCGCTCCCCGCCGGCGGCAAGGCGACAACATTCGTGGACCGCGGCATCCGCCCGCCAAAGGGCACCGTCACCCGCGTCGTGCGCAAGGGCACCGACCCCAAGGCGCAATCGCGCATCACCTTCCACGGCGATTTCGCCTACTCGTGGGAGAACCGCTTCGAACTCAGCGCGCTGCGACAACTGCTCGACATGCGCCTGCGCGACGCGTTGCGTGAGGACAAGGGAGGCACGTACGGCGTCGGCGTGAGTGCCTCGGGCAACTCGATCCCGTACCAGCGCTACAGCGTGACCTTCAGCTTCGGCTCGGCGCCCGAGCGCGTCGAGGAATTGGTGGCGGCGGCCTTCGCCGTCATCGACTCGGTGAAGCGCGCGGGGCCGAGTGCGGAGGAGTTGGTGAAGATAAGAGAGACATTCGCGCGGACGCACGAAACCGGGATGCGCGAAAACACGGCGTGGTTGGGCTGGATGAGCGACCACGACGAGGACGGGCGCGACCAGCATGCCACGTTCCAGTATCCGTCGCTGGTGAAGAACCTGACTGCCATGCAGGTGCGCGATGCGGCCCGGCGCTACCTGAACACCAGCCAGTTTGCCCGCTTCACGCTGCTCCCCGAGGAGCCGCGCAAAGTCACGCCGTAGGCGGCGCCTGCTCGGGCACCTTGTTGTCACCCGGTGGCGCGACGTAGCGCCGCGCGTCCACCGGGCGATTGCCCACCAGGTGCTCGCTGACGATCTGCGCCGCATCGGAGGGTTGCACATTGTTGTACCAGACGTCGTCGGGGTAGACCACGACCATCGGACCGTGGCCGCATTGCCCCAGGCAGCCGGCGTGGTTCACGCGGACGTGCCCCTTGATGCCCGCCTCCACGACGGCGGTGCGCAGCGCGGCAAAGACATCCTTGGAATTCTGCGTGGGGCAGGTCTTGCCAGACGTGCAGACGAAGACGTGACGTTCGTATTGTCCCATGACTGCAAGCTAACGACCCGCCTCCCGCCGGGTGCGATCCGCAGGGCATGATGATGGGGTACGCCACCCGGTGCATCCACCCGGTGCGCCGTCGCTCGGGGCACGCTAGTTTCGCCGGATGCCGACACCCCAGGATTTCTTCGACATCGACATTCGCGTGGGGACGGTGCTGAGCGCCGAGCGCTTCGACCGCGCCGTGAAGCCTGCGATCCGTCTCGAGATCGACTTCGGCCCCGAACTGGGCATCAAGTGGTCGAGCGCCCAGTTGACCGTTCATTACACGCCCGACCTGCTTGTCGGCCGCCAAGTGGTGGCCGTCACGAACATCGGGACACGCAACATCGCCGGGTTCAAGAGCGAAGTGCTGGTGCTGGGCGCCATGCCCGGCCCCACCGAAGTCGTGCTGCTCCGCCCGGATCACCCGCTGGCCAACGGCGTGCGCATTGGTTGACGTGGCAGGGGGCGACCGGTTTGCGTTCAACTGCGGAACGCCCGATTTCGCGGATAACCGCGGATTGATGCCGTGAACAGCGCAAGAACGAATTCGATCCGCAGTCATCCCCTGATCCGTGTGATCGGGGGTTCCGCAGTTCAGCTGGCTTCATGACCGAGGATGCCGCAGTGAGTGAGATTCGCGCCGACAATCGAGTCCAGATCCAGTGGGCCGGTGAGCACCGCTTTGACGCCGGGCGTCCCGGCGGGCCCCAGATCCGCATCGACGCCTCGGCCGAGACCGGCCCCGGCCCGGTGGACTCCCTGCTCATCGGCCTTGGCTGCTGCACGGGCGTGGACGTGGTGGACATCCTGGCCAAGCGACGCACGCCGGTGGCGTCGATGAGCATCGAGGTGCAGGGCGAGCGCAAGCAAGACACGCCGCGCCGCGTCGTGAAGGCGCACCTCGTCTATCGCATCGACGGCAAGGGCATCGAACGCCAGCACGCCGAGCGCGCCGTGGAACTCGCCGTCACCAAGTACTGCAGCGTCAGGGATTCACTCGACCCGGCAATTCCGGTCACCTGGTCGGTGGTGCTGAACGGCGCCTGAACCCAACCCGGTATCTCGCCTCGTAGGGAAGCCCGTGTCCACCGACTTTTCGCTCTTCCTGCCGCTCGGGTTCCGGCATATCGCCGACCTGCGCTCTGCAGACCACATCCTGTTCGTCGCCGCGCGTCACTCTACTTCCAGCCCGGGGACCGCACCGAACAGGTGGTGCGGTTCTGAGACACGCGGCCGCGATGCACTAGCGC
>ERZ1292630.4861-Hain-H41-02um-R3-4861-length-11253-cov-4_pt1 | contig 11253 bp, 11 predicted proteins | sample MGYA00564408_ERZ1292630 | MGnify/ENA primary metagenome ERZ1292630 (study PRJEB36523, sample SAMEA6512641) | groundwater metagenome | collected 2019-01-08 | study: AquaDiva: Metagenomics assemblies of 32 groundwater samples | reverse complement strand
CGCTTTAGCGGGGCGAAAATTTATTAGCCCTGGTAGCTCAACCCCGCCCCGTCCTGACGGGGTCCCTGAATCTAAACATTAAGTAAGCCCAGTCGGGAAAAGGTTCGGGATTAGCTACCAGGCTAAAGGACTCGCTATTTATCAGCCAGGGTAGCTCAACCCGGCAGAGCAGGAGATTCATAAGCTCCCCGTTGTGGGTTCAAATCCCGCCCCTGGCATTATGGTAGGCAGAATAAAAGATTCATAAGATCCCCGTTGTGGGTTCCCCGAAATAATCGGGACTCACTGCGGTTCGCAAATCCCGCCCCTGGCATTATGGCATATTCGTTGGTTCCCGCCCAGATATAACATCGGAGCGAGACTCGCCCATTTCACAGACCTGAAATATGGGCGGCAAATCCCATCTCTGGTAATAAAAAAGGACGGCGCTAAGTCCGTCCTTTTTATACTTAAGTTGTCAAAATATCACTGTTTTTTATTAGCCAGATCGTTAAGAGAGATAGCAATACTGAACAGTAAAGCAGCGATGGTGAATTCCAGGAATGATTGAGGAGGAATCCCCATTAATTCGCTTCCGCCTCCCCGAACACGGAAAATCATCCCCAATACTAAACTTAAAGCAGCTCCGATCATTAAAATAACAGGTAACCACTTCACGCTAATCACCTCCCTTTACCACTGATTACACAGATTTAAATTAGATTACACGGATTCAGTAATTATAATTCTAATTCGGTTTCGTCAATAGTATTTTTAATATACACATTTTGATTGTCCACCAGGTTAAATATTTTGTGAGCCGTCATTTTTTTCCTCTGGGCGTCAAAAAAAATATGAACCACCGGGCGTAAGGGAAGTTTGGCATTTATTTTAACCACCCGGGCGATTTCTCCGGTGTTGAGTTCCACCCAGCTGCCCACCGGATAAAGTCCGATTTGTTTAATTAAAATCTTTAAGGCGTTCTTGGTAAACGGTGAAGCGGAAATCTCCAGGAGTTCGCGGATTGCCTGCTGGACTGATTTTTTCTTGCGGTCAGGCCGAGAATGGATCATCGTTTCAAAAATATCGGTCAGTGTAAAAAGTTGCACTTGCTCCCCAATCGCCTGATTTTTAATCTCCGGATACCTCACTTCACCCGATTGTTCATCATCAAAATGGGAATGAGTTACTTCACGTAAAATTTCCGCAACATCAGAAAAATTTTTAGCAAATTTATCGGCTTCACTTTTAATCTCTTGAGAAACAGTTGTATTTAAAAACGAATGTATTCTTTTATCATGTAATAAAGCAACCACGCCTAATGCCTGCAAACGTGATTTATTATACCCTAATTCCCGGGCAATCTCTAAAGATAAAATACAGACATTAACCAGATGAAAAAAAATATAATTCTTCGGCCCGGACCCGGTTTTATTGGGGAACGGATAATCATAAGTTAAATCAAGCAGGGATCGTTCTTTTATAATCATAAGATTAACCGTTTCTTTAACCGCTTCAATAATTCGGACCATCATTAGGGTATCAGGAAATCGTCCGTTTTCTATATTAGCCAATACTTCTTCTACCAGATAAATTAATTGGCTATACAATTCACCGGACTTTTGCAAATTATCGTCTTCTTTAATTTTTACTGCTTCGGCCAGGCTGATATTATTTAATTTATCAGTTCCGGCCGGCCGGAAGTCCCTTCGGACAGACCGCAAATTATCATCTTTTAGGGCAAGTTCGGCTGCATTTCGTTCAGCGGAACTTCGGTAGGCCGCCCCCTCCGGAAAGGAAAGTGGAGCAAAAGAAATATTTTCTTGTTTTGCCTGAAAAGTTTTCGGTTTATCCATTTTAATTTTTTTGAAAAATAACGGGAGCGGTGTTTTTACCCCGCCCGCACCACCCCGGTCTATAATTTTATCGGAGTCAGAAGTAATTTTAACTTGCCCCTCATTAGACTGAGCCGGTTGTTCCAGGGTTCCGCCTAAGCGGGATGGTTCCGAAGTTATTAGCGCCGGTTGAATTTTTCCCGGTGTTACCGGTCCGGACGAATTAGAGATATCAACCGGAGTTTCGTTATCCTGTTTTTTCTTAAAAATATCGGAAAAACGCACCATAAATAAAAATTTACCCGTAAATTTTTATATTTCTAAATCACCGAAGGTGATTTAGAACGAAAACCATTATGGAAATCTTTCATTCCGCTTTAGCGAGACTCATGATGAGTCTCCGGTGAGACTAAAGAACTTTTTAAAGGTTCACTTAATTCACTACCGGTTAAATCTTTGATAACGGCCCTAATAATTTTTTCGTCAATGGAGGAAGCCTGTCGGCTCATCCCCACCAGCAAGGCCAGATCGCAAATGTTATTAATAACTCTGGGAACACCGTTTGTTCCCTGATGAATGAGCGGGAAGGTGTCTTCCGTAAAGATATCAGATTCTACCCCGGCCGTCCGGCAACGGCATTGAATATATTTTTTCGTATCTTCCACATCAAGGGTATCAAGATGGTATTTTAAAGATAACCGCTGTTCCAATTGTTTTAAATGAGCCACTTTATCTCTTAATTCCGGCTGGCCGAAAAGAAGCAGGGTTAACAGAAATTTATCATTGAGCTGAAAATTAAGCAAAAGCCGTAATTCCTCAAAAGTTTTTTCATCCTGGATTGCCTGGGCTTCGTCTATAATAATAACCGTATGCCTTCCCTGTTCAACTGTTTCATACAGAAGACTATTTAATTCCCTGACAGATTCGCTTTTACGCCGATCCCGAATAACATTTTTACCTAACTGGTAAATCAGTTCGTCTAAAAGTTCATCGGCCGGGATATTAGGATTAATGAGAATAGCCACATTATAAAGGGCGTTTTCGTTTAATAATTTTGAAATAATCACCCGGCTCAAAAGTGTTTTTCCGCTGCCGTATTCGCCGCTGAGCATCGCCGCGCCTTTACGTTCAAACACGGTATATAACAGACGGGTCAACGCTTCTTCGTGCTTTTGGGAAGCGAAAAAAAAGCGCGGATCGGGCGTGTTTTCAAAAGGTTTTTCTTTAAAATCCCAATATTTAAGATACATTTTGGCCTATTGCCCCAATTACCATGGGGTTTATGGTTCGGCTTCGTCCCGCCCTTTTCGGTAAAAGGGCGGGACTTCGCTCACCACCAGATAATACTATACCATATAAGTTATATCGTCAAGACAATTTTTTTGATTTACAAAAATTAATTGCTTTAGGTAAAACATTTTGCTATATTTCATCTTAGACAGATGAACATAGCTAATAAGGAAAAATAGAATGGCTGCTATTACACACAAAATAACCCAGAATAATTTTTTGGGCAAACAGACCTTATTGGTTATTTCGCCTCACGCGGATGATGAAGCCTTCGGTTGCGCCGGCACCATCGCCAAAATTAAAGATCTCGGCGGCCGGGTTTATATTATGATTTTATCCATCGGCGACCTGAAACATTACGACGGTAAAAATACAATCGTCAAAGGAACCACCCGCCGTAAAGAATTTGAACAAACCGCCCGATTTTTAAAAATTGACGATTACGACATTGTTCTGGACGATGCCGAAAAACATTTACGGCTGGATGCGATTCCCCGGCGCGATTTAATTTCTCTGATTGAACAGAAAAGCCGGGTGGCCCTTGACCGGATCAAACCGACGATGGTCGCGTTACCGGCGATTTCTTATAATCAGGATCATTGCGCGGTATTTCACGCCGGTTTTACGGCCTGCCGGCCCCATCTGCCGAAAATTAAACATTTTCCTTCCATCGTTTTGGCTTATGATAATCCCACCCTTTTTTGGAACGTGGAGCGGGAAAAATTTCATCCTAATTTTTACGTTGATATTTCAAATTACCTTAACGTTAAATTAAAAGCCCTGTCTTTCCATAAATCACAACTGAAATCGCGGCTGCACCATTGCAGCCTGGAAACGCTGGAAACGCTGGTTAAATTAAGAGGCAAGGAAATTTCGGTGGAAGCAGCCGAGGCCTTTATGTGCTACCGTTTTGTGCTGTAATGATAAAATTTCATAAGGATATTCCCCATTCAAAACCAACCATCGGACCCCAGGAAATTGAGGCAGTTGGATCTGCTTTACGCTCTAATTATTTAGCCCAGGGCCAACTGGTATTATCTTTTGAAAAAAACTTTGCCGGATTTATCGGGATGAAATACGCTCTGGCCACGAATTCCGGCACGAGCGCCCTGCATCTGGCTTTGCTATCTTTAGGTGTTTCCAAAAAATCTGAAGTGATTCTTCCCAGTTATACCTGTTCGGCGGTTTTAAATGCGGTGAATTACGCCGGCGCCCGACCGGTGGTGGTTGACATTAATGAAACAGACGGGAACATTAATCCGCGGGCGGTTCAAAAAAAACTTAGCCGGCGCACCCGCGCCATTATTGTCCCGCATCTGGCCGGCTGGCCGGCCCGAATAAACGAATTCCAATTTCGGAATATACCGGTCATTGAAGATTGCGCCCAGAGTTTAGGCGCTTTATATAAAAATAAACCGGTCGGCGCATTCGGCGCCATCAGTATTTTTTCTTTTTATGCTACCAAGATGATGACCACCGGATACGGCGGGATGCTTTTAACCGATTCCCCTAATTTATTTAAACGCGCCCTAGACCTGAGGGAATTTGATAATCGCCGTCATTATACGACCAGATTTAATTACCAGATGAGTAACTTTCAGGCGGCCCTGGGCGCAGTTCAATTAGCCCGTTTGCCACGATTTATTCGCCGGCGTCGAGAAATCGCCCATTTATATAATATCTCCGGCATTTTTAGTGCGCTGATTCCATCCGCGCAAACTAGGCCTGTTTTTCACCGTTATATACTCCGGATTTCCAAAAATCCTAATGGCTTTATAAAAAAAATGGCTGAAAAAGGCATTGAAGTAAAAAGACCGGTTTTCCGGCCGTTGCATCATTATTTAAAACTTAACCAAAAAGATTTTCCCGTTACTGAAGAAATTTACAGGACTTTTATCTCCCTACCGATTTATCCCGCGCTGACCAACCGCGCGGTAAAATACATCGCCGGAAGCACCCGGGAAATTTTAACACGCTTATGAAACGAATCTTAATTAATGTAACAGAGCCGCTGGAATCGCGTCTGGCTGTAATCAGCCAGTCTAACGCCGTCCCGATGTTACATCGGGGGACAAATTATTTAGAAGAATTCTATCTGGAACGAGCGTCGCAGGAAACGCTGGTTGGAAATATTTATCTCGGCCGGGTGGTGAACATTCAACCCAATCTTCAGGCGGCTTTTATAGATATCGGCCTGGAGAAAAATGGATTTTTACACCTTTCAGAAACGCTTATTCCGCCCCCGCCTCTGGTGGGGCAAGCCAGAAAGAAAAAAACCGATATCCGCGATGTTTTGGAAATAAATAAACCGGTCATTGTCCAGATCATCAGGGATGGAATTAAAGCCAAAGGGCCTTCGCTTACTATGGATATATCTTTACCTGGGCGTTATTTAATTTTACGCCCTTATCCGCCCCCCCGATGTAACATCGGAGAACAAGCCCCGATAACATCGGGGCAAGCCGGCTCCCCGCCTATGGCGGGACAAGCCGGACATATTACTATCTCCAGGAAAATCAGCGGAACCGACGAAAGAATCCGGTTAAAAAAATTATTGCAGATGCTAAACCCGCCGTCTGATTTCAGTTTTATTATCAGGACCGCCAGCGGTTTAGTTGACTTTAAAGACTTGGAAAAGGATCTGCTTTTTCTAACGACACTCTGGCGCATTATCAGCCAGCGCCTGGCCCCGATGTCATCGGAGCTAGTTAAAACAACCGACGCCGCCGGTTTAATTTATCAAGAAAGCGATTTGGTTATCCGGACCCTGCGTGATATTTTTTCGCCTCTGGTTAAAGAAATCTTAGTTGATTCCGAACTTGTTTTCAATAAAGTAACGGATTTCTTCCGTTCCACGATGCCTCGTTACCAGAATCTGGTAAAATTATACCGCGGCAGCCGGCCGATTTTTGATGCTTTTAATATAGAATCCCAGGTCAAACAGGTTTACGAACGGGAAATCAAACTGCCCAGCGGCGGTTCAATCGTGATTGAACCGACCGAAGCGCTGGTTTCCATTGATGTAAATTCCGGTCAATTCCGTAAAAACGTTCCGCCGGAGGAGTTGGCTTTCCGGACCAATTTAGAAGCGGCGAGAGAAATTACGCATCAATTAAGACTGCGCGACCTGGGCGGAGTAATTGTTATTGATTTTATTGAAATGAAAAACAAAAACCATTCCCAGCAGGTAGAAAAAACAATAAAAGATGAGTTAAAAAAAGACCGCAGCAAAACTACTGTTTCAAGAATTTCCCGGCTCGGTTTAATGGAAATCGCCCGGCAGAAAATAGGACCGGGGAAGATGTTGATCCCGTATACTAACTGCCCCACCTGTAATGGAACCGGACTGGTAAAAAGCATTGAAACCATCGGATTGGAAGTACTCCGCCAGTTAAAATCATATCACCCGCGGAAAAATGCCGGATTAACGGTTAATGTCAGCGAACCGGTCGGTAATTTTTTAGAACAACCGGAAATAAAAAAAATATTTGCCGCCTGGGCCAAGAATAGCCAGGCCGATATTGTGATAAAGAAACATTCTCATTTTAATCTTGAAAAAATAGAAATAAATTGCTATAATAATATAATTTGACGAAATCAAATTTTATAGGGGAGGACAAATATGTACGCCATAATTCAAGACGGAGGTAATCAATACAAAGTTGCCGAAGGAATGACGGTCCGGCTGGAGAAGAAAAACCTTACGGCCGGCCAGGAAATCCAGTTTCCCGATGTGCTTTTGTATAGCAATCAAGCCCCGATACAATCGGGGCCAGATGACATCAGGCTCGGCAATCCTTTTGTTAACGGAGTTAAAGTTATCGGACAGGTCGTTGACCAGATTAAAGGCGAAAAGATTACTATTGTAAAATTTAAACGGCGCAAGAATTATCGCCGGAAAACCGGACACCGGCAAAATTATACGACGGTAAAAATCATTAAAATAGCCGTCCCATAATTATGAAAGTCCGATTAGTCGCGCTATTTTTAGCCGGATTTTTTTTTATCTCTTTAAATCTTTTAACCGCTCCTTCATCTGAACCGCCTCAAACAACTTTAAATAATCTTACCCCGCTAAAGCAGGATTATCGACAATTAAAAGGGGTGATCCATCTCCAGACTCCGGTCAGCGGCGGCACCAGGACAATTAATGATTATATCCAATTAGCCCGCCAGTCCCAAATTGACGTCCTGGTTATCACCGACCACGATACGCAGAAATATGAATACAGTCTCTGGCCCTTACGCTGGCTGACTAATTACGTGGTGGAAGAAAAATCTGTTTTCAAATTCGGGGTATCCCGATATTTAAAACAGATTGAAACGGCGGCTAAACAGAATCAGGATATTGTTATTATCGACGGTATGGAATCCGCTCCTTTTTATTACTGGAGCGGCAGCCCTTTTCAAAATAATTTAACCCTGAATAACCGCGGCCAGCATCTTCTGGTCATCGGTTTGAAACAAGCGGATGCTTACCAAAAGTTACCGGTTATCAGTAACGGTTATTCTAATTACGACCAATATCACGGGGACCAATCGACCCGGCCGTATCAAGATTTAATTGATTATGTTACCGCCAGAAACGGACTGGTTTTCTGGGCTCATCCCGAAGCAAAAGAATCCATGAAAATGAACGGTGTTAATATCAATACCATTCCTTATCCAACCGTTTTACGCCAAACATTTAATTATACCGGCTTTGCGATTTTTGAAGAAGGGTATCAAAAAGTCGGACAAATCGGCGGTGTCTGGGATGAGGTGCTGAAAGAATATTGCCAGGGCAAACGAAAATCACCGGTCTGGGCGATGGGCGAACTGGATGATTATGGAAAAAAAATCTTAAACAGCGTTTTAACGGTCTTTCTGGTCAACCCCGCCAAACTCGTCCCGCCACAAGCGGGAGACGGGGTAAAAGAAAAAAATTATGCAGCGACAGCGGTCCGATGGACTCCGAAGAGTCATACGGACTCCTTCGGAGAATCCCGACCTAATCGGGATGCGTCGGTACTGGAGGCCCTTAAAACCGGACGGATGTATGTAGTTACTAATTATAAAAATAAAGCCCTGATGCAATTGGAGGATTTTTCCGTTTCCGCCTCATCGGCGGATAAAAACGAAATCTTCGCCATTTCCGGAGAAGAAATCGGCTGTCCGGGAAAACCATTACTTCATATTAAAATATCACACCGAAATGTTAGCGGGCAACCTGAAAAATATCCCATCACGGTTAAAATAATCAGAAATGGACGATTAATCAAAGAGTTTAACGAAACAACCCCATTTGAAACAGATTTTCAGGATAATTATTTTGAAGAAAAAGAAAAGTTCTACTATCGTCTGGATGTGACGGATGAATTGAACAATAAATTAATCACTAATCCTATCTTTGTCCGATTCGTTCGTTAATTTATATTTTACTACTCCCCCATTTCCTTAATCGCGTCCTGCACGATATCAGTATCAATCAAAGACATTTCTTTGCTGAATCCGCCCAAAAGACTTATATTACAGATATGATTAATCCGGCGGGGAATACCGCCCGAACCTTCATGAATTAATTTAAAAACATTTTCGCCGAAAATCGGACGGGTCTGGCCGGCCACTTTTAAACGGTGTAAAATATAATTTTTAGTATCATGGACATTAAATTGTTCCAGATGACAACGAATGGCAATTCGCTGTGATAACTGCTTGTTAGACTCAATATTTTTACGGAGTTCCGGCTGGCCGACCAACAACAAAGTCAATAAAAATTGCTCCGGCAGTTGAAAATTCAGCAACAATCTTAATTCCTCCAGAATCTGGTAATCGTTAATCAGGTGTGATTCGTCAATAATAATAATCGTATGCTTGCCGTCGGAATGGTTATTATTTAACGATTCCCCGATAACCTGGACGAGGTAATCGGTCATAATTTCTGATTTTTTAACCGGCAGGTTAGGCACGCCGAGATGATAAGCAACGGTTCTGAGTAATTCTATATGAGAAAGTTGAGGATTTGAAATTAAGGCGATTTTATATTGGCCGGTTTTGGTTAGTTCTTTAATTAAGGTCTGGCAAATTAATGTCTTGCCGCAACCGAAGATACCCGTTAGCATTCCGGCGCCTAATTTTTCCTGAACCGTATAAAGCAGGCGATTTAAGACCTCTTCGTGTTGAGACGAATAATAAAAAAACCGCGGGTCCGGCGTATTCTGAAACGGTTTTTCGGTAAAACCCCAGTAAGATTCATACATATAGTTCGGTAAACTCACTACAAGAAATTTTTCTTTAGAAAATTTTATCTGTTCCTGACGGATAATCCCATCAGAATAATGATAATAATCATCACCAGAAAAAATTGTCCCAGTAAAAGCAAGGCTTCCCAGTGGCTGGTATTACGTAAAATCACTGCTCCCAAAGAAAGAGCCAGGGCTATTAAATAAACAAATAAAACTGTCTGGCGCATATTTAATCCCAGCCGGTTAAGCCGGTGCGAGAGATGGTCGTGTCCCGTATAGTTAACGATTTCTGTAATTGTTTTAGTCAGTTTTTTCTTCTGTCTGGTAATGACAATATACGCGAAATCAAAGAGCGGCACACCCAGAATAATCAAAGGAATAATGGAGGCCTTAACCGGATGACTGGACCAACCACCCATCATACCCAGCGCCGCGAGAGTAAACCCGAGAAAAAAACTGCCGGAATCGCCCATAAATATAGAAGCCTGATGAAAATTATGAAACAGGAAACCCAGATTAGCACCCATTAAAGCCACCGCCAAGATACCCCAAGTCCATTGATAGGTTTGAATGGCCACGACCAGATAAGCTGTGGCGGCAATAAAGGCGAGTCCTGAAGCCAGGCCATCCATATTATCAATCGCGTTAAAAGCGCTGGTAACGCCAACCAGCCATAAAAGAGTCAGGATCAAATTAACGACGTGGGGAAGGGGAAAATTTAGAATCACGCCATAGGCAGCCAGAATAAAAGTAACCGCGAACAGAACCAGCAATTTCACGATCGCGGGAACGCGTTTGATGTCATCAATAATACCGATTAAAAGAGTCAGCGTGCTACCAATCAGCAAGCCGGCTCCGAATATCCTGGGCGGCCAGTTAAAATCATTCTGGCCGAAAACAAGAACGCTGATAATAAACCCGAGAAAAATTGCTACGCCACCCAACCGCGGAACCGGTTTGGCATGGATTTTTTCCGGGCCGGGCTTATCAATAATACCCAGCCGACGGGTAAGCCATTTAACCAGGAAAGTAGCCAGATAGCTGACGGCCAGCGCAATTAAAAAAATTTGAAGATATTGTACTAAATGAGAGGACATATTGTTTAGGAAAAATTTCCGGCCTGCTTGATAATTTCTGCACTTTCCGGTCCGCAATTAAATAATAAATCTATGGCGGACAGGTCCGGCATAAATGGTTCATAAGATTGTTTATATTCCGGATGTTTAAATTCCTGCCGGATACATTTAACATTATGTTCGGCGAATTTTGACTCGTCGATATAATCACGTCCGTGCCGGCCGTGGATATAAGTATCGGCCCCTACTTTTTTACAGAGATCAATAATTAAATCGGCTTTTTGCCCCTGGACGTTTAGCAAAGAAGTTTTAGTAATCAACACTTTAATATTAAACTGCTCTATAAGATATCGGATGATAACCTCGTTTAAATCAACCAGATTTTGCCATTCTCTCTGATAAATATCTTCAAAAAAAATTTTATAGTGCTTAAAATACGGGGTTTTTTCATAAGCCCGCAAGATTGATTGCCAGTGTTTTCTGCGCCAGGGGCGGGAATTATCTATCTGCGTTTCAATAATCGTCTGGTGGTATTTCCCGCTGGTTAGAACCGGGACTGTTAACCAGGGCCGGCCGGCGGCCGTCCTGATCCGGTTACGATTTATCCAGCCAAAGGTTCCGCGTTTAACAAACTGGACCGTATCAACCAGGATAAAAATATCACAGCGGGTAATTTTATGAAAAAAACCCACATAAGGTAAATAATTAGGTTGGTGTCCGGTAGCAATCATAATGACTCAGCTTACTGAACTCTTGCGAAACGCCCCTTCTGTTCCTGCCACGGCCTGCCTGTCCCGATGGCTATCGGGACGCAGACAGGCGGGTAGGCGGAAGCCCTGGCTTCCGCCA
>ERZ1292630.4860-Hain-H41-02um-R3-4860-length-11253-cov-7_pt1 | contig 11253 bp, 4 predicted proteins | sample MGYA00564408_ERZ1292630 | MGnify/ENA primary metagenome ERZ1292630 (study PRJEB36523, sample SAMEA6512641) | groundwater metagenome | collected 2019-01-08 | study: AquaDiva: Metagenomics assemblies of 32 groundwater samples | reverse complement strand
GGCGGCAGCGACTGTCAGGACGCGTCCGACGAGTTCGACTGCTACGACTGGATCATCGTCGAATCGGGCGTCGAAATTACGAGCAGCGTGACGAAGGTGACCGGCATTTACGAGTGGAAGGGACAGACGAGGTCCGTCCGGACGTTCGAAATCATGCCGTACACCGTGTGAGCAGGCACGCCGTCCGCGGGGGTCGCCGCTCGCGCTGCGGAGGCCGCGCTCACACCGATCGGCGGTCTGCTGATATTCTTGTTCCTCGTGATCATCATCGTGTTGGTGTACGCAGCGGTATGGTATTACAACAAGCGGAAGCGCATGGGCTCCGCCCGCGGCATCGGGGGCTCGGTTCCCGAGGTTGGAGATGTCTATGCGGCCCCCGTGCGACCACGTCGCGGGCATCGGCATACGAAATGCAACCGACGCCGTCGACTAGAGCGAGCACGCTAGCCGCGGCCAGCACCCGCCACCCCTAGTGTCGCAACTGCCCTCTCCGGAACGTACAATCCCGACCGCGCCAGTATTCGATGCCCTGAACGCATGGTTGACCTACAAGAACCAGTGCATTGGCATCGTCGAAGTGGGCTGGGGACCCACGAGTGGCATCCCGAAGGCCTTGTCCGACATCGAAGCCGTGTGGGAAAGCGGGGCCGTGCCGATCGTCACGTGGATGCCCTATCCTTACATTCACTGGACTAGCCCGACCCCCAACGCCGATATCGTCAGCGGTGTGTACGACGGCTTCAGACGACGTTTCGCTGTGTCGTGGATGGATACTAACTCAGCCTGTGGCTGCTTAACTTCACAAATCGGACGGGATGTGGTGCTTTCAGCCAAGTGTGGCCGTACCCAACGTTGCGGGCGAGCGGCCCGCGCAGGGCCCGCCAAGGGGCGACTACCCACCAGCAGGCACCCCACCCGCACCAGCCAGGCAGGAGCGAGGGACCCAAGCCGGGGAACGAAAATGACGCGCGCGCCGAGCGAAGGCCCGAACGCGGAAGCGCGCAAGTCGTGCAAACCACCGCGCCGACCGGGAGGACACGGAGGGATTGGGGCCAGCACAGCAGATCGAAGAGAAGAGAGAGGGAAGAGCCAACCGACCACAAGCGCCGCCCGGCTGCTGCTGGACAAAAAATCGGCCCCCTTGCCAACGGGCTAAACCCAAAGATTGTTCGGTCAGAGGACCGGAAAGCTTCCATTGATTGATTGTTTCGAAGTGTGCCCCCCAGCGGCAGAGCTCCCCAAAATATTAGCGCATCACAACACACGAGTAGTGCCACTCACTGTAATGAGTGCCGGGCGGCGTTATGCGGTGTACAGCCACCAGCGAGATCCGTATGCGATGGATGACCAGGCAGATGAGGTGGCGGTGCGTCGCACGACCGTTTCGAGGGCGCCGGACGACGCCAGCGGCAGCCCCGCACCTCAACCGATCTTTGCGGCGTCGTCGCCGCCAGGAAACCGGTATCCACCCACGTTTGCAGCGGACGGCGCTGCTGGCGGAGGTCATTTAGTCACCTTCTACGAGGTACGCTTGCTTGGCACGCTTCGCGTCCTCGCCCTCTTTCAAGCCATCCTCGCGGCCGCCATTTTTGCCACGTGCTGGGTCCCTTACGTGGTGCCGGACGTGGCCGGCGTGATGGCCTTGCTCGCGGCGTGGCTCACGGCGTCGAGATGCCAATCGCTCACCAACTTAGTCTACGACCCTTCCATCGTCTGTGACGTGTGCATGGCCTCCGAACGAGGCAAGTTGCACGCGATCGCGACGACGCATTTGCTGACGGCCCTGATGTCGCTCATCGGCATGGGGCTCATGATCCTGGCCGCGACGGAGTACACGCCGCCGTCCTACACCGCACAACACGTGACGTCCATCATTTGCGCGATTTTGTCCTTCTGTTTGTTTGCGGTCACGATTACGGCGGCGTTTCAGTTCACTGGCGTCCTTCCGATCTACGATCGTTTGGCGGACTACTGTATGTCCGTGGGCGTGGAATATCCCGAAGGATACCGTCCCTCGGCACGCATGGCGCCTCAGTACGTCCTGCCGACGGCCAGTCCATATCCTGGCGACCGGAGGCTGGACCGGGAACCCGCGGAAGAAAATAATGGTGGTGCGGTGATGTACGCGTCTCCCGTTCAGCAGCGGAGGTCCTTCTACGATCCCCGTCTCGTGCAGCCCCACTATACGAGGCCGAGGGTCATTTAGAATGGGATGACCCCAGTCATCAAAAATCGGAGTCGCTCGTTCGCCCATGTCGGCACCCGCAACCCGCACACGACGTGAGCCGCCGTGGGCCGCTTTGTCATTCCCTGTGGCTCCCACATGCTGCTGTTGTACAATTATCGAAGGTTCGCTGCATCTTCTTAAGTTCTTTTTTTTTTCATTTCGACAAATCGGCGAAAAAAATTCCCTGGCGAATGAAGAACCCTCATTTCCCCCAAATTTGCATCTGACTCGCACATCAGGAGGATAGCCTTCTCCTCGTTTCGTTACCTTTTTTTCCCCCTTCCGTCGCTAGCTCGTACCTACCTCGGCGTGTGCGACGCATCGCAGTACAGAAGGAATTGGAAATGGCCAATCCGCATCGAGCACGATTGCAACGCTTCTATGAAAAGTATAACCCGTCGAAACTCGGCGCCATCGATCAGACGCTAGAGGCCTACGCAGGTCGCGAGGAGGAAATGTTCACGGCCTTGGTCGGTAAGTATGGACCGGAACCGCCAGCTGCCGTTGCCGCTGCGGGAAGCATCAGTGGTGCCACGAAGAATACCAAGCCGGGTGGTGGGTATCGTGAACGTCTCGTTCGCTTTTACGAGGCGTACAATCCTTCTAAACTTGGCGCCGTCGATCAGACGCTAGAGGCCTACGCAGGTCGCGAAGAAGAAATGTTCACGGCGCTCGTTGGGAAGTACGGTGCCGAGCCCCCCGCCGCAGCCGCCGTTGCTCCCACGACAGCGTCTGAAAGCGCTCGATCGCGACTCACCCGATTTTACGAAAAGTATAACCCGTCGAAGCTCGGCTCCGTGGATCAAACTCTGGAAGCTTACGCAGGACGCGAAGAGGAAATGTTCACCGCCTTGGTCGGGAAGTACGGGCCTGAACCGCCTCGTTCATCGTCGGCCAACCCAACATCTGCCGTCACCTCCTCCCGCAAACCAAGCAGTGGAAACAGCGGAGCCACCGGGTACCGTGATCGCCTTGTGCGCTTCTACGAAAAATACAACCCATCGAAACTCAACGCGGTCGATCAAACTCTCGAAGCGTATGCGGGTCGAGAGGAGGAGATGTTCACCGCTCTGGTCGGGAAGTACGGTGCGGAGCCCGGCGCTACCACAACGCCGCCGGCATCGGACAAACGGCGCATGTCGACGCCGCCAACGGGCAGCGTATCCGCCACGTCGAATCGGGATCGGCTGCTGCGATTCTATCAGGCCTACAACCCCTCCAAAGTGGGGGCCGTCGATCAAACGCTGGAGGCCTACGCAGGTCGCGAAGAAGAAATGTTCACCGCCTTGGTCGGAAAGTACGGACAGGAACCAACAGCGGCGGCAGGGTCGGCGGGGGGGAGCAATAGCTATAAGCAGCGCCTGTCTCGCTTCTACGAAAAGTACAATCCCTCCAAACTTGGTGCTGTCGATCAGACGCTAGAAGCCTACGCTGGGCGAGAGGAGGAAATGTTCACCGCCTTATGCCACAAATATGGCCCTGAACCACCCGGCGGCGACGCGACGAGCGCCCAGGCAGCTCCGAAGCGGAGAAGTGCATCACAACTGAGCAGTGGGCCGGCGGCTAGTACTGGCACAGTCCGTGAGCGTCTTACTCGTTTTTACGAAAAGTACAACCCGGCGAAGCTCGCGTCGGTTCAACAAGCCCTGGAGGCGTATGCGGGTCGAGAAGAGGAAATGTTCGTGGCATTAGTGACCAAGTACGGTCCAGAGCCACCACCACCATCGACCTCATCGGCTCAAAGTCGAGGTGTGTCACAAATGAGCGGCGGCGGCGGTGACGCGCCCGCATCGGCGTCGTATCGCGAAAGGTTAGTTCGCTTCTACGAAAAGCACAATCCCGCGAAACTGTCATCCGTGGATCAAGCGCTGGAGGCGTATGCTGGCCGCGAGGAAGAGATGTTCACGGCGCTGGTTGGCAAATACGGGCCGGAACCTCCGTCCGCCGGGCCGGCCATTTCGGCAGGATCAACGTTTAAGCTGCGTCTCACACGCTTCTACGAAAAGTACAATCCTTCCAAGCTTGGCGCTGTGGATCAGACACTGGAAGCCTACGCTGGCCGCGAAGAGGAAATGTTCACGGCTTTGGTCGGGAAGTACGGCCCCGAACCGGCCCAACAACGATCGTCCAGCGGCGGACCCACTGCAAACGAGTCGGGTAGTTTCAAAGGGCGGTTAATCCGATTTTACGAAAAGTACAATCCCGGGAAAATTGGCGCCGTGGATCAAACTCTAGAGGCCTACGCCGGTCGCGAGGAGGAAATGTTCACCGCACTGGTCGGGAAGTACGGCCCCGAACCGGTGAAAACCGCTCCTATCGCTGCGGCTTCCGCGGCTGGGGGATCCATCAGCTTCAAGGACCGACTCACACGCTTTTACGAAAAGTACAATCCTTCTAAACTTGGCGCGGTGGATCAGACACTAGAGGCGTACGCTGGACGCGAGGAGGAGATGTTTACCGCTCTCGTCGGGAAGTATGGTCCGGAGCCGACGAGCGCACCTTCAACCCATAAGCAGCAGCTCACTCCGCGAGAACGGTTGATCCGCTTCTACGAAAAGTACAATCCGGCCAAGGTCGGCGCGGTGGATCAGACTCTGGAGGCCTACGCTGGCCGCGAAGAGGAGATGTTTACCGCTCTCGTTGGTAAATACGGTCCGGAACCTCCGTCGACGATGTCCACTCCTTCCACCCCAGGCACCACCACGTTGTCCTCGTCATCATCCTACAAGCAACGACTCACCCGCTTCTACGAGAAGTACAACCCGGCAAAAATTGGCGCCGTCGATCAGACGTTGGAAGCCTACGCAGGTCGAGAGGAGGAAATGTTCACGGCGCTCGTTGGTAAATACGGCCCCGAACCACCTTTCGGGACTTCTCAAACCACTGTCAAAAGCGGCAACGGCGGCGGCGGGTCTTACCGCGACCGACTTGTCCGATTCTACACAACGTACAACCCGACGAAGGTGGCAGCTGTCGATGACACCTTGGCGGCGTACGCAGGAAGGGAAGAGGCGATGTTCGCCGCGCTGGTGGGCAAATATGGCGCCGAGCCTCAAACCGACGCTGCTGGTGACTCCGCGGGCGGTGGTGGAAGTGCGGCGGCCAGCTCCCACGCTTCCTTCAGCTACCGCGATCGTCTGTCGCGTTTCTACGAGAAGTACAATCCTGCCAAGCTGAGTGCGGTCGATCAAACGCTGCAAGCGTACGCAGGAAGGGAAGAGGAGATGTTCGTTGCGCTGGTGGGCAAATATGGCGCCGAGCCCCCTGCTGCCCCGACACAACCACGACACGAGCCTAAGGTGATGACCGCGCCGCAGTCGTATCAGGAACGACTACTGCGGTTTTACGAGAAGTACAATCCGGCGAAGGTCAACGTCGTTGATCAAACACTCACGGCCTACGCGGGGCGCGAAGAAGAAATGTTCACTGCGCTGGTGAGCAAGTATGGACCCGAGCCGTTGCCCGCTTCAAGCGCCCTGGTTCCCGCCGCAGTAAACGTGGGTGCTTCCGCTGAAACATCCGGTAGGGAGATGACGGAGCAACCGCCTGCGGGTGAAACTGGCGACGCAGGGAACGTGTTTCAAGAGGTGCTGGCACGGCTTCCAGGCTCCATTCGCGCCGTGGTGTTGGATTCCACGGCCAACCAACAGCAACCGATGCCATCCTCGGTGGGAGGATCATCCTCGCCCAGCCGACAGCGCGATGTCGACCTGCTATGTGCGGCGTTCAACAAGCTAGCCGAGGCAGCGAGCAGTGCCGGCCAGCATGGCGTGGTGCTCACGACTGCGGCTGAAAGTCCCGCGGGATCAACGGCCGTCGCCGCGGCCGAAGCCGAGCGCCAAGCCACCGCCACGCGGCTATTGCTTCTGGGCGAGTTGCAGCGCATGGAAGAGTTACAACGCACACGCCTCAAGCGTTATGACGCGTCGGAGTGGGAGCTGTACCGGAGAATGTTCCGCCTTGCCTCGCGCAGGCTCACCGCCCAGCACGCCTGCGTTCAATTGATCGCATCGACCGTGACCTTCCGCCGATCGCACTTCTTTCATTTGTGGGCCCAATGCGCGGCTCAGAGGAAGCATGCGCGACTGGAGGAGAAGAAGGCCGGATTGACTTATTACCAGCAGTTGACGACCAAGAAAACAGCGGCGGCGTACTACGATCGGCTCCGGCAAGAAGAGGAACGGCGCGCTTCGAAAATCGCAGAGGCGAAGGCAAAAGAACAGCAACAGCGATCTCAAAGGCTGAAAACTGCTTTCGAGCGGGGAGACTTTGTTCGGCAAAACACAGTGCGCGCCAAGTCTCCGGTTGCATCGCGGTCCTTGCCCGTTAGCACGGCTCCCACGGCGGTGACCGATGCTGAGCGCATTCCAGTGGCGTCATTCGCCTCTCGGCCGTCATCATCGTCGCTTGTCGGTCGGCGCCGTGGACGTTCCCCTGGCGATCCCGCCGCCACCACGTCACCTGCTGATCCTCTCCCCGGGAGATTGTTTCACCACAACAACCACCACAACTCCACCACCGCCATGGCCTCGTTGTCGTCGTCCACGCACCGATTGCAGCATATGGATGCCATGGAGCGGCAGCAACTGCGTCAACACGTGCTGGCGATGCCCACGAACCGCAAACAGCAGCTTCATCGGCGGCTGCTGAAGTGGGGACTTGCGCCGCCGGAATACTTGCGCGACGCCCTCTTGCCGCCCACGCCGATGGCGCCGCCCCGATCGCCGTCTTCCAGTCAAACGGGGGGGCGGTCTCGCTCGCAGGACTCCCGCGACGCGGCCAATGCCTCCTCCCCTTTGTCGGGCGACTCCCAGCTGATGGATCTGTACATGCAGGCGGTGCTGGAGCAGGCGTACGAAGAAGACGACGCCGCCGCCATGCAGGATGCCGCCCCGTTACGATGAGCCGAGCGGAGGGGACCCCCGTGGACCATGCCGACCATGCTGCCGATCCGCGTTAGGCCACGCAGTTGTTGCGCCAATCGCGACTGTTGTTCCTGTATCCCTCCGACAAGCGCCGAAGTTTATCGCTGTGTGTGCTACTTACTGTGACCGTCACAGGGCGTCCCATCGTTTGCTGTGGTGGCTGATGAGGTGAATTCTCCCCTCCCTGGACAAAACCGATCATGCTGCTTGTCGCTACACAGAGACAGAGTGTTCGCTCGTCAGTCCTGCTGCGACAATCCAGCGTCAAAGTATTTGTTGTGTTCCCCTCTGACACTTCCGATGTCTCAGCGACCGCATAGTGCCCGGAGGCCAGGAACGGCGACGACACGAGAACAGACGCGCGTTCAGGTCGGCGTCCGCGTGCGACCTCTCAACCGCTGTGATCAGGATGATCCGCGGATCGTCGTTTCCGTCGCGGATCCTCCCCAACAACACCACCATCATTCAACCGGCGCCGACGATTCCTCTTCAGTCGGTGCGACTGCCGTCACCGTGGATTCGCTTGGCAAGCGCGCCGGGGGGCCTAAAGTGTACAATTTTGATGCTGCATTTCACGGCGGCGACCAGGAGGAAGTGTTCGACCGCTTCGGCCGGTCGATGCTGAACGAAGCGTACAAGGGGTTTAACGTCTGCCTCTTTGCCTACGGCCAAACCGGCAGTGGCAAGACTTACAGTCTGATGGGCGACGAGTCCGGTCCTGGCTTGGGACTGGTTCCACGGTTCGTGCACGAACTGTTTCGCATCGCACAGCAAAAGTGCGAAGATGACTCCTCGCTGACGGTCAAAATCACGGTGTCGTTCTTGGAAGTTTACATGGAGCGCATCCACGATCTCTTTGTTACCCGCGTCAAAGGCCAAGATCCCGAATCTCTTGACATTCACGAGACGAGTCACAAGAAGGTCTACGTGAAGGGCCTCTCGGTGCACTCCGTGCTTTCTCCGCAGCGCGTCATGGAGCTGTTGAGCATCGGCGTCGCGAACCGACAGACCGCCGAGACGCGCATGAATGATGTCAGCAGTCGAAGCCACAGCATCGTGCAATTCACCGTGATGCAAATTTATGACCAAACGGCGGTGGTCGGTGCGAACCATCATCCGTCGACGTCCTCCCCCGTCGCGACGTCTCCGTCGACCGCCTCTTCACCCGCGTCAACGTCGACGTTGGAACGGCGCGACCTGGAATCCACGATCTCCTTGGTCGACTTAGCGGGCAGCGAGCGCCAAGGGAAGACCGACTTACTTGGCGACCGATTCGACGAGTCGCGCACGATTAACAAATCGCTATTAATGCTCGGTCGAGCGCTCAATTCATTCTCCGGCGGGGGTGGACTCACCGGTGGCAACAAGTTTCAGCCGCAGCAGTCCGACGCGGCGGGGGCTAGTGGTTCTGGAGCCTTTGGGGCTTCTCAGTCCATGTTGCATGCCAATTCAACCGGAGGCTTCGCGGGAAGCGGCCTATTTGCGGCCGCAAGCAGTTCATCGCTGCTGCAAGATCGGGACAGTGCCGCATGTTCCACCGTAGCAGGACCGACATCCTCGACGAATTCGTCGGCCTCGGCGACTTATGTGCCGCTGCGGGAGTCGAAGTTGACCCGGTTGTTGTCGGATTGTTTCGGTGGCAATTCCAAGACCTGGATGCTCGCCACCGTGAGTCCGGCGGCTTGTCACCTCTCTGAGACGCTCTCGACTTTGGACTACGCCACGAACGCGAAGAGCATTACCAACCGTGCGACTGTCAACAAGGTTGCCCGTAAGTTAGAAATTGCTGGAATGAAGGCGAAACACGCTGAATTAGAACGCGTCGTTGCCAAGGAACGCGAAACGGTCGTCGCTTTAGAACAGCAAACGTTGCGGCTCGAGACCGAAAATAGCGCCCTTCACGGACTGCTTGCCAAGCAACTCGCCAGTACACAATCGTCCGTCTTAGACCGGCTGATCCTGCAGCAGCTCGAAACGAACGAAAAGTTGAAGTCCTACGTTGAGTTCCTCCGCAACGCGAGAGAGCGGTCGAAAGCGGCGGCCGATGATCGGCACAACGCGACGACGGGCCATCCGGGGGCAACCGAGGACGCGTCATCGACCCTTGCCGGTCGCGTGCTCTCCACCTGTGGTGCGAGCTTAGACAACGTCTTTCTGCTTTACAGGAAAGCGTTTCAAGTGCGATGCGAAGACGGTGTCGTGATGAAATTCGAACTCATTCCCATGACGCACGCAGCGAATTCATCGTCCACCGGAACGGCTCTTAGTCATCACGGGGATTCTTCGACGTCGGCGGCAGCCGGAGCCGAGCTGTCCCTGTGTACGGCAACGCAAGCGCCGACTCCGCTCACCACCAGCGCCACCGCGTCATCGTCGACGCATCGCACCGTATGGGACGCGATCGGGCACGACGTCAACTGGGTCGTGGTCGTCGTCGGTGCGGCGAACTTACCACGTCGCCTTGTCGGGCGGCACGTGTTTTTCAGAGTGTCGCTGCGGATGGATACTCGAACGTCCTTCGACACCACACCGTACGAAGTCAAGGCTGATGGGGAGGTCAACACCGCCCATCCTCGTGGAGGGCCGAGCGCCGCCGCCGCAAGTGGAACAGCCGCCTCGGTCTCGGCTGCTTCCGGCTACTGGCAGAGGCGATTCAAGTTGCACCGTATTACCAAGGCCTGGTTGCGGCACTGTGCCGAGTCGCCCGTGGTGACCATCGATGTCGTGGAATGCGATTCCGCTTGAAAACAATTTTGCGCGTTGCGAGTTGTGCCGTGTGTCCAATGACCTTTTGAAGGAGAGGTCTAGAAGTTTCGGCCGCAGCGGTTTTTTTTTCCAAAAAAAATGCGTGTCTTTCCTTCCCTCTAGCCAAATGTTAGAACCTATCTACCGGAGAAATGGGACCACCGAACACCGACGTCTCACACTCTCTCTCCCGTGGCGATGCCCATCGGTGGTCCCTTATTTGTGTCACACAGAGTCACAGTCCTACAGAAGCGCAATGCCCGGAAATCCGCCCGAGGTGACATGGTGGCGTTGCGACGATGCCAGCACGACGCTCCGCAGGCACGATCTCCTCCGTTCTATGCTGGAAAGCGCCGCCGGGGTGAATCTGGGCAGTCGTGCTGCGGGAGGACCTCAACCGCCGATAGAAATCGATGCGAAGGAGGAGTCGCACTATCGCGCGGCGATCGCTTCACCGATGCTGAACGCACCGTCGTCGTCCGCCGCCTCCGTGTGTCCGACCTGCAACAAACTTGTCGGTCCACTTCGGGGTGCCAACCACCATCACGTCTGTGAACCACGCGCCTTGCGCTGCCCACGTTGCGTGAAAATGGTCGACGAAGTGAACTTTGAGCGGCATTTGGTGATGTGCCTGAAGGAGCATCGGCGGCACTTGCAACGCGAGGCGCTGCACGCATCGCGGCAGCATGCGCTCCTCGCTGCCGACACTGATGCCAGCGGCGGCGCGGCGACCGCATACGGCAACGGGTGTGTTGTTGGGGTGCGTTCTGTGATTGACCGAGCCGCTGCTGCGTCGTTGGCCCGAGCCGCGCACCAAATCGAATCTTCCACCGAAATGTACGATGTGGGTACGTCTCATCCACCGTCATGGACGTCGACCGGCGGCTATCCGCGCCCGATCTTAACGACTGAGGTTTTACCCCCAGGTCAGCACCACGTTCGTCGAAATCATCATGGTGCCGATGAGGGCAACCAGGAGGAGGAGGAAGCCACATCATCCTCCGTCAAGCATCACCACCAACCGAACCATGCCGATGCCGACGACGACGACCACTCCAGAGCGGAGGCCACTCATGGCGCATCGTCTGGTGGCATCCTGTCGGGCACCTCGATCTCGTCGGTGTCTTGGGACATGGATGCTCGAGCGGCCACAGCTGCCGCTTCCATCGTCGCGCAAAGCGGCGGGGGCGGCGTGACGGCGGTCGCGCTTCCAGAACGGCATGCGCAGCGGTCGACGATGGCTTCCATGGACGCCCTACCATCGAGGATGGTACCTTCTGGAGTTCCCGACGTCCGGCAACTGTTGTTCCCCGGTAGCGCGCAGCGAACAGTGACGCTTCCTGACGGGGATGGGGT
>ERZ1292630.117-Hain-H41-02um-R3-117-length-89138-cov-8_pt3 | contig 11253 bp, 7 predicted proteins | sample MGYA00564408_ERZ1292630 | MGnify/ENA primary metagenome ERZ1292630 (study PRJEB36523, sample SAMEA6512641) | groundwater metagenome | collected 2019-01-08 | study: AquaDiva: Metagenomics assemblies of 32 groundwater samples | reverse complement strand
CGCGGAGCGGCGGCGCCACTCGATCGAGCGGCAGCTATTCACGCGGGACGCCGCGTGTCAAACATCCCTCCGAGGCAGCGACGTTCACACCAGCGAGGACGTCGCACAAGTGATGAGGGACGTGTCGTTGTCGCACGACCGCCACATCGCCGAAGTGGAAGCGAGCACGCGTGCCGCGCAATCCGAAGTACTTGCGGACACTGAGGTCAAGCGTCTTGCAGACGTCGCAAGCGTTCTTCGCCTCGAAAATGAGGCTCTTACGCGGCGGCTAGTGCAGCATGAGACATCTAAACTTGAAGAGGCGACGGCTCTGTCGCGCATCACCCATCAGCTCGAAGAGGCCCATCATCAGGAGGTACGCGACCTGCGGAAAAACTTGGAGCTGACGACCCTGCAATTGCAAGAGGCGCGTGTCATGCGGCAAAATGACAGTCAAACGTCTGTCGCGCGCACCCATTTCCAGCAAGTTGGGTCCCGCAACCGGTTGGCCCTTGCGCTTCGTCTCAACACGATGAGGATGAGTGCCACTCGTATTTGGGAAGGCTGGCGTCGCGTCGCTGGAGAACGGCGACTTCGTCAAGCATCTCAGGGCCACATGGTCGAGGTGCAAACCAAAGTCCACAAGATTCGCCAAGTGTCAGAACAGCTGGCCGTGCGTAACCAAGATCTGATGCGAGAAGTCTCATGGCTGAAGAGCACGCTCGCCCTCGAGACCGCGAAGCACCGCGACATTGGTGACGCCCAAGTCGCTCCTTCTGAAGCGTCGCTTCCCTTCGTTTCCCCCAGCCGCTCGGCGCAGGACCACTCCACGATGACGGAGTCGCATCCGAAGGACAGTCCGCCACACCAGCCTGGCGCATCAGCGGTGATCCCCGCGGCCGCCATTGCCGACGCCACTCGAGCTGCCGCTGCCCCTGGTGCGGGCGACGGGCTGGATGAGGTAGCCTATTTGCGCGCGTTGGTGACCGCCATGAACCAGAAGCAGCAGGAATCAAGCGGCATCATGGCGGAGGCTCGCGACCAGATTCGCGAGGTCACCGCCGAACTGCGGAGGGCGAAGCAACGGGAATCCGACAGCGTGGCGCGGTCCGAAAAGCTATCGGCTCAACTCGCGAAGGAAATGGCCACCGTGGCGTCGTTGAAGGCGGAGGTCGTGTCGTTGCTCGGAAAGGGAGAATCCGGCGTGCATCGCGCACATCCGGACCTCACGCAAGCCGACGACGTCGAACCGCAACACCATGGCACACCGCCTCCCCGGGTGAACGAACAGGCGGGAGCTGCTTCGTCGGGTTCGCGTAGTCGGCAAACGCCACGTCTCTCCGGATCGTACTCGGATCCGGCGGCAAGCGCGCTGCCGAGGTCGGTTCTGGTGTCCGAGCTCGTCAAAATGTACCGCTCGGCAGCATCGTCGGGGGGTCACGCGGTACCACCGCCTTTTTCGACGACGATGAGCAACGACATTCACGCTGCCGCAATCGCGTCAGAGCCTCTCGAACCGCGACTAAAGCAGCTCCTCGCGCGAGCGCTTACAGACGACGAGAAACGGCACTTCGGACTTTCCTGGACTGGAGCCGCGGCGGCTGCCTCGTTGCTTTGAGATGACAGACGCCATTGGGGCGACTGTTGACGCCCGCGAGAGAGCACTAAGGTTTTGTACTTCGTGGAGACGTGTGTGTTCATAGGTGGTGTTCTTTCGCCAACAACGCACTTTGTGCAAAAACACATCGTGAGAAGCGAATCGCGCGATATCCGTCTTTGTGCTTGCCTTCCTCTCTTCTGGAAGAGGGTCAACAACAAGAGGTCCATAGCCCACTCGATGGCCACCAGTGCCGGCGCGACGTATCGAAAGCGGCCTCGAGCTGTTGGCGTCTCACGCACTCATCACGCCCTTGACGACGTCCGTCGATGTGTGCTTTCGACGTTGCAAGACACCGGACGGCAGCTATCGCGCCTTGAGCACCTCGTAGAAGAGAAAATGGACTCCACGTCAATCTTGCTCGACAGTGACCTTTTGGAGGTAGCCGCTGGTTCGGAGGGTCCTTCTCCCGCAGACGCGGACTCGCTCACCCCAGAGGGTCGGCAGCTCTGCGAGCTCGCTCGAGCGATGGCCGAGGAGCTCCGATACTGGCAGCTGCGGCATGCTCGATCGGAGAAGTCGTTGTCGCTGTGGAAACGGCGCGCCCGTGCGGTCCTTTTGCCGCATGCCGTCACCACGTGAGGAGAGCGCTTGGACATGATACATTTTTCCGCATGGCCGAAGCCATTTGCCCCCTCCGCACATTGCTTGTGAAACATCGCTGAAAAGGCGTTTGTTTGGAAAATGGCGGTAACAGAGATTGTTGAGAGAGAGGAGCGGACTGTGTGATCAAGGCCATCATGAAGAACGTGCTGCCCAGCGACGATGTCTCCGCTGCACCAACCAGCAGCGGCACCGCGCTGCTCGATCGGGTGGCGGCGACAGCGGAGGCAGACGAAGGCGGTCCCATGCCGTCGGTATCACATCGCTTGACGAAGCGGGAAAAACGGATGCAACGGTACGGCGGTGAGGCTGGGATCAAGGCGTTTTGGCACGCGAAGAAGGAGGCAAAAAAGGCTCGCCAGCGAGAAGTGAAAGAGTGCAAGAAGACCTCGGTACAGCAGGAGTGGGAGGCGCTTTCTGAAGACGAAAGGCAACGACGTCGCGACGCGGCCAACGAGCAGCACGCCGTCCGGCGCGCCCGATTCGAAGCGGCTGATGCCGCGGCGCACGCACGATGGGCGGATCCCAGCACACCAGAAATCTGCTTCGATCTCAGCTTTGAGCATCTGATGAACGCTAGCGGCATCGGCAGCACGTTCGGCCAGCTGCGATTTTCAGTCGCCAACATTCGTCGCGCGGAGTACCGGTGTCGACCAATTTTTTTGGTGCGCATTGGCAGAGGGGTGGCTTCCGGTCCGGCGCCTGTGGGCCACGTAGAACCGCCGCCGCAGCAGGAGGCCACGGTCAATTGTTTGCTATCGCGACTGAAGGCGGATTCGCTGTTTAGTGCCGCACCAGCTGCTCCGGGTCCCAGCCACCATCACATCTCTGAATCTTGCGTAGGTGCTGCACGCAGCCCAGTTCCAATTGTGGTTTTCTCCAGCTGGCCGGAGGTCGCCGCTCCGAGAACGGCAGGTCCGTGGGGCGCCGTGCCCTCGGCGCCGCGTACGGTGGTGTACCTGACGGCGGACTCGCCCAACGTCCTTTGGCACGTACGGAAAGACACGACGTACGTGATTGGCAGCTTCGTCGATCGCAACTTGCACAAGGGCGCCACCATGGCGGTTGCCGTCGCCGACGGCCTGCTCACCGCGAGGCTGCCACTGGACGAGGGGTTTGCGGCGGCGGCTTCGAAGGGTGGGGGCGTCGGCAACCTCTGCAAGGTGCTCACGATCAACCATGTCGTCGACTGCTTGTTAGGCTATGTCAGTCGTGCGGGGCCATCTGCCACCGAAGCAACCAACGATCCCGTTCTGTGGGGCGAGGTGTTTCTATCTGTCTTGCCGTCGAGGCGGCGGCAACCCGGGAGCGGAGGCAGCGGCGCGATGCCCGAAGGCGCATCGGCCCTTCTTGGGCGGAAACGTAGCCACGAGCGTGGTGACAGCGATGAAGCGGCGACGGATGACAGCGACGAGGCCGATAGTCCCTCCGGCACCGAATGAGGGATGTCTGCGTCGGCACCCTGAGAGGGGGGTCTCGCCCGTCTTTTTTCCCCCCTTTGTTGGCACGGTTCGCTGGTAGTGACGAGCAAGCCAAGGCATGTTGGGTCCCCGTTGCGTGCGATCCGTCCAGGAAGATGCCTAGGTATTCGTTCAATTGTCTCTTTAACAAGCAGCAAGGGGAACTGCCGCCCTTCCACACTGATGTTGCCCTCGCGCACGCTCGCTCCCGCACGAGAGAATGTCTTCAAATCACTGCAATCCGACCGCTGCGCCGATGGCACGGTGCGGCGACGCGCGGCCGTGGATCAAGAAAACAAAAACTGCACGGACTGGAATGCGCACGCTGCCACCAGCGGACTTCCGGCACAAACGGGCAGCTGTTCTAGCCATCGACCCTTGAGCCCGGCGGTGTTCTCGCACGCAAGCAGCCGTCCGTCGCAGTACGTGGAATTACTCGACATCCAGCACGGTAGCGCACAAGGTAGCAGTGAACGGAATGTCTTGCCATCATCGTCGCGAGGCGACGAGGGAACCACGACGTTCCCCGTGCACCACGAAAAGTCACCGCATCGCAGCAAACGGCATGACCCGCCTTCATCGACTAAGGGGCACAGCGCAACGATGCTGAAACGAAACGTGGCGCTGCAGCACGACATCCCAGCCCCTTCTCTCAGCTCGAGGTTCTTCCAGGCTGCTTTCCCGTTTAATTTGTAATCTTCGTTTCCCCTTTTGCTAACGTCATCGGGGGGTGTCCTCAATAGATAGAGACGAGAGGCTTCGTCAAATGAGGTACGGTCGCTCATCAGTTCCGGACGCTGTGACAATCACCACGAGAAGTGAAGTGTACTTCATTTTTGGAACCGTCAACCAAAACCAAAATTCTCGGCGAAATACCTTGTAGAGACAGTCCTAGGCTAGCGTTTCACATTTCCTCGCTTTTTTATTGATTGTACATTTCGCAGCTGATGCCAACGGTACGTGTGTTGGACGTGATAGCAGGGGACGCAGGGAGGGTCTGAGGTGGCAAAGGAGAGATCGTTTCGACATGTAAATCACTGTGCGGATGATTTGTTTCCCCCCTTCGTCACCTGTCCTGGGAGACAACAAAGCGCGCGAAGAATCAGTCGTTACGTCCTTCGTCCTTTGCAGCGCCGCAAATGGCGGCTTCGGAAAGGCATCCGTCTGTAGGGGGAAACCCAAACGCTGGGGTGTCCGAGGTGGAGCTTCAGAACATCAGTCGCATCTTTCAGCAATTCGACAAGGACAAATCAAACACAATTGATATCTCGGAGCTCAAGGAGGTGATGTCATCCCTCGGCGTGCTGATGAACGAATCGCATTTGTCGGAGCTCGTCGAGCAGGTGACCTCCGATGGAAACGACTCGGAACTCAACTTCGACCAGTTCGTCAGTTTGATTACGCTGTGGAAAGAAGCGTCCCAGTATAAGCTGTTCGATGGGAGCGGGTTCAAAAGTCTCGCGCAAACTCACGTCGAGCAGGCGCTCCGGACCAATTGCTTCGTCCCGGACGCCCCCGCCCGCGCGGCATGGGACCTTGTGATCTGCATTGCCGCCGTGATCGCGTACATCTGGGTGCTGTTGCTCGACGCGTACACCTACCGCAGCTTCGACGCCGGCGGGTTGATTGCGGGGGACATCATCATCACGTTCGTGTTCGCGCTGGATAGCATTATCTGCAGCCGGACCTGCTTCGTGAGCGACGTGCGGCTCGTGGACGATCCTCCGACGGTGTTGCGTGCGTACCTTACGTCATGGGCCGTCCCCGACATCCTCAGCGCGATTCCATTCGACCTGGTGTTGACGGCAAGCGGCGCTCACACGGCGGCCTACGTGCTACGGCACTTGCGCATCCTGAAACTCATCAAGCTGCCCTTTCTTTGGCAAAGCTCTGGGAACGTCCCGATCACGTCTCATTACATTCAGTTTCATTTCCACGTGTTGCCCATCTTCCAGCTCGCGCTGACCTTTGTCGCCATGGTGCATGGCTTCAGTATCGGGTGGATCCTGATGAAGCAGTCCTCCTGTGACGACCCGACGTACGTCGATCTCGTCAGTCCTGCCGTTCAGTGGGCGGGAACGACGCCGCCGTTTCGCTGCTACTATGCGTACACGCCGGCGGTCTACTTTGTCTTGTACTCGCTGTCGACCGTGGGTCTTGGCGACATTCTCGTCAAAGGAGAGAGCGAACAGCTGTATGTTTCCTTCGTGCTTTTAGGTGCCATGGGCACGAACGGCCTCGTCATTGGCAAACTAGTCGCTCTGTTGCAGCGGGCCGACATCAACAAGGAGCGCCGCTCGAAGCTTCGCGAGACCCTCGCCGTGCTCGATCACTTCCACATCCCGAGGCAGCTGCAGCATGAAATTCTACAGTTTCAAGCCCACGTCTTCGAGCACAACCTTGGCGCGGCGTACGAGGGCATTGTGTCGGGCCTACCGCAGGAAATGCGCGTAAACATCAGTCTATTCGTCAAGATGAAGCTGGTGACGAAGGTGCCGCTGTTCGTCGACAGCCACTACATGCTCCGAATCGCGGTCGCACAGAGTCTTGAAAACGCCGTCGCTCGACCGGAACAGTACATCATCGTTCAGGGCCAAGCTTGTGACGGTCTGTATTTGTTGGCTTACGGCTTCGCCGACGTATTCAGCGGCGACGGGACCTATGATGGGACCTTGCGTTCGGGTGACTTCTTTGGGGAAGGCGCGCTCATCGGCGAATTACAGCAGCGGAATTCGGTCAAAGCTATTACATACTGCGACCTGTGGCAACTTTCGCAGGTCGCGTTCTCTGCCATTCTGTTCCGGTTTCCAAAGTTCAAACGTCACGTGGACGAAAAACGGCGCGTCCCGGAAAAGGGTGGAAACGACGCGTTTGAAAAGTCGCAATCGAATCTGATGCGGCGTATCAGCGGCGTCGACGAAGTGCCCCTCGTCGCCTCCGTCGAGATGCTCCCTACCGAGGCGGAGGACGATATCAAGAACCCCTTGTCACCCCCTGCCGCTGCGTCCAACGCGGACGCAGGTCACTGGGATGCGTCTGCGAGCAAGCCCGGTCGCACCGACGACGGCGTGGGTGTGCGAAAGGACCTCCCGACCACAAATAGCAGCGGTTTGGGAGGAGTGCCACCGTCGCCGCAGCACGTCCATGCCAACGGAATCGACCGAACACTTCAAGTCAAGAACATGCTGGCCACGGTGCACGCAAACAAGCATCGCATCCAGCAGTTGCTACAGCAGCTCGACGCCGAGGACGCTGATGGTCCTCCTAGCGAGAAGCCCGATGCGATGACCGCCCCTCCCACCGCCCGACAAAGTGCCACCCAGCAGTAGCTGTGTTCGGTTTGCGGACGGCGACAAACGTCCTGCGAGGAGTGTCGAAGCGCCTTCGTTTGACATCCGACGGCGATTTTGGTTCCCGGGGCGTGTGTGTGTCCGTTTTGTGCGGCCCCTTCCCACCACTCGTCTGCAAACGCAAAGTGTGACACACTACCAGTTATGAATCAACGGAGGGAGGGGGTGTGGTGGTATGATGACGATGTACGATCTGATCACAAGTGATCAATACCCTCACGCGAGACGTGGCATCCTGTCATTTGCGGAGGGGGACGAGCGACGCGGTCGGTTTGTTCCCCCCTCTCTCCTTTCCGTGAGTGGCTCTCGCGTAGCTTGCCTGGCTACAGTTTGCGTCTGCAAGATGGCGACAACCGTCAGAAAGCGCGCACAGACGATCATCAACGAGTATACGGCCTCTCACGGCGGCGCCGATCATGCCGCGGCGGCGCTTGCCGCCCCCCACCCTGACGCCCCACCAGGCGCCCCGCCTCGCGAAGGCTCTTCGGGGATCGCCCCCCCGAAGTCATCGCAGCAACCGCCAGCGACCGCCGCCGCCGTGGCAGCACCGCCGCAACCATCCGACGCTGCCCCTCCATTGGATCGTTGCTTAGTTTACTGTCGTTTGCGCCCTAGCAATCCTCGAGACTTCGAAGACGGTGGCTTTCCGCTCATCTCGGTACGCGCCCGCACCGTCACCGTGAAAGACGAGCGCAACTACGAATTTGATGGCACCTTCGGGGCGGATTCGCGGCAAGAGCAGATATTCGACGTGGTCGGTCGCCCGTGCGTTCAACACGCATTTAAAGGGCTGTGTTCGGCTCTTTTATGCTACGGACAAACCGGCACGGGCAAGTCATTCACGATGTGCTGCACGAAGCCTGGCATCGAGGGCTTGATCCCTCGCTCCGCTCAACTCATTTTTGAAAACGTGGGCCGCGATGCATCGCGCAAGTACACGGTCACGGCTCAGTTCCTCCAAATTTACCGCGATCAGCTCGGTGATCTCATGGTCGAGCCCCCGGCACCCGCGGGCGGAGCGGGCGCAGGAGGGTCGTCCTCGTCCGCCGCGAAGATGTCGATGGACCGCGTCGATATTCGGCACGACAACTCCGAGGGAGTCACCTTTCCCGGTTGCACCACGCACGAGTTGAAGTCCCCCGCCGATTTCATGGCCATGTACAACGAAGGGAACAAGCGACGCATCACGACGGCGACCCTCATGAATCCCGAGTCGAGCCGCGGCCACAGCGCTCTCGTCGTCTGGATCAAATCGGAGCCGGTTGACGAAGGAGACTGTGGATCGCGGTTCACGGGGAAAATCACCTTTATTGATCTGGCTGGATACGAGCGGTTTTCGAAAACGGGCGTTTCCGCCAATCTGACCATGAAGGAAGAGGCGAAGACCATCAACGCGAGCCTCTTAGCCCTCGGAACGGTGGTATCGTCGCTCTCAAACGGCGACAAGCACATTCCTTGGCGCAACTCGAAATTGACCCGGATGCTGCAAGATAGCGTCGGTGGCCGCAGTCGCACGTCGATCATCCTCACCGTGGGACCCTCCAGCGAGCATTTCCACGAGACGACGATCACGCTGCAGTTTGGCATGCGGGCGATGGCGGTGCGCGTCGAGGCGAAGGTCGCCGTGTCGGTCGACTATGAGAAGTTGGCCGCGAAGCTCCAGCTGATGCTCGACGAGAAGGATAAACAGATATCTGCGCTTGAGATCCAAGTGGCGGCCAACGCGGCCGAGCGTCAGGAGATGATCGAGCGCCAGCGACGCGATCTTGATTCCCTGAAGAAACGCCAAGAGGAGTTGCTCGAGGAAATGCAGGTGAACGGCGCCTCCGCCGAAAAATTGCTCGACGTTTCGAAAATGTTTTCTGTGGAAATGGAAAGCTTGGTGGAGCAGCAGGCCGTCGAGGCGCAGCTATACGAGGAGTCGACGCAGTCTGAGTTGCTCTCCGCCATGGGCGAGGAGGAGAAGCGGGCCCAACGTCAACGCGCAGCCGAGACCTTGAAGCTGGAGCAGTTCGCCGCCGCAGCGCAGGCGAAGCTGAGCGAAGCTCGTGGGGGTGCCGACAAGGACCTCGAGGATGCCCTCGCACAACTTGCGCAAAGAGACAAACTGTTGGTGGCGAGATCAACTGAAATTGGTCGCATGCACGCACTGTGCGACGCATTGGCGCAGCAGGTCACGCAGCTCGGAGGGGAGCCGGACATTGCCGACGTGGAGCTACCTCGAACGACGCTCGACATCTCGCAGTTCGAAGAAGTGCAACTACGCCATAAGAACGAGTTGCAAGCGAAGCAGCAGCAGCTTGTGGAACTACGTGTTCGAATCGAACAGTTGACCGCGATCGCTGCGGGAAGGGGCGAGGAGGTTGCGGCCTTGACGGATCGTCTATCCCGCTCTGAGCAGCAACTGGCCGAAGCACGTGCGGCCGCCCTCTTGGTGCAAAGTGTCGACGTCACGGCGCGGGAGGCATCACCCATTCTGGCTGCCGGCGAGGAAATGTTGATTCCCATCGCGCATGAACAACATCCAGAACAGACACGCCTTCCGGACGCCACTACGTTGGCCAATGTTCACTTTGATAGTGTGTTCGACTTCCGCAAGCCCCCAGTACCGTCATCGGCAGCGGTGGATGCCGTCGATCCGCTGATCACGACGCCTCGGGCAATGGGCCGAGAGGAAAGCGACTTCAGCCTGTTGGGGGTTAGTCACATGACGACCACCACCACGGCGTCTGTGCAGCATGCGGTCGCTCCGCCGTCAAGTCACATGGTGGACCGCGTCGTCATGGACTCCATGAGGGCAGAGCTCGACGCCGAGATTTCGATGCTGATCAGCCGCAATGCCGCATTGGAAGAGGAGGTCGCTCTGTGGAAGGCAGCCGTGAACGCGAAGCCCCCCGCCGTCGCTCCCGCCGGGCGAACAGCTGATCCTCCCGTCACCTCGGCGAACAGCAGCTTCGCTGGGCAACAGGCCGTTGCAACGGGGAACGCCAGCTTCGTCAATAGCTCATTGCCACCAGACGGTGACAGCATCTCCGTGAAATGCGCGATGCTGCAACGCGAGCTGTCCACGATGGCGACTCAACTTGCCAAGGGCTGTGGCCGGGCGGCAGACCACTCCGAAACCGCGGACATCGACGCTGCGGCTGGATGGAAGCACCTCACTGATGCCCTGTCACACAAAGATGCGGACATCGAAGAATTACTGTTGCAACTTCAGAAACGCGACAGGGAGCTGCGCACCGCGGTCACGCAGCGAAAGCTGCTTGAAGGCACGGTGGATTCAATGCGCACGCAACTCACTGCATTGGGGCAGCCGGTCGCGGCCAATCCTTCTTCGGCGTTGTTCGCTTCCAACGGCAAAGTCGAAGCTGGCACCGCGGTGTATCTAACAGCCATCCGGAAGCTGCACGAGGAGCTTCACAGCCTTCGCCAACAGGCAATGACGGCCGCATCGTCGTCGCCAGGTAGACGAAACGACACCGCGGCCGTGACTAGCGGGATGGCGTCCGATCAATCCGCGTCGCTGTTGGATCAGCTACGGGATGAGGTGGGGCAGCGGGATCGTTTGGTGTCACAGAAAGATGAGGTCCTGCTGCAGCAGGCGGCCACGATTGCGTACCTCAGCGACGGGGTCGTCGCCCTCGAAAAGCAGCTGATCCAGTCGAGCCTTTTCCCCTGCTTCGAGCTGGACGATGACCTCAAGGCATCGGCGGAAGGTCGGCAGAAAGAGATGGACCTGCTCCGCGCGAAGCAAGCGGCGCTCGAACAAGAGTCCGCTGCGAAGGAAGATGAACGTCGTCGAGTGACCTCCATGTTGGACGGCATGCGGTCGGAGCGTTCTAAGCTGGCTCAAACATCGGCCGCGGCGCAAGAGGCCCTTCAGGAGGCGCTGACGAAAACACAGAAGGAGTCGATGCAGGCTCAGCGCGAGGCGGAAGCCCAAAAACAGGCCGCGGAGCGTGAGGCCGCACGACTCGCGACACTGGAGCGAGAAATGCGCGACCAAACGCGCATCATGATGGACGCCCAAGCCCGCCTCGCGTTGCAGCAGGCGGAAAGGGATGCCGCGGAGTCAGAAGGCAGTGGCTTTTTCTCACGCCTTAAGAGCCGATTCCGAAAGTGACCTTTTTTGTCTCTCTCGACCCTCTCGCTTGAGGCAGCATGGGGAGGGGAACTTTGGCTTTGAAGTGATATTTTGACCTGG
>ERZ1292630.4859-Hain-H41-02um-R3-4859-length-11254-cov-5_pt1 | contig 11254 bp, 5 predicted proteins | sample MGYA00564408_ERZ1292630 | MGnify/ENA primary metagenome ERZ1292630 (study PRJEB36523, sample SAMEA6512641) | groundwater metagenome | collected 2019-01-08 | study: AquaDiva: Metagenomics assemblies of 32 groundwater samples | reverse complement strand
CGTCGCCGAACAACGCGAACACAACCGCTTGATCCGGCCCACCGCAGAATACACCGGCCCACAACCACGCGCCTTCGTTCCGCAGGCGCAACGCTGATTCCCCTCTCGACGACTTCATGAAAGAACCCAGTGTTGGCAAAGAAAATCTTGGCGCGGTCATCGGTGCCGTGGTCGGCGCGGTCGGCGGATTGATCGCCATCGCGATTCCCTACGCTTTGATGACGCGCAACATTCAGCATCTCTCCGCCGCGCGGACTTTCGGCCTGATCAGCTTTGTGATTTGCACGCCCATCGGCTGGTTTGCGGGCGGCTATCTCAGCCATTTCCTCGAACGCTTCCTGCCCGCCAAAGCTGCGAGCATCGTCGGCGGCATCGTCGGCGGATTGTTGCCGGTGACCGGCGTGGCTTTATATGGCTGGTATATGGTGAGCCGTTGAATTGAAAAAAAATGTCCTCGCATATCAACACCACCAATCGTCCGCCGTTCGATCCCCTGCTCCGCCAGATTGCGGATTACGTCTGCGACTTCAACGCCCCGAGCGAAGAAGCTCTGAACACGGCGCGCTATTGCCTGCTCGACACGCTCGGCTGCGGCTTGCTCGCGCTGAAATATACTGCCTGCACCAAGCTGCTCGGGCCGGTCGTGCCGGGAACGATCGTGCCCAACGGCGCGCGCGTGCCGGGAACGAACTACGTGCTCGATCCGGTCGCGGCGGCGTTCAACATCGGTACGCTCGTGCGCTGGCTGGATTTCAACGACACCTGGCTCGCAGCGGAATGGGGTCATCCCTCGGACAATCTTGGCGCAATTCTCGCCGTCGCTGACTTTTGCAATCGGCAATCGGCAATCGGCAATCGGCAATTTAATTACACCGTGCGCGACATTCTGCTCGCGATGATCAAGGCGCACGAGATCCAAGGCATCCTCGCGCTGGAAAACAGTTTCAATCGCGTCGGCCTCGATCACGTCCTGCTCGTGCGCATCGCTTCGACGGCAGTGGCCACGCATCTGCTCGGCGGCACGCGCGAGCAGATCATGAACGCCGTCTCCAATGCCTGGCTCGATGGCGGCGCACTGCGCACCTATCGTCACGCACCGAACACCGGCTCGCGAAAATCCTGGGCTGCCGGAGACGCCACGGCCCGCGCCGTGCAACACGCGTTCATGGCCGTCAAAGGCGAGATGGGTTATCCCTCCACGCTCTCTGCACCCAAATGGGGTTTCAGCGACGTGCTGTTCAAAGGGCAGCCGGTCAAACTCGCGCGCCCGTTCGGTTGTTATGTGATGGAACAAGTGCTGTTCAAGATTTCCTTCCCCGCCGAGTTCCACGCCCAAACCGCCGTGGAAGCCGCGATCAAACTTCACTCGCAGGTGCGCGACCGGCTTGATCAGATTGCGCGCATTGAGATGCACACGCACGAGTCCGCCATCCGCATCATTGATAAGACCGGCCCGCTGCATAATCCCGCCGACCGCGATCATTGTCTGCAATACATGACCGCCATCGGCCTCATCTTCGGCGGGCTCACGGCGGATCATTATGAAGACGCGATCGCTGCCGACCCGCGCATTGACGCGATGCGTGCGAAGATGGTCGTAAAGGAAGAACCGCGTTACACCCGCGAATACCTTGAAGCCGACAAACGCGCTATCGCCAACGCCGTGCAAATCTTCTTCCGCGACGGCAGCGGGACGGAAAAGGTGGAAGTGGAATACCCCGTCGGCCATCGCCGCCGCCGTGCGGAGGGCATTCCGCTACTCGTAGAAAAATTCCAAGCCAACGCGGCAACGTGTTTCCCGTCAGAGCGGGCTGCTTCACTCGTCAAATTATTCGCAAACACTGCCGCGCTCGAAGGAATGGCGGCAAACGAATTCACTGAAAAGTTTGTTGCGCAACCCAAGTGAGAAATTAGTCTGAGGCGGATTCAGAACCGCTTTTGCTTGCCGGGATTGCAGGGCCAAACCAAACATGCCCCACTATCCGAGCAGAAAACAGTCGGGGAATCACTGTTCAAAATTATGATTCAACTCAGGAAACAGCTCGCGATCGCCACCATCTCACTTGTGTGCGTCCTGTCCGCCCCACCCGTGGTCTGCGGACAGAACACCAATGCGCCTGTCCTGACCATCACTGCGACACCCGCGCCGCGCATCTCCATTGCGGGTTCCCAAGGGTTGGACTACCAGCTTCAATACACTTCAAATCTAAGTACCGCCGCCTGGCAAGCGCTCTCGAATTTCACGATGGGGGCGGGCTCATTTGCCGTCACTGATCACGCGGCGGTTTCAAATCAGATCCGACTTTATCGCGCCCTGCTCTTGAGCACAAACGCAGCGATCAGCTATGCCCCCGAACTGTTGAGCGCGGCGGAACTTTTCCAGTTCTCTTATTTGCCATCGGGCCTGCCAGCAACAACTGAAACGCTCGCCCTTAATTCCTCGAACGCGGGTTTATTCCTACGCCCAGAATCACCGTCAAGCGGACGGACGCCGCTCGTCTCGCTCAGTTACAGCCGGCTCGGGGCATTTTTGGCGCAACTGATGATTGTCCATCCTGCCAGCGAGGGTTTTCCAAACAGTCAGACAAATTATTTCACCATGGTATTTACCAGCCCCACGACCGGCTTTTTCCAAGTGAGCGATGGCGTGATGCCCGGACAAAGCGGACAGTTTACGCGAAACCAATCTTTCGTTGGGCAACAGATCGCCCCGTTGGCGTTGCTGGCTGGACAGACTTACAGTCTGACTAACATAATTTTCGCGACAACCAATCTGGTCATCAACTCGCCAAGCAACGGAATGTTCGTCGCCTTAGGCTTTGGGCCAAGCGGCGCCATCACCCCGGTGGACTTGCGATACGAATTGCTGGGACCGCTCGCGGCTCAATTGGAAGTCATTCACACGATAGACGACGGTCATCCAACCCCGCGGACAAACATTTATTGGCTGGTTTACCTCTCCGCCACCAATGGGGCTTCGCGAATATCCGGGGGGCTGGCGAATCCTAGTTTTGGGTCATTTTCCAGAGCGGACAATCTGGTAGGACAACAATTCGCACCCCTGCAATTAGAAGCGGGCGAAATCTATCACCTGACCACTTTTTCCGGCTTCCTGATATCCAACAAGACCAGCTTGGTTCTGAACTCTCCCTCCAATGCGGTGCTGGTCCTTCAGCACATGAACGCGACAAGCACCGGCGTATTCCCGGTGGATTTTCAATACTTGGCGCTGGGACCAGCCAGTGGTCAGCTTGATATCGTGATCCCACCAATGAACGGGAATCCTTCACCCCAAACCAATCGCCAGTTTCTGGTTTATTCCTCTACGAACGGTGGCGATTGCGCATCCGCAATCGGCCTGCAAATTTCTGTGGGCAACTTCACCCGCGATCGTTCCTTGGTTGGCCAATCCATAGCGAGTGTGAACCTAGAGGCAGGCGAAGTTTATCGTTTGTCCGGAAACAGTGGCGCAATCGTTGGCGGAACAACTCTAGTCATAAACTCCTCGACCAACGGTTCGTTATCATGGTTGCCCCCGTTCTCCGGTTTTGAAGCCGGAATATTACCGGCGAGCGTTCGATACACAGTACTCGGACCATTGAGCGCCTCTCTCGAAGTCACCACGATATCTGGCAGCGGAAATCCACAGCCCCAAACCAACAACTGCCACCTGGCTTACTTGTCCACCAATGGCGGCTTCAGTCAGGGATTGCTCCTGACCAGTGTTTCTCCGAGCGGGTTTGGTTCATTCACCCGAGACCGGTTGCTGGTGGGACTGCAACCCACAACTCCACAACTTGCGGCAGGAGAAATCTACGAACTGCTCACCATCAATCACCCGATGTCGAACCTGATGACTCTGGTGATCAACTCCGCCACCAATGGCTTGGTTTTTTGGGAGGTAATGAGCACCTTAGTCATGGGAAATGGTTTGTCGCCAGTGGATTTGAAATACACCCAGCTCGGACCGCTTAACTGCCAGATGGAGATGATCTTTCCACCCAATGAGACCTATCCGTCGTCACAAACAAATGTTTTATCGTTTGCATACGCCGCCACCAACGATGGCCTGTTGCAGATCACAAATGGCCCGTCCTTGTTTGCTGGCACATTTCGCCGCGATTCACGGCTGATCGGGCAACAGATTGCGCCACTGCAACTGAGTCCGGGCGAGAGTTATCAAATCGGGACTTCCAATTTCAGCGGCACTACCATTATGGAGACCGTTCTGGTTAATTCCACCACCACGGGAATCCTCGCTACCCAAGGCACTGGTCCCAATGCCGGCATTTTTCCTGACGTCGTCCTCAGCTACACCACCATCGGCAACCTCAGCGCGCAGATCACCGCTATAATTCCACCGGCACCACCAATAGTAGACACGCGAACCAACCACTATTGGTTCATTTATACCACCACGAATGCCGGCGTGATTAGGCAAACCACGGTTCCGATTGGAGTCACCCTCGGTCGGTTTCAACGCCAACCCGGTCAGTAATCCCTGTCGGGGTATGGCCGATGGCGTACCACCCGAATAACGATCGCGCTGTTGTCTCGTTGAATTCATCCCACGGTCTGGCAAACTCTGACCACGCGATGCCGCCACTATCCTTCCCCCTCAACGTCTATCTGGCGGCGTTCTTTGGGGCACTCATCACGACGTTCCTCGCTTTGCCAGTTTGGCGGGCGTGGTGTGGGCGCGTGGGATTGGTGGATGATCCGGGCCATCGCAAAATCCACAACGCCCCCATTCCGCTCGCCGGAGGATTGGCGGTGCTCACCGGGTTGTTACTGCCGCTCATCGTCGCCACGCTGATGATACAATTCCAACTGCTGGGCGAATCCAGTTCCCCGCCCCTGCTCCACGGCTTGAACAAACGCGCACTGCAACTCGGGGCCATCGCCTTCGGCGCGCTCGGCATGACGGTCGTTGGTCTGCTGGATGACAAATACGAGCTGCGTCCAGCGCAAAAGTTCGGCGCGCAATTGCTCATCGCACTGCTCGTCGCGGGCGCGGGCGTGCGCATCACGTTGTTTGTCCCGAGCGTGTGGTTCAGTTATGCCGTGACAATTCTCTGGCTACTCACGGTGATCAATGCCTTCAACTTCATGGACAACATGAACGGTCTGTGCGGCGGACTTGGCGTGATTGGTGCCGGGTTCTTCGGCGGCATTGCCGCGTTTCATGGACAATATCTGGTGGCGTTGCTGGCGTTCCTGACGTGTGGCGCGTTGCTGGGATTTCTGCCGCATAATTTCCCCAAGGCCCGCGCCTTTCTCGGAGATTCCGGGAGTCATCTTGTGGGCTACTTGCTGGCGGTCATCGCCATTCTGCCGCACTTCCATTCTGAGAAACATCCGCATCCGCTGGCGGTGTTGACGCCCTTGCTGGTGCTGGCGGTGCCGCTCGCCGATCTGGCGTGGGTGGTATTGTTGCGGACCCGGATGGGGAAACCGTTCTATGTCGGCGATACGAACCACCTATCCCATCGGCTCGTCCGATTTGGTTTGAGCAAAACCACGGCGGTGCTCGTCATCTGGCTGCTGGCCGGGTTGATTGGAGGCTTGACCCTGTTGACGCTGCGCGGGCGCTGATTTCAGTGTATGAGTCGGGACTTTGCCCAACGCAACGAAACTTCCCTTGAATCGGAACCAATCCGGGATATAAACATCTTAACCTCGGGGCAGACAAAACCACCCCTCATCGTGTATGGTAAGACGAAACCTATGACGTTCCGCTGCGTTTGCGCCCTCATGCTGGCTTTAGCCGGCGTGATGCCTGCCAGCGCGGATGTCACGTTTTCGTTGACCATCTGGCGGGAGGCCTGCCCCGCTTATCAAGCCGGCTATGGCCAAACCCGCTTTTACGCCCAGCCGTTCCTGAGCGATTCCACCCCGCCCCTCAGCCATCATCGCGTGGAAGCGCCGGGGGACATCTGCAGCGCCGACTTCGGGACTAACACCGGTCACAGCGCACAGCTCTTCAACAACGCCGGGGAAATGCTCAACGCCCTGACCAACGGCATTTGGAAACTGTGGCTGAATCGCGACACCCCGCAGGAAGAGCTTTACACATTTACCTTGGACACCTCGGATATCACGACGAATTCCCTCACCGCGGTCAGCATCACTACGCCCCGGAATGGCGGCATCAATGTCGCCAGCAACACTGCTTACACCTGGATAGGACCACCAGAGTTTGACGACATCACGGTTTGGGTCCGCGGCGGGATTACGAACACGATTGCGGCGCTGGAAACCAACTGGCCCGCCGGTCCGTTGCTCGACCCGGGCACGAATTTCTTTGCCGTCACCTACAACCGTGATGTCACCACCAACTACAGCATCAGCACCCCGACCAATGACGTGCTCGGTTTGCTGACCAACTGGGCCGCGCCTGTCATTCAGCTCAAGTCCAAGGCAGAATCCGGCTTTCTGACGGAAGGTCTGCCACCCTCGGCATTGGGGCTCGCCTTGGATGCGCCCGGATTGGTCTGGGAAACGAGCGGCGCGGCGGAATGGCTGGCGCAATCCACCAATGCCACCGATGGCGTGGATGCGGCGCAAAGCGGCCCGATTCAAGACGGCGAATCCACGACGCTGCGCACGGTCATCTACGGCACGAACACCATCAGCTTTGCGTGGCGCTCGGATTGCGAAGGCTGGGCGGACTATGTGGAGTTCTCTGACAACGGAAGTTACATTGATGACCTGACCGGCATCATCGGCTGGGAACAATTCACCTATCACCTCAGCGACGGCGTGGTTCACGTGCTGGAGTGGACGTATAACAAAGACGCTTCTGACGTCGAAGGCGCGGACGCCGCATTTCTCGATCAAGTCCGGCTCGGGCCCGACACCCTGCCCCTCGGACCGCCGGTGCAACTCAACCTGACCATCGCGCGCGAACAAAAATCCGTGCAGTCTCCCATCGCGCCGGGACAATTGCTCTTCTCCGTCCTGCCCAGCTTGACGACCACGCAAGCCCCCTTGAGCTATCACGAAGTCATTTCGCCGATCGGCTGGTTCTCCGCCACGTACGGCCCGACGAATACCGCGGTCGCCACGACCTCCTTCACCGACTTCGGCGAACTGCAAAACAAACTCACCAACGGCCTGTGGACGCTGTGGTTGGATCGCACGACTCCGCAGGCACAATATTTTACGTTCACCGTCAGCGCCCCGACGATGTTCTCCAACGACTTCGCCCCGGTCTTCACCATCTCCCCTCCGGACGACGCCAGCAGCATTTCGCCATACACCCGTTATGAATGGACCGGTGGCTGGGAAGCTTCGGATGAACTATTCGTCTCTGCAAATACCCTGAGCAACGACGTCCCGTTCACTTACGCCACCGAACTTCTGACGCCAACCACCGCCACCAATTGGAGCAACGGCCCGGTCTGGAACGAAGGCACGAACAACTTTCTCGTCCGTTATGCCCGGATCGCCACCACCAACTTCAGCGTCAGCACGCCGTTCCTCGGCTGGCAGCTTGGACTGGCGCGGTACGAGTCCAGCGCCACGGCCAGTTTCACAGTAAGCAACGCCTTCTCCGCTCAACTCCTGAACGCCCAGCAATCCGGCGGTCAATTTCAGTTTGAGTTTTTTGCACCCCTGGGCTTCACCAACCTCGTGCAATCCCGCACCAACCTCACGCTCGGCGACTGGATCGACCGCACCAACATCCTCGGGGACGGAAACCTTAAAGTCATCAGCCTCCCTATTGGCCCTGAGCCTGCCGAATTTTTCCGCGTTATTACGGAGTAATCCTCTTGGTCCGATTGGCTGGTATCACTTCAGCATTCTCTCAGTCCGTAGTTTATGGGAGTTTTGCAAATAACTATTGTATGGGAACGAAATCACGATATAAACGTCTGATAATGTGGGATTCAGAAAGCCCGCAGGTTAAAATCACGCCGCTTTATCATGAAAACATCTTTACCGTTCCGCCGCAGCCTGTTTTCGGTCGCCATAAGGACTTTGCTTGTTCTCGCCCTACTGTGTTTTGTGGGGGCAACGGCGCGCGCTGGCGTAACTCTGGAAGTGCGCGCGTATCGCTACAGCGAAAATGGATACATCTTTTATACTCCCTTGGTCACCAATTCCACTCCACCGGCAGCACAGCTTGGACATTATCTGCTCCGTTCGCCCCAACAACCCGCCAGTGGTTCGTGGCGTTTGCTGGAGCTGACCGCGAATGGCTTTGAGACCATCTCCGGATCGGAAAATCCCTCAGGAAGTTTCGCCGCAATGATGGACCAGATCACCAACGGCGTTTGGACGCTTACAGTGACCAACGCCACCTCCACCAATGAATATCAGTTCCAGGTCAACGCCGGCACCGTCAACAGCAACCTGATGCCGTTGGTTCAGATCACCGCTCCGGCAAACAACGCCACCCAGGTGACCAACCAACCCTTGTTCACCTGGTCTGGTCCGGTGACCTGGAACGGCACGATTGATGTGTTCGACCTTTGGTCTGCCGATCCCCCAAACAACTACCAGTACCAGACTGGCGCGAGTCTGTCGGGAAGTCCGACATCTTGGCCTTGTCCGATCTCACTGCCCGATGGCGCCAATTATTTCAATATCACCTATCGCACCAACGCCGCATCCTTCTTCACCGCGACGACTCCCACCAACCTCGCCGCGCAGAGCATTCCCGGTTGGACCACGACGAGTTATCTGGAAAGCTTCCACAGCGTGGACTTCAATGTCGGTCAACCCGCGAACCCCTTTGATGCAAGTTTAGTGGCCCGCTTTACTTTTGATAATCCCGGCAGCCCTGGCAATGACTCCTCCGGTAATGGCAACGATAGCAATTGCTCCGGATCAAGCGGCGGCAGCCCCGTGCCAGATGCCGCGAACCCGGATGCGGCGGTGGGAAGCTTTGCCCGCGAATTCTTCGGTGACACCACCATCTGCCTCACCGATACCGGCAGCGCTTTTCCGAATCTCTCCAATGCCATCTCTGGACATTTCACCGTATCGGCCTGGGTGAAAACCACCAGTTCCATCGGGCAGGATGAAGATGTCGCCTACTGGGGCATGCCCATTTGGTATGCAGACAATACCGGTGCGGACTACACCTATCCCCTCAGCATCACCGGGAGCAAGGCGGCCTTCTCCGTTCATGACGAAAACGGTGCGCCCACCACCATTCACTCCACCACCAGCGTCAACGACGGCAATTACCATTTCATCGCCGTCACGCGCGACCAGACAACCGGCCTCATGAGTCTGTATGTGGATGGGGTGCTCGAGGCGACCGCCAGCGGAACGACCGCCGCGCTCGTACCGGCGACCTATTTTGACATCGCCGGCGGCAACGCCCACTACACCGGCTTGCTGGATGACCTGCGCATCTACGCCACCAATCTTACTGCCGGGGATATTGCCACGTTGTTCGGCACCCCAGTCACCAGTCCATTGGCCGATGCCCTCGACGGGGCGGGATTGACCTGGAGCACCGGTGGGGATGCGAATTGGTTTTCGCAAACCAGCGTCACGCACGACACCGTGGATGCCGCCCAAAGCGGCGCCATCGGTGATGACGAATCATCCTGGATTGAAACCACCATCACCGGGCCCGGCAACTTGAGCTTCTGGTGGCGCGTGGATAGCGACGACCAGAGCGGCTATGACTATCTCGAGTTCAGCATTGAAGGCAACAATTGGGACGAAATCTCCGGCGACTCCGGCTGGAATTATTACGAAGTGCATCTGGATTCCGGTCCGCAAACCCTCCGCTGGACTTACTATAAAGATTTCAGCGACGTTGCCGGCGCCGATGCCGCCTGGTTGGATGAAGTGAACTTCGTCCCTGATGTTCCGCCCACCATCACCTTCCAACCGATTGACCATATTATTTTTCCCGGTTATCCCCCGCGACTCGTCGCGGACGCCACCTCCAACCCGGAAGCGAATTGGCAATGGTACAAAATCGGCACCGGTCTGATTCCCGGCGCCACCAGTCGGTACTACTCGCCGACGAACGCAGGCGCGGCCGCCGCCGGCAGCTACTACGCCATTGCGGATAATGGCGTTGGTTCGGCCAACACCCGCACCGCCAGCGTCAGCTTCGTCAGCGCTCCGTTGCCCGCAGACTGGACGATTGCCTTCAAGACGCAGCTCTCCGGAGATTTCAGTAATCCGCGCACCAACTACGGCATCGCCTCCTTGGTGGATGCGAGCGGCAACATCTATTCCGCCAACTCCTTCACCGGCACCAATTATCAGACCACCAACACCTTTATCTCCGGCCCGGGCCGATTTGGCGCCGGGTTGTTCAAGCATACCGCCACTGGCGTGCCGCTCTGGGGTCGCGCCATCACCAATAATGGCAGCGGCAACTCCTATCCCCAATGCGTTGCGACGGCTCCGGGCGACGGCGTCTATATGTCCGGCGTGTTTCTCGGCACGAACTACATCGGCACCAATGCCCTGATCGAATCCGCTGGTGGATCTTTGTATCTGGCCCGCTTCGATTCCGCCGGGAATGTTCTCTGGGTGCGTACCTTCGGCGGTACCAATGGCCAGTTCCAAAGCTATCATCAACTGGTCTCCGACCCCGCCGGCAACGCGACCATTTCCGCCATTGGAAACAACCTCGTGAACTTCGGCTCAACCAATATCGTTCTGGCCGGACAGAAAGGCGTGCTGGCGCAATACGATTTGAACGGCACCGTCCGCTGGATTTCCCAACCTTCGGGCTGGGTCAACTACATGACCTACAAAGGCGGGCGCATCTACGCCGTGATGGACGGCAATGAGACCAATTACATTGGTGGCATCACCAACCTCTCCGATCGCAAATTCGCATTGACCGCACTTAATGCCACCAACGGCCAGGCCTTCTGGGTGCGGGGCGTTGGCTCCGCTGAGAGCGCCGGCAATCCGCTCGGTGCGTCGGACGATATTCCCGCCGTCTCCGTGTCCGATACGGAAGTTTTCCTCACCGGCACCGCCTGGGGCGGCGAAGCCAGCTTTGGCGTCCATTCCATTTCCTGGCCAACGGCCAATGGCCAATACCTGGCCCGCTACGACACCAACGGCACCGCGCAACTCGCCGTTCCCTTCGGAGGCACGAATGTCTGGCCCTGGGCGGCGGTGGCGGATGCCTCGGGTAATGTTTATGTCACGGGCGACTTTGACGGCTATGCCCAGTTCGGCAACAAAACCATTGGTGGCGCTCGCTTCGGCGGCATCGGCGACCCCTTCCGGGGTCAGACTTTTGTCGCGAAATTTGACC
>ERZ1292630.4857-Hain-H41-02um-R3-4857-length-11255-cov-6_pt1 | contig 11255 bp, 10 predicted proteins | sample MGYA00564408_ERZ1292630 | MGnify/ENA primary metagenome ERZ1292630 (study PRJEB36523, sample SAMEA6512641) | groundwater metagenome | collected 2019-01-08 | study: AquaDiva: Metagenomics assemblies of 32 groundwater samples | reverse complement strand
GGCACAGTTTGATCGCTGGACTAATGCGCGGCGAAATAAAGTGGTATCGTCTGTCGGCGACACGAAGGTTTTAGAAAAAGAAATAACAAAATTAAAAGATGAGGGAACGCGCTATAATAAAGCGTATGGAGCTGGAGCGTTTACTATTGAGCAACTAAAAGAATATACAACTCCGGTAAAAGAGCAGATTAATTCGCTTGAATCTCAAATAGCAAAAGCCAAGCAGCAAGAAAATCAGATCAACATTACTGCAATGCCGAGCAATGATGAAGTCAGATCATTCGCCGAGGAATCGGCCAAGGCGCTTACGGACTTGAGTTTTGGACTAAAACGTGCAATAATGATTAACGTTATAGAAAAAGTTGTCGCCACACAACAAAGGCTAGAGGTGAATGGCTACATACCCTTAATATCAAATTATGTCGGGCATCAAACTAGCTATCGGCATCGTCGGCCTCCCGAACGTCGGTAAGTCAACTCTCTTCAACGCTCTGACCAGGAGCAAGCAAGCCAATGCCGCCAACTATCCATTTTGCACTATCGACCCCAATGTCGGAGTGGTTGAAGTTCCCGATGAACGATTGCAAAAACTTTCTGAGGTTTCAAAATCCGCCAAAATTGTCCCGACCGTCATTGAATTTGTCGACATCGCCGGCTTGGTAAAGGGCGCGTCCAAAGGTGAAGGTCTCGGTAATAAATTTTTGTCTCACATTCGCGAGGTGGACGCCATCGCGCAGGTAGTGCGCGCTTTTTCCGATGATAATGTTATTCACGTTCACAATCGCGTTGACCCGAAGGATGATGCTGAAATAATAAATACCGAACTTGCGCTCGCTGATATTCAGACGGTTGAGAAGAAGCTTGATAACGCGAAGCGGATGTCGAAGGGGCCGGGGGCGAAAGAATTCGCGCCACAGGCTGTGCTGTTCGAAAAGATTTTCAACCAGCTTCAACAGGGAAAACCGGCGCGCGATCTGGAATATAGCGACGATGAAAAGAAAATTGTCAGTGAATTACACCTGCTCACGATGAAGCCGATGCTGTATGTCATCAATATTGATGAAAATCCGAAATCCGAAATCCGAAATCCGAAACTAGGCGAAACTGATCTGCAAATTTGCGTAAGCGCGAAGTTGGAGGCGGAGCTGGCTGACTTGAGCGCCGAAGAGGCGCGACAGTATCTGAAGGAGCTTGGTGTAGAACAAACCGGGCTCGATAAACTGATTGTGGCTGGATATAAATTATTGAAATTAGTCACTTATTTTACTTCCGGCGAGCCGGAGACGAGAGCTTGGACCATAACCGCGGGGATGAAAGCGCCTGAGGCCGCCGGGGTTATCCATACGGATTTTATCAAGGGTTTCGTGAAGGCTGACGTAGTTGACTGGAAGGATTTTGTGGTAGCCGGCGGCTGGTCAAAAATAAAAGAGACGGGCAAAGCCAGGCTCGAGGGGAAGGATTATGTGGTGAAGGACGGTGATGTGGTGTATTTTCACGTCAGCGCCTGATTGCGACTAGACCTCACCCCGCCTCTCCTTGTAGGAGAGGGGAAACGACGCTTCCTTCTCCTTCAAGGAGAAGGTTAGGATGAGGTCTTGAATCGCCAGATCTCACGAGCGACGAATTGGCTCGGGCGCTGGTAGAGGATGAAGGGTGATTTGGAAAATTCAGGAGCAGCCGGGTCGACGGCGAAGCCAAGCTGGAGTAGCTTCGGCAAAATTTTCTCTGAAATAGTTATTGGCGCGCCGTTTCGTTGTACAAAACGAGGAATAATGAAAACTACTCGTCCACCCGGACGCAGTATTTTTTTGAATTGGCCGAAGGCTTCGACATAAAGCGCGGCCAGCTCCCCGGCTTCCTTCGCAAGCTCAGCTGCAGTCTCTCGGCCGTTCTTCGGCTTGCCGAGATATGGCTCGGCCACTATGCCGCCAATCGATGAATCGTCAAATTTTTTGCTTAATTTTTGCGCTGGGGTTAGCTCTATTTTCCAATCCTTGCTTTCGGATATTAGTTTGTTCTTTATCAACCACGAAATATTTTCATTGCTGTCGGCAATCGCTTTCTCCGCGGAGTCGGTGCCGCGAACTTTTGAATATCCAAGCAATAGCGCCTCGGAGATAATAGTTCCCGAGCCGCAGAATGGATCCAGCAGAGTTTGATCCGTCGGTGTCTCCGACAAATTAATCATCATCATCGCTAATTTTGGTGGTAGCATGCCGCTCTCGCTGTCTCGGCTGGGTCGGCCATAATCACGGGCGCTAAAATTTTCAAATGGCTGAACGGCAGTCGTTCTCGCCAGTTGGTAGCCTTTGGAATTTTTTAAAATCAGAAATTCATAGCCTTTGTCAGTCAGTGAATTTTTTTCCACCGTTACCGAAGACAAGATAGATTCGCGATTAAATACATATCGCACGGCATGGCCGTCGGCCTTCAGAATCTTTTTTAGTTCTTTCCCCCAATGTTCAACTTCTTCGGTATGATCTTCGCCATAGAAACTGATGCCAAAAATTATTTTTTTTGTTTCGTTAGATAGTTTAGTTTTGATAGCGCCGAGTAAAGTATCCTCTGATAAATCAGTACCAAGCTCCTCGGCAATTTTAATAGTTCCGCCGAGACGATTAATGGTGTTGGGCTGAAGATCGGCATCAAGGAAAAGAAACGGTGATTTCAAAATCGGATTTTTATAAACAACTCCCTCCCGTTTAAGGAGAGAGATTATTTCAGAGGCCGATAGTATCGGGTCGCGTCCGAGCAGGAACCAAGTCGTGGCTCCGCCGGTTGGCGGATTAAGGTTTGTCATAAGTACTAGTCGTGGACAGAGGCGCAGCGCCCGTCACGTATCCAAAAATATTTCGCATGTTCTCCGGTAGTGGCGTCGGTGATTTTATTTTTAGCAAATCGACCGCCTTTTTGTAGTTCACAATATTGATATTGTTTACCACCATATCAGTATTCAGAAGGACGATGGTGTGAGCATCTTCAAGAGTGCGGAAGGTGTAATTATAAACAAAAATGCCGCTCATCAGAAGACTGCCGGCCATGAGGCCAAATACCAGGTAACTGATAATCACCCACCACTGGTAGGTCCCTTTGACGGCGAGTTGAATTTTTTGACTAAGGAATGACATATAAACTTAATTCTAGATTCATGTTCATATTATTCGCTAGCGTGGGATTGGCTCTGTCTATGATAGACGAGATACTTAAGTGGTTTACATTTATAAAGTTTGGCAGGTGTTCCAGATCATTCAGATAAGTGAGGGCATTGCCGTATGGGCCTGAGATGGAAAGCGAGATTGAAATTTTTTGATTTGTTATATTATCCAGGTTGGAGCTGTTTATTCTCTGGGTGACACCGTGCGTACTCGCCAGAGTTTCGAGAGTTGTAATCAGCTCAAGCTCATGGCCGGAATTAAACAAGTAATCTGAAAACGGCGGCATATCCACCTTGAGCTTCTCGATTTGTCTGATTGCAAATCGATAGTTGGTCGCTTGTTCATTTTTTCTTTCCAGGGTTACGCGCAGGTTATAGGTGTCCTGGTCGAGCTGCTTGATGTATCGATAGGTAGGGTAGATAACGCCGCCACCGATAGCGAACGCCAGCAGGATGAAGCCGATGATGGTAAATAGAGTTCGTTTTTGAAAAAAAGATTGCATATTAATTATTTTTTCAGGGTCGGCAATCCAACCAGTTTACCGTGAATTTCAAAATTTATATTTTCCTTCTGGAATAACTGCGAGTTTGGAGTGGTGATACCTTTGATCCAACTGATGTCTTCGATCACTGTTTGGAAATCTAGGAGAGCGGAACGGGTCGCGGCGGTGCCGGTAAGGGTAATAGAATTTGAATTGCGATCCAGGTCGAGGCCGATCAATTTGATATCAACCGGTAAGCTCGCGCTGAGCTCTATGATCTTGGGCGTCAGCGGGGAGAACGTTTCAGCGGAAATTATAATATTTCTTGTCTGGCGGTTCAAATTTTGGATCTCTCTATTTACCGGCGGCGCCTCCCTGCTTATCAAGAGAGAACTCTCTACCGCGTCGCTCATCGCTCCGGCAATCACGAACCAGGCGAAGATGTACATCATCGCGAGGAGGGCGAGCGTGAAGATGGTAACCTCCAGCATTTCTTTGATAAATAAATAACGCACCAGGACAGCCAGATTTTTCTTTTTATCGGGAGAAATTAAATTGAGTTGGAGCTTCATCATAAATTGACGGTTTTGAGGGGGTTATCCACCGCTCTTAGGGCCAGGCCGATGGCGGTGGCGAATGAAAGGCCGCGTCTCTTCTCATCTTCGGTGATGTCCTCGGAAACTGTTAGCGGAGCGAGGTTTTTCCAAACATTTCCGGGTCGAGATGAAATTTTCAGCTTTTGAGACAACACCGTATCAATATTAGCGAGGTTTGATAGACCGCCACACATAGTTATATGAGTTACCGGGTTGGCACTCACAAAATGTTCTTCATAAAATTTAATACTGGATTTAATCTCTGCTACCAGCTTCATAATAAGTGTGTCCATGACAGTGGCGTAGTTTGGAAATTCGCTGTTTTGGTTGAGGCCGGAGGAAGTTTTAATTTTCTCTGCCGCGTCGCGTTCAATCTTGAGGGCCTGAGCGATCGCGGTAGTCACTGACTCACCTGTAAATCCAAGAGTTTTGCTGAATTCGATGCTGTCATTGTCATAGATTACGATGTAGGAACGCGATGCGCCGATGTCCACCAGCGCCCGGGCCATGCCGGTGTAATCTTTGCTGCTGGTGATGAGAGCGCGAGAAACGGCGATCGCTTCTGCTTCGAGCGCGAGGATGTTCAGGTCAGATGCCTCGAGCAGGTAGGTATACGAATCAGCGATAGTTTTCAGAACAGCCGCGATCAGAACTTTGGAGGTTTTCTCATCCGAGGACTGATTTAGGATTTGCCAGTCCAGGTAGGTGTCCTGAACTTCGAATGGAAGGTGTCGGCTGGCATGGAAGCTGACTTCGTCATACATCAGATCTCTCGCCGGCGTAGGGATGTCGATAAGTTTGAGGAAGGTCTGCGGCTCCGGCAAATTCGCCACTACCCAGGGCGATTCAATCTTGGGGTAGCTGCCATCCCGGCCGAGCAGGTGAAGAATTTTCTTGCGCACGATCTCCGGCTGTTGAATTTCTCCGTTGATGATCATCCCGGGCGGCACGGTGACGCTTCGCAGAGTTTCCGGATAAAGATAAGATGCCTGTCCGGGTGGATGTTTATGTTTTAGCTGGACTAATTTTACCGAGGAATCTCCAATGTCGAGTCCAAACGCTTCTGGGAAGGGATTGTTTAGAAACATAAATTAGAAATTTGCTGTTAGGGAATAGATCGGCATGATCACTGAGATTGCTATCCCGCCGACGCCGACGCCAAGCATAAGGATAAGTATCGGCTCAATGATAGTAGAAAAATTTTTCATTGTCATGTCGACTTCATTGGAATAATAATCCGCGAGTTCCTTCAACATATTCTCCACCTCGCCGGATTGTTCGCCGACCATCAACATCTGCACGACCATCGGCGGAAAAAGTTTCGGCGTACGGCTGAGCGCGTCCGAGAGCGCCTCGCCCTTCTTCAATGATTCCGAGGAGGCGATCAGGCTCCCGCGATATCGGACATTGCCCTCGACGTCCGCTGTTATTTTCACCGCGTCGATAATCGGGATCGCGCTCTGTAGCAACGATGATAGAGTGAGAGTGAAGCGCGCGATATTAATTTTCTTGATTACCACTCCAATGATAGGCAGGGAAAGCATGGCGCCGTGAACCACCCAGCGAACATTCGGCTTCTTCATCAGCCAAAAACATAAATAGACGAAAGCGACAATCACGATGCCGATATATATGCCGTAATGCTGGACGGCATTCACAATGAAAATTAAAATTTTCGTTGAAAGCGGCAGTTCCGCGTGCAGCTCCTCGAACATGCCAAGAATTTTGGGCAGAACGAAGATCACCATCTCAAGCGCGATGCCGACCATGGCCAGCAGCACTACCGCCGGATAAATCAGGGCTCCCTTGATGTGCGCGGTCAGCTCATGCGATTTCTTCATCTGATCACTGACTTGTATCAGCGCCCCCTCCATCTTGCCGGCCGTCTCGCCGGCGGCGATCATACTGACATAGATTGGCGGGAAAACCTTGGGATAATTGGCCAGCGCTTCGCTGAGTTGCTGACCCTTCTCTACCAGCGCTTTTATTTCCGCGATAACTTTTTTTAGTTTAACGTTTTCGACCTGCTCCGTCAAAATTCGGAGGCCATCCACGATTGAAAGCCCGGCTTTCACCATGATGGAGAGATTGTGGATAAAAAGAATTTTCTGCATCACTGGCACCCTGGTCAAATGATCATTGAGCCAAACTTCCAATTTACTTAATTTTTTTTCAGGTTTTTTTTCGATTGCCATGTTATTGAAATAAATTATTCCTTCGTTACCCTCAAAATTTCAGAGATAGTGGTAACGCCCATTTTCGCCTTGATTAGCCCATCCTCTAGCATCGTCAGCATCCCTTGCCTGCGAGCGGTCTCATAAATTTCCGCCGCCGTCGCGCGTTGATTTACCAATTTTATAATTTCCGGAGTATTCTCCAGTACTTCGTAGATACCTTGTCGTCCTTTGTAGCCGGTGGAGCCGCAGCGGCGGCAGCCTTCGCCTTGGAAATAGGTGGTCATGTCGTCCGGTACTTTTGCATCAGCTGGCATATTGGTCTTGAAAAGTACCGCGAGCTTGTCAGTTGAGAAAACTTTGGCCAGCTCAGACACGGCGGTATTGTCCAGCTTGTATTCTTTCTTACAGAAGGTGCAAATTCTGCGGACCAGGCGCTGAGCGACGATCACGTTCGCGGTGTAGGCGATGAGGAACGGCGGCACCCCCATATCGGTAAGGCGGGGAAGCGTGGTGGCCGCGTCATTGGTATGCAGGGTGGAGAGCACCAAGTGGCCGGTCATGGCGGCATTGATGGCGATCTCGGCCGTCTCTTGGTCGCGGATTTCGCCGACCATGATGATGTTTGGATCTTGACGAAGGAGCGCGCGCAGTCCGAGCGCGAAAGTGAAGCCGACCTTCGGATTAACCTGGCTCTGATTGACGCCCGGCATCCGGTATTCGATCGGGTCTTCGACAGTCGAGATGTTTACGTCCGGTTTATTGAGCATGCCGAGGAGCGAGTAAAGCGTGGTCGTCTTGCCGGACCCGGTGGGGCCGGTCACAAGGATCATGCCGTGCGGCTTTTTGATCGCGTTTTCCATGATTGATTTCGGCTTCGGCAGGAAGCCCAGTCCATCGAGCGTCAGAGGCTTGGTCCCCTCGTGGAGGATACGCATGACGACCTTCTCGCCATCATAGACCGGCAGAAATGAGACGCGGAACGCCACTTTCTCATCTGAAACCTGGATCTTGAAACGTCCGTCCTGCGGAATCATGTGCTCGTCGAGCTTAACATTCGCGAGAATTTTGATGCGGGCGATGATGCCGTTCTGGAGTGACTTCGGCAGGGTCATGATTGGCTTCAGGATGCCATCGATGCGGTAGCGAACAGTAATTTCTTTCTCGGTTGGTTCGATATGGATGTCTGAGGCGGACTCGAAGACACCATTTTCAAGGATGCTGGTGACGACATTGATGACAGAGATTGTCTCGGCTGCTTTCTTGAGATCGGCTCCGACCGACTGGTCGCCACTTTCCTGGATGATGCGGAGTTGTTCGCCTTCGAGCTCGGAGTGATAGCGACGTAGCGCCTCCTTCAGATCGCTGGGGGGAGTGATGTAAATTTTTGGCTCGAGGCCGGTCTTGCGGCGGAGGAATTCGATCGTCTGAATGTCGGTCGGGTCAGTCATCGCCAGCTTGATTTCAGATGGAGTTTTGTCGAACGCTACCACTTGGTGCGTGCCGGCCACCGGCCCGGGGATGAGCGCGAGGACTTCCTTCTTAATCTCACGCCCTTTCAAATTTATAAAAGGCACGCCGAGGAAATCGGCAATTTTCTGATATAGGTCGCCCTCTTCTGCCAGCCCCTCGGAATACAGAACTTCTTCCAGCGTTTTGTTCGTCTTGGCCGCTTTATTCTCGGCCTCGCGAATCTGGCTGGGAGAAATTTTCATTTCGTATTTTCGAAAAACTTTTTTGAGTGTTTCAAGGCTGATCATATGTATAACGTGAGAACACAAGAACAAGAGAACATGAGAACATTAAAACATTAAAACATGAGAACACAAGAACACTAGAACACTAGAACATGAGAACAGGTGCGTATGTTCATTTGTGTATGAGAATAGTATACCACAAAAGTTGTTGCCAACCAACAATTTACGTTAACACTTGGAAAAATAACTGAATATGTTATGCTTATGAATATTAAGGGTAATTTGTAAATGGTCTGTATGAAAAATAATGAAGGAAAAGGCGGGGGTGAGTTATTTGAGGGAGAAAAAGAGGCGTGGAAGATCAATGATAATATACGAAGCTCCCTGTCCCATAACTACCTGGTATATGGCGATTACCAAAAAGAGCAAGGAAGGACAACTTTGACTGACGATCAGAAGTTTTTAGAATTTATCGGCACTCTCAATCCGGCCTATACTAAATTTTTCAATCAACGGCTGGAAGAAAATTTGAAACTGGCAAATCCGGATGGCATCAAGAAATATGAAGAATTACAAAGTATTTTTGCAGACTATGAAAATAAACTGGCATCGCTTCGCGCCAATTACTCTCTGCCTATCACCGATGACAAAGAAGCCATCGTCGCCCTCCAAATCGAGTTTGGGAATAACATAAATTATCGGGAGGCCAAAAGGCTAGGCCTGGAAGTTAATATCATCCGCGGCAGTGAAGCTGCCAATCGTCTTCTGCAAGAAGTCATTGGTAAAACCATAAATATTACCACCAAAAAAGGCCAAAAGGCCTTCGTAGATCAATGGAAAAAAGAATGTCCTAATCTGCCTATGCCCTGTGTGCCGCCAAATGACTTTTGGTATTTAACTCAAATATCACAAAGCAGGATTATTTCCAATCTGGAGGTATCCGGCCAGCGAGCCAACCAGCCGGCCGCCCCTCATTTTGAGAAAGATGAAGTTCTGCTCGTGGACAACTGGACAGAGCAAGATTACTCCTCCCCTGAGGCCGCCCTTTCTCATCAGTCCAAACTTTTGGAAGCTCTGCTTGGCACTGGCAGTACGGTCAATATATCCCGAGAAATCATCGACAATGCTCTGTGGGAAGGAGACCCGTCCAATCGTGAGCCGACAGAGCAACACCAGAAAATCCTAAAACAACTCAACTGCGATCCAAAACAATTGGAACTGCGCCTCATCCGACAAGACGAATATGCTCGTTTAGCTCCAGCCAAACAATTTGGTCAAAAAAATCTTTGGACTAACTTTGATAATTATTTTCTTGAGGGCGGTGGCGTTTGCAGCGGCCTGAATGGCGGCTTCCGTGCCTATGGTGGCCCTTCGCGCGTGGATTCCTATCAGCGTGTCTTACCCCGTGGCGATCTGGCGGTTCGTCTCGTCCTCTCGCGCAAACAGGGATAGGTTTGGGTTGGGATTAAAGTATGCCTCGTATTGACGTAATTACTTAATATGGTATACTATAAATAATCATCTAAACCATATTAAGCGCTTCTTATGACTTACCTATCACCAATCATAATAAATCGTTTGGAAGAAAAACTTTCGAAACTCAACAAACTTCGTCCATTACCGAAATCTGCAGTACAAAAACTTCGGGAAAAATTTCAAATTGAGATGACCTACAACTCAAATGCTATTGAGGGCAACTCATTGACATTAAAAGAGACGTTTTTGGTTATTAGCGAAGGTATAACAGTAAAAGGAAAGCCGCTAAAGGATCATCTAGAAGCGAAAGATCACCACGCCGCATTGGAGTATCTGTATGACCTAGTAGATAAAGACAAAAAACACACTGTTTCTGAAATGCTCATAAAAAATTTACATCAAATTATTGTTCAGGAAACAGACAAAGAGTGGGCTGGCCGATACCGGAACGCCAATGTAATTATTGGCGGCGCTGACCATACTCCGCCGGATGCGTTACAGGTTCCTAATTTGATGCGGAATTTAATTGTTTGGCTAAATTCACAAAAGAGCAAACTAAATATTATTGAGCTTTCTGCTTTACTGCATCATAGATTAGTTTACATTCACCCATTTTTTGATGGCAATGGACGAACAGCGCGCTTGACGATGAATTTATTTTTGATGCAAGCTGGCTATCCGCTGGTGGTAATTATGAAAACCGATCGAAAAAAATATTATGATGTTCTCGATAAAGCGGATAAAGGTAAATATGAACCGCTAATCAAATTTGTCGCTCAATCCATTGAGCGCTCGCTTGATATTTATCTGAAGACCCTAACTCCTGCAACTACAAAGCAGGAAAAGTTTGAGTCACTGACAGAAATATCTAAAACAGTGCCTTTTTCAGCCAAATATCTAAACCTACTGGCCAGACAAGGAAAATTGGAGGCGCATAAAGAAGGCAGGGATTGGTTAACCACTAAGGAGGCAGTGGGGCGATATTTGAAAGATAGAACAAGGCAGCGAAAAATATCCAAATAAATTACAACTTGCAACGAGTTTCAGTTTTTTATGATAATTGTGGCGATAATATTAAATGAGTTAATTAATTCCCCCATATGTCCGAACATCACCAACACCCACCCGAAGCCATAATCACGGGCGAATATTTATTGAAGATGCATCAGCCTGAGGATAAGGCGGCGGAAAAAAGCATACGATTAAATAATATACGAAACTCGCTGTCCACTGACTATCTGGCATATGGTGACCTTCTGCTGGAGCAAGGAAAGAAAACCCCGATTGACGACCGGAAGTTTTTAGAATTTATCGGCACTCTCAATCCGGCCTATACTAAATTTTTCAATCAACGGCTGGAAGAAAATTTGAAACTGGCAAATCCGGATGGCATCAAGAAATATGAAGAATTACAAAGTATTTTTGCAGACTATGAAAATAAACTGGCATCGCTTCGCGCCAATTACTCTCTGCCTATCACCGATGACAAAGAAGCCATCGTCGCCCTCCAAATCGAGTTTGGGAATAACATAAATTATCGGGAGGCCAAAAGGCTAGGCCTGGAAGTTAATATCATCCGCGGCAGTGAAGCTGCCAATCGTCTTCTGCAAGAAGTCATTGGTAAAACCATAAATATTACCACCAAAAAAGGCCAAAAGGCCTTCGTAGATCAATGG
>ERZ1292630.3955-Hain-H41-02um-R3-3955-length-12695-cov-29_pt2 | contig 11255 bp, 9 predicted proteins | sample MGYA00564408_ERZ1292630 | MGnify/ENA primary metagenome ERZ1292630 (study PRJEB36523, sample SAMEA6512641) | groundwater metagenome | collected 2019-01-08 | study: AquaDiva: Metagenomics assemblies of 32 groundwater samples | reverse complement strand
TTGCAGCAATAATTCCGATAATGGCAACTGTAACCATAATTTCTATTAAGGTGAAGCCGCGTGAATGAGGGCGATATAAGGTTGTATTAAGTTTCATTGTTGTCGATTCCTTTACATTAATTTTATGTGTTTAAAACTAACAATTAACAATTTATCTTGCTGTATAAAAATAAAAAGTATTGTATTTTTTGAATTAACAAATTTTTCTTATTCCTGCGAAAATTCACGCCATGTGATTCTGCCGCGTTTTCCTTGAGCTCCTGGTGATACTGGCGGGTTATTAGCGGTTCCGTCAGCTCGGCTATAGACGGCAAAATCCGATGTGGCACCTATAGAGCTATTCCTTATGCTTGTTACACCACCCATTGCAAAACCAATCTCTATACCGGAAGAATAGCCATCATCGAGCGAAAGTACCCTGTTTCCATTGGTATCAAAAGTAGGCCGAGTCAACATACCACCAGTTGAGAAATTAACTATATTGAGAAACCCTCTTCCGCCAAAGTCACACGGAGATGCCGAAGGGACAATGGTGGTAAAGCGAAAGAGGCCGTCTTGAATTTCAGGTATAGCAGTGAGTCGCTCACCACTAATCGGTAAATCCATGTACCAGCCCTTAACTGTTGCAGAATAATTGACTAGGTTTTGAGTTGTGGTTCGGTGGTTCGAGCCAGTTGTCATAGAGGTTATTTGCTGTACAAGTGAGTCTGCGGGTAATGTACCGCTGGTATTGTAGTCCCATATACCATACATAGTTTGAGTATCGGTATTAGTAGTATCAGCAGTTTCTAAATATTTTCCTGTGCCAAAAAGGATTAATTGCCCGCCTTTCTGATGAAAAGTAACTGCCGGAGGTGAAATGATTGGTTTTGAAGTGCCGGATATAAATAATGGTAATCCGCCTTGAGCTACATTCCAATTGGATGGTGACGCGTTACTGACATCAAATTTCCATAAATTTCCTTTAATGTCACCTGCATAGATGGTATCGATTAGGCCGTTTCCGTTGCTATCAAAAGCTGCTGGTGTTGATAGGCCATTACCTGCGCCGCTATGCGCAACCAATTTAATATAGTCGGTATCAAGTGTCCAGGTGCCATCCTCGCCACCGTTAATGAATAATATATACAATGCCGCTTTACCTGATGTACTGTTATATCCGTTTCCTACAATCACAGCCCATTGATTGTTTTCCATTTTGACAATTTGTCGGGCTTGTCCGTTTAGTGAATTAATTCGTGTAAGATTATAGCTATACCCCATGTCTGCATCATCATTATCAGTAAATTCCCATAGAAGAAGGTTTGCGGCATTCGAAACGGTAAAAGATGGCGCGGATTGTGAGCTGTCCGTTGGATTTGTTATATCGAGCGCAAAAAATCCTTTTCCTCCACCATTCATGCTGCCAATTAGTATACTTTTCCAACTAGATGTCGAGCTGTTGTATACATCGCCTGCCATAGGAGAGCCATCTACAAAGTAACGATGATTAGCATTGTAATCCTTGTCAGTAAGGCGACTCAAGTTTCCATAAACCGTATTTGGTACATATGCAATCAGTTCTTTGCCGGCGTCGGCAATTGTACAATCTGGAGTAACGCCAACAACGCAGGCATTAAAACCGTGTAGCATGCCATCATTCGAACCGACATATACCATTGGTGCTCTATTGGTGTAGGTATTTCGAAAAGCAGTATAACCTGTATGATCAACATTTGAGTAGCCTGCATTGGGCCTGCCTACAAAGATTGGACCAGAATTAACGATATCTCCTAACTTTGTTGTTGGACGAGAACGAAATTTGTTCACAGTGTTAGAACTAGCACATGCGAATGTTCCGCTACCTTCATTAGTTGCTATGCCGCGCAGATAAGCTACTCTTTCTGGACCGCAATTATCAACCGTACCAGTTGCGTTTTTATTCAGAAAATCTTTTTGGGTAGTCGTTAAATTGTCATATTGGAATGCGACACCATCGGTACTGCCTTTCGTAATAATGACACGAGAATTGGGATTAATCGTACTTGAACCAAGTGATACCATTCCTGCCTCCCAATCGGGTGTGCCAAATCCCAAAATAGTAAATGGCATGGATATCAATTGTCCGCTCCAGTCACCACTATTAAATTTTGCTTGATAAACACGACCATTGGTTGTTAAAGAACTCGAATTAGTTGCTACAGCGGAAGCAGCACCTGTACGAGCAACGATGGCTGATAAAGCATTGGATAGCGCATTGGAAAAAGTAGCGGGATCAGAGGCGCTAAAAAAACTTCCCCGACTATTCACGGCGGCATGCCACAAGTCATCAATTTTTGCTGCATCACTGGTTGTTGGGTCAGGCCATGATTCTGATCCAGAAGGCAGTGAGGATAGTGAGCCTGTTACTCCCAAACCGACAGTAAAGTTTACCAAATGCTGCCAGAAAGCGGGATCGTGCGCGTTGGTTGGTACCTTATTAAGCATATCTTTACGCAAATCATTTTTCCAATAATGCATGGCAACATCCGCAAGTGTATCGCTGTAAGCATCTGAATAAGGTGATGATGGAGAGTACGTATAGGAAGCTGGAGTTGCTGGTGAAGAATCATTGGTAATGGTTGAGCCTGATTGGTTATCTGAATTATCCATTCCCGAAATTGAGCCTTCGGTCCAATAACCATCGGTCATCAAAATATTGAAATTTTGACGGCATTCGTGCTGTGTTCCACCTGTAGACCCCGGTGTTTGGCCCCATGGACCCTGGTCATCGGTTCTTTTGAAGTATTCGCCCACTGATATTATTGCCTCTCTAAGCGGCGTTCCTGCAGCAGGGATGTCATGGTCATAAAGATTTGTAAAGAAATTTGTTCTATCAGTACCAGTAAATTGCCTAACACCATTTTTTACGACTTTAGTAGTGATTCCATCCACTGTTGTGGAGCCTTTGTTGATAGCCGCAAATCCGACCCGCATGGTGTTACCTTGTGCAGAAAATGCTCTGCCGGTACCTGCACGAGCTAGTAATATTCGTGAACGATAGTAGGTATACCAGTTGGCAAAGTTCTGAATTTCTTCATTATAAGTACAATCAGGTGCGGCAACACAATCTGTCCGGTTGTCACTGCCGACATAAGACGAGGTACTAGATTTAATTTCTATCTGTGTATAGCTACTGGCATTATTGGTGCTGCCACCAATATATGTAAAATATACTGCTGGATAAAATGTTTTTGAGAGGCTGCTTGATAGAGAGCCATCACTGTTTAACCATCGGGCAGTTTGAGTATTATTAACGATCAGGTTACGACAACCCGCGCCTGTGTTGAATGGGTTGTGTGGGGCGCAAGTTGGATTTGCATTACTCATTAACGATCCATCTGCATTACTCCAGGGTAGGTATCTGACAGTTGGATCATAATAAATTTTATTGACGTAGCTAGAGCGTAATGAAGCCGAATAACGGTTAGTAGGATCAAAGCCAACAACGTAGTTACTATAATCGCTTGGACCATAAACATTTGCTGAACGTGGAAATACGTAACGTACACTTTGAAGAATGAGGTGTTCTGGCATAACTTCAAAATGCATTGATCCGGAGTCGTCGAGTGTAAACATGACATTGGGCGAAATATTACCCCCCAAAAAAAGCGGGCCATTGGAGAATGGTTGTTGGGCGTGAGCAAAAAAACTCAGTGTAAAAATAAGTGTGAAAATACCATTATAAATTGTCTTCATGATCGAGGGTCCCTTCAATTATTCTGGAGAATTATGGTCGAAACGTTTCCTGTAACCAAACTACCGTTCCATTTTTTGCACCTTGTGCCCGAACGGTCACGCGATAGTAATAACGCAAATAACCTCCCGGGGGAGTTTTTTGAATGCCCTCGATTAGATAAGTTGGGGGAGCGATGAGTCCTTTGGGTAATTCAGGAGCTGTATAAGTAACCCCGTCAATTTTGAAAACATTGCCTTTTACATAGCTAATTGGGCATTCTGGTGAGCAGAGGGTTTTCCAGATAGGTGAAGATGGTTCTGTATTCGCTCCGTAATAACATAATCCACCTGTACAAGTCGGATCAAAATCGGTAATGCCGTCAATCGGTTTTGGGGAGCTGGTTGTATCATCATTGTCACGTATATGATGCTCAGCATAGCGTAACGCCATCTCTGCGGCTTGCATAGCCAACATACGGTCGCGCATATTGCCTGACATACGTTCTTCTATTGTGGCCATTTTCATTGCAGTAATACCAAGTAAGGATAATGCAAGTAGAAAAATCAAACCTGTAATAAATACGGCACCGGTTTGATTTCTTTGTAGCGATATTGTCTCGTTCATAACATGCTGTTAATTCGGTTACGTAAGTTGAAAGTGGCTGTAAATGGTCGTATAAGCCGCCTATCTGCTGGAATGGCAACAGAATTTCCATTGCAATCCAAATAATTTCCTGCCGTGACAATATTGGTTTTTTCAGAGCGAACTAATACGCAAATTCGAGCAGTGATAACTTGCTCCCAATCACCTGGTAAATCGACATACTGATCAACCGATTGATTGGCATCAGTATCGATTCCATATAGGATTTGTAGATCTTCTACATTACTTAACAAGGCTCGGCCAGTGGATGGTACTCCTGGAACATTGGGTAAATTACCGTCACACTGCAATTCAGCATTGGTGGCATCAATACTAAAATGGTTCTGAATAACTTGGCCCGCTACAGTAACGGCTGTTGTTTCGCAATCGCTATCACCCAATGTTCCTTCGAATTGTAGGGTAATAGTATCTGCAGTACTTCCACTGCCATTTGTGCCATTAATTGCTGTTCCTTCGAATTCAGCCTTGAAGCCAGAAAATGGAATTTCTACATGTCCAGCTTGTTTGATACTACGTCCAATTACTTCAAGCGCAAAACGCCCACTTTCTTGTAATCTTGCTTGGTTTTCCTGTTCATTGAAGGTTTGTCGGCTACTAACAAATACTGTACCAATTACTAACAGTAGAACGAGTCCGATCGTCATGGCTACCATCAACTCGACCAAAGAAAAACCGCGCGGCATGTGCATATTATTAATAACTGTTTTATTTAAATAGGTTTGTAATGAATTGATAGATATCATTTTATGGAGTAAACCGAGCGAAGAAGCATCGAGTTTTGGTGGGAGTACCACCAGAGCAATTGGAATTGGCATCGTCAGTGTCACTCATTTCTTTCTCTGTCCACATCATGTTAACCTCAAAGCCTATAGCGAGACTTCCTATAACAGTGCCTTTCCCATCGGGTAATAAAATCGAATTGGCTCTATTCCATTGTGCGTGATCATAAACAGCAATTTGAGTTTCTGTACAAATAGCTGTTTTACAATCGGGGCTATCAGGTATGGTTGCTGTTAGGGAGTCATAAGACCCTGCTATTACGCCTGCTAAATTAGCACGCATGCGGTCGGCGATATCCTCAGTTTGTTTGCTGGCGATCGAACGATAATGTGCAACGTTATTACTTCTGGCTCCAGAAACAATGAGTGCTGCCATACCTAACAATCCGAAAGAGACAATTAAAATGGTAATTAGTACTTCTAATAAGCTAAATCCCTTGTAAGAATTGTTTCGTATTGAATAAGATTTGTTGTTCATGAACATGATCCAGTACCTGTTTCAGTGCGGAAACGGCCTTGATTACTGAGTACGATAGCTTTTGAATAACTTGAACCACGATCATCACATAGAGAAAAGGTTGCGGCGGATCCTGGTGAAAAGCCATCAGGGCGAAACATGATAGTGCCAGCCAGAGAAGTTTTAAGTATATTGCCACCAGAAAACGCATAACTCACTTGAAGAATTTCTTCGCCTGCGTCAATAGTTCTGCTATTGTTGTTATCAACAAAAACGACCCAACCATTGGACCAAATGTTACTTGCTGTACAATTTGTACCACTGGTACTGGGGCAGATAGTGATTCGAGTATTTCGTTTTATGGCTTCACTTTTTGCTAAAGCGAGGGCGAAGTAAAAATTGTTACTTTGGGTGATTAGTAAGCTGTCTTGTACAAATAACCGGTAGCTTGGTACAGCTACAGATAAGAGAATACTCGCTATACTGAGTGTGATCATTAATTCAATCAGTGTGAAGCCATGACATATTGATTTTTTTATACTCATATTTATTCTAGGGTGTTGTGAATACTTTTATGGACTATAAATTCATCGGGTCTAATTAGGATCTAAGGGGTAATCGGCTGATGTGCTAATAAACTTTAATCCGCTAGTCAGAATGGCTGGGAAAGGGTACTTCACATGGATGGGGGATACTTAGAATTAGCCTTGCGTAACATTGTGTTTAAGGTTTTCTACTTGTTTGTCAATTGCTTATGATTGACTGTTGCTGATAAAACATTACATAGATCCATATGATTACAATCACACGAAAACAAATTATTGTTATTGCATTACTTGTTTTTGTCTTAGCAGGCTATTGGAGTTTCAATGGCACAATAAGAACCAGCAAGAGTATTTACAAAACACGTGCTGTGGAGCGCGGTGATATTGTACAAACCATTTCGGCTAATGGTACTTTGACGCCAGTAGTTATGGTTAATGTTGGCACGCAAATCTCAGGTACAGTGATTCGTTTATACGTCGATCATAATGATCAAGTACAAACCAATCAGATCCTGGCAGAATTGGATCCAGCCTTATTACAAGCACAATTTCAGCAATCCAAGGCGAATTTCAATAACGCTCAAGTAGTGCTCAGAATTGCTGAGAATAAATTGAAACGACAACGTGCTTTAAAGCGCCAAGGATTTATTTCTCCTGAAGCGTTGGAAATTGTTGAGCAAGAGACTGAAGCTGCGCACGCGCAAGTTTCTGTCAGCAAAGCCCAAATGGCTCGTGACGAAACTAATCTTAATTACAGCATCATTCGTTCGCCGATTTCAGGGGTGGTGATTGCACGTGATATCGATATTGGTCAAACTGTGGCAGCGAGCTTCCAGACGCCGACATTGTTTAAGATCGCAAAAGATTTACGACAGATGCAAATTAATATCAGTGTGGCGGAAGCAGATATTGGTCAATTGCACATCGATCAGGTCGTTCAATTTACGGTTGATGCGTTTCAGCATCGTAAATTTAATGGAACAGTAAAGCAAGTTCGACTCAATCCCACTATTCAGGAAAATGTCGTGACTTATAATGTGGTGGCGATGGTTGATAATGAGGATGGCATGTTATTGCCGGGTATGACGGCTAATATTCACTTTGTCGTAACACAGCGTAAAGAGGTATTTCGAGTACCTAATGCGGCATTACGTTATCAACCCAAGGGATTGGATGAAACTGAAAAAATCAATAAACCGGCAACACAGTCAAATACGTCACGCATTTACCGACTTGAACAAGAGAAAATTGAAGCTATTTCCGTAACTACAGGAATTACCGACGGTAATTTTACTGAAATTACCAGTGGCGAAATTGCTGAAGGTGATTCGATCCTTATCAATGAGATTGTCGATAAGAAAGAATCTGAAAGCAAGTTTAAATTGCGCGTTTTTTGATATTATCGATAGTGAAGAATGTTACTGCAGATACGCTGATTCGTATCGAACATTTGGGTAAAAGTTATAGTTTGCAAGATGCACATGGTCAAACAATCACGAGTCCAGTGTTGTTTGATGTCAATTTGTCCATCCAGAAAGGCGAGTTTGTTGCTATTATGGGGCAATCAGGCTCAGGAAAATCCACCTTAATGAATATTCTTGGATGCTTGGATACGCCTTCAGAAGGTTCATATTGGTTGGCTGGTGAAAATGTTGCGATGTTATCGAACGATCAATTGGCACAAATTCGTAATCAACGTATAGGTTTTGTATTTCAAGGTTTTAATCTACTTAAACGCATTACTGCGCTGGACAATGTAGCAATGCCTTTACTTTATTCCGGAATTAACCGTGCGCAAAGTCGCAAGCATGCCTTGGAATTGTTATGCCGAACTGGTTTGGAAAAATTTGCACAGCATCTACCGAATCAACTATCAGGCGGACAACAGCAACGTGTTGCCATCAGTCGTGCATTAATTAACCAACCTCCGTTAATTTTGGCGGATGAACCCACTGGTAATTTAGACTCACAAACCAGCCAAGAAATTATGTTGTTGTTTCAACGACTCAACCAGGAGCAAGGCATTACTATTGTACTGGTTACTCACGAAGACGATATTGCTGCATACGCACAACGTTTAATTATATTAAAAGACGGACGTGTTATTGTGGATAAAAGCAATGTTTAGTGTGTTATTCCCATATTACATCAATATCAACTATATTTAAGATTAGTTCAATGAATCTGTTAGCGATTTTTGTTGAAGCACTGGGGGCTTTGCGCCAGAATCGCTTGCGAACCGGATTAACCATGCTAGGGATGATTATTGGTGTTGCTGCGGTAGTGTTAATGCTCTCGATCGGCCAAGGCGCGCGTACTAAAATTAATGAAACCATAGCTGCGATGGGCAGCAATCTATTTATTGTGGTTCCGGGCGCTACTTCATCTGGTGGCTTCAGTTTTGGCAGCGGTAGCGTCAGAACATTGACCATCAACGATACTTATGCCATTGCAGAGTTAGCTTCTATAAGTGCGACGGCGCCCATTACTTCGGGCACTGTGCAGCTCAATTACTCCGCTAAGAATTGGAGTACGATTATCACCGGTACGACGCCAGACTATTTTGCTGTCGGCAACTGGAAAATGGAAGCAGGTGCTATTTTTACCGACTCAGATCTGCGTTCAGCTGCTCGTGTTGTCGTACTAGGATCAATAACCGCAAAAAATCTTTTTGGCGAAGAAGATCCCATAGGCAAAACCATTCGCATCACTAATCGGCCTTTTTTAGTCATTGGCGTATTAATGGCAAAGGGACAAAGCCTGACTGGGCGCGATCAAGATGACAATATTTTTATTCCGATCACCACCAGCGAACGGCAAATTACCGGCAACCCATTTCCGGGTTCAATTCGTTACATGCTCGCGCAAGCCAAATCTGCCGAAGATATGGATATCGCCGAGATAGAAATGACGCTGCTGTTGCAGCAGCGTCATAAAATCACTAAAGGCAAAGAAAATGACTTTACCGTGCGTAATTTAACGGCGATTGCCGACGTTGCTACCGATGCAGCAAAAATCATGTCGGTTGTGCTGGGTGCCATCGCTTCGGTGTCTTTGTTGGTGGGGGGGATCGGTATTATGAATATCATGTTGGTGTCTGTTACCGAACGCACGCGTGAGATCGGTATTCGGATAGCTATTGGTGCCAATCGACGTGCCATTTTGACGCAATTTCTTTTGGAAGCCGTAATGATTTGCTTTATGGGCGGATTGTTGGGTTTATTAATCGGCATTGGCGGTGCCTGGATTGTTAGTCGTGTCGCTGATATGCTGATCGTGATTACGGTAGGTATGGTCGGATTGGCTTTTTTGTTTGCTTCTGCAATTGGTGTTTTCTTCGGTTATTATCCTGCAAAGAAAGCCGCATCACTGAAGCCTGTAGATGCATTACGCTATGAATAACACCACATTTAAAATGAATATCAGAAAAAATAATAAGAGGGTTGTCGTATGACAACAAATGATAATAAAGTACGCCCGACTTCTGAATTCTTGGCGGTTGTGGTGATCGAGCAAAAAAATGAATTAATCACAGTCGGTGAAATTAAGAATGCTTTGCACGAACGCGGCTTTGGCATATTGATGGCAATTGCAGCGGTACCCATTTGTTTGCCGATACCTGCACCGCCCGGTTACACGACATTGTTTTCCTTGCCGCTGTTTATTTTTTCGCTGCAAATGATTTTTGGCATGCGTGCTCCTTGGTTACCTGCTTGGCTTGAACGCAAAAGCATTCAGAAATCAACTCTGGAAAAGATTCTCACAAAAGCGCAACCCTGGTTAAAAAAAATAGAAACCTATATGCAACCACGTATGACGTATATTAGTGTGAGTACTTGGGAGAGATTTATTGGCGTTTTTGCGTTTGTATTTGCGGTATCGATTGCGTTGCCAATACCCCTGACCAATTTTCTACCCGGTTGGGGCATACTGATCATGTCATTGGGACTACTCAATCGAGATGGTTTAACGATTCTCGTCGGTACGTTAATCGGTACCGTCGGCGTCGGTATTGCCATGATTGTACTCGTGGCGTTATGGATGGGCATTCGTATGCCAGAGTTTTTTTAAAATAGATGCTTAGCAAAAAATAAGAACGCTCGGCGAGTGAGAGTCGTGGATAATTCCCTGATCTAATCAAACAAAATTCATACTTGTTATCAGTATCACAACCAACATCATTTCGCTTTATCGATGGAGCATGCTAATCTCTGCTCCACAGTGGAATCCCGCCTGCTACCCTTGAAGGATAATTGATTAATTAGCCATGACTGTGTCTCATAAAAACAAGAACTCTATATTGCAGCAATCTTTGTTGGGTGCCCGATTGCACGATCCATTTGGCTATCTGGGATTGCATCAGGATAAAAAACTAGCCTACATTCGTGTGTTTCGTCCTGGCGCAAAACAGGTTTCGATCAAAATCAAGGACGATTTTGTACCGATGCGTTGTGTACATCATGATGGTATTTTTGAGTGGAATGGCGAGGCCAAACCCGAAGTTCCTTATCGCCTGCGTATCGAAATCATGGCTGAGAAACCAATCATTTTCGAAAGCTATGATGCTTATGCGTTTCCACTAAACATTTCCAACCATGATTTGTATCTGTTTAATGAAGGCAGATTATGGCAAGCCTACCGGATGTTAGGGGCACACGCTGTTCAAAATAGTGGAATCGATGGCATGCGTTTTTCAGTATGGGCGCCCAACGCCGAACGCGTGAGTGTGGTAGGTGATTTCAATCAATGGGATGGGCGCGTTAATCCCATGAAAGTACATCATGCCAGCGGTGTTTGGGAATTATTTATTCCAGATTTACAGCCAGGTGTTTTGTACAAATATGAAATCCGCAACCGGAATACTGGGAAAATTTTGCTCAAGACGGATCCCTATGCCAATCGCTATGAATTGCGCCCCAATACCGCCGCAGTGACGCCTGAACCTTCAGCGCAACATCATTGGCACGATGCCGTGTGGATGCAAGAACGTGCTCAGCGTGACTGGCTGCATGCACCCATGAATATTCTAGAAGTTCACGCGGGATCCTGGAAACGTCACCTGGACGGACGCTTTTATACCTATCGCGAATTAGCCGAGCATCTAATTGCATACG
>ERZ1292630.4856-Hain-H41-02um-R3-4856-length-11257-cov-4_pt1 | contig 11257 bp, 6 predicted proteins | sample MGYA00564408_ERZ1292630 | MGnify/ENA primary metagenome ERZ1292630 (study PRJEB36523, sample SAMEA6512641) | groundwater metagenome | collected 2019-01-08 | study: AquaDiva: Metagenomics assemblies of 32 groundwater samples | reverse complement strand
GCCGGTTACCTGCGCGGTGCCGCGGTAGAAATGGTTAAATGCCAGACGATTGACCTGGAAGTACCGGCCAATGCGGAAATTATTCTGGAAGGATACGTCAAAACTAATGAAAAACAGATGGAAGGTCCTTTCGGCGACCATACCGGTTTTTATTCCCTGCCGGAAGAATATCCGGTCTTTCATCTCACCTGCATCACGCACCGGAAAGACCCGATTTACCAAACGATGGTGGTCGGCCGGCCGCCGATGGAAGATTGCTTTATCGGATTAGCCATTGAAAGAATGTTTTTGCCGCTCATTAAAATGTACCTGCCCGAAGTAGTGGATATTCATATGCCTTTTGAAGGCGTTTTTCATAACCTGTTGCTGGTTTCCATTAAAAAAAGTTATCCCGGCCACGCCCGCAAAGTGATGCACGCCCTCTGGGGAATGGGCCAGGCGATGTTTTCCAAAGTAATTGTCGTCGTGGATAATAATGTCAATATTCATGATACCGGCGAAGTGGTCTGGAAGGTTTTAAATAATATTGACCCTCAGCGTGATCTAGAATTTGCGTTAGGTCCGGTGGATGTATTGGACCATGCATCACGAGAGATCGGTTATGGTTCTAAAGTTGGGATTGATGCCACGCGAAAGATGAAAGAAGAAGGGTTTACCCGTCCCTGGCCGGATGAAATGACGATTCCGCCGGAAATTAAAATGCTGGTAGATAAAAAATGGGGTGAAATATGGAAATTTTAAATATTGTTATTACAGGCCACATTGACCACGGGAAATCAACTTTAATCGGCCGGCTTTTATATGATACGGACTCGCTCCCCGAAGGCCGGGTGGAGGAAATCAGTCGGACCTGCCAGGCCCTGGGCCGAAAATTTGAATTCGCCTACCTGCTGGATGCCCTTCAGGAAGAACGGGAAGGCGAGCTGACCATTGATACCACCCAAACATTTTTTAAAACACTTAAAAGAGATTATGTCATTATTGATACTCCCGGCCACAAAGAATTCCTGAAAAACATGATCACCGGCGCGAGTTTTGCCGAAGCCGCGGTCTTGATTGTCGGCATTAAAGAAGGGATTCAGGAACAAACCAGACGACACGCCGCTATCTTGCAACTGCTCGGCATCAAACAGATTATTGCCGTGATTAATAAAATGGACCTGGTGCAATACCAGCCGGATGATTTTATTAAATTACGAGATGAACTAACCGGTTTTTTTAAACAGTTGAATCTTACTCTGAATTATATCATTCCCCTTTCGGCCCAGGAAGGAGACAATATTGCGCGTCTCAGCCAAAATATGCCGTGGTACCAGGGCCCAAGTTTGTTAGAAGCGCTGGATGGGTTTACGAAACCGGGCTGGAATTATGATTTCCGGATGCCGGTTCAGGATGTCTATCAGATTAACGGCGAATCTATTATCGTCGGCCAAATTTTATCAGGGCAGACTAATCAGAATGACCAGGTCCGAATTGCTCCGTCCGACCGGTCGGCCCGGATAAAATCCATCAGGCGGTTTGAAAGTGAAATCAACCGGGCTGAAGCGGGTCGCCCTCAAGGGCGAACCTCGCCAAAGGCGGGAAGCAGTATTGGGTTAGTACTTGCCCCGGTTACCTCAAATCTGAAACCGTCTTTAACCATCAAACGCGGTGATATTTTAACACAGGGCCGGTCGCCGATAGTTAGCCGGCAAGCCGAGGCAACCGTTCTCTGGTTAAAAGGTGAATTGAATGAAAGCGAAAAATACATTTGCCGGTGCGCGACCCAGTCGGTCTCTTGCCTGATTAAACTTCAGGCAAAGATAGACCTGACCACCTTTCAAGAGAGTCTGGAAAATTTTCTTCGGGAGGCCGATTTAGGCCAGGTCGTTTTAGAAACAACCGAACCGCTGGTGTTTGAAAAATTCGCCGAACTGCCCGGATTGGGGCGGTTTATTATCCAGAAGGATGACGAAATTGTCGCCGGCGGGATTATCTGGTAAAAGTGGCCAGCAGTCGGATAAAAGGCCCGCGGGCCGAATAGTCGCTGTCGTTAATCAGGTCATCATCAAAATCAGTAAAATTATAGCCGCCTCCGAATTGAAGGTATTCGTTAATTTTATAAAGCACTTCCGCTAAAAATCCTTGTTTTTGGTCATCAGCCAGTTTTTGCTTCAGGATCCGATACTCAAGTCCAATCGTCCAGCGGAGCGACAGCGGAGTCCCGCCCACAGCGGGAGAGTCCAGCAGTTTATAGTTGAGCCGGTGAATCCATAAATCCGTATCGCTATCCGTATAATCCTGCCCGCTGATTTTTTCCCGGCCGTTTTTGAAGGCGTATTTTTCTACTATCTGAAAATATTTATTAAGATCATAAGCCGCTTCCAGGGCGTAAACCGCAGCACGCTGTTTGGTTACGCTGGTAAAATCAGTTTGGTTGTCCGGCCGGTAATCAATCAGATAGGTATATTTTCCTAACAGGTTAAGTTTATCCCATTTCACCGGCCGGAACGCCAGTCCGATACCGGATTCTTTGAATAAGCCATCGGTCTGGTCAGTTAAGTCGTTTTCCGTTCTGGACCAGTTGAGCCGGCCTAAGAGGGAAAGGTCCGGTGTCAGTTGGTATTTGATATGGTTAGAGGTAAGATACTGTGTTCTATTGTCATCGCCTTCATCAAACCGCGCCTCCAGTTTGGTTGAAGCATTTAATTTTAATTGGTCGTTATAACCGATTCTTAACGAACCGCTTTTACGAATGGTATCGGTTCCATCAAAGTTGTTGATTAAGCCGCGTTCAAAACTAAAACCGACCTGCCATTGCTTGGAAACCTGAGTATCCTGTCCCACGGCACTGGCGGTGCTGACGGCTGATGATTATGTCCGGTATTCTTCCTGGACATAAATCCGCGTCGCCGGCGTAATCTGACTGCTCACGCCGCTGGCAACGCTGGTAGTACGATCGGGACGACCCGTGGACGAAGAAAGGGTGCCTGGGGACGAGCTCGTGGTTGAGTCGTCGCCCCGCCTGAAGCGGGACTCCACTGTCGCTTCGGCCGAGCGTTGCGTTGCGTAACTGATGTTAGTATAGGCCTGAGTTTGTTCCGAAACCTGCGAGGTTAAACCTAATAGGGCGGAGTTGCCTTTGGTACCGGTGGTGCCCTGTAAGGTACCGGCCAGATTTTTTTGCAATTGAGCCGCCAGACCGGCGGTGGTTTGATAATTAGATTCTCCTTTTAACGTACCCTGTTGTTCTAAAAATACGTTAACCTTTTCGGTTAATTTATAAGCGGCTTTTAATGCGCCCAGCGCGGTATCACGGTTGGTTTCACTGGTAAGGTTAGAAAAATCATCCACCACTTTTTGATAACGATATTCACCGGTCAGGGTTAAGCGATCTTTTTGATAAACGCCCTGCAAAGTGGTCGCTTCAGTTTTTTGGCCGCCGACCAGGGCTAAAGAAACGGTATTGGGATTACGCAGCGACAGCGAAGTCCCGTCCCAAACGGGACGCAGAACCTCTTGGGCATCGTAACGAAGATTAAGCGTCAGTTTATCAGGAATAATTTGATGTGAAATAAACAATCCGTATTTTTCCGTTCCCTGCTGGGTAACACTGCCGGCCGTACTGAAGCCGGCCTGGAGGCGCTGGTAATAAGTGTTGAAACCGACGGTGGTAATTGGTTTACTTTCGGTACTGATGCGATAGGCGCTTCCTTCAGCCGTGGGGGTAAGCGAAATTTCATTAAAAGTAAACCCGCCGTTGAGTGAGACAAAACCTGATATCCCCCGCGAGACTGTTTCGGCATAGTCAACTTTAAGTTTGGTCGCCAGCGGTAAATTTATGGTGGTATCAAGACCGGTCAGTTGATAATCTTCCGCATCAACTTGTTCCTGGACATAAGTGGCGCCGAGAGTAGTATGATTGAATGGCGCATAACTGGTCCGTCCGCCATACGTTCCCTGATTGAAATGGAAACGGTCCGGCCGGTATTCATAATCAACGATAATATAAACCGGGTTGCCGTCCAGGATGTTGCTGGAAATAATACTGTGGCTGGCTGAAATTGAACCGACCGGTTGTTTAAAAATAATCCGGCCGTTGGAATAATCTATTTCATAATCAGTATCTCGTGATTTAGGACTAGTGGAAAGGGACAAATTGGTTATTTTGTCGCGCGTTTCAATCCTAATTTGTTCCGACCCTTCCATAATATGTTTATGTTTCAGGTAATAGAACGAACCGCCGGTGGCGCGGAATTCGTTGTGGGCGGCGATCTGGTAGGCCTCAGCGGCGAAGAGAGTTGCTTCTGACCGATTACCGATAACCGATAACTGATTACCATTATCTGGTGATCGGTGATCGGTAACCAGTGATCGGTAAGACAACTTCGCCCCGTAAAGCGTCCGGTTATAAGTCGCCAGTTGGTTGCCATCCAGATTGGTCGCATAATTTCCCCAGAGGAAACTGGAATTGCCCAGCCCGGATTTGGGCGTGGTTTCCACGAATAAATAAAGCGGCCCTTGCGTATTGGTGGCATCCCAGTCAATAGAAGAATCGTCACCGTAAAGCGGATAATATTTATCCGGGTCAATATAACGGAATAATTCGCGGTTACGGGTCCGTTGGGTATCCAGCGAAGAAGTAATCCGGTATTTATCCTGAATATTGGCTTTTAGATAACCGGCGAACTTGCTTTTATCGTACCAACCGTCTTTAAAGCGTCCGTCATTTTTAGCGTGCTGGGTTAAATCGGCCTGACGGTCTTCACTGACACGAGAATAACCCAGTTCGCTCTCACCCAGGGCAACCAGGGTGAAATCTGTTTGGTTGTTTGTAGGCACCCCGAAAGCTTTCGGGGTGCCCGGAACATGAATAGAATTCGTGCCTACAACGTCGGCCGGTGGGTTCGGGCCGACAATCCCAAAATTAACCTTACAAAGCAAACCTTCGGTGACCCGCACTATCTGAAAACTGCTGGTCTCTTGGACTGCTGGACTTCTTAACTTCAAAAGGTGCGTTCCCGGCGCTACCCCCGGGATATGATATTTCCCGTCTTTATCCGTGGTAACGATGGCTCCTTCTTCGGTAATTATTTGAGCGCCTTCAATGCCTTCTTCATCGTTATCCTGAGTCCCGTTGCCGTTTCGGTCGTTAAAAACTTTTCCGATAATGGTTCCCGAATCAAAGAGCGGGTCCGGCACCACCAGCACGGTTTCTTTAACAATAGGAGAAGTTTCTTCGGTCAGCGGCGGTTTATTATAAAAATAACGGGCATAGGCCTTGTTTTCGTGTTTACCGAAAGTTACACCGCTGCCGACGACTAATTGATAGGTCAGGATTTTAGTTTCACCGACCGCAAAATCACCAACGTCAAAAGTTAGGACTGTCTCGCCGGTGGGGTTAGGCCAGGATGAAGTGTTATTACCAATCGTTAGTCGGCTTGATTCTTTAATATATTTAAACCCCGGTGGAATTTTATCTATAATCGTAGTAGTTTGTCCCGGGTCGGTCGGGTCAATCCCAGAATTAGTAATGGTAATCTTATAAGTAACCGCATCACCGATAGCGACTTGTTGTTTATTGGCTTTTTTGCTAATCTGGATATTCGCCGGGTCAATCGCGGCGAAACCGCTGGCTAACTTGTAAAGTTTGCCATCACCGGCTCCGATATAAAGAGCCCCGTTACCGGCCAGGGCGCAGGAAGAATAGGTAATCGGACCGCCCAGTGGAATCGTCCAGGCCGTACCGGGAAAGGTTCCCTGTCCGTTATCCTTCATCGCATAAACCAGATTATTAGTCGCCCCCAGATAAATATAATTATTTACATCAACTAAGGGTGAAGAATAAAAACCGGTCGGGAATATCGGGTTAGATGACCACCAATTAGTACCATTAGAAGTATCAACCGCATACAGGTTACCGCCGATATCGCCGACATAAAGAACTCCACCTCCTTGCCCAAGCGCCGGGGTCGCGCGGATTAGTTGAGGTGTGGCGTATGGAGCGCCCCATAAGGAAGAACCGTTATTAGTAGCTAAGGCGTAGATTCGGCCGCCTAACCCCCCGGCATCCCGGCAAATATACAAAGTATTCCCATTCGGATGAATCACCGGTGAAGAAAAATTAATATTACCGCCCACATTAACAGGTCCCCATTTAGCCGAATTATCAGAATTGCGTGCATAGACTTGTCCGCCCGTCGTGGAAAAATAAATCGCACCATCCGGTCCGATGGCCGGAGAGGAATTAATCGGACTGCCGGCATTAAAAGACCATTTTAAACTGCCATCAGCATTAATGGCATAAAGATAGCCGGTTGTCCCGGTAATCGTCCCGAAATAAACAGTTCCATCATTGCCAATGGCCGGCGACGATTCAATCCGACCAATGGGATTAGGGTCTGACGAAAATAACCATTTAGTTCCGCCGTCATTACCCTTCAAGGCATAAAGAGAACCATAATCGGTGACCGAATTATAACTGCCGGCGTAGATAGTCCCATCCCGGGCAATGGCCGGAGAAGAAAAGAACCTGATAGTAGGCAAAAATAACGGACCCCATTTTACCCCACCGTCCGGCCGGACGGCATAAAAGTAACCCGATAAAGTACCTACGTAGATTGTCCCATCCGGTGCAATGGCGGGCGAGGCATCAATCGGCTCATAACCAATTGCCGGATAAGACCATTTTATAATAGGCGTGGTCTCTGGTCCGCTATTAGGACTAAGACCGGAATGAGCCAAGTCGTGATGAAACATTGGCCAGTCGGAATTGGCTAATTTGTTTCCGGCAGCAGTAAAGGTATTGGCTTCATTAGAATAAGAACTAAAACCGCCTGAATTATAGGCCCGAACCCGGTAAAAATAATTGGTATTGGGGCTGGCCGTGCTATCAAGATAGTACACCCACCCACCCCCGGGACCAATTGTGGCAATTATTGAATATGTCCCTCCGAAATCTGTTTTACGTTCTATTTCATAACCTGTTTCAATATCTGAAGCATCAATCCAGTAAAGGTCTACTTCGGTAGGAGATATCGCGTTAGCATTTAAGCCCCAGGGCGAACCGGGCGGATTCTGCGAAAATGTAGGCGGGGGCGGTCCGCTGCTGCTGCCACCGCCGCCTTTGGAACCGCCGGAAGCAATCGCAATTACTACTGCGCCGGCCCCGCCGTAAAAATACGGTGATTTATACCACGCCCCGGGCGGCATCGCGGAAATCGGCTTCTCCAACAGTTTTACCACCGGTTTAAACTTCACGCCCTTTTTTAATTCGCCTAATTCTAAAATTCCTTCAGGCGTATTCTGGTAATAAACCACGCGATATTTCGTCAGTTCGCCTGATTTAAGCCAATCAGCGTATTCTGAATAAGGAATTTCTTTACCGTTAAGCAGGATTTTTTCAGGCAGCCAGGGATACTGGGCCGGTGTCGCCAGTGTTTTATTTAAAAGGACATCTTCTTTAGCCGCGGCGTAGATTTTATAATAATAATTACCCCATTGGTTACCGCGGTCTTTAAGCAGTGATTCAAAAACCTGTTTTTCGGCGGTATTAGAAGGGGCGGGTTGTTTATAAAATACTTCCAGCAAATCGGCGGCTAAAATCAGGTTGCCGGACCAGGATAACCAGACTAATAACCATAGAAATAAATATAAAATGGTTTTATTGAAACTCTGGCTTACTCTTCTTATGTCATTGCGAGGAGTGAATGGAGTGGACGACGAAGCAATCTCGTTTTCTTGAGATTGCTTCTGGCGCTGAGGCGCCATCGCAATGACAGTCGGAGGTAGGGGTGGAATTAAATGTTCAAATTTCATCATTCCATTCTTCCATCATTCCATTAAGCCATCTTTTTATTTTGCTTCTAAAAAATCCAGCCCCACCGGTTCTTCGGTAATTAACGAAACCCCGCCTTTGGTATCGTAATCGGTTAAAATTATCTGAGTTTGATAATCACCTTCTGAAACGAGCAGTTTTAACAGACCGGCCAGCGGAATTTTAACCGGCTCATCCGGTTTAAGATACCATCTTTTTTCGACTCGTTTTAGGTCAGCGGAGGTAACATTAAACCTCTCGGAATTAAAATCTAATTTTTGCTTATTAACGGTGAGCGCAATTTTTCCTGCCTGTGCCGAGGCTTCGGCAGGCAGGTCGGAATCAACTTTCGTTTCGTTCTGATGAATCTGGTTAATCGGAATAATGAGCAATTTTTCCGTAAAATCATCAAAAATCTGGGCCGGAGTGCGTTTGGTTTTATTCGCCCAAAGCGATAGGTTAATTTCCACCGCGGGCAAGACATTATGTTTAATAATTAATTTTTCCAGCCCCGGCTCGCCCTGTTCGTTTACGGGAAAAGAGATGATTTTCTGTGTTTCTTTTCCTTCATTGGCCACCAGTTCCAACCAGGTTTGTTATTTTTTCTTTTCCAGAGTTTTTTTCAAAACGGTAATTTTAAATTCGGAAGACCAGATTTGTTTTAAGGCGGCGCCGGAACGCTGGAATCTTTTAACCTCGTATTTCACCCAGCCGCCTTCCGGGAAAGCATCAGGTTTTTGAGAAGATAAATCGGGAGATTTCTGAGCAATTAGGGTGTTGTCTAAAAAACCTAGAAAAATGATGGGCAGGATGGTTAAAATACAAACGCAAATAAATATTTTTTTAATAAACATGCTGTTAGTTATAGGTAATATCCTAACGGATTAAAGTAGCGGAGACCTTTAGGTCTCCATTTTTAACTTCAAATATCCGGATGGAAGGCTATCGCCAAAGGCGATCCGCCTATGGCGGAAAGCCTTCCACTACTTCATTCGGCTAAATAATTACGGTGGGCTACTCGCTACTTTATCTCAATCACGCATCTGAACCCGAGGGCATCGGTCCAGCAACCGCCTAAATCTTCAATCGGTAACCCTTCGGTCCGTTTAGAACATCTCAAGAAATCTTGCGGTGTTTCCCATGAACCGCCGCGCAGGGTGTGATTCAACCCTTCGGCCGGACCCGGCGGGTTACCCTGAGGAGAAATCCGGTAATAATCTTTTTGATACCAATCCCGGCACCATTCGGATACGTTCCCGGCCATATTCAAACAACCATAAAAACTGGCTCCCGGCTCATAGATATTAACCGCGTCCGTCCGGTCAGGCCCATTTTCAGATGAATTACATTTAGTCGCGTCCCATTCATCGCCCCAGGGATATTTTTGCCCCTTGGTCGTGCGGGCGGCTTTTTCCCACTGGGCTTCGGTCGGTAACTGCTGGCCGGCCCATTCGGCGTACTTGTTGGCATCAGACCAACTGACCTGGACCACCGGATGGTCCTGGCGTTCATCAATGCCCTGACTGTTTCCCTGGGGGTCTTTCCAGCAAGCATTTTCCACAATATAACTGTCACTGCGAAAAACATATCCTTTAGTAACAGTTTCCGCATCGGTTTTATGATTGGTGGCTTCTACGAATTTTTTAAACCGGGCATTACTGACTTCATACTTATCAATATAATAAGCCGTCAAATCAATCCGGCGGGCCGGACGTTCGTTTTCCACCAGTTCGGCGCCCCGGGTAAATTCACCGCCCGGCACCAGAACCATTACCGCACCATTAGCAATACAGATTACTTGCAACGGCAAATTGGTCTGTTTATCCCGCTCGTCATCAACCTGCCCCGCCAAAGGCGGGAGCGCTTCAATTCCCAGAACCTTAAAATAATCCTTTTCTATTATTTCCATTACCCCGGATAATTCTGCTTCTGATTCTGAATATTCCTTTTTCGCCTGGGTAATTTGCCGCTGGGCAGCCAGGTATCCCTCATAATCTTTCACCGCTAAACTTTTGAATCCTTCCAGTAAAGACTGGTAAGCCTTCCGGCGGTTTTCGGCAATCTCTACCTCATAGGTGCCGATAAGATTTTGTGCTTCCGAACAATGCGGGTTGACCGGATTAAGACTGATAAATCCTTTGAAAAGTTTAACTTTATCTTCCGGTTTCTCAACGCCGACCACCAGTTTAAGACACCGGTTATATAACTCAAGATCATATTCCTGACCGGCTTTTTTAAGCACATCTTCTGCTTTAGTAACAATATCAGGATAGGAATTGCCGTAGATAATCTTAAATTCCTTTAATTTAGATTCAATCGTTTTAACATATTCGGCCTGTTTTTCTTCAGATAATAAACGCATCAAAAAATAATAGGCGGCGGGGGAAAAACTTTTACCGGGATTAATTAATTTTTCAGCAGTTAAACTCTTAGCCCGGGAAAAGTCCCGCTCATTGACCAACTCAATAATCCCGTTAAATATCTTTAGTTCCGTCGTCCGCCCGGTTGAGGTAACCGGTTTCCATTCGTCCAGCAACAAGACCTGGGTAAGAATTTCGTATTCACGGTTAGTGATTTTATCCTGAATCTCCGTTAGTTTCTGCCGGGCCGGTTCAAATTGGGGCGATTTCTTTAAAATCTCGTTTGTTTTCTGTTCGGCTTCTTCCAATTTTTCTTCGGTTATTAATTACTCAACTTCAACCAGCCGCAATTTTAATTCCTCCTGTAAAGGATCAATTTGAAGCGTTTTTTCTCCGGTAGTCGCCGTGCCGGAAATTGTCAAATTATTTATCGGTGTTATAACCGGAAGGTTATTTGAAGAATCCGGCTGCCGGGCCGGTGACTTAAAAAATATAATGGTTACAAACCCGCCTAATAATATAGCGCCGGCCAGCCCGGCATAAATAAATTTGTTCCGTTTCTTTTTGCGGACAATATCCGATATCATCGTCGCTTCCAGGGCGGCGCGGGAAGCGTGGACCAGTGGTTGCTTTTGTTTAAAAGACGCGAGATCTTCCAGGAGTTGGCTCGGGTTAAGATAGCGGCGACCCGGCTCTTTCTGGATGCATTTCATAATAATGGCTTCCAATTCTTTCGGGAAAGCCGGATTATACTGGGAAGGCGCCATCGCCGTATCATAAATATGGTGCCGGATCATACTCAGCGCCGATTCCGCTTCAAACGGAATCTGACCGGTCGCCATCTCATACATCACAATGCCGAGTGAATAAATATCGGAACGGATATCAGCCGCCTGCCCCATCCCCTGTTCCGGTGAAATGTATTTAGGCGTGCCGATCACCGTCCCAACAATGGTGGTTTCTTTATCACCTTCGGAAAGTTTGGCTAATCCAAAATCCATCACCTTGACTTTGGCTTCGGTGATATTGATATCCATCGCGGCCATAATTTCAGAAACGTCCTGTTTGGTAAACGGGGCGATGATTGAACTGGTATAAGAAA
>ERZ1292630.4854-Hain-H41-02um-R3-4854-length-11259-cov-6_pt1 | contig 11259 bp, 9 predicted proteins | sample MGYA00564408_ERZ1292630 | MGnify/ENA primary metagenome ERZ1292630 (study PRJEB36523, sample SAMEA6512641) | groundwater metagenome | collected 2019-01-08 | study: AquaDiva: Metagenomics assemblies of 32 groundwater samples | reverse complement strand
TATGGATTATAAAATTGCGCTTGGCGTAATCGCCGTAACTATCGGATTTATAGCATACATACCGTATTTTCGGGATATTTTTAATGGAAAAACAAAACCCCATGTTTTTTCTTGGTTCGTGTGGTCCGTGTCCGCAGGAATCGCCTTCTCCGCTCAAATAGTAAAAGGGGCCGGACCAGGCGCATGGGTTACCGGTTTTACGGCAATTGTCTGCGCTTCCATAGCCATAGCCGCGTTTTTTCGTGGAGAAAAAAACATAACAAAAATAGATTGGATTAGTTTTATCAGCGCGCTTTTCGGAGTGGTTTTTTGGCAATTAACAAGCAATCCGTTTACCGCCGTAATACTGGTAACAATCGCCGACATTCTTGCGTTCATTCCAACGATTAGAAAAGCGTATAAAAAACCTCTGGAGGAAACGGCAAGCACCTACTCCCTCAACGCGCTGAAATACGCCGTCAGTTTAATGGCGTTGCAATCGCTCAACTCCACGACATTTTTGTATCCGGCATATCTCGTTTTAGCGAATGGTTTGTTTGTTATTATGCTGTTCGTTCGCCGAAAAACAACGGCAACCGCATAATCAACATACGCGCGTCATTTCGTTTTGCGACAATAAAAAAAGACCCGTTTTAAGAGTCTTGAAATATTCCTACGCGCTTTTGTTGGTCGTTTAAACGACCAACAAAAGCGCGCTCATGCCAATCGCGTCAATGACATTAGGCGTTCAAACGATTTAACTATTCTTATTTTTTTTCATCTGGCGGTGGCGACGTCCTCGTTAACGCAAACGGCAAAAATATAAAAATCCATAACATCGCAATAACAAAAATAATGAGATTGCTATCCATAACGCGCCTCCTTTTTAAATTTTGATTGCGTTTCCGACCGATTACAAAATTTTCATATCAACGAACAAAACTATACTTGAGCTATAATTATACATCAGAAACAGTTTTTTTGCAAGTTTTTGTATCTAAAGGTGCCGTTTTTGCTACGATTCTATGGTGCTGAATTTATATTTCAAAATGAAATTTTCAGCAAAAAGATAGCCCCGACAGAACATTGCAAAAATCATTGCAGATGTACAGAAAGCGCCACATACGATAAAATAAAAAGAGTAAACCCAACGAACGCCTAGAACATCTAAAACAATGCTCTCCATACTCTATCTGTATTGGCATTACTCATTAGGCGCAAAACAGGTCGCGCGAGACGGATTGCGGCTTATTTTTGGCATATTTAATTTTTTTTCAATCTCTCATCTTTTCCGAACGCTTTTATATCCATGGCATCAATACAGCGACCAGTACAAAAGCGGATTTGATCTGGGCGTGTTTCTTTGGGCGCTTTCTGGAAATATGATTTCGCGTGGACTGGGCGCGATTGTGCGGACTATAACGATTTTTATTGGGCTTTTTTTTAGCGCCTGTGCTTTTGCCTTTGCTGTTTTCTGTTTTTTTCTCTGGCTCATTCTTCCTCTGGCGATTCCGACGGCAATCATACTTGGAATAATCATTATTTTTTAAATGAATAGCATCTCTTTGCTGGCGGCAAAATTTGAAAACACATTTTCGCATCATACAACGCGCATCATACAGCGCATTGGTGCTTTTATTCTTTTTCTTGATTCCTTATTTTATATCATTTATAAAGCGGATATTTTTCTTGCGATATTTTTATTTCTTTTCGCATTTGTCGCAACGCTTTTTCTGTGGACTCGTTTTGTAAATTATTATCGTTCTGCCCCTCCGACATACACACCAAGCCCCGAACTTGACGCTGATACGCTTATCGGATGTATTGATTTTGAAGCTCTGCGAATCTTCGCGCAAAAAGAAAGCTGGAACCCGCACGATATTCTCATTTCGCTCTTTGACTCCCCTGCCAAAACATTTTTCATCAATCGTTTAGAACTTGATGAAAAAAAACTCCGCGCGATACTTCAAGTCCCTCTCGTACTGGCGCACGACGCAAAAGAAATGACGCTTATTTCTGCTGCTGCGCTCGCGAAAGAAAGTCGCCACGAAAAAATAGAACTCTCCGATATACTGCTCTCCGCTGTATCACTCTCACAACCATTCAGACAATTAATCCTACAAGAAGGCTTTCAACCAAAAGATATTGAATATACGGCGGTGTGGTACAAAAACACTCTTCAACACGAAAGATCCTCGCTTCTCACAAGGCTTGAACATTCATACGGAATTGGAAAAACATGGGCATTTGCCTTTACTCCAATTCTTAATCGCTTTTCTAGGCCAATAACATTTCAAAGCGCCGACGGAGAAGACCTCCATATCATAATCCACAGCAATGAAATCGGAATGACAGAAGAAGCACTCGCAAAATCAGCCGCGGCAAACGCGCTTATCGTCGGAGAACCCGGACTTGGCGCTATGACTATTGTAAAAGGACTCGCGGAACGGATCGCGCGCGGACAATCTTTCGGAATCATAAACTACAAACGAATCATACAACTAAAACTTGAGCTCATCTTCGGTCAAGAAAATTTCGGCGATATCGTGAGTACCATCACGCATATTTTTCACGAAGCGGAGCGGGCGGGAAATACTATTATTGTCATTGACGACATTGAAAATTACCTCTCCGCGCAATCAAAAATGAATATCTCAGAAATCCTCATACCGTTTCTTAAATCAACGACTGTAAAAATTATCGGCATTACCAACGGAACAGGTTTTGGGCGCGGAACTATTGAAAATCCGGAACTGTATAGCTTGTTTGAAAAAATAGAATTGAAGGAACCCGATGAACAGAGCGTAATGCGAATCCTCATTGATACAGCGATCCACAAAGAACGGCACGGATTGCCCGTGATAACATACGCAGCGCTTGAAAAAATATACGAACTTTCAGCGCGATACATTGCCGACCGTCCATTTCCAGAAAAAGCGATCGATCTTTTTGAAGATACCGCAATATATATGAAAAGCATCGGCGAGAAAAAATCAATGCGAAAAGAACATGTTGAAGCCGTCATTGAACGAAAAATTAAACTTCCTGTCGGAGACATAGAGCGTGGCGAAACGGACAAGCTCATTCATATGGAAGAACGGCTTCACGCGCGTGTCGTTGATCAAGTTGAGGGCATCAGCGCCATTGCCGATGCGATGCGCCGAAGCCGTACAGGACTTTCGTCCGGAAAAAAGCCAATTGGATCCTTTTTGTTTTTAGGACCGACGGGCGTCGGAAAAACAGAAACCGCCAAAGCACTCGCGGAGATATATTTCGGAAACGAAGAACGAATGATTCGCTTTGATATGTCGGAATATCAGAAAATTTCCGATCTTCAACGCCTCATCGGCTCAATGGAAATGCGCGAGCCGGGACTTATGGTGAACGCAATTCGCGAAAATCCCCTCTCGCTCATCCTCCTTGATGAGATTGAGAAAGCGCATCCAAACATCCTTAATCTATTTTTACAGATTCTTGATGAGGGACACTGTACTGACGCGTTTGGAAAAAGGGCTGATTTTAAAAACGCAATTATTATCGCGACCTCTAACGCCGGAGCGGAATTTATCCACGAAGCGCTTTCGCAGAATACGCCCTATGAAGAACTTCAAAAAACGCTTGTAGATACGGTACTCAAAAGCGGTGTATTCCGTCCAGAATTTTTGAATCGTTTTGATCGCGTTGTCATATTTAAACCATTATCAAAAGACGATACGGCACAAGTGGCAAAACTTTTATTAAAAGCTCTCGGAAAACGAATTGCACAACAAGGATATGGATTTAAAATTTCCGAAGAAACACCCCAAAAACTCGCCGAAGCAGTCGCGGGAAGCGTTTTTGGCGCGCGCGAACTTCGACGACTCATTCAAGATTCTATTGAATCAAAAATTGCAAAAGACCTTCTTGCGGGCACATATAAAAAAGGCGACACGATAATCGTATAAGCGACAGCCGTTTTCTTGTAAAAATTAATTTTTTGTTATATAAAGAAGCGGCACTTTAAAAATAGGCGACAATAGAAATTAGGAGGCAAGCCATGAAGCGAAGTCGTTTGTTCTCGCCAGAAGTCCTTGCCACAATGAGTTCGGTGCCGTGGTGTTGCATTATCTTTGATGTCTTGCTTGTCGGGACAGTAAGCATTTCGTTTGTCGGAATTTTTATGCGCTCCGTTGCTCACATAATGATTCCATTTGCGTATATAATGCTGGCCGTATCAGGTGTTCGTTTTGTACGAAATCAGCACTGGAAAAGTCGCGGACAAATTGTACTGCTGGCGTGTACGGCAGGAATCGTTGTTTTTTCAACCATTGCGCATTTGTTTGTATGGCACTTCCACTAAAATAAAGTGCGTGACAACCACAATAAAAAAAGGAGAAACGCGATGAACGGCGGCGACTTTATTCGCATCTATGATGGGGCTCTGGCGTGTGCAGACTGCTCTAAGTGTCCGGTTATTGACATATTACTTGAAACAAATGAGTTTGTTATTCATGATCCGTCTGCGCCAGAACGAGGGGCGTTTAAGATGGGCGCGGGAGAATTTGAAGCACTGAAGCATTGGTTCAAAACACACATTTGATTTTTATATAGCTTATTTATTAACTGATTTTGATTGTTATATTTGGCGCATTATTGCGCCGAATTTTTATTTATTTTTCTAATTCACAATGTACCGCTCAATCTATCTATTCGCCTATTCGCGCGAATTAGACATCATGCTGTCATATAACGACCCCGATACTTTTAGGTATCGGGGTGAAACCACGCATTAATTTTAATTCTTATTTTATCTTTTATGAATGCTTTATTTCCAGCACATCACCATCGTGAATAATGTATTCCTTCCCCTCCGCGCGAACAATGCCTTTTGCCCGCGCTTCCGCCCATCCGCCGGCTTTCAAAAGCTCGTTCCACGCAATTGTATCCGCGCGAATAAATTTTTTCTCAAAATCAGAATGTATCGTTCCTGCTGCGGACGGGGCTTTGACGCCGTTCACGATTGTCCATGCCCGTGTTTCATCTGGTCCCGTGGTAAGAAATGTTATCAAATTCAAAAGCGTATATGACTTTTTAATAAGTATATCAAGCTGTGATAATGGCAAACCCAATTCCGTCCGTTCCTCCGAAGAAAACGCCACGGAGTCAAGCTCATTTTTTGCGTTTAAAAGAGCGTATTCACCTCCATGTGAAATAATTTTTACCTTCAAATCCTCGGGAATGTCCCCTCTATCCGTATTGATAACAAAAAGAACAGGCTTTCCCGTCAAAAGCTGAAAAGATTTTAAAATTTTTATTTTTTCAGTGTTCTCGTGTATCTTCTTATAAACGGAAAAAACACTCCTCTGATCGCCAACCGTTTTTTCAAGCTCTTCTAAAAGCTCTAACTCCACCACCGCTTCCTTTGCACCCTTCTTTGCGTCACGAGAAACGCCCTCTCTTCGTTTTTGGATTGTCTCTAAATCTTTTAATAAAAGTTCGGTTGTGATGATGTCAATATCGCGAATAGGATCAACTGTTTTTTCAACATGAATAATATCTGGGTTCTCAAAAAAACGAACCATATACAAAATCGCGTCCACATCACGAATGTGCGAGAGAAATTTATTTCCAAGCCCCTCCCCTTCCGAAGCGCCTTTTACCAGTCCCGCAATATCAACAAATTCTATAATTGCCGGAACAATTTTTTCCGAATGAAAAAAATCAGCGAGTTTTTTTACTCGTTCATCAGGTACGGCGACAACCCCGATATTTGGTTCAATGGTACAAAAAGGATAATTTGATATATCAACCTCCTTTTTCGTAAGCGCCTGAAATAGCGTTGATTTCCCTACATTTGGAAGCCCAACAATTCCTATTTTGAGAGACATAGAATATGAGCTTGTAGAAAAATAGACTCTCCTGCCCAATTCTGAGCGAAGCAAATGCATTCAGAATGACAAAAGTATTTTTCTACAGTCTCAATATATAATTTTAAAATGTACCACAGAAAGACGCTCCTGTCGACTTCTCAAAGAGACGAATTTCGGAGATACTTTCTTCTGTGGAAGAAGATATTAAAAATGATGAAAAAATATCGCTTGGAGAGGCGTTCCGACGCGAGCGAGAAAAACGCGAAATAACCGTTGAGGATATTGCGAAAAAACTCAGCGTTTCGCCCGAGCATATTAGAGCAATTGAAGACGAGTGTTTTTCATTTTTTTCGGCGTTTGTGTACGCAAAAGGCCTTGCACGGAGATACGCAGCGACTTTTGAATTTGATGAGGAACTGTGCGTTAAAGAGTTTGATCGTGCATGGAACGCGCGCGCGCGCTCTACAGAACATCGCCCTGTTTCGCAGCTTCTCAAAAAAAAATCAGCGAGAGAATATATTACACCACAAATTGTATTGTTTTTTGCGGGTATTTTATGCGCCACAGCGTTAATTCTCTATTTTGCGAACAGCACATTCATTACTATTCGCACACCATCGTTCACGCTTGATGAACCACGCGAAGACACCCTTACCGCCGAGTCGGTGCTGACGATTCGCGGTACGGCAGATTCTCATATTGAATTGACTTTGAACAAGCAACCGGTATATATTGACGCTAGTGGAAAATTTTCCCGAACGATCGTTCTCCAGCGTGGCATCAACACATTAACGCTGGAAGGAAAAAATAGTTTTGGACGCACCGCCGTCATACAGCGAAGAGTGGTGAGTGAGTAAAGCAAATTTCTAAAAAATAAACATTATAATTAAACTTACGCGTGATGCATTTTTTAATTAAAAAACTTGCCTCACTGTATAGGTTATGCGCGGGATGAAAGAAGAAAAAATACAAAAATTGAAAATTCTTGAAGATACCGTCAAGGCAATTCAAGAAAAGTTCGGCGAAGGAACAATTATGAAGCTGGGAGATGCGCGGAGGGTTGATGTTGACGCAGTTCCTACTGGTTCAATCGCGCTTGATGTCGCGCTCGGAGTTGGCGGACTTCCGCGGGGCCGTGTCATTGAAATTTTTGGACCTGAGTCATCAGGAAAAACGACTTTAGCGCTCCATGTCGTCGCTGAAGCGCAAAAAAAGGGCGGACTCGCCGCTTTCGTTGACGCTGAACACGCGCTTGATCCAGAATACGCAAAAAAAATTGGCGTTAAAATACACGATCTTTTAATATCCCAGCCTGATAATGGTGAGCAAGCGCTTGACATCGTTGAATCACTCATTAAATCAAATGTCGTAGATGTCGTCGTCATTGACTCCGTCGCCGCACTCACTCCCCGCGCTGAAATTGAAGGGGAAATGGGACAGCAAACAATCGGGCTTCAAGCGCGCCTTATGTCACACGCCCTGCGAAAGCTCACCGCATCAATTGCTCGCTCACGATGCGTGGTTATTTTTATCAATCAAATTCGCTCGCAAATCGGCATGATGTTTGGAAATCCGGAAACCACCCCCGGAGGAAAAGCTCTTAAATTTTATTCTTCCGTGCGCATTGATATCCGACGAATGGCGCAGATAAAAAAAGGAGAAGAGACTATCGGAAATCGCGTAAAAGCAAAAGTCGTAAAAAATAAAGTTGCCCCGCCATTTCGAAGAGCTGAATTTGATATTTTCTATAACGAAGGCATCTCCTATGAAGGCGATCTTATTAATCTGGGACTGGCAAAAGGACTCGTTAAAAAATCTGGCGCGAGCTTCTCATATGGAACGGTAAAGCTCGGTCAAGGATTTGACGCGGCAAAAACAAAACTTAAAGAAGACGAAAAGCTTCGTAAAGAAATTGCCGATAAAATAAAAGAAGCACTTGGAAAGGAAGCCTCAAGCGAAGAATAAAAAAAGGAAAAAAGATATTTTTAAAAACCTCTGCGGGATTATGCGCGGAGGTTTTTAAAACTGTCAAAAATAATAATTTTGCGGTATAATTTTGTCATACGATATGCTAAAAATTCTCACGAATCCACATCCAATTCTGCGCAAAAAAGCAAAAGAAGTAGATCTAAAAAACATCAACTCAAAGGAAATTCAGGAGCTTGTTTTTGCCATGAAAGAAATACTCAAAGACTCAGATGACGGAGTGGGGCTTGCTGCCCCTCAAATCGGACAATCAATCCGGCTTTTTTTAATATCCGAAGAAGCTGAAGCGATTGACAAAAACAAAAAATCAAAAGTTATCCATCAAAACGAAAACGCCAAAAAAGAAAAGACCGCTTGGGGTTATCATGTTTTCATCAATCCGATTATCAAAAAATTCTCCGCGAAAAAAATAGACTTGGCGGAGGGGTGCTTGAGCGTGCCGGGAATTTTCGGACTCGTGCGCCGTCCGGAAAAAATCACTGCGGAATGGCACGATGAACACGGAAAAAAACATTCTCGCGGTTGTTCAAAATTTTTCGCCCGCGTCATACAGCACGAGACCGATCACCTTGACGGCATTCTTTTTATTGAAAAAATGCACAAAGAATTAAAGTTGGAAAAAAACTCAAGCAAACTATAATGAACATTCTTTTCTTCGGCACATCAAAATTCGCCGTGCCTGCGCTGGAAGCGCTTACAGCGGCGGGCTCTCCGCCCGCCGCTGTAATTACGCTTCCCGACCGACCGCACGGACGGGGTTTACACAATGCCCCTTCTCCCGTTGCTCTGTGCGCAAAAAAACTTGAACTTCCGCTTTTCCAACCAGAAAAACTTTCACACGAAGAAAGTATTAAAAAACTACAATCGTTCCACGCGGACATTGGCATTGTTGTGGCGTATGGCAAACTCATTCCTGAAAACATCATTCAGCTTTTTCCAAAAGGCATTCTCAATATCCACCCCTCCCTTCTTCCTGAATTTCGTGGCCCTTCTCCAATCCACTATGTGATTCTTGAAGGCAAAGAAAAAACCGGCGTAACAATTATGCTTGTGGACAAAGAACTTGATCACGGTCCTGTTATCGCGCAAGAGGAAGAAAGTGTTTTTCCAAACGACACAACAGAAACATTGAGCGCGCGCCTTGCGGATCATGGAGCGAAACTCCTTGTCAAAACCATCCCGCAATTGCTTTCTGGATCTTCTGACTCTGTTGCTCCGCGAGAACAAAATCACTCTGTCGCAACATTTACCAAACTCATTCTAAAAGAAGACGGCCATATCCAATGGAACGAATCAACTGAAATAATTGAACGAAAAATCCGCGCATATGTGCCGTGGCCCGAAGCGTTTGGATTTGTGAACATTGGCGGAAAAACCTTGAGAATAAAAATCATCCGCGGAACCATCTCAACACAGCAATCGCGTGAAGAACCTGGAAAAATTATTGAACAAAATGGACTTCCGCTAGTCGCAACCGCAAATGGAGGGATTTTTCTCCACAAACTTCAGGTTGAAGGAAAGAAACCAATTTCCGGACAAGATTTGATAAATGGATACCCAATGATTCTAGGAGCAAAATTTGAATAAAAGGCACTTTGTTCCGATTGCGCATTCGCGTTTTCAGCATAAAACATCCCGCAAGGTTGTTGATAACTCACATACCCCAATCTTTACAATAATGCTATATTTAAAAAATGAATTCTAACAGCAAAACTCAAAAACTATTTATAACTAGCTTTGGTTTTTTTCTTATTCTAGGTTTTTTTCTATGGCTTACGCTTCCCCTTCGGCCCGTCTCCGCAACTCACACAAGCGGGCTTCAGCCTCTTTCGGGGTATGCGTGGTCATCAAACATCGGCTGGATTAGTTTTAGCAGTAAAAATTGCGATACGAATAACGACGGTCAATCAGATGGTGCCATACCTAATTGCCCTTCTGCCGGAACGCCAATAGCTCACTATGGAGTCACGCGAACAATAAGCAACGGAAATTTATCCGGTTATGCGTGGGCTGAAAGAATTGGATGGATTAAATTTGATCCGTCGGGTCCCTATCCGTTTGCCCCCAATCAATTCGCAAGCCTTCCGAGTGCTGGATTGGCAACCGGCTGGGCGCAAGCATGCGCAGTTTTTCAAACGGGGTGTTCTGGTGCTCTTAGAAGCAGTACGGAACTTGGCAACTGGGACGGATGGATTAAAATGAGCGGACCCTTGTATGGCGTTTCTTTGGGCGGTAGCGATGGCTGTACACTTACGGGATACGCGTGGGGATCCGATGTTATTGGCGCCATTCACATGAGCGGAACATCATATGGCGTTAAAGTGGCGTGTACTGGTGGTATTGTGACAAGTGTCTCCGCTGAAACAAAACTATATCCAACAGCATATCGAGCAACCCCGGAACCAATTATTTCATGGACATTCATTGATAGAAACGGGATTCCGACAAATTCAAAAGCATACCAAGTACAAATTACCTCACCAATTTCTTGGGATTCTGGAAAAATAGTTTCCGACACGCTCAGCGTACAAATCCCTTCTGGCATCTTGAGTTATGGAGTTTCGTACAACTATCAAGTCCGGGCATGGGACGATGCTGTAAGCGGGACCCCATCTCCGTTTGTATTAGGAACACTTACGACACCTTCAGCACGAGGACCAACCATTGACTTTACAACAACGCCAGTGACACCAATACAAGGACAAGATACGATATTTAACAGCACGACAGTCGCGAACGGAGGCAAAACGATTTCACCATCAGGATATCAGTGGACATTTCCAAGCGGATTTCTGCCGTCTGCGCCATCAACAGCGCCATACACAGGAGCTTCTGAAACAATTAAATTAATGAACACAGGTCCTCAAAGTGTTACTCTTTGGGCAATAGATTCTGAAGGAGTCTCATCCCAAATTACAAAATCAATTACTATCACCAACCCTAGGCCTATAATTGAATTCAACGAGGTGCGGTAAGAAAAGCCGAATTCATAAACCCCCCGCCTGATTGAACTGTGGCGGAGGGGGCGAGATTTGGTTCCGACTAAAACTTTGCCGCCGCAAACTTTTGTCTAACCGCCGCCTCACGGTTTCGCTTGCTGGCAAAACATCGCTCCGGCGTTCAAATCTCTCGCGAGTAAAGCGGTTTACTCGCCCCCCCCTCCTTCGTTCACCATGTTCACTGCGGTGTTTTTTGAGCGAAGTTCGAACATTTTTTGACGAAAATCCGGATAATGAAATTTGAATTCCGAATTTTGGCGGTGTGTATTAAACAAAGTTCAAATGTATTTTGCTGATAATCCTGACGAAAGCTCCTAATCGCACGCCCCGCGTGCGTGGTGGCTTGAAACTGCCTCGTACGCTCGTATCGTTCCGCCACTGCCTCGCTTCACTCGGCAACACCAAAGAAAAATGTCTCTTGCTTTCTTGATTTGGCGGGGGTGAAA
>ERZ1292630.4852-Hain-H41-02um-R3-4852-length-11263-cov-10_pt1 | contig 11263 bp, 12 predicted proteins | sample MGYA00564408_ERZ1292630 | MGnify/ENA primary metagenome ERZ1292630 (study PRJEB36523, sample SAMEA6512641) | groundwater metagenome | collected 2019-01-08 | study: AquaDiva: Metagenomics assemblies of 32 groundwater samples | reverse complement strand
GTCCCGATGTCGTGAACGACATGGCGCGGCGCGGGCACCTGAAAGGGTTCAAGAGCGGAAACCAGTGGCGATTCCGGCGGCGGGACGTCGAGCGATACGTCGAACGGATGAAGAAGCTGGCGCCCCCGGGGTGACTCGAACACCCGGCCAAAGGTTTAGGAAACCTCTGCTCTGTCCGCCTGAGCTACGGGGGCGCATCCCTCGCCGCCTGCTTTATTCCGCGAACTGAAGCAGCGAGAAAACCTTCTGCCCCTTCAGGTGTTCGCGTCCCTGCAATGCGGTGAGCTCCGCGAGGAAGCAACATTCTACAACATTGGCCCCGAGCTTGTTCAGCAGCCCGATGACCGCCGAGACGGTCCCGCCCGTCGCCAGCACGTCGTCCGCCACGATGACCTTCATCCCGGGACGGATGGCGTCCTCGTGGATCTCGAGGCGGTCCTTCCCGTATTCGAGGTCGTAGGAGGCCGCCACCGTCTTGTACGGCAATTTGCCGGCCTTGCGCACGAGCAGGACGCCCGTGCCCAGCTTGTACGCCATCGCAGCTCCCATCACGAAGCCGCGCGCCTCGATCCCCACGACCGCCTCGATCCCCTTCGCGAAATGGCGGTGCGCCATCAGGTCGATCGCCTGCTGGAAGGACGCCGGGTCGGACAGGAGCGTCGTGATGTCCTTGAACTGGATCCCCTTCTTCGGGAAGTCGGGGATGTTGCGGATCCGCTTCTTCAGCTCGCTGGTCGGCATATTACCTCCGTATTTATGGATCAACTATGGAACCCGTACAACCCGACGAGGGGGACGAAGCGGCATCCGCCGAGAGCCTCGGTTTCGGTACGGCCGGAACGAAGGGTAACGCGGGTCAGTTCCTGTTCGTGACGTTCCCCCACCGGCAGGACGATGATGCCGCCATCCGACAACTGGGAGATCCATGGGGCGGGGACGGACGGCGACGCCGCGGCGGAGAGGATGCGATCGAACGGCGCGTGTCCGGGGGACCCGAGCGAACCGTCTCCGACGACGAACATCACGTTCCCGATGTCCATCGTCGCGAGGCGCCGCTGCGCGTCGGCCGAGAGAGACGGGAGACGCTCGATCGTCACCAGTTCGCGGCAGAGGCGCGCAAGGATCGCCGTCTGGTACCCCGAACCGGTCCCGATCTCGAGGACCTTCTCCGTGCCCGAAAGCCGGAGCGCGGCCGTCATCTCGGCGACGATGTAGGGTTGGGAGATCGTCTGCCCCTCCCCGATGGGGAGAGGGTCGTCCGCGTAGGCGAGGTGACGGATCTCCTTCGGGATGAAGAGGTGCCGCGGCACCTCTTCCATTACCGACAGCACGCGCTCGTCGCGAATTCCCCGACGACGGATCTGTTCCTCCACCATGCGCCGGCGGAGGACGGTTTCCCTCACCAGGTCCATTTCCGCAAGGCCCGGAGGGCCGCGTAGTTCGTCAGGTCCAGGTGGATCGGAGTCACCGAGATGAACCCCTCTTCGATCGCCTCCAGGTCGGAGCCCGGGACATCCTCGCTGTTCAGGTGGTCGCCGCCGATCCAGTAATACTTCTTTCCCCTCGGGTCGCGCTTCTCCACGATCAGGTCGCCGTAGACCCGCTTCCCCATCCGCGTGACCCGCACGCCCTTGATCTCCCCGCGCGCGGCGTTGGGCACGTTGACGTTCAGCAGGGTGTCGTCGGGCAGACCTCGCTTCAACACTTTTCGCGCCACTTCCTGCGCCATCGCCGCAGCCGTGTCGAACCGGAACCGGGTACGTGTGACCAGCGAGACGGCGATGGAAGGGATGCCGAGCAGCGTCCCCTCCATCGCCGCGGAGACGGTGCCGGAGTAGGTGATATCGTCGCCCAGGTTCGCGCCCTTGTTGATCCCGGAGACGAGCAGGTCGATCTTCTTCCCCCGCAGGATGCCGTTCACGCCGAGGTTGACGCAGTCGGTGGGCGTGCCGTCGACGGAGTAGACGCGGGGAGAGATCTTCTCCACCCGCAGCGGGTGGGTGAGCGACAGCGAGTGGCTGGCCGCGCTCCGCTCCCGGTCGGGGGCGACCACGTACACGGTGCCAAGATTCTTCAAGGCCTCGGCCAACGCCCTGATTCCCTCCGAGCGCACGCCGTCGTCGTTCGAAACGAGAATCACGTGCCCGCTGTCACCCAATGGAGCCTCCCCCTTTTTTCAAGGAAAAAGGGGTTACGAGAGCGTGTCTCGTAACCCCTCGTGTTTGCTGGTCGGGACGACTGGATTCGAACCAGCGACCCCTTGCACCCCATGCAAGTGCGCTACCAGGCTGCGCTACGTCCCGATCCGTGAAGGGATGATTTTACCGGACGAGGGGAACGTTGTCACTTCATTTTCGGAGGGGTCGCCGCCCGCCCGTAGTCGTCCTCGAACCGCTCGATGTCGTCCTCTCCCACGTACTCCCCCATCTGCACCTCGATGACGACGAGGTTTTCCTTCCCGACGCTCTCGACCCGATGGAGAGCACCCAAGGGGATGTCGATCGATCCTCCCGGGAGCAGGCGGACGATCTCCTTGCCGCACGTCACCGCCGCCTCCCCGCGGACCACCTGCCAATGCTCCGCCCGCCGCCGATGCCGTTGGAGGCTAAGGCGGCTCCCCGGCTTCACGACGAACTGTTTCACCTTGTACCCGGCATCCTCGTGCAATACCACGTAATATCCCCAGGGGCGATCGCCCCGCTCCAATGCCATTCGGCTCTCCGTTACGAAGCGATTACAGACCGAAATATATTAATATTGCAGCTACTTGAAGCCTATTTATTTAAGTATTGCCTTGATCCTTGCGAGGTCTTTTCTCACCTGCCGCAGCGTCGCCCTGAACGGGTTTTCGTTGAGGTCGAGCTTCAGCTGCTTCTGTCGCTCCTTCAACCGTTCCTTCAGCTTCAACCGGGCACCCTCGATGGTGAACCGCTCTTCGTAGAGGAGATGCTTGATCTCCAGGAGCGCCTCGACCTCCTGGCGCTTGTACACACGGTGTTGGGATTGATTCTTCGCGGGAGTGATCCGGAACTCGGTTTCCCAGAACCGCAGAACGTAAGGCTTCACTCCCAAGATCCGACTCACCTCGCCGATCTTGAAATGAAACTTGTCCGGTAATTGGGTGGCGGTCACGCCTTCCGTGGACGCCTCAGGACGTCTTGGTCGGTTCGTTGATGTGGGACTTCAGGATCTGGCTGGGACGGAACGTCAGAACGCGGCGCGCGCTGATTTCGATGTCGTCGCCGGTTTGCGGATTGCGTCCCTTCCGTGGGCGCTTGTCGCGCAGGGTGAAGTTTCCGAAGCCGGAAATCTTGATCTTGTCACCCTGCTTGAGACTGGCCTTCATCGTTTCGAAGATCTTCTCCACGATGTCCTGCGATTCCTTCTTGGAGAGACCCCCGATTTTTTCGTAAACGATCTCAACCAGGTCCGCTTTCGTCATGTCGCCTCCTACGGTCCCTCAAGAAGTCCGAATCTTGCCGCCGAACCGATTCATCAATAAATTTACGATATTGCTATGTATACTATGGACTTCCGATTCCGTCAAGGTTCTGTCAAGGGATTGCAGTTTCACCCGGATCCCGACACTCTTCTTCCCGTCTCCGATCTTATCCCCGGCGAAGATGTCGAAAACGCCGGCCTCCTCGACCTCGGGGGAAACCTCGCGAACCATCGCGAGAACGTCGCCCACCGGCACCCCGACCGGGAAGACGCACGCCACGTCCCTGAAAACAGGAGGAAACTTGGGCAGCGGTGCGTATCGCCCCGGCGAGGGCGGCGAAGCGGTCGCCTTCAGCAGGCGGATCTCCCCGTAGAAGACGGGGCCCGGGAGTTCGAACGAAACGAGCAGTTCCTTGCGGATCGCCCCGAACCAGGCGACGACCTCGCCGTCCCGCAGGATGTCCGCCGCCTTCCCTTCCTCGAAAAACGGCCGGAGGCGGGTGGGGACGACGTGGACCGGGGATGCGCAAAGGTGCAGCAGGAGCGGTTCCACGACCCCTTTCATATCGAAGAAGTCCGCGGGAGCGTCCGCGCCGGACCAGTCGCCCGGAAGTCGCTTCCCGCAGAGGATCACCCCGAGCCGGGGCTCCTCGAAGTGCCCCTCGACGTACGATTTCCCGAACGCCTTTCCCGCCTCGTAGAGCCGGACGTCGACGACGAAACGGCGCACGTTGTCCGCCGCGTTCGACAGGAGTCCGGTCAGCAGGTGGGGGCGCATCAGGGTCGTCTCGTCCGAGATCGGGTTTCTGAGGCGGACCGCGTCCGCGGGGTCGAATCCGAGGAACGCCCCCAGCCGCTCCCAGGTCCGACCCGCGACGAAGGAGAAGTTCACGGCCTGTGAAAACCCGTGTCCGCGCAGGAAGTCGAAGGCCCTTTCCTGGACGTCGACGAACCGGTCGTCCTCGGAAAATTCCGGCGCCTTCGATTCGGGATACGTGGTGGGGATGGCGTCGTACCCGGACAGCCGGGCGATCTCCTCCACCAGGTCGATCTCCCGCTCGATGTCGAACCGGTGCGTGGGGACCGTGACGCTCCACGTTCCCGTTCCGTTGTCCGCGACCGGAAACCCGAGGCGCCCGAAGATCTCAAGGCACGCTTCGGGTGCGTACTCCCTCCCCATGATCCGGGTCGCCCGCTCCGGACGGAACGGCACCGTTCGCGGCTTGACGTTCTCTCCGCCGACGTCGATCACCCCCCTCGCGACGGACACGGCGGCGAACCGGGACAGGAGGGACACCGCCCGGTCCGCGGCGTAGACGGTTCCCGCCGGGTCGACTCCCCGCTCGAAGCGGTACGAGGCTTCGCTCGACAGTCCCAGCCGCTTCGCCGTGCTGCGGATGGAGGAAGGCGAGAAGTGGGCGCTCTCGAAGACGACGCGCGTCGTCCCGCCGACGACCTCGCTGTTCGCCCCGCCCATCACGCCGGCGACGGCGATCGGACCTTCCGCGTCGCGGATGAGGAGCATCCCGGGATCGATCCGCCGCTCCGACCCGTCCAGCGTCGTGAAGGCCAGCGTTTCTTTCGGGGCGCTCACGTCGATCCTCGCCCCGCGCAGCCGGTCGAGGTCGAAGGCGTGCATCGGCTGGCCCACCTCGAGCAGCAGGTAGTTGGTGACGTCGACGATGTTGTTGATCGGGCGGATCCCGCAGAGGGTGAGGCGACGCCGCATCCAGTCCGGGGAAGGGGCGATGGTCACACCGGAAATCGCCCGGGCGGTGTACCGCGGGCACAGATCCGGGTCGGAGACGACGATCCGGACCCATCCCCCGATCGGCTCCCCCTCTTCCGGGAAAGAGACGTCGGGAAGAACGACCTTCTCCCCGGTGATGGAGGCGATCTCGCGCGCCACGCCGAGCACGCTCAGGCAGTCGCCGCGGTTGGGGGTGATCTCGACCTCGAGGAGCCAGTCGGAAAGTCCGAGCGCCTCGGCAAGCGGCTTTCCGGGAGCGGTGTCCCCCGGGAGGATCATGATCCCCGCCGACGCTTCGGCGAGCTTCAGCTCCTGCTCCGAGCAGAGCATCCCCTCCGACGCCTGGCCGCGGATCTTCGCCTTCTTGATCTCCACGCCGTTGGGAAGCCGCGCGCCGGGCTTCGCCAGCGCCACCGCGTCCCCGACCTTCATGTTGTTCGCCCCGCAGACGATCCCGAACGTAGTCGACCCGTCGGTCACCCTGCACAGGGAAAGCCGTTCGGCGTTCGGATGCGGCCGCATCTCGAGGATCCGGGCGGTGACGACGGAATCGAGCCCCTCCCCGAGGAACCGGCAGGAGGAGACTTCCACGCCCGCCATCGTGAGCGCTTCCTGCGCCTGCGCGGGCGAGAGACGCGTGTCGATGAATTCCTTCAGCCACGAATACGGTATTTTCAAGGGAACGCTTTCCTTCCCCCCGCGCCGTCAGAACTGCGAGAGGAAACGGATGTCGTTTTCGAAGAAGAGACGGATGTCCGAAATCCCGTGGCGCAGCATGGCGATCCGCTCGACGCCCATGCCGAAGGCGAAGCCGGCGTACTCCTCGGGATCGTACCCGACGAAGCCGAAGACGGAGGGATCGACCATCCCGGCGCCGAGGATCTCGAGCCATCCCGACTCCTTGCACACCCGGCACCCCGACCCGCCGCAGATGACGCACCGGATATCCACCTCGGCGGACGGCTCGGTGAACGGGAAGTAGCTCGGGCGGAACCGCAGCGGTTTCCCGGGGCCGAAGGTCATCCTGCAGAATTCGGTGAGCAGCCCCTTGAGGTCGGCCATCGTGATGTCCCGGTCGACCGCGAGTCCTTCCACCTGGTGGAACATCGGGGAGTGGGTGATGTCGGAGTCGGACCGGTAGACCGTGCCGGGAGCGATGATCCGGACCGGAGGCTTCATCCGCTCCATCGTCCGGATCTGGATCGGCGAGGTGTGGGTGCGAAGGACGAGATCGCCGGTCGCGGATTCGACGTAGAACGTGTCCTGCATGTCCCTCGCCGGGTGTTCCGGAGGAAAGTTGAGGGCCTCGAAATTGTAATAATCCTTCTCGACGTCCGGTCCCCCCTGCACGGAAAAACCGAGGCGACGGAAGACGGAGAGGATGTCCGACATCGTCTGCGAAACGGGATGCCGGTGGCCCGGCATCGGCCCCCTCCCGGGGAGAGTGACGTCGATCCGCTCCCGCCCTTCGCGGAGAAACCGTTCCTTCTCCCGGATCTCCTCGAGCCGGGCGTCGAACGCCGACTCGAGCTCCGCGCGCGCGCGGTTCGCCCGCTCGCCGACCGCCTTGCGCTCCTCCACCCGAAGCGCGGCGACGCCCTTCAGGATCGCGGAGACGGCGCCCTTCTTCCCGAAGAAGCGGCCTTTCGCGTCGAGGAGGTCGCTCTCGCTGCGCGCGGCCGCGATGGCCGCCATCCCCTCCTCGCGGAGGCGCGTGATCTGCTCGGAGGTGCCGGGCAAGCCCAGGACCCTCCGCTACGCCAGAGCGGCTTTGGATCGATCGGCGAGCGCGCGGAACCCGGCGGGATCGTTGACGGCGAGGTCCGCGAGGATCTTCCGGTCGACTTCGACGCCCGCCTTTTTCAGTCCGAACAGGAACTGGCTGTAGGAGAGCCCCTGCTCGCGCGCGGCGGCGTTCACGCGGACGATCCAGAGGGCCCGGAACTCCCGCTTGTTGTTCCGCCGGTCGCGGTAGGCGTACCGCAGCGCGCGCGCGACGGCTTCCTTGGCGGAACGCAGCAGGCTCCCGTGGCCGCCGCGGAACCCCTTGGCGAGCTTGAGGATCGAGCGACGCTTCTTGTGCGAATGTACGGCTCTTTTCACGCGAGGCATGTCGTTTCCCTTCTACCTTGTTCTTCGCTGTTGGTCGTCGTCCGCTGCTAAAGGTACGGCAGCAGGCGGCGGATCGACTTCTCGTTCGTAGGGTGGACCAGGGCCGATTTGCGCAGCGCGCGCTTCCGCTTCCGGTCCTTCGACGTCAGGATGTGGCTCTTCCCGGACTTGGCGCGCTTGATCCCGCCCGCGCCCGTCGCGCGAAACCGCTTGCTCGCGCCCCGGTTCGATTTCATCTTCGGCATGACCTATCCCTCCTGTTTCTGCGCCGGTGGCGCGGTCGCCGCCTGCGGCGGGGCCTTCGGTGCCTGCGGCGGGGCCTTTTCGGCGCCGCCGACGGGCTTCTTTTTATGCATCGTCGGGGAGACGATGGCCATCATCGTCTTCCCTTCCATCTTCGGAGCCGACTCCACCTTCGCGATGTCGGCGATCGCTTCCACGATGTGCTTCAGGACCTCGAAGCCGCTCTGTGAGGCGTAGGCGAGTTCCCGCCCGCGGAACCGGACGGTCACCTTGACCTTGTCGCCCTCCTCGAGGAAGCGGCGGATATGCTTGAGCTTCGTGTTCAGGTCGTGCTCTTCCGTCTTCGGCCGGACCTTGATCTCCTTGACCTGGATGACGGTCTGCTTCTTCCTCGCCTCCTGCTCCCGCTTGCTCGTGATGTACTTGAACTTGCCGAAATCCATGATCCGGCAGACCGGAGGCACGGCCATGGGGGCCACTTCGACCAGGTCGAGGTCCTGGGCCCTCGCGCGCTGGAGCGCCTCCGACGTGTTCACCACACCCAACTGCTCCCCTTCCGGGCCCACGAGTCGGACTTCCGGCACCTGGATCTGCTCGTTGATTCTGGATTCCTTGGCGATGACGTCCTCCTTTACTCCGTCCGGTTGACCGCTTCCCCGCGGAGACGTTCGATGAACGCCTCGATCGGCATGGGGGGCAGCTGCTCCCCTCCACGCCGGCGCGGGGAGACTCTTTGCGCTTCCACTTCGCGCTCGCCCAAGACGAGCGCGTACGGGACCTTGTTCACCTGGGACTCGCGGATCTTGTACCCAAGCTTTTCGTTGCGGTAATCGCCCTCCGCGCGGAACCCGCCGGCGCGGAGCTTCGCGACGACCTCCCGCGCGAACGCGTTCTGCTTCCCCGTCACCGGGACGACATCGGCCTGCACCGGGGCGAGCCACACCGGGAAGGCGCCCGCGTAATGCTCCACCAGGACGCCGAAGAACCGTTCCAGCGATCCCATCAGCGCACGGTGGATCATGATCGCGCGCCGCGGGCTGCCGTCGTCGGCGACATACGTCGCGTCGAACCGCTCGGGGTTGTTGAAGTCGACCTGGATCGTGGAGCATTGCCAGGAGCGCCCCAGCATGTCCTTGATCTTGATGTCGATCTTCGGCCCGTAGAAGACCCCTTCCCCCGGGTCGACCTCGAAGGGAAGCTCTTTCCGCTCGAGGGCCTTCCGAAGGGCGCTCTCGGCGAGATCCCAGTGTTCGGGCGTTCCCGCGTATTTCTCCGGGCGGGTGGAAAGGTAGATGTCGTACCGCTCGAACCCGAACGACCGCAGCACGAAGAGCGTGAAATCGAGAAGGGTGAAGATCTCCTCGTCGAGCTGGTCGGGGCGCAGGAACAGGTGCGCGTCGTCCTGGGTGAAGCCCCGCACGCGGAGCAGCCCGTGCAGCGTCCCGGACGGCTCGTAGCGGTACACCGTGCCCAGTTCCGCATAGCGGATCGGCAGGTCGCGGTACGACCGCATGCGGGACTTGTAGATCTGGATGTGGAAGGGGCAGTTCATCGGCTTCAGCTGGTATTCCTGCCCCTCGATGTCGATCGGGGAGAACATCGCCTGCCGGTAGAAATCCGTGTGCCCGCTGATCCGCCACAGGTCGAGGCGCGCGATGTGCGGCGAGAAGACCAGGTCGTACCCCGCCTTCGCGTGCTCGTCCCGCCAGAAATCCTCCATGACCCTGCGAACGACCGCGCCCTTCGGATGCCAGAGGATCAGCCCGGGGCCGATGTCGTCGGTTACGCTGAACAGGTCGAGCTCCCGGCCGATCTTCCGGTGGTCCCGCTTCTTGATCTCTTCGAGGATCCGCAGGTGCTCGTCGAGCTCCTTTTTCGACGCGAAGGCGGTGCCGTAAACCCGCGTGAGCATCTTGTTCTTCGAATCGCCGCGCCAATAGGCTCCGGCGGTGTTCATCAGATGGAATGCGCCCACCCGGCCCGTCCCCGGCACGTGCGGCCCCCGGCACAGGTCGAGGAAGTTTCCCATCCGGTACAGGGAAACGGTCTCGTCGGGGATGTCGGCGAGAAGTTCCTCCTTGTACGGTTCTCCGGGGAACAGGGCGCGCGCCCGCTCCTTCGTCGTCTCTTCACGGACGAACGGATGATCGGCCTTGACGATCTCCCGCATCCGCTCCTCGATCCGGACGAGGTCCTCCGGGGTGAACGGCGTCTCGACGTCGAAGTCGTAGTAGAACCCGTTTTCGATGGCCGGGCCGATCGTGATCAGCGCCCCCGGGAAGAGCTCCTTGACGGCGGCGGCCATGACGTGCGCCGTGCTGTGGCGGAGGATCTCCACCCCGTCCGGGTCGGACGGAAGGACCCATTCCACCTTCGCCCCGTCGGGAAGCGGGCGCGCGAGGTCCGTCACCATGCCATCCACCCTGGCGGCGATGGCGACCTTCGCCTTCCCCTCTTTCCTGGCCAGCTCGAGGAGCGTCATCCCTGTGCAGACTCCTTGCGGATTTCCGGCAAAACATATACCCCCGCCCACTGGCGGCACGGTGACGTGCCGTCCGTGATGCGCGCCGTTCGGGGGAGAGAAATGGTGGGCGATACTGGACTTGAACCAGTGACCCCCTGCATGTCAAGCAGGTACTCTAACCATCTGAGCTAATCGCCCATCCCTCCGATCAGGATCCATAAATTTACCGGCTGCGAATCGAAATGTCAATGATATTCCGGCCTGTTCCGTGGGTAGACCGCGTCGAGGAACCCCCTGGGCGTCGGCTCGAAGAGGACGACCGGCGCCCCGGTCCGCCGCGAGATTTCCTCGGGGGAGAGCCCGTCCAGGAACAGGTCCCCCGCGTCCCGAAGGGTGACGGAGGGGATGTACAGCGTCCCGCGGACATTCCCCCGGACGGCCGCCGCGATGTCGTTTCCGCCGAGCAGCCCGGTCACGGTGACGCTTTCCCCCATCAGGTGGTTGACGACCGGCACCGCATCGAACCGCGCCCCCGCGCGGGAGGAGAATTCCTCAAGGAATCCGGCGACAAGGCGCGACGCGGAACGGCCCGTCACGATGGTCCCCCCGGCGGCGCCCCCCGGCCACCGTTTTCTCCGGAACAGGGAGGTCGCTTCGTCCCGGAACCGCCGGACCAGCCCCACGCCGTTTTCGATCTGCGCGAACGCTCCGTACGACCTGCGGCCGGGAACGTCCCGTCCCGCCATCAGGTAATATTCGTCGGCGGCGACCGCGAAACGTTCCCCGTCCGCGCTTTTCCCGAGTTCCTTCCCCAGCGCGCGGAGCAGATCGAGCGTTTCCCGCGCCTGGTCGCGCGTGACCGGGCGCAGCGGCGGCAGCCCGGCCCGATGGGACGTCAGCCCCACCGGGACCACCGCTACCGTGTGAAGCCCGGGACGCAGGCCGGAGAGTTCCCGGAGGCTCCGTGCGAGCTCCGCGCCGTCGTTGACGCCGGGACAGACGACGATCTGGCCGTGAAGGACGATCCCGGCGCGGATCAGCCGCCGCATCACGCGCATCACGTCGGCCGCCCGCGGGTTCCCCAGCATTCGCCGGCGCAGGCCCGGGTCGGTCGTGTGGATCGACACGTACAGCGGCGAGAGACGGTACCGGACGATCTTCGCCGTCTCCTCTTCGGAAAGGTCCGAAAAGGTGACATATTGCCCGTGAAGGAAGGAGAGGCGGACGTCCTCGTCCTTCACGTACAGGGTGCG
>ERZ1292630.4851-Hain-H41-02um-R3-4851-length-11268-cov-8_pt1 | contig 11268 bp, 10 predicted proteins | sample MGYA00564408_ERZ1292630 | MGnify/ENA primary metagenome ERZ1292630 (study PRJEB36523, sample SAMEA6512641) | groundwater metagenome | collected 2019-01-08 | study: AquaDiva: Metagenomics assemblies of 32 groundwater samples | reverse complement strand
AATTACTCAACAACGTCGAGCCGGTATTTTTTACTTTTGCCGATGCGCCGACGGTAACCAAGCGGCGCTTTGTCGATAGTGATCTGGCAAAACTGTTCGAGGTTTATCTCTACAAAGAAGATGCCGTTTCGGGGGAAACGGAACAGCGAATCTGTCAATGGCTTGATGCCAACATCGGAGGCTATGATGTCGTGATCGTGCCGGATTTTGGCAACGGTTTCATCACTCCCGCCATGATCGAGATTTTCTCCGCCAAGGCAAAGTTCCTCGCGGTCAACACCCAGCTCAACAGCGGCAATCGCGGCTACCACGTGATTCATCGTTACCCGCAGGCGGACTTCGTTTCTCTCAACGAACCGGAACTGCGTCTGTCCGCACATAGCCGCAGCGAGTCGCTGGAAACAGTAGCTGGGTTGGTAGGTGAGCGGGTGCAGGTAAAACAACTGGCGGTCACGCGCGGCACCAAGGGCGTGATGATGCATGATCGGGATAACAAGGTATTCCATCATATTCCAGCACTGGCCACTCGGGTGATCGACCGCATCGGTGCAGGCGATGCGTTCCTGTCGCTGGCCGGATTATGCGTAGCCAAAGGGCTGGATGCCGAGGTCGCGGCATTTGTCGGCAGCGTTGCTGCGGCGATGGATGTACAGATCGTCTGCAACCGGGAACCCGTCAGCCCGGTCGGACTCAATAAGTATGTTTCTACCCTGCTGAAATAACTTACAGTGCCGGATATGACCCCAACCAATTCTCTTGCATTACTCCAGGCCATGTTACGCATCAGACGTATCGAGGAAGCCTTGGCCGTCCGCTACGCCGAACAGGAAATGCGCTGTCCCATGCATCTGTGTATCGGACAGGAAGCCATTGCAGTAGGGGTATGTGCGGGGCTTTCCGTTAAAGATGTGGTATTTGGTAACCATCGCGCACATGGGCATTACCTGGCCAAAGGCGGCTCACTCAACGCTCTGGTGGCGGAATTGTACGGATGTTCCACAGGCTGCTGTGGGGGGCGCGGTGGTTCCATGCATTTGATTGACCTAGAGGCAGGGTTCCTAGGCTCCACTCCCATTGTTGGTGGCACCGTACCGCTGGCAGTTGGCGCTGCGTGGGCAGCCGTTTTGAAAAATGAAAATCGGGTTAGCGTCGTTTTCTTCGGTGACGGCTGTTTCGAGGAAGGCGTCATGCACGAGTCACTCAATTTTGCCGCATTGCACCGGTTGCCCATAATATTTATTTGTGAAAACAATGAGTTTTCCGTTTATACCCACTTGAGTGAACGGCAACCGCAACGGCTCATCTACCGGCTGGCTGAAGCCCATGGCATGACCTCCTACACAGGGGATGGCAACGATGTGGAAGAGGTGCTGGCGATCGCCGACAGGGCTGTCGGTCTTGCGCGGCAGGGGAATGGTCCGCAGTTCATCGAGTTGCATACCTACCGCTGGCGCGAGCATTGCGGGCCGAACTTCGATGACGATCTCAACTATCGTTCCGAAGCTGAAATCGAGAATGGCTTGAAAGACTGTCCGATTGTAAGGTTTACGGCCAAACTCAAGCAATCAATGCCAACAATTGGCGCCGAAGTCGAACGGTTTGAGGCTGAGATTCGTGAAGAAATTGCCACAGCCTTTGACTTTGCACTTTCCAGCCCCAAGCCTTCCAGTGAAGACGCGAGGACGGGAATTTATGCTTGATTCCGGAAAACGCACCCTGTCTTATGCACAAGCTGTTCGCGAAGGTATGGATCAGGCCATGGAACGTGACCCTAACGTCATTGTCATCGGCGAAGGTGTGCCTGATCCCAAAATGATTTTTAACACGACTGCTGGGTTGCGCGAAAAATATGGCGCCAAACGCGTGTTCGACATGCCCTTGGCCGAAAATGGTGTCACCGGCATCTGTATTGGCGCAGCGTTGTCCGGCATGCGCCCGGTGATGGTGCATCAGCGCATCGATTTTGCCTTGCTGGCGATGGACCAACTGGTAAACAACGCCGCCAAATGGCACTACATGTTTGATGGCAAAGCAAGCGTACCACTTGTGATTCGCATGATCGTCGGTAGAGGTTGGGGGCAGGGGCCGCAACATTCACAAAGCTTGCAATCCATTTTCGCACAGGTGCCAGGGCTCAAGGTAGTCATGCCAGCTACTGCCTATGACGCAAAAGGCATGTTGATGGCGGCCATCGAGGATGACAATCCGGTCATTTTCATCGAACACCGCTGGCTGCATCACGTCACGGACGTCGTGCCGGAGGAAGAATATCGCGTCCCCCTTGATCGAGCCAAAGTGTTGCACCGGGGCAACGATGTGACTGTTGCCGCTTTTTCCCACATGACAATGGAAGCATTACAGGCCGCGCGTGCACTGGGATCTCAGTCTGTTGGGGTCGAGGTAATCGACATGCGCAGCGTGCGCCCGCTGGATGTTGGAACAGTTGCCGAATCGGTGCGCAAAACTGGGCGCCTGCTGGTCGCAGACACCGCATTCAAGACCGGCAGCATTGCGGCCGAGCTGATCAGCCAGATTGCCGAGCGCGAGTTTGCGTCGTTAAAGTCGGCACCGAAAAGAGTAGCTTCACCCGATCATCCCACACCGACTTCCCATTTCATGGCTGACGAATATTACCCGGAACCAATCACCATTGCCGATGCTGTGCTTGAGCTTGCCGGGATAGAGCAGAATGGAATCGATTATCCGCGCTTGCAGCGTGAACTCTGTCGGGACAGGCCGCTTGATATACCGAATCGGAATTTCAGCGGACCGTTTTAGGCGCCTGTACACTGTTGGCCAACTCTGGTTGGCAGGTTGTCGGCTTCGATCCTGACCACGTTAGGGCTGACTGACTGGATTGCAGAAACTCCGGAACAGTATGTTGAGATTGCCATCCGCAAGGCACAGGATTTGCCGGCGTTGGCGGAACTGCGGCAACAGATGCGCAGACGCTTGACGGACTCCATCATTGGCGATGCTAAAGCCTATACCGGAGCGGTAGAGCAGGAATACCGGCAACTCTGGCGGGAATGGTGTGAGCGCATAAATGACGGGCGGATTCAACTTTGAAGTGCAGCTTTTGTAAGGAAATTTGGAGGCAAGTTGCGGTAGTATCGGAGCCTCTTAAACTTGACTCAATATTTCCTTGGGAGAACGGGTCAACAACTCTCAATAACGGCATAAATGTCCATCTATTCGCTGGATTGAATTCGTGATCGTTGGTTGATAATCGCGGCTAGACATCCGGAGTTCGCATGGTGGAAGACAGAAGTGGCCCCTGTTTTGAACACCTTATGAGCTCTTCATGCATTGCTTAAGTCGTGTTGCACTGCGAGTCTGAATTCACCTTATAATTCACGCCGGAGCGGGTAAAATAATGGCCACACAGGTAATGATCAAACAGGAACGGGTCATGTCAGAGCAGGACGATAAACCAACCAATGAACCGCTGAGACTCGAGCCGTCTGCTGCAGGGGTTGCTGCAGGCAACGATAAGTATCGTATTCATTCGGACGTTGAGATTTTCTACATACTACGGTCGATGATGCGGAATAATGCCATGGCTACTTGTTACTTCGGCCACGATGACGGCTTTATTCTGACGACCATCATCGACGTTGATGCAGAACAGGGGGAAATGGTATTTGATTACGGTGCCGATGAGACGTCTAACCAGCAAGCACTGAAAGCCAATAAATTGAACGTCGTCGCATTCCTGGATCAGGTGAAGATTCAGTTTGTCTGTCATGGCATCGAGAAAATCCAGTACGAAGGGCGCAACGCATTCCGCACCCGCATCCCGGAAAGCCTGCTGCGCATACAGAAGAGAGAGTATTACCGCATCGACACGCCGACAATCAACCCGCTAAAGTGCGTCATTCCATTGCCTGAGGGGAGTACACCCGATACTGCCGAAGTCATCCTGCAGGATATCAGTTGCGGCGGCATAGCAGTCGTTGACCCCGATGCCAGAGTCAATTTTGAGAGGGGCAGCATCTACCGGGACTGTGTCCTTGCCCTGCCCGGAGTGGGGACTGTCAAGGTCAATCTCCAAGTGCAGCTTGTTTCCGAGATCCCACAGAGAAATAACCTGAAGTGCCAGCGCGCCGGGTGTGAATTTGCCGACACACCGGACAATACGATAGCCATGATCCAGCGTTATATTACCAGACTGGAACTGGACCGGAATCGAAAGCGGTAATCATTTAGGGAATCGCTGAACAAGTCCGCCCGCGTGGGACTTGTTCAGCGATTCCTCAGTGTCAGACGTGGCTGGGTGGAGCGGAAAGCGGTTCTTCCCCGCGTTCCAGGCGATAGAGCCAGGCCAGCAGTTCGGCCACCGCCACATACAGTTGCGGAGGGATGTGTTGATCCAGGTCCACTTGCATCAATAGTGCAACCAGTTCCGGGGATTCATGCACGTATACGCCGGATTCCCTAGCGCGGGCAATAATCGTTTCCGCAATCAATCCTCTACCCTTGGCCACCACTGTCGGCGCTGATTGACCGACATGATACGCTAGCGCAACGGCGGCTTTCCTGGTCTCACCCTCCGGCGTCATGCTGCACCTCCACGCCAAGTACACTCAAACCTGCCGCTTCCATCGCTGCCGTCAATGGCTGCCGGTCACCCTGCATCAGTGTCAGGGTTTCGGCATCCGTTGCACTGAGGGCTACCTGCACCCCGCGGGTGTCGAATCCGATGATTGCAACGATTTCACCCAGTCTGGGCAGGGTGAGGCGTAGCCGGGTTTGCCAGCGTGGAAGTTCTGATGCTTCATCTTCTGAGGAGGGATGTTCGGTAATATCCCACTCCATGGCCTGGCCCGGCCAGATTTCCCCCCGCCATGTGAGTTGTCCTGTTTCCAGCAGATTGAGCTGCTGCTGCACCAGTGTCAGGGATTGCGGGTGTACCGGGGTATCGGCGTTGAGCAGTATTCCGGCTGCGCTATTGGATGCAAGTGAGGTGGTGCTGGAAAGTTTGCCTTGCGGTTCCTGTATCAACTGTTCCAGCAGTCGCTTGCCGGCTATCCATTGTGCCTGGTGGGATTCATAAAACAAACCGCTGTAGGCCATGGCTTGCTGCAGCAGTGCAGGCAGTTGCTGCTGGTTTACCGGTGGAGAGGAAAGCAATGGCGCGGTATTCGTCAATGGTGTCGTCAATGCTCTGGCTGCATCCTGCGTCAGGGCGCCGAGAAAGCGGCCGGTCTTGCTCAATTCGGCACCTGCGCCTGCGGGTAGGGCCTCACCGGGTTTCAAGTGCACTTCCCTGCCGATCAACACCAATTCCATGCGGCTATCCGGCCGGGTACTCTGCGGCAAATGCAGTTGCAGTTCCTGGCCGTTGATCAGGACATTGAAGTTGCCGTTGGGGAGCTGGGTCTTGACGCTGACCAGAAATTTTTGTGCTATCTCGGTGCCTGCGCTTGCAGCATCGCCGGATTTAAGGCGCGGTTCTCCGCTGGTCAATAATAGCCTTAACTGATCGCCCGGCCGGGTGCTCTCCGGTAGACGCAGTTGCAGTTCCTGGCCGTTGATCAGGACATTGAAATTGCCGTTGGGGAGTTGTGCTTTGACGTTGGCCAGAAATCTTTGCGTTACATTGGTACTTTCACCGGCGGTCGGGGTGACGCTCAGCAATGCGAATTTGAGGCGCGGTTCCTTGGCGATCAGTAACAGGTTCAACTGGTCGCCAGGACGGGCGCTTTCCGGCAGATTCATTTGCAGTTCCTGGCCATTGACCAGGACCTTGAAATTGCCGTTAGCGAGTCGTGCTTCAACGCTGGCCTGATATCTTTGTGCAACAGAAAGATCCGGCAACTTTCCTGTGACATCGGCAACGGAGGAAACCGGCGCTACTGATTCCACCAGTAATGGCTGCACCGGTAAGCCAAGTCTGACGGGCCGGGGCAGATCAGGGAATTCCATGGCTACACAGATTCATTCCAGAATAACAGCCCAGCACTTCGGCGCTAGCTGCGGCCGTCGAAACCGTATGCCTGGCTCAACTTTTTCTCGCAGCCTATGCTGCCGATGACATTCTGCAGATGCGCCATCCATGGCTGCGTGATGTTTCTGATTTCGGCGTCATCCGCCAGCACTTTGTGGATGATTGCCACTTTGCGCTGCTGATACTCGCCGCCGAGCGGCGCAGGATTGGCCGCCATGAGTTTTTCCACGTTAGCCCGGCAATCTTCCTCCAGCGCCATCAGATAATCCCAGTCATTGCTTCTGGCAGCTTGCAGCATCTGCCCGGTGATGGCCAGAATGGTTTCGTAGGTGGCGATGATTTGTGCATTGTCCATGATGCTTATGCCTTTCCGTAGCTGGTGGCGGGGCGGTCTGTAGATGGTGGCTGAGCGGCTGCTTCAGCGATAGGAGGATTATTTGCAGTGCCGATGTTTATCCATGCGCCGTGCAATTCGGCCAGCAGACGGACCACTTCATCGAGCGTCTCAGGCTGGTTCTTGAGGTTGGCGACCAGCAGTTGGCTGATCATATAGTCGTACAGTGCCTGGAGTCTTTGTGCTATCTCGCCGCCTGCCTTGATGTCCAGGCTGGCCTTGAGGCCGTGCTCGATGATCATGATGGTTTTTGAAATCGCCGCGCCTTTTTGCGCGATTTCGTTATACAGCATATGCTGCTTTGCTTCTCTGGTGGCGAGCTGGGCGCCTTCGAACAGCATCAGGATGAGTTTCTGTGGGCTGGCGGCAATCACGCCGGTTTCCACCTCAACCTTGTTGTATGCACTGAGTGCGTTACGAGTCATGGGGTTCATGTTGTCTCCAGATTGATTGATATGTTGAGTGAACTAGTTTCACTTGGCAGCGCCGGGCAGGTTGCCCAGTTGTTGCGTTAGATAGTTGCTGGTCTGACTCATGCGGCCGAGCATGACGTCCAGCGCAGTAAATTGTGCGCGGTAGCGTTTCTCGATCGTTTGCAGGCGCTGTAATAGCTCCTCGCGGCGTGAGCCAACATCCTTGATCGAAGCGTTGATGCCATCCACGCGGCTGTCAACCAGATTATTATTTGCCAGCATTCTTCCCACCAGTTTATCCAGCTCATAGGCGTAACCGCGCGCGAACTTTACCCCGCCACGATCGCCTGTCACACCACTTGTCACGGTGAGCGCAAGACCGCTGGCATTGCCAATCCCGGTGAGGGTCTGACCCGAGCCGGTTGCCGTGGTACCGCCTATGGTTCCGGCGGCATCCAGACCTGTGCCATTCGTGTAATTAACCGTGCCGAAGGTTGCGGCTGCGGCGCTGCCCAGGATGCCTGTTACCGTGGAACCAGAGCCATAGCGGGTGGAAGTGATGGTCAGCACTCCGAGCGCTGCCGTCACGGCAACGCTGATTCCGGCGGAAGACAGCGTGCTGGCGCCATTGATTTTCGACTGGATTTCAGCGGCCAGATCGGCGGCTGTGGTATAAGTGCCGGCGGCGAGCGTCACGCTGGCTGCCACCCCATTTACCGTCAGGCTGAGGGCATCATCGACGCCTGAACTGATGGTAAGCGGGAGCGTCGGCGCCCCTACGCCGACGGCCGTGGCCTGCGTGGCAAGCTGGCTGACGTTGAGTGCATAGTTGCCGTTCTTCGTCACCGCAGTCGAGCTGACGAACGCGACCAGACTATCGCTCGGTTTGCCGACTGCGGCAAACAGCGTCGACACATCCTTGGTGGCATCGCTCAGAGCGGTGCTCAGTTTGCTTGAATTGAGGATCAGCGTGCCATTACTCTGAAAAGTGATGCCGATATCTGACAGATTGGTCAGGCCGCCGCCGGCGGTCGACAGCGCGGTATTGAACGCGCCGCGCAATTGGGACTGGAGCGAGGTTACCGTGGCGTCGCCAGTCAGTGTCGATCCTTTCTTGTTCACTGCGTCGTATTTCGACAGGTCGGTAATGGTCTTATTCAGGTCGTTGTAGGCCTTGACGAAAGATTGCACTGCGGTCTGAACAGCGGCGGTGTCGCGGGCTACGGTCAGCGTGGTGGTACTGGGTGTGTTGACCTTGAGCAGGTTCAGCGTTACGCCTTGAATGGCGTCGGTGATGGTGTTCGAGGCCTTGCTGATGGCGATGCCGTCGATAGTCAGTGTGGCGTTCTGTGCCACCACAGTCTCCGCGAGATTCATCGTTCCGCTGATCGTGCGGGCGTCGTACATCAGTTGCGATAGGCCGGAGGTATTGGTATTGGTTAAGTCGTCATCGGCTACCGTGATGCGCAGGGCGTTGGTAACGCCGGTATCCTTCGAGCTGATCACCAGGCGGTTGCCTGTGCCGTCGTTGACGATGCTTGCCGAGACACCGGCGTTGGCGGCATTGATGGCATCGCGCACCCCGGCCAGGCTGCTCTGTCCTGCACTGATGGTGATGGTCTTGCTGGCTTTGTCAGGGTTAAGGGTGAAAGTATCGGCGGCATAGGTGCCGAAGGAGATGGTCAGTGTGCCGCTGCCGACCGTGGTGCTGGTGGTCGCGAACGTAGTAGACTTGAGCTTATGCGCCTGCGCCAGCGTATCCACCTTGACCGAGTAACTGCCTGCTGCGGCAGTCGAGGAAGCGGTGGCGCTGGCTACCGTGGTATCGGCAAGGCTTGCCGTGACGGCGGAGAACTTTGCCGGTGTGGCAAGCGCGGCAACCGTATTCTGAAACGAAGACAGCGCCCCTTTCAGGCTGCCGTAAGCCGTGAGTTGCGCCTGAAACTTCGCTTCCTTGGTGGCGAGGGCAGTAAGAGGCTGCTGCTCCGCTTTCATGAGCTGGGCCACAATGCTGTTTACATCCAGGCCTGACCCGATTCCGGGTGCCGTTATAGCCATGATCTTGTTTCCTTGGCGGCAGAATCAGCCGCTGTTATTTCCTGGTGGTCAATACGACCCACCGCTTTGACGAATTATCGGTGTATTGCGGGAAATCTTTAGTCCCGATTAGACGGGTATTCCCCCCGCATTACGCCTTCTGCTGTATCAGCAAACCCCGGAAATTGTCGATTGCGTGTGCGATCGCGAGCATTTCTTCGGTCGGGAACTGCCGGATCACCTCTTTGGTGTTGGTGTCGTAGACACGCACCAGAGTCTTGCCAGTGCTTTCGTCATGGGCAAATTCGAGATCGCTCGAGATCTCCTTGAGCGCCGCATTGGCGGCTTTGATCGCCTGCTTCAGTTCTGACTCGGTGGGTGCTGGAGCTGCCGCAGCGTTTGGCTGGACAACAACCGGACGCGAGACTGCAGGACTTGCCGGATCCGGAGCCGGAGCCGCAGCGGTCTTCGTCCCCGCTGACAGGGATGCCATCAGACTGGAATTAATTGGTTGCATGTTGTATCTCCTCGTGAGAACAGCCCGGCCGGGTTAGCGGCCGGGCTGCATCTTGTTACCAACCAGACTAGCCGCGCAATAAGGCCAGAACGTTGTTCGGCAATGCATTGGCTTGCGCCAGCATCGCCACACCCGCTTGTTGCAGGATCTGGTTGCGGGTCAGGCTGGCGGTCTCCATCGCGAAGTCGGCATCTTGAATCCGCCCGCGTGAGGCTGACAGGTTTTCCGCAGCCGTCTGCAGGCTCGATACCACCGAGCTGAAACGGTTCTGAATCGCGCCCAGCGCAGCTCGCTGCGAGTTGATTGTTTGCAGTGCGGCATCAACAATGTCGATCGCGCTATTTGCTCCAGACTGCGTGCCGACGCTGATGCTCGATACCGCCGAAAGCGTACTGGCGTTGGCCGTGGTTGCGGCAAATATCCCGCCCGCCGCAGCCGAGGTAACGGTGAATGCGGATGAAGACGTGAAGCGCAGGGTGCCACCGACCGTGGAAGAGTCCGCACCGGTTGTTGATCCCAGCGTTACCGCGGCACCTGAGGCTACACTGGTGTATCCATCCAGAGCCGTAAACTGCATGGTTGCGGTGCCAGCATTTAACATGTCCGTGATGGAGATGTCATAACCTGCTTCGCTGGTCAAAGTGAGCGTCCCGCCCGAATGCGTTGAGGTGATGCCGGTCGTTGCAGCGTAGTTGTTGATCGCGTCGTTGAGCGAGCTCAAGTCGGTGGCGGTATTGCCGGTCGCGGAGATTGCAACGCCTGTCGAATTCGATCCGAACAGGGTAAACGCAACGGATCCAGAGGCACTCAACGTACCGAGTGTTGCCTTGGTCACTGCCTTTGCCGATACGTTGGTGCTGCCGGTACTGGCATTCGCCAAGGCTGCAAGCGTATAGGCGCTATCCGCCAAAGCAACAGTGGTCGTGGTGACGGTGCCGGAAGAGCCGCTGAGGGTGAGTTCTTCTGTAGCAATGACAGAGTTTGCAACCCTTGCCCCTGCTCCCGCTGCTGCCGCCACCGCTACGTTCAGTGTGCCGGTTTCAGCCACCCGGTTGTCGCCGATAGCCGTTGCTTTGGCATCGTTGACGCTGACGCCGATGGTCTGGTTGGCATTCGCGCCAACGTGGAAGTTCTGCCCGGAGAAATTCCCGTCCAGCAGGTTTTTGCCGTTGAACTGGGTGCTGGTGGCAATCCGGTTGATTTCAGATTGCAACTGGGCAACTTCTGCCTGGATCGCAGTGCGGTCGCTGGCAGAGTTCGTGTCGTTGGCTGACTGCACGGCCAGTTCGCGAATACGCTGCAGCGCGTTGGTGGTTTCCACCAGGGCGCCTTCAGCCGTCTGCGCCAGCGAAATGCCGTCGTTGGCATTGCGTGCGGCTTGATTCAGCCCGCGAATCTGGGAAGAAAAGCGCTCGGAAATCGCAAGTCCGGCAGCATCGTCCTTGGCGCTGTTGATGCGCAGGCCTGACGACAAGCGTTGCAGCGAGGTGGCCAGGTTACCTTGTGAAGCGTTCAGGTTACGCTGTGCATTCAGCGAGGCGATATTGGTGTTAATTGTTTGTGGCATTTTGGTTCTCCTTTAGCTTTATGTGGAAACACCGGCATTGCTGCCGTCAACTTTGATTCACACCCCGCAATCCAAGGGAGCATAAACCGCTGTTAGTCCTGTTATCGGATGCCGCCGGCTAAAAGTTTAGGATGATTCGTAAAGAATCCGGAAAATACCCTGCCATGGCGATATTTTACTAAAATATACAGCAGGTTGGGATTTTGGGAAGATTTGCGGGCGCGGACTCATGCAGGAAATTCCGGTGCCCGGAGGCTCTGAAAGTGTCTCAGGCGACGCTGCACACGCAATAGGAAGAGGAATGAACTCACAACTCACAACTTACAACTTACAACTTACAGCTCACAGCTCACAGCTCACAGCTCACAGCTCACAGCTCACAGCTCACAG
>ERZ1292630.2061-Hain-H41-02um-R3-2061-length-19099-cov-6_pt1 | contig 11272 bp, 7 predicted proteins | sample MGYA00564408_ERZ1292630 | MGnify/ENA primary metagenome ERZ1292630 (study PRJEB36523, sample SAMEA6512641) | groundwater metagenome | collected 2019-01-08 | study: AquaDiva: Metagenomics assemblies of 32 groundwater samples | reverse complement strand
CCGGCGGAGGAGCAGCTGGTGCCGGTGGCGCCTTCGCTGCCGGCGGTGGTGGCGGTGCGGGGGCCGGCGGAGGAGCAGCTGGTGCCGGCGGCGCCTTCGTTGCCGGAGGTGGTGGCGGCGGCGCGGCGGCCGGCGGAGGAGCAGCTGGTGCCGGTGGCGCCTTCGCTGCCGGCGGTGGTGGCGGTGCGGGGGCCGGCGGAGGAGCAGCTGGTGCCGGCGGCGCCTTCGTTGCCGGAGGTGGTGGCGGCGGCGCGGCGGCCGGCGGAGGAGCAGCTGGTGCCGGTGGCGCCTTCGCTGCCGGCGGTGGTGGCGGTGCGGGGGCCGGCGGAGGAGCAGCTGGTGCCGGCGGCGCCTTCGTTGCCGGAGGTGGTGGCGGCGGCGCGGCGGCCGGCGGAGGAGCAGCTGGTGCCGGTGGCGCCTTCGCTGCCGGCGGTGGCGCGGGGGCCGGCGGAGGAGCAGTAGCTGCTGATGCGGGCGCTGACGGGGTCGCAGCTGGTGCTGGTGGCGCCTTCGCGGCCGGCGGTGGCGGCGCGGATGCTGGCGGGGGCGCAGCTGGTGCCGGTGCAGGTGGCGCCTTCACGGCCGGTGGTGGGGGCGGCACTCTTGCGGCAGGTGGCGGAGGAGGAGGAGGCAAGCCCCTTGGAGGGGGCGGGGCAAGGCCTGCCGTGACCAGCGGGTTCTCCATGCGGATGCGGCTGGGCTGCTGGCACAGGACTAGCACTGGTAAGGAAGGAAGGGAAAGCACCAAACGTGACCGTCATCTGGATTTGCCGCGGGGGGTTTGATCGGAACTGAACGAGGGACGAATGCTGCGTCACAGGAGGCATCAGGCAGCGTGTGGCACCGACCCAAAGAAACGAGCCGAGCGGGAGAGAGGGGGAGACAACCGAAGAGTGAAAGACAGAGGGGGAAAAAATGGAAATCGGGGGGCGTTACGCAACGGGCGATGACATGACCCAGGTGGCTAAAATGGATGGCACGGCGCCACTCGCGTCGATGGCAGTGACTCGCGAGCGCTGAACGATGAAGACGACGTTGGCATCGCCACCCTCGCAGGCGACCGCTCCAGCGGCGGCGACCGCACCACCACGTGCACGGAGCCGCGCAAACAACGGGACAAGCGTGGTGGGTGACGCTGCCGCGCGGCACCACTGCACGGATAGCACCGGGTCGTGGCGGCCGCCCGTAGGGGGCAGCGGCAGACTCCAACGTTCGTTCGTGGCCAACAGCTTGAAGGACGATTCGACTGCCTCCGCGTCGAAGAGTGAAACAGTTACAGTGTCTGCGACGGTGCTCGCCAACACCACGTGTTTGCCCCGCGCAGCCGAGACGCACGGCGGTGGTGTATATGACACAGCCGTCCAGTCGGCGAACCGGCGATACTCCCCGACAACGTGCTGCTTGACCATGAGCTGCCTCATGGCCGCTGCCTCGTCGACGGTGGGTACGGTGCGACACTTCGTGCCCGCCGTGATGATCTTCAGAAGCGACGCAACCGAAATTCCTTTCAGCACTTTCGGGTGGCAACTCCCGACGATGACGATGGGTTCTTCCACCTCCCCCATCCCCTCCCCCTGGCGCCGAGCGACGGCGCCGAGCGTGACAGGGGTCCCCGCCGGCAACGGACATAGGGCAACCTCCACTCCGTGTGCCGCGTCGTGCACGAAGGCCTCTGCGTCGATCCTGATGATCTCTGACTCATCGCGTGACGAACAGCTGCCGTCGCTGGGTGTGAAACGAGCCACTAACACCCAGTCGCAGCGCTCGACCGTCGCGGCGACGACGCGGCCAACGATGTCGAGCGACGTCTTGGGGGCGACCGACTTGTCGCTGATGCGGCCGGACCGAGGGGTGGACGCGACCTCTTGCCGCATGGCGAATGCCTTCTCGAGGATCACCTTTGCCAGCACGGATGCCTCCTCAGACTCTTCGTTGATGTGCACGACGAGTAAGGTCGCGCTCACCGGTTGGGCCGCGCTGCTTGGGCCCAGCAGGAAGGCCACGTTCACGCCGCCGTCGACATCCGATGCAGCCGCCATGGCCTCTGGCTTGTCGCCGGGTCCGATGATGCGGCCGAGGTCGACCGCGGCGACGAGCGCGGCGGTCTTCTTGCCGCCTGCGGCGCAGGCAGGGTCGATGAGGGACAAGACGAACGGACCCTCCTCAGCGGCGACAGTGCTACTACCCCTTCCGCGACGCAGCGTCACGACGCGTGGGCTGCCCTTGATGATGGCCGTTGCTTCGATGTCCTCCCCGATTCTCCGTGGCTGGAAGTTGTGATAGATAGGCTGCGCCTCCACGCTACTCGTGGCCGCGCCCCCCTGGCCGGGCCGGGCGACGCCGTCTGGGTTTTGAGGCGAGATCCGCTGCTCTGCAAGCGAGAGGATGTCGATGGCGGTGGTGGCGACCCCGGCATCGAGGATGAGACATCCAACCTCGGTCAATTTCGCGTCGCGGATGCCAGATAGCCGCGGGTTGAAGGTAAACTCGTTCACTGCCGCCGATTTTTCAATGGAACCTCGGAACATCGCTTCTTGTTGACGAAGAGAGAGAGAGAGAGATAGCTTTTTTGGCGGTGCGTGAACGAAACGCGTGCAACAAAAAATTAAAAAAACGATTCGTTTGGTTTTTTCAAACAAGCAGTCGTGCACAAATCGAAAAAAAAAGCGTCTCGTCGCTCTCCTTCACGTGTTTTTCTCCGCATTTTTCCCGAGGCATCAATCCCGCCCATATGATGGTAGGGGGTGTTTCGTCAGAAGGGAACTTCCTTGAAATATGTGGGGTGGGGCCCATCCCCAGTGTGTGTGTGGCATCGCTTGCCGATGGTGGGGCCACCGTGCGTGTGTGATATGTGTGGCCTCGCCGCTCTGGCGCCCGGCAGCGTTAAGCAATGCTCCACCGAAAACATTCACGGAGCAGCACCGAAGGCTCCGCCTTCCTCGGCACCTTGTTGACGAGCACGGCCACGACGCAACGGCGCATGGCAATGTACAGCACCGCGAGGTCGTCGTGTCCCGAGAGGTAGGCCTCATCCTCCGTGAGCGTCACCTGTGTGGTGATGTCGGATGGCTGCGCGGACCAGCAGAGGTCGGTCACCGCATCCGGACCTTCACCCGACACTGCAAGCTGTAAGGACGCGTACGGCATCGGCGTCGCTGGCGGCGACTGCAGTGGGAGTGGCGGTGTGAAGAACAGCTGCAACCGGTGGGTCATCGCCGCCGGTTCGGAAACGGTGGCGACGAGGCGAAATCCGCCGCCGCTGCGGCTGAGCAGTTGGCTGTCGTGGCTGTGCGGTGTCGGCGTGAACACGGCATGACGGCACGACTCGGCTTCGAAGAAAGGCTGCAAATTGCGCCAATCGCTGTACCGGCGACATTCAATCGATTTCGGTGCCGTTCCCTCCCCACCGGCAACGACGTTCTTCGTCGTCGTCGTTGCCGGCGAGGTGGAGGGAGGGGGACTGGCGGCAGCGGCAGCGTCAGCGATCTGCGTGAGGGTTTCCGGAATGGACACCACGTGCACCGCCTTCGGATGGCTCGACGCGATGGCGACCACATCGCTTGAGAGGCTTGGCACGCCCATCGGCTTCGCCGCGTGACGCAATACGACCGCCGAAAGGGCCGCGCTGCCGCCGTCTTCTGGGTGGAGCGGGCACGCCCACAATCCCTCCGCTCCTGCCTCAGCCCCTTTCCGTGGCGGCAGGACGTTGGACATGCGCAACGTCGACCGACGCGGCGGCGGTAGCGGAGCCACGGCGGCAGCGCGACTAGCCGCAACGGAGACGAGCAGCAGCGACGAACCATCATACCGCAACAACGCGTCCCGATTGATGACGGTAAGGGCGCTGCCCCAGTGGAGCGGCGGCGGCGAGTCCTTCCGGGAGGCAGATCCCGGCGGGGCCGAGTCGTCGGCGTCGTCGTGATGCCGGCTGCTTCGGTCGAAAAGGAGGGTGTGCAGGTGATGCGGCGCGCCGGACGGTGGCGCCAAAGGGAAGCAGAAAATGTCGATGCGCTCCGGTGTCCATTCCGTCGTGCGGCGCCGCAGAAGCCACACGAGGACATCGTCGTTCGGGCCGTCAATGACCACAGCGGCGGCTAGTTCCGACGACGTCCCGCCATCGACGGGTAGCAAATCTGCCGGCAGCGACAGGGAGGCCTCTTCGGTCACGCCCCGGAGGACGGCGGCATCGCCGGAAGGAACGCGCGTATTGATGAGCCGGAGCACGCCCTCTTTGGAGGCGACCACCACGCGTCCCCCACGGTGGTGATGGCTGTCCGGTGCCGAGACCAAGCAGCTCAAGCCGCCGTTGGCGACGCGGCGCGCCTCCGATGCGGTGAATCTCGCAGGGGGCGCCGTCGTGGAGGCAACTTGGGTGCCTGGCTCTCCTTCACAAACAGCCACGGCGGCTGGCAAACTAGCGATGTTGGCCGCGTGGCCATCGGCGAGAAGCAGCACGTCCCCGCTCGCGTTCACGCGCACGCTGGTCACCAGCGGGAGACACGACCGCAGGGGGGCGACGGAGCCTCGGACAGCGGACGGAGCGGCGAACATCGTCTCAAAGAGTCCAACGAGGAGGAGAACTGCGCCGCGCCAAACCGACAGATGTATGAGGTACGAGCGACCACTAACCGAAAAATTTTTGTGATTGTGGTCACGACAAGACATCCAAAAGCCACCTGAACAAGGAACACATTGCATCAAATTTAACTTGTTCCATTTTCCCACGTTTGAGTATGTTGGTGCGAACGAAACAGAGCGGCGGACGTCGCGCCGTCGAGGCATCTCAAAAAGAGGGAGCAAATAGCGATAGATCATGTGGCACCACTCGGTGCGAAGGGGAGCGGGGAAACCTCCTCTTTGGTCACGCACGCACGCTGACGGACCACTCCCCACCACCGCAGCCAAAAGGCAGGGTCCACCGCTTGCCGTCATTCGAGGTTCCAGCGGAAGTATTCTCGAAGGGTGCGAGGTTCGTCGAGGTTGACGAGCACGGCCACGACGCACCGGCGCATCGCTACGTAGAGGAGCATCACGCGACCGCTGGTCAACGCTCGCTGCTCATCTTCGCCCGCGGTGTGGTGGATGACGTCGGCGGGGTTCGCTGCCCAGTTCACGTCCAGGACGGCGTCTGGCTTGCCGTCCGAGGACGACTTCAGATACAGGGCGGCGGCTTGATTGGAATAGAGGCTCCCAGTGCAGGTTTTGTCGACGAGGAAAATCTGAAGCAAGTGAGTATTGTCAACCGGCACCTCCACGCTGGCGAGCACGCTGCGAACGGTGCTGTCGCCACTAGGGACGAGGCGAACGGCGTGTCGACACGGGGCCACTTTCTTTCCCAAAAAAGGGACCGCTTTCAAGGCACCGCTGACGTCGTTGTAGCGGCGGCACTGCATCGACACGGGTAGCACCCCCTCCTCGGCTGCCCCAACCCCGCCCCGTGCCGATAGCTCCGCGCGCAGCTTCGACAGGGTGTACACGTGCACGACTTTTGGCTCACTGGACGCGATAGCTAAATGATCGGCGGCCATGCTAGGCTCCCCAACGGGTTTGTCGTGACGAAACAGCAGCGCCTCGACGGCAACCCCGCCGCGTGAGACGCCGGCGGCACTCGTCGTTTCTTCCTCCTCGTCCTGCTGCCTCGGCTGCGGCAGCGCGTAGACACGAACACGGTCGGGTCGAGGCGGCACCGGCCACCGGCTGGTCGTCACGTCGATTGTCGTCGTGATCCGCTCAACCCCCTCCGACGATGGTTGACGAGGAGGAGGGACCGGCGCGTCCACATCGCCGTCATTGTCTTGCTCATCCCCCCCTCCTGCACGGCGGGGGGGATCTCTTCTCGTCGGCGCGGCGCATCTCAGAAGGAGCAGCACCGTGTGATCGTCGCACCGGAGGGCGGCGGCGTCTTCGGAAGCCACGAGACCGTTTCCCCACCAGGTCTTCGCCTCGACCGCCTTTCGCGACGACGACGACGACGGGCATGGGTCGTCGACGATCGGGGTGGCGTCGTTGACAACATCAATCCGTTGCACGCGCGCGAGATGTGACACAGCGCCCTCCGCCGATACGTCCGCCCGGAACAAGTGCACCACAAACCGCGTTGCCGCGTCTCCGTCGCGGCCATCTCCACGGCAGGGGATGCGGTTGCCCCCACGAGGGGTCGCCAGCAGCCAAATCCACAGCGCCATGCCTTCGGTGGGTCGAGGGGACGTCGCTGCGGCGATATCAGTGATGGTGAAGCCTTCAGTCAGCGTTTCCGTCGCTCCCAAAATGTCTGACGGCAGTTTCAGGGAAGCGACGGCACTCACACCGCGAAGGGGATGGGGCGGGACGTCCGTTCTCAGGACCAAGACGTGGCCATCTTGACAGACGACGGCAACATGGTCGAAACCGGCGACGAAAGCAGCCACGCCGTTCTTGACGACGCGACGTGACTGTGCAGAGTGGAAGGCTCGCGCGAACGTCCCCCGAGAAGCGTCCGGGGAAGGCTGATCCGCCACCGCCGACAGGTTCGCGACCGTGGCGGCGTGCCTGCCTGCTTCCATGAGGACGTCACCTGAGGGGGACACCTTCACATGGGTGACGTCCGGCAGCCCCGAGGGCAGCGCGGCCGCCGTGCGGCCTGGCGAGGCGGCGGCTGCTGCCATGTTGGCCGTCGAAACGACTCGATGGGAACAAACCGTAAGTAAATCTGAAATGCCACGCGCAGGGGGAGGAAAGGGGGGAGAGACGGGGGGCCACCCCTTCCGCTCACCCAATCACATGCGTGACGGGCTTCCAGGCCCCCCCTGACAGGGAGATCGGATAAACGAAACAGAGAACACGTAGGCCACTCTCGATCCGATCTTCGACCAAGACGACTCTCCTTCACGTCCCACCGTCAGACTAGGCAAACAGTTCGTCGAGCACGTCACGAGGCGGAGCCGCGGCGACGGCCACGAGGCTCACGGAGGGCGCGACTGCGGCAGAAGTATCCCGCCGGACGCCACTGTCGCTAGTAGTCAGAAAGGCGTTGGCCTCTCGGGCCGGTGGGTCCGCGCTGCCCGGCAGGAACGCAGATAGATCCGTCACTGCCCGGAGGCGTTGCTCGCGGCTCGCCATGCTCTGAGAGGGATTGGTCGGGGTGCCACTCGTCGTCTCCTGGGCGCTGTCATTGCCATTGGAAACCTCCCCCGCGGCTGCGGGGATGGGTCTATTTGGTCGCCCATCCCCGCTCGCGTCGCTGTTCCGCGTCGTCGTGGTGGTGACAATTGCGGCCGCCGCCGGGGGGGCCTGCGGCGCCAGTTGCGGCTGCTGCATTTGCGGCTGGATCAGTTGATGGTATTGCGCGAATCGGGCGAACACGTCGAGCGAGAGGCGAGACGCCGGGGGCACCGTCGGACCCATCGGCGACAATGGAGCACGGCAGGCTGCCCCCCCTCCCTGTGCGGCACAGCGAGTGCTTTGCTCCCTCGCAGCTCGATGCACCGGCGGCGACAGCATGGCGGTGAAGCCGTCACCAAATTGGAACGGCCCCGCCAACGGAGCGGAGGACGATGAAGAGGTGGAAGGGTGGCCCAGGGAAGGGGCGCCGCCACCTCCCGATGGGTCATCGAAGGAGGTGCTGCTGCCCACGTCACCGCGCCGGCTGTTGGAAACCCCCGATGTTCGGTCCCCCGATGTTCGGTCCGCGCCAAGGGCGTTCACCGTGACGGCGGTCAGCCTCGCCGTCACGGATTTGAACCAAGCTGGCCCGCCAGCCGTCGTCGCCGCGGCCTCGCCGCCCAACGCATCGCCGTTCAGCCACGTCGCGCCGGCTCCGGTGGATCCCCCGGCGGCCGCGGACGTCGCCATCGACGCTCGTGTGGTCGAGGACGCGTTGCGGACCGCATCCTTCGCTCGTGAGAAGACGCTGCCCAGCTTACCCAATGCCGAGGTCTGCACGCTGTACAGCTCTCGCGCACCCGCCACATCGGTAGCGTAAAGGCCGGGCGCGTGCCGCACGCACAGCTCCACGAATAGGGACAAGCTCAAGATGCCCATCGCGTCTACGGGTGGAGCGACACCGCTCGAGGAGGGAGGCTCGCCGCCGCCCGAGTGCCGGATGACCCGGAGCTGCGAGGGGCCACCGACGTTTTCCACGGTGAGCAGTCTATCTCGCCATTCAAGCCACAGTGGGCAGCTGGGCAGATAACGCATCAACTCGCTGGCGGCACTCGGGCCAGCAGGGCAGTCTGCGAGCTGTTTGGCGAGGAATGCGGTTGGCTCCAGCCGGCGCCGCGATGCGCTGGCGACAAAAGACTGTGCTGTGGGTCCCGTGAGATACATTTGTGTCGCGGGCAAGGAGGAGCCACCGGTGAGAGGTGTTCCCGCGGGGGGCTGCACGCCGCGGCGGTACTCCCCGACGAGGTGCCGCACGTAATAGTCGGCAAAAGCGAGAATCACATCGCGCTGATCGGCTGGCGGCAGTCGCCTCGAACGAACGGAGATGCCGCCGCCGAGGGCGTGCGTCACGAATGACGGTGCGACTCTCAACAGCACGTCCTTGACGGAAAGCAGAGGGCCAAGGGTCACCGGGCGCCGTATGCCTGCAGTGGCGCTACTCGCCAGTGCGATGCAACTCGCGGGAGGCATTGGCTGCGAGAGGGCCGTTGGCGGCAGTCGGCCGCTGAGGAGCCACAGACCTGGCGGGCTTTGCATCAAGACGTTCGCGAGGGACTCTTCGGTGACGCCGATCACGCTCGATGCAAGACTACTGCCACCTTCGTGAACGTTCTGCGCGGTAAGGGGAGGCACGAGGATCCCCTCCATCACAGATAAGCCCACCCTTGAGGCGGGCAGCGCGGTGATCAAGCTGAACCCACCGCCAGCGGTGCCCCCTACGGCGACGGTGGCGGTTTGATCGCACCGGAACGGATAAAGAAGTAGAGCGGCCAACGCGGTGGTCAGCCGGGAAACCCGGGCCAACGTTTCCGCCACCACGACGACGCGGCCCTGCTGCAGCAAAATGGAGAGCACGGTGTGCAAGGTGGCGTAGTCCCACGTGGCGCAGAGCTCTCCGAGAAACGCGTCGGCAGAGGGCACCAAGACACTCGCGGACGACCAGCGCCCCCCAACGGCAGGCGGTCGCGGCGACCGGTTGGTCACGGCCCAGCAATTTACGTTCAGCCAAGCCACCGCGTCATCCGTCGTGCCTCCGCCGTTGCTCCCTCCCCCTCTCGGGGCTGAGGGCCCAAAGCGATCTCGGAGACTCGTCAGCACGGTGTCCTCCGCCACGGGGGAGCTGCCAGCCGCCACGATGCGCAATAAAGAGGACCACGCCTCCGAAGGGCGGCCCCCCTCGGCACTGCCACCAGCGGCCATAGTCGACAACAAGAACGACGTGTAAAACTGAAACAGCGGCTGGGAGACGAGCAAGCAGAAGGCCACGGGCACGACGGCCGCCGTCGCGTCCGTCGTCGATCGTGACGCCACGCCAACGTCGTCCCTGACCAAGGCGTACCGCTCCAGCACGCTCTCGACTGTCCGCACGGGCGGTGGCTGGGCGTCGGGCGGCGTGGCGGTCAGGTCGCATTGGTCCACGCTGCGCCTGGTTGGCGGGAGGGGCAACACGAGTAGCCAGGACAGCCCTCCGTCCCCCCCCTTGGCGGCCGGGTGAGAATGGATGGCCCCCATGGCGGTCGTCGTCGCCGCCGCTGTCCCCACGGCTCGGGGATACGCCGCGACGGTGCCGTCGGCGGCTGTGATGTTGCAGACGATGACGTCGCTGAAACTCGAGGCGGAGGGGTCACCGCCGTTGACGGCGGAGGCCGTGACGGTGGCCACGCTGCCGGCGACCAAATCGAACGCAACGTGCGTCAGGGTGGGCAGCAGGCCGTCCACCCCAGCCACCGCCGGCGTCACGTAGGCGTGCAGGTCAACGCTGCGCGCCGAGGGAGGCGGCAAGGGAGCGCGAATGACGCCAGTGGGGGTGGCTTCTACCGTTGCCCAAACGCGGAACGCGGCGGTTACGAATGGCACTGACATTGTGGATCCAATAAATAATAATGGATGTTTGACCTTTCCTGAAGAGGCAACTTGAAGAGGCAACTTGTTTTTCGTCCACACGTCATTGTGTCGTCACCTTTCATGATGGGCCGATTCGAATAGGCAGGAGGGGACTGATGAAACTACAGCAAACAGTGATGACGACGTTGGGCCTTTCGTTTTCGCCGTTCGTTGGGCGCTTTTTGAACGCTCGTTGCCCACCGGACTTTCCCCATGATCCTGGAGCCCCCACACTACCCACCATCGAATAGACACGCTCCCTCGTACGCGGATTGCATCGCCTCGTCGATCTGCCGCTCCAGCGCGGAGGTCTCGGCGCTGTCGCGTTCCTTGGCGACGGTCGCGCAGGCCATGAGCACCAGCGTGCACAGGTTGACGTGGAGGGCCTGCCGGCCATGCATCAGGGCGCCCCGGCCGCGCCCCGTCGTCGAGACAGTGGGAAAGGAGGCCCGCCGTGGCGAATGGTCGACCCTTGCGCGGTCGTCGTCATCGGCACCTTGCGACGAGGAGACGGCCGCTCGGGCACGTTGCGGGTCATCGCCGGAAGGAGGGCTTCCCCGTTCGCCGCTGCTATCGTCCACGACGACGCCGTGGCGCGCCAAGCACCACTGCGAGGCACGGATCGCGCAAAGCCGCTCAAACTGAGCGGTCAACAAAGCCGAATGCAGCACCGTCGCCCGCTTCTCCTGCACCATGGCCACAAGGCGAGGTGTTTCGTCCGCCTCCGCCAAGCGGCGGGCGGGAGCCTCGGCGTCGTCGCCCTCCGTTTGGCGTCCTGGCCCGTTTCTCCCCTCGGCGGCCTTTCTGCTGTTCGACGCCGCACCGTCGACCATCGCGGCGTCCGGCGGCTCGGGACCGTGCAGCATCGTGAATCGCCGCCTCGACGGCACTCGGCTGCGAAGCGACAATTCCGATGGCGCGGGGGAATTGGGGGAGGACACGTTCGCGACGAGAAGGGCGCGTTGCACTTCGTCGTCGGTGAGCGGGGGCTCCGGGCCATACTTTTCCACCATCGCGAGCAGCAAGTCGGCCTCCATGCCTCGGTAGCGCACCAGCGACTCGTCGAGCAGATGCCGCCGCTGGGGGCAGTACGCAAGGTAGATGCGGTCCATGCGGTCGCGGACGGGCAACCGATCGAGCACGGCCTGCGGTGACGGCAAGGCGGCGATGCCGCCGTCAGAAGGATCTGGCAGTTTGCCATGCCGTGCTGATAGCGGAGAGGGACCGCCCGTCGTGTCAGTGGCCGGCG
>ERZ1292630.4847-Hain-H41-02um-R3-4847-length-11275-cov-5_pt1 | contig 11275 bp, 15 predicted proteins | sample MGYA00564408_ERZ1292630 | MGnify/ENA primary metagenome ERZ1292630 (study PRJEB36523, sample SAMEA6512641) | groundwater metagenome | collected 2019-01-08 | study: AquaDiva: Metagenomics assemblies of 32 groundwater samples | reverse complement strand
AGGTCTGGTAAGGAAGTGTGCGTGGATGACGGGGCAATCTCTAATAATGGAAACGTGATAGGCACATATGTGCACGGTATTTTTGACAACGATGAATTCAGGTTGGAACTTATTAACAATCTCAGGAAAAAGAGAGGCCTGTCTCCCATGTTGGCTGAGGAACTGAGTACGGTTGATAAAGAAAGACAATATGATAAACTTGCCGATTTGTTTCGAAAACACATAAAGATGGATTTGATTTATAACGTAATTGGAGAATTTAAGGATTAAGGAATTTAGGGATTTCCTAATCTCTATATTTTTAATTCCTGTATCCATCAATCCTTAAATCCCTTAATCCCTAAGTAAAATGAATGATTATTTGTATTTACAAATTGCCATTGCCTTTATTCTTGATATCCTGATAGGGGATCCCGGATGGCTGCCACATCCAATAAGAATGATAGGAAAGTGTATAGAATATCTCGAGGTTATCCTGCGAAAGGCGTTTGTTTCTGAGCGTCTGGCCGGTATTTTTCTTACCGGAATCGTCGCTATTGGAACATATCTGATAACTTTTAAGATTATGTGTCTTTTCTACGGCATGGGCAGGCTTTGTGGAATAACTGCCGGTATAGTTATTATCTTCTACTCTCTCTCTATTCGTGATCTCTTAAAGGAGACAGGGGGTGTCCTGAAGGCGCTTAAATCCGGTAACTTAGCTAAAGCACGCAGCAATCTTTCCAGGATTGTAGGAAGGGATACACATAATCTCAATGAACAACAGGTTGCAACTGGTTGTATAGAAACCACGGCGGAAAGCAGTGTTGACGGGATAATTGCACCATTGTTTTATGCCTTTATAGGCGGACCCGCGCTTGCAATGGCATACAAGTCAATTAACACCCTGGATTCTATGGTTGGATACAAGAACGACAAATACAAAAATTTTGGTTGGGCATCAGCCACACTGGATGATGTAGCAAATTTTATCCCTGCAAGGATTGCAGCAGTAATACTGCCCATATCTTCATATATATGCGGCGCTGATTTATTAAATTCTATAAGAATAGTTAAGAGAGACGGACAAAAACACCCCAGCCCCAATAGCGGGATTCCTGAGGCCGCTATTGCAGGCGCTTTAAGGATCAGGCTTGGCGGGCCAAGTGTATACAATGGTATAACCTCTAACAAACCCTTCATAGGTGACCCCATAAAAAACGTTTCCTTTGATGATATCAGTAATACTACAAAGATCGTTATGGTATCGGCAATTGTATCAGTTGTCTCTGGTATTGCCTTTATGCTGATAGGTGGTTACTTAACCATAAATGGAAGCGAGCTTATGCAAAGAATAAATGAACTGTTTTCCACAAAGACATTTTACAAGATAAATGGTTATTAATACGAAATGCTATTTTGGTTTTGATGCCTTTTTGCTTGACTCAAACAGGTTATGTCACTATCTTTAGAAACTGTATGATTCGAGGAATTATGTTAAGTGGGAAGGGAATAACAGATGTTATATATACTCAAGTGGTTAATAGACTGTGATTTAATGTATGAGGAATTTCAACGCTTCGACTTCGCTCAGCACGACGTCATTCCGAGCGGAGTCGAGAAATTGAAGCTGCTGAAGGCTTAAGCAAAATCACAATTTATGTGCCTCTTGAGTATAGATTTGGAAAAGGAGCTAGAACTAAAGTTGAAGGCTATGACTTTACGATGATGCATCACGCCACACCGATAAAAATCTTACCGTGCCATAAGCACCTTCTTGACAAGGTATTGTAATGCTCTCACATCCTGATACCGGAATGGTCATTAATGAGACAATAGAGAAGATTCAAAATGGGAGTGCAGAATAGCAGCAAAAGGTAAGTATTAAGAGAAAAATGGAAATTCAAATTGATCCACATACTTTAGAAAGAGCATCGGAACGTGGTGCAAATATGGATGAAATCAAGGATGTAATTAAAACAGGTATTACTATTACTGCTAAGTATGGGCATTTAGGGAAAGCAAAGGTATATGATTTTAAACAAAAACGTCATAACATATATTATGAACAAAAGAGAATTGAAGTATTCTATACCACTGAAGGAAATAATGTAATAACTGTTACAGTTTATGTATTTTACGGAAAATGGGAGGAGTAAAATGAATATATCATATAGTGATGGGAGTGATCTTCTTTATATTCGTCTAGACGAGAAAAAGCAAGACGTTGTAAATAAGCGCGTTTCCGAAAGTGTTGTTTTGGATATCGGTGAAGGTGAAAGAATAGTTGGTATCGAAATCCTTAATGCTTCACAACGCGTGAATCTGGAAAATCTTTTGCCGGTTAAATACGAAGTTTTAAAATCGCACGGCTAGAAAGAAGTAACATATTATGACAAATTTACCCCGGATTATGATTGCAGGAACAAATAGTGGTGTGGGAAAGACTACGGTTACTTTAGGCATTATGTCCGCTTTGGTGCAGAAGGGGATTAGAGTACAGGGATTTAAGGCAGGCCCGGATTATATTGATCCCTCACATCATACTTTTGTTACAGGAAATGCATCCAGGAATCTGGACACATGGATGATGAGTAGTAGTGTTTGCCGAGAGTTGTTCGAACGTTCGGCTATTAATGCAGACATATCCGTTATCGAGGGAGTAATGGGCCTGTATGATGGCAGTATTGATTCTACAGGACATGGCAGCAGTGCACACCTGGCAAATGTTCTGAAAACCCCTGTCATCCTGGTAATCAGTGCGAAGGGCATTGCACAAAGCGCAGGTGCAGTTGTAATGGGTTACAAGGAGTTTGACAAAGATATAAATCTCTCTGGCATTATCGTAAACAATGTGTCGAGCCGCAGTCATTATGATTGTATTAAAAGCTCTATCGAAGATACCTGTTCTATTCCTGTTCTTGGTTATTTAAAGAAAGACAAAGAAATAATTATTCCGGAAAGGCATCTTGGTCTGGTTCCTTCTGAGGAAAACGGTTGCCATTCTGTCCTTTATGAAAGATTGGGGAAAATGGCGCTTGAAACAGTAGATATTGATGGGCTGCTCAAGGCAGCTCGTTCTTCTGACGTCTTTCCTGATTACGACAAATCTATCTTTCTGGACGGTAATGTCACTGCGGACGTAAACCTGGCAATCGCAAAGGACAATGCATTTTGTTTTTATTATCAGGATGATATTGATTTGTTTGAATCCATGGGTGCGAAGATAAAATACTTCAGTCCCCTTAGTGACAGGCATCTCCCGGATGATATAGACGGCATATTCCTGGGAGGGGGGTTTCCTGAATTATATGCAGAAAAGCTTATGGAAAATGACAGTATGAGAAAATCAATATTAGAGGCATATAATCAGGGGACGGTAATATATGGTGAATGCGGAGGAATGATGTACCTGCTGGAAAAATTGATTGACTGTGATGGTAGATCGTTTAAGATGTGTGAAGTATTAAGGGGATCAGTCAGGATGGAAAACAGGCGGCAAGGGTTGGGATATATCATTGCTGATACAACATTTGACAATGTTATCTCCAAAAGGGGGGATACTTTTCGTGCACACGAATTTCATTGGTCGAAATTACTGGATGTCCCTGAGGACACCGTTTTTGCATATAAAACAAAGAAAAGTAATGGTAAAAAATCCGAGTATGATGGTATATCCAGGAAGAATGTTTTAGCATCTTACACACACGTACATTTCTGCAGTAATCCAGAACTTGCTAAGAATTTGTTATCAGCCATGACAAAGACTTCAAAAAATAAACTGGTAGCAGAAAGGATATAGTCAAAAAATGAGTATAAAGACAGGTGTAGTTGTGCTTGCGCATGGAAGTAAGGTCAGAAGCGGTAATGAGGGTTTGTTTAAGATAGTAGAAATGTTGCGTGCAATGGGAAAATGGGACATGGTTGAAGCATGCTTCCTGCAACTGGCAAAACCGGGGCTTACTGAGGCAGTTGAAGACATAATTGGAAGAGGAGCAAGGAGGGTGGTGGTTATGCCGCTTTTATTGTTCAGCGGAAATCATGTTATGAAGGATATTCCCGAGGAAATAGAGAAGGAACAGAAGAAATATCCTGAAGTAGAATTCTGTTATGCAAAGAGTATTGGCGCTGACGAACGCATTGCCCAGATAACAAGAGAGAGAATAGAAGCGGCAATTAACCACGTCTAGTATGTAACCCTGTTATAATATATAAGGAAGTGGGTGTAATAAAATATCCAGTTGTTGTCCACAAAAGCGAATATGGTTACGATGTTCATTGTCCTATTCTTAAAGGTTGCCACAGTCAAGGCGATACAGTTGAAGATGCTTTGGAAAATATTAAAGATGCAATTACTACGTACCTGGAAATGATAGCAAAAGAAACTAAAGGTTCTATTTATGAAGTAGAGGTAAATGTATAAAGATGGAAAACAAAACTAAAGGTTATTCAGAAAATCCGCAAGACATAATCAATGAGAGTTTCGATATTATCGACAACCTTGTGGATCTTGGTAATATCCCAGAAACTTCAAGGCCGATCGTAAGGAGAGTCATTCATGCAACAGGCGATACCGACTATGCAGACAATCTGATAATTAGTCCTATGGCTGTTGAGGCTGCCGTAAACGCTATAAGCGCGGGTAAATCTATAATTACTGATGTAAATATGGTCAAGGCGGGAATTAACGCTAAGGTAATAGATCGATTTGGAGGAAAGATAATTTGCCGGATTGCAGATGAAGTTGTTGCCCAAAAGGCCAGAGAATCTAATAAGACTCGTGCTATCACGTCCATGCAAGAGTCATTATCCGACATATCAGGGGGTATTGTCGTGATAGGAAATGCCCCAACGGCAGTCTTTTCCATCATTGACATTATCAGGAGAGAAGGGGTAGTGCCTGCGCTCGTAATAGCAGTACCTGTCGGTTTTGTAAAGGCGGCTGAATCAAAAGAGGCATTAATGACATTCCTCGATAATAAGAAAGACATTCAGATTCCTTATATAGTTAACATCGGCAGAAAGGGCGGAAGTGCTGTTGCCGTCGCAATTGTAAATGCTTTAATAAACATTACCAAAGAGAAGAATGTGTAACAGATTTAACACATTAATTTATCATAAAAAGGGGATACCAATATGAATGTTGATAAACGACTTATAAGTAAAGCATTAGAATTAAAACCACAAGATAGATTTTATCTTATTGAATTATTAGTAAGAAGTCTGGACAAGCCTGATCCTGAAATTGATGAAATATGGCTTAAAGAAGCTGAAGCTCGTCTTAAAGCCCATAGGGAAGGTAAAACAAAAGGCATACCAGCAGAAGAAGTTGTCGGAGAGTCTGTTTGAAAATACTCTTTGATGATTTTGCAAGAAATGAATATCAAGACGCAATAGAATTTTATGAGTTAGAAGTTCAAGGTCTTGGCCTGCGATTTAAAGAAGAAGTAAAAAGAGCTTTAAGAAATCTAAAGAAATTTCCTAATGTGGGTAGTATTGAAAAGGCTGACATACGAAGGTATATACTCCATAAATTTCCATATAAGATTTTATATTCAAATGAGGAGAAATATCTATATATAATTGCCATTGCCCATATGCATAGAGAACCTAATTATTGGCTAAATAGAATTAAGCTATAATGAAACATAAATACGGATATACTACCGGAAGCTGCGCGGCTGGTGCGGCGAAAGGAGCTGCCTATGGACTACTCCAGGGAGCAATACCCGATACCATAGACTTGACAACACCGGCAAATGTAACACTAAAATTAAGCCTCATTCATCGCAAAGTTGGTAAGGATTTTGCCGAATGTGCTGTTCGTAAAAATTCCGGAGATGATCCTGATATTACAAATGGCTGTGAAATTTTTGTCAGGGTAGAAAGATCAGACGGAAATGGAATAAGATTTTTGGGTGGGGATGGCGTTGGACTGGTTACAAAGCCGGGACTTCAAATTGCACAGGGCGAACCGGCAATAAACCCTGTGCCGCGGTCTATGATCAAGAATTCTCTAAAAGAGGTTCTAGGTAAACATAGGGGGATAGATGTTATTGTAACAGTCCCCGAAGGCAAGAAGCTGGCCAAGAAAACCTTTAACGGACGACTGGGCATAGTTGACGGCATTTCCATTATAGGGACTACGGGAATTGTCAGGCCAATGTCTCTGGATTCATTCAAGGTTTCTCTTTTGTGTGGATTGGATATTGCAATGGCAGCGGGTCATGAAACAATTGTTCTGGTTCCAGGAAGTATCGGCGAAACAGGATTCCTGCAGCATTTCAGTATCTCCAAATATCAGGTAATCCAGATGAGTAATTTCGTTGGGTTTATGCTTGATGAGGCGCTTAAACGTGGTTTCAAGACCATAATAATTGGCGGTCATCCGGGTAAGCTGGCTAAACTGATTCGTGGTGACTTTGACACACACAGTTCCAGATCCAAACCGGCAAATGATATCTTGATCCAGATATTCAAAAAAGAGAAAATGAGTCCATCGCTCATTAATCAATTTAAAGATTCTTCTACAGTAGAAGGAATGGTAGAGATTATAAAAGAACATGGTATCATGCAGATATTTAACCGTATTGCTGATGATGTTCAGTCATCAGCCGATCGGTATATTTCATCAAAAACAAATATTGGAACAATCTTGTTTGACATGAAGAAAAATATTATTGGGGTTTCTAAGGGTTTTAAAGATTGGCAGAGAAGCTTGTAAACAAAATCATTATCGTAGGCTGTGGCCCCGGTTCAAAGAAGTATATGACCGGGCATGCCATACAATACATAAAGGATGCTGATGCCCTTGTAGGAAGCAGGAGGCTGTTGTCTTTATTTCCCGATGCAGAGGCGGTTAAATATACTCTTAACAAAAACTACAAGCTTCTTATTGCACGAATCATTTCCCTGAGCAAGAATAAAAAAGTAGTTGTCCTTGTGAGTGGAGATCCGGGTTTTTTCAGTTATGCAAAACTCATAGTTGACAGAGTGGGTGTGGAAAACTGTGAAATTATCCCAGGCGTCAGTTCTGTTCAGCTTGCATTTGCCAGGATTGGCCGAACCTGGAATGATGCCTGTTTCATGAGTTTGCATGGACGGACCGGCAGGCTCGCTGCACTCATCAGGAAAGTCAGGGATCATGAAAAAGTTGCAGTATTAACCGATAACTCTAATAATGTAAAGCTGATTGCCAGGAGATTATTAGACGAAGGTTTAAAAGGCAGGAAGGTATACGTCTGTGAAAATCTTTCTCTGGACAAAGAAAGGATTCGTGAATTTGATGTATCTTCCCTGCTGAAGGTTCAGGTAAAAGGCTTAAATGTAATCATAATCCTGGATGAGGACTCAAGTGAATAAGGACAATGAAGCAGGCGAATTCTACGGTGTTGGAGTGGGCCCCGGAGATAAAGAATTAATCACATTAAAGGCAGTTCGTATAATAAAGTCCGTAGATTGTATCTTTGCGCCAAGAGCAGATTCAAAAAAGTCAAGTCTGGCGCTGGACATTGTTAAGGACATTGTTGCAGGAAAAAGAGTTATAGAACAGATATATCCCATGGTCAGGGATAAGGCAAAACTTGAGTCAGCATGGAAAAAGGCTGCAAACGAAATAAAGGACGAAATAGAATCCGGAAATAACGTCGCATATCTTACTATCGGAGACCCATTAACATTCAGTACATATTGTTATCTTTTGCAGCAGCTTTCCAAAATAATCCCTTCGCAAAAAATCCACACAATTCCCGGAATTACGTCTTACAATGCTGCTGCGAGTCTGGCCAATTTTTCATTGATAGAGCAGGATGAAAAATTAGCTATAATACCAGTATCCAACGAAGTCAGCGAATTACGCCCGGTACTTGATAGTTTTGATACTGTAGTTCTGATGAAGGTGGCAAAGAAACTGGACGAGATAATAGAACTCCTTGAAGAAATGAAACTGATTGACAATTCACTTTTTGCCTCGTATATTGGATTCGACAAGGAATTGATTACCCGCGACCTTAACTCACTGAAAGGAAGTGGCAAGGGATATTTATCAGTAATCATTGTCAGGAAATCAACCCAAATATAGCATATCTAACTTATTGTATAGATATTTCAGTGTTACATAGTTACAAGACTATATCATTGTAAGATAATTAGTTAGTACATTTATGGAGATAATATGGAGAAATTAGAGAAGTTTAGAGAACTGGGATTATCAGAAAATGCATTATTAGCATTACAGAGAAGAGGCTTTGAAGAGCCTACTCCGATTCAGCAGAAGACTATTCCGATTCTGTTAAGAGGTGAAAGCGATCTAATTGGCCAGGCGCAAACTGGTACAGGAAAGACAGCGGCATTTGGATTGCCAATTATTGAACGGATAAAGGAAAATACAAAGAATATTCAGGTTCTTATTCTTGCCCCAACCAGAGAACTGGCTATTCAGATTTCAGATGAATTAAACTCCTTAAGAGGAAATAAAAAATTACATATAGTGCCAATTTATGGAGGACAGTCTATAGATCTGCAACTCAGAAGTTTAAAGAAAAATGTTGACATAGTAGTAGGTACACCCGGACGTGTAATAGATCACATCAAAAGGAAAAGCATGAATCTGCGGGATATATCATATTTAGTCCTGGATGAAGCGGACGAAATGCTGAATATGGGTTTTCTCGAGGATGTAGAACTTATTATGAATGCTACCAATCAGCAGAAAAGAACTATGCTGTTTTCTGCCACAATACCTAAGGAAATATTGAGAATAGCTAAAAAGTATATGGGCGAATATGAATTTGTATCAATTAAAAAGGAACCGCTCACTGCAAATCTGACTGATCAGATATATTTCGAAGTATCAAATGCGGACAAGTTCGATGCATTATGCAGGATTATAGATATTGAGCATGAATTCTATGGCCTGGTTTTCTGCAGGACAAAGGTTGACGTAGACAAGATAGGCCGGCGCCTTGTTGACAGGGGGTATGATGCAGATGCACTGCATGGTGATATATCGCAGTATCAGAGAGAAGCGATCCTGAATAAATTTAAAAGAAAGAGAACCAATATCCTCGTAGCCACAGATGTTGCTGCGAGAGGTATTGATATCGTTGACCTGACACACGTAATTAATTATTCCTTACCTCAGGACCCTGAATACTATATACATCGAATAGGAAGGACCGGAAGGGCTGGGAAAGAAGGCACAGCCATAACGTTTGTTACACCGGAAGAATACAGAAGCCTTCTGTTTATCCAGAGAATTACCAAAACTAAGATTAGAAAGGAAAAAATCCCTAAAATAGAAGACATCATAGATTCCAAGAAGAAACGGATAAAGACACAACTTAAGGATATTATTATGTCTGACATAAACAGTGATTACATTATTATGGCTAAGGAGTTGTTGGAGGAACAAGAGCCGGAAAACATCATAGCCGCTCTTCTTAAGCATTCTTACCAGGATGAACTGAGCGGCAAAGGTTACACTGAAATCAAGGACATATCTGTTGATAAAAAGGGAACGGCAAGGCTGTTTGTGGCGCTTGGCAAATCAGATGATATGACGCGTAAGAAACTGGTAACCATGATTAAGCAGAAAACCAATATTGAAGAGAGTAAAATAGATGATGTTAAAATATTTGATAAATTCTCTTTTATTACCGTTCCTTTTGAAGATGCAGAGATAATATTACACGTATTCAAGAAGGAAGGCAAAGGGAAGCGTCCGATTGTTGTACGAGCCAAAAAGAAAAAGAAACCGTAGTATTAGCATAACCACAGCACGTTACTAATATGTGTAAAGACACTTAAGGCCTTAAGGCTCAAGGAGAAAAGCGTTTCAGGATGTTTTTCACCTTTTTATTTGGATATATTGAACGTCTGATAAGAATTCTTATGTTACGTTCAAGGAATATCATGGTTTCATGCCATTTGCCTTCTATCCCGCTTGAATCATGTAGATACTCTGTTTTGCCTGTGTAATACACATTATGAGTAAAAATAACCCCACTTTACGTGTAAATGAGATATTTAAGAGCATTCAGGGCGAATCTACATATGCAGGGATTCCGTGCATCTTTGTCAGGCTGACAGGATGCAATCTGAGGTGTTCGTATTGCGATACAACTTATGCTTATGAAGAGGGATCTGATATGTCGGTTAATGAAATATTAAATAAAATAAAAAGGTATGGATGCAGGAATGTCTGTATAACAGGCGGTGAACCCCTGCAACAGAAAAATGTCACTAAATTGATAAATCTGTTAAAAAGGAACCTTTATAAGATATTTGTGGAGACAGGCGGAAGCATTAATATTGACTTCTTGCCGAAATCCGTAATCAGAATAATGGACATAAAATGTCCTGACAGCGGAATGGATAAGGAAATGGACTGGAAAAATATTGAGAGACTAAAAGCCAAGGATGAGGTTAAATTTATAATATCATCTAAAAAGGATTATGAATGGGCGAAGCGAATTGCCAGAAAGTACAAGTTATTAGATAGGGTGCAGACATTATTCGGCGTTGCGCATGGAAGATTGAGGCCGAAGACTCTTGCCGAATGGATATTAAAGGACAATCTGGGTGTACGTTTCCAACTTCAGTTGCATAAATATATCTGGCCTGATAAGGCGAGAGGTGTTTGAAGATTTGACAGGATAACAGGATAGACAAAAAAATGGTAGAATCAAATTCATCTGATAATAAAGGGCTGGCTATAGTTCTCTTAAGCGGGGGTATTGACAGTTGCGTGACTACGGCGATTGCAAACGAGACACACACTGTCGCCCTGCTTCATGTTGGATATTCTCAGCGTACTCAATCGCAAGAATATAAATCATTCCGGGCCATCGCAAATTATTACGACGTGCCGGAAACAAGGATTCTCACAACGAAGCTGGACTATTTAAGGAAGATTGGCGGTTCCAGCCTTACCGATCCAAACATCCCTGTAGATAAAGATAAAGAGAACAGGAATAAACAAATCCCAATGTCTTACGTACCATTCAGGAATACACATCTATTATCAATTGCCGTATCCTGGGCAGAGGTAATTAAAGCAGAAAAAATATACATCGGAGCAGTCCAGCAGGACAGCCCCGATTATCCCGATTGCAGGGCCGAATACTATGATGCCTTTAACAGGCTTGTTGAAGTGGGGACAAAACCGACAACAAACATAAAAGTGATTACCCCCCTACTCAATATGAATAAATCTGAGATTGTCAAAAAAGGAATTGAACTTGCCGCCCCCCTGCACCTCACCTGGTCATGTTACGAAAACAATGTCATAGCATGC
>ERZ1292630.4846-Hain-H41-02um-R3-4846-length-11277-cov-8_pt1 | contig 11277 bp, 7 predicted proteins | sample MGYA00564408_ERZ1292630 | MGnify/ENA primary metagenome ERZ1292630 (study PRJEB36523, sample SAMEA6512641) | groundwater metagenome | collected 2019-01-08 | study: AquaDiva: Metagenomics assemblies of 32 groundwater samples | reverse complement strand
GACGGTGTCGACGTTCATGGTGAACGTTGGTGGCATCCTGGGTCCATTGGTCCCTGGTTCCGCAAACGTCGGCCTTGTACGCCGCAGATGGAGTTACCTCGACGGGCAACGCAAACATGATTGCGCTTAGCTCGAATGGAGACTGTGCCGGCGGTGCCACCTGCACGCGTACGGTCGTGGTGACGGGGAGCGCGCTGGACCCCCCTCATTCCGGGGGCGTTCATATGCTTCACGTCACGCGACTGGGAACCCTGTTGTTCGCGTGTGTATCGTTCGTCGCGGATGTTTCCGGTCTCTTCCAATTTCAGCTCACCACTCCCCGAGGGCGCTTGCCGAACACCATTTCAGCGTCACGTGTCTCGGCAAGCATATTCAACACAAACCCTGTTGTGGTGCGGTCACGTGTCTCGGCAAGCATATTCAACAAACCCTGTTGTGGTGCGGTCACGTGTCTCGGCAAGCGGCACGGGTTCGGTGTCGGTGTCAACTTCGAAGGCAATCGCCGTCACCCGCACGCGAAATCCGTCTGAAACAGCCAACATTTCACGCTCGAGCAAGCTTCGCTTCACAAGATCGGCGCGAGTGTCGACGTCTATGAGCCGGACGACAACCATGTCCGAAACGGACCGCTTCAGCACCCACAAGGTCCTCGTCGAATACGCGGTGACAAATGACACGAGCGAGATGGCCTTCACCACAACAGGGTTTGTTCTGTTGAGCGCGGGAGACCCACACTACGTCACCGCCGACGACCGCCTTGTGACGGGCGATGAATTCGGGCGTGTGGTGATGGGTGAATCACGGACGTTTCGAGTCGACGGCTTCCACGAGGCGCTGGGTGACCCGACGGTGCTGCTTTGGGTCAACGTCACACACGTGGCCACGGGGGCGTCGGCTCTGTTTCGCCCGGGTGGACCCGTCGTCGTCGGTCCCCTACGCGACCATGCCATCGTCACGCAAACGGCCGTCGCGACATTCGACGGCAGCGACTACGTTGAGGTGTCATTCACTGAAACGCCGGAGGGCACCTTCGCCTCGGTCAATTGCCGTCCTGAGAGAGCTCAAGCGGGGCATTTGGCTCCGCAATTGCCGCGCAGTGGTGACGCACTGAATGTCGCGGACTGCCGGGCACTCAGCCTCCCGCATATCAGACGCATGTGCAACATCGATGCGTCCCACCTGGGGATGGGCTACGCTCAGATGACCACGGCGATCCAGTCGCTGTCCAACAACGTCAAGATCCTCCCGCCGGCTACCGCGAACGGATCGTCCCCCTGTTCTAGTGGTGGCGCATCGGTCTCCTTCTTGTCGGACCGCCCCCCGCTGTTCGGGACTAGCGCGTCGCTTCCCACGTTGTCAACCAACTAACATAAGACGGGCCGGTGGTCGCAGCCCGGAAGAAGAAATTTCCCCTGAATAGCCTAGCCCACCACGTGTACCTGCGCGGCGGTATCCGTCACAATTCGGGTTGACCTAACTAAAATGACCAAGTCCCTACGTGTGTTGAAACTCCCTGGCGAAAACAACGCGTGTTTTTTGGGTTAGACACAGCACTCATGGCGCATACCGCTCACCGTGACGCCAGGATGCTGGAAGAAATTGAGACGAGCCCGGAAAAGCTGCAACAACAAGCTCGCGAAGCAGCGGGGTTGATCCGTGCCGCTCACCATATCGTCGTCTTTACAGGTGCTGGCATTTCGACCAGCGCCGGCATTCCAGATTACCGCGGGCCTGAAGGGGTGTGGACCCTTGCGGCTCAGTCACGGGAACGGACGGCGCCCGTCACGCCAATGGATGCCGCCACGCCTACCTACACGCACATGGCACTGGTCAAGTTATTTGAAATGGGGAAGCTCAAGCAAGTGATTTCACAAAACGTCGATGGTCTCCATCGGAAAAGCGGCATACCTCAGACGGGCATCAGCGAGTTGCACGGCAACACTCACCTCGAAGAATGTGACACCTGTGGAAAGCTTGTAGCTCGCGAGCTTCACATTCACGGCAACGAACGGCACTATACCGGCCGCTGCTGCTGCGCGGAGGGCGGCTGCCTGACGGCGGATGGAAAGCGTCCCCGCGCCCTTTCGCAACCTGCGGGAGGCACCGGTAACGAACACGAAGCGCACGGCCGCATGCGCGACACGATCATCAATTTTGGTGAAAACTTATCCGCGGCGGTTTTGGAGCGCGCGTTTGAGCACAGCCGTGAAGCGGATCTGCACATCTGCATGGGCTCGTCGCTGACCGTTTCTCCTGCGTGTGACCTGCCACGAGAGACGCGGTCCTGCGGCGGCAAAGTCATCATCGTGAACTTGCAACGCACGCCCCTCGATGGCACGTGCTGCGACCTCCGAGTCCACGCCAAAACGGACGACTTCATGCGCCTCGTGATGACCGAACTGGGCTGGCAGCCGCCAAAGTTCGTCCTTCGGTGCGACGTTTCGCTGTGGCAAAGTCGCGATCCTGAGACGCATCGCAGCGCGTTGCGCGTCGGTGCGGTGTATCCTTCGACCAACATCCCAATGACGGCGTTCGCAAAGCTTCGCGTGTTTGCGACTCCCGTGCAAGTCGGCATGTCCGATCTGTTCACGACGATCGACTCCGATTCCTCGACAGCATCCAGCAAGGATGCTGCCGTGGTCGTCGCACAAGGCACGCCGTTGGCTGCGTGTGTTGCCAAGATGGAGGCGATCGGTGCGATTGACTACACAGTGGACGCGAGCACCATGAACAACGTCTGCCCGCACTTCAACGTGGACGCACCGCGCGCTGCCGTGATCGAGCTCGAACCGCTAAAACATTATCACGAGCCAACCCTCCAGCTGCCGTTCCCCGCTGAGACCGAGGCCGTGTCGTACACGGCGAGTTGGACCGTCGGAGGGGGCGAACCCACTTGGAGGGTGGTGTGTACCGGTTACACCGCGGCGGTGATTGCCCCGAATGACATGCTAAGCAAGCTGCCTCGAGCAACGCTGCCCGACCTCGCGCGTGGATCGGGCACCCGTCGCCAAGGGGGGGAGAGTCACAATGCCACGCGACGCACGATGCCCAACGCAGACCATTCAGGTTGGTTCGCCGTGACCCCGCTGCGCAGCTGCCCGCACACCGTCGAGTCCAACCCTGAGGCGCCGCGGTTCGCGCCTGGCATGACGTTCGATGTGAAGCGACCTTGTCACGAGTGCGGTAATGTTGGCGAAAACATGATGTGCCTGACCTGCGGCATCGTGGCGTGTGGGAGGCACGTGAGCAGCCACATGATGCGACATCACGAGCAGCAGCCGAGTCACCACGTCGTGGCGGGCTTCGCGGACCTCAGCTTTTGGTGCTATGAGTGTGAGGCCTACATCGACAATCAAAACCGAACGATCGCGCCATTCTTCCGGCTATTGCACCGAGCCAAATTCGACGAGGGCGTCGCTGGGGATGACGCCACTCCCGCGGAGGTGACAGCTACCGTGATCACGCCGCCGCCGCCCGCCGTTGTCCAACGCATCCAACAGGCCTACGATTCTGTCACGCCGTGGGCCCCGGGGGGTTGGTTTGATCGTGCCGCGGCGTTTTTCGGCTTGGGCGCGCGCGGAGAATTGCCTCCACACGGGAGCGCCGCGTCGCCGCCCGAACCCGCGGTTGCTGCAGCGCCCACGAAGACCGTTGAAAAGGCAGTCGCTCTTATGTACGGCGTAGGTCAAGGTGGTGGATTTCAAGTCGAACCCCTTCGAACCTGTCCCCACTGTGACTTGGTTCCAACGGAGTCCCAAGCCGCCACGTCACCCGCTCCTCGCGTCTACGACGTTCACGCTCGTTGCCACGCGTGCGATAACGTAGGGGAAAACATGATGTGTGTGACCTGCGGCATCGTGGCGTGCGGACGGCACGTTCACGGGCATATGGTGCAGCACCACGACGCGAATCCGACGCATCACATCGTGGCGGGCTTCGCGGACCTGTCCTTTTGGTGTTACGCCTGCGACAGCTACATTTCCGAGCGGCAAGCACGGCTACGCACCATCTACGAGGCGCTTTGCGTCTCTAAGTTCTTGTGACACCCGTGGTGGCATAGACGACCCGCACAGGTTTCCTGCTTTTTTTTTGGCACCACTTCGAGGGCAGAATTCATTCTCTGGACCAACCCCTCGGTTTATTTGAGCTATTTTCATTGCGTTGAACAATCTCCTTCATTTTTCTCCCCATCCTTTGTGTGCGTTTGAACTGATCGAACGCATCGAGTGCCGTTGGTCGCTTTGCATCTCCTGTTCTCGTCTAATTGATTGACTCGGGGGTTTTTGTTTGCGTTACACATGTGTGCCCACGAACCGCAGAGCGAAAACGAAAGACATTCACAGCGTTAGCGGGGCCTTAGGGGGGACACCATGAACTCCGCCCCTCCTGATGTCATCGCTGCCAAGCCGCAGGCGAGACACAGCAGCAGTTGCGTTCATTCATCACTCTTCGACGGCGTTGAGGACACGGCTTGCTTTTTCAATCAAGCCGCAACGATGGAGACGATTTCCACCAACAAGGCCGTGGAAGCGCAATGGGGAGGTTTCCTACGCGAAGCGACGCTTGCTGCCGAGCAGCGGAACCACCTTAGCAGTTTGGCGGCCCTTCGCAAAGCTTACTTTATGCAGCGTGAACTGTCGCTCGAAGGCGGCGGTGCCTGCACGGGCGTTGACGGCGACGACATCGATTGCTCGCGACCGGTGGAATCATATCGCACCGGCGGCCGTTGGTCGCGCCTCGGCCGGCTAAATCACCACGCTGCGGAAGCCGATCGACAGCGGGGGCTGTTACACGGCGGCAGCGCCGTTGACATGGCGGACATGTTTTCGGCAATGACGAACTACGTCAAAGCCGTCGACCCCGTGGCGCACTTTGGCGTGAAGGCGGCCCTCCCGCGACTGGATCCGCCAACTCCTTCCGGTGCCACGACCGTGGAAGGAAATGATCGGGGCAGCTTCTTTGGAATAACTATCATGGAGGGTTACCATCGCGAGCAGCGCGGCGATCCGACCGCCATCCCGGCGATGACGGTGTCGTTCGGCCGCATTGCTGAGACGCTTGAGAGACAGAGAAAAAAGTCGTCTGCCCGCAAGGACGACCCTCCGTCCATAGCACAGTACCTCCTATCCTTCGACGAGGTGGATGACCTTTTCGACCATGATGACCTTGCACCCGAACCCAACGTGGATCCCCGTCCGAACCAGCGCAAACGGTCGCGGAGCCCGACAGCCATGGCGGCGGCGAACCCAACGGCTCATCCCGCGGCTGCTCATCACGAAACCTCACGACCCCCCCAGTCGCTTGTCGTTATCGTGGACGACGACGAGGACGACGTGGATTCCAGAGTGAGGCCACCGACACTTCCGGTCACTCATGCACCGGCCCCACAGGCATCCGCCGAGGCCGCGGCCCCTTCGTCGAACCCGACGAGGACCATTCATCCCTTCTTCACGAAATACCAACCGCCACATGGGCCCCCATTGCCGCCGCAGCTGCCACATGGTCCCCCATTGCCGCAGCTGCCACAGGCAGGAGGTGGTGTAGGGCCATTATCGCTGGCCGCACCATTCCCCGTCCCACACGTTCCAGCGGCAGCAGCGGACAGCGTCGCCGTCGGTGACCTGGCGTCGTCGAGGCCTGCCGCAACGTTCGCGCCACTGGAGTGGGATAGACCCAACGGAAACCGTCACGGCGCATTGGTTGCACCTCATGGTCAGATGATTGCCGAGAACGCTACGGCGGCATTTCGGCATATGGGCGGCGCTCCCGCGCCACCATTCTCGACGGGCGCTGCGAGCGTGCAAGCAAGCAAGTCAGCAGCAGCAGCAGCAGCAGGAGACGGGACGCCGCCCCCCGGTCTGGACGGCTTCATGTCGGCCGCCGCGAAGCTAGCGCGGGACCAACAGATTCGTCAGCAGCAGTCGGTTCATAAATGGATCGCAGGAGGCAATAGCACCAGAGACGTCGGGGTCCCGGCTCCACTGGGTCATACCGCCGTGCCGCGGCGAGGGCTCGGCATGTCCGTGCCCAATCTTGGCTTGCGACGACAACCGTTTGTGGTACCCTTTGCGCACGGCGGAGGCGACGATCCGCCACCAACGGGGCACGCGCCACCGACCTCGGCCCCGATGACGACAGTGGGCATCGCCAACCCAGCCGCCGCCGCGAACGCAAATACGTCGTCAACGTCATCATCATCGCTTAGCATTGGCCGAGCGCTGGGCGCGGCCGTCAAGAGTGACAGGGCCCCCGGTGTTGGGGGCAAGTCCGCGGACGGCGACGGTCTTGCCGATGACCCGTCGAGGCCGCCGGAGGACTTCCCATCTGCGCTGTTGCTCCCGGATGGCACCGTGCCGCCAATTCTACAAAATTTGGAGCCGAAGCTTGTCGCACAGGTTGCCAGCGAGATAGTTGAGTGCAGTGGAAACCGAGTTACTTGGGACGATATTGCCGGCCTCGAACACGCCAAGAGCAGCGTCGAAGAGGCCATCGTTTGGCCCCTGGCGCGCCCGGATCTCTTCGTCGGACTGCGCAATCCCCCGCGAGGGCTCTTATTATTCGGCCCCCCGGGCACCGGTAAGACGATGATCGCTCGGGCCATCGCAAGCCGAGCCCAGTGCACATTCATCAACATTTCAAGCAGCTCTCTGATGTCGAAGTGGGTCGGTGAGGGGGAGAAGATGGTGCGGTGTTTGTTTGCCGTCGCCGTGGTGAAGCAGCCGTGCGTGGTCTTCATTGATGAAATCGACTCTCTGCTTTCCAGCCGTTCCGATGGCGAAATGGACGCGGTTCGCCGCGTGAAAACAGAATTCCTCGTGCAACTCGACGGCGTGGCCACGAAGAGCACGGATCGCGTGTTGGTGATCGGAGCCACCAACCGCCCCGCCGAACTGGACGAAGCGGCGAGGCGTCGCATGGTGGGAAAGCTGTACGTTCCGCTGCCGGACCGCAGCTCGCGGATCGCGTTGCTTCAGCGACTGCTCGCTCCCTTTCTACACAGCTTGGGAGAAGGCGATTTTGAGCTGCTGGCGGACGCGACGAAAGGTTACTCGGGTGCCGATCTTAAAATTCTTGGTCGCGAAGCGTCGATGCTACCGCTTCGCGAACAGCGTGCCACCATCCAAAGCGTCGCCGCCACCGACATCCGCCCGGTGTCGAAGGTCGACTTTGACAAGGCGATCAAACGCATCCGCCCCTCTGTCGCGGAAGAGGAAGTGGCGCGCTACGAAGCCTGGAACAGTTTGTACGGTTCGTTTCAAGCGACGGCGGACGCCTGATCCTGAGCAGTGTTTTTGCTTGATTTGTCTTCGCCAATCCGGAATAGAGGGGTAGTCCAACACGCAAGATATTTATCACCAAAAACATTGCATCTTTTGATTCCGGAACATAGATTGTTTCATTGCGGACACTGCCGACCACGTGAATGTGTCAGTACGCGCCGAACGCCGTGATTCTTATTGTCGGATATGTGTCGTCTTACACGCGTGAAAGCCATTCCCCGCCACCGAACGATTCCTGTTGCTCTCGCATGCCTTGCGTCCCAGACGACATCGACAACCTGACCCGTTGACTTTGGTCAAGGGAACGCAAACTGCTCTCTTGCGACGACTAGGCGATTGCTACGTAGAGTGATCATGACGACGCTCTTCCCATCTACAATGTTGCTCCCGGATGGCACCGTGCCGCGGATGCTGCAAAATTTCGATCCGGCACTCCTCGCTCAGGTTGCGAGCGAAATCGTTGAGTGCAGTGGAAACCGAGTTACATGGGACGATATTGCTGGCCTCGAACATGTCAAGAGCTACGTCGAGGAAGCAATTGTGTGGCCCCTGGCGCGCCCGGATCTCTTCGCCGGGCTGCGGAAGCCTCCACATTGTGTCTTATTATTCGGCCCCCCGGGCACCGGCAAGACGATGATCGCCCGGGCCATCGCAAGCCGAGCCCAGTGCACATTCATCAACATTTCAAGCAGCTCTCTGATGTCGAAGTGGGTCGGTGAGGGGGAGAAGATGGTGCGGTGTTTGTTTGCCGTCGCCGTGGTGAAGCAGCCGTGCGTGGTCTTCATTGATGAAATCGACTCTCTGCTTTCCAGCCGTTCCGATGGCGAAATGGACGCGGTTCGCCGCGTGAAAACAGAATTCCTCGTGCAACTCGACGGCGTGGCCACGAAGAGCACGGATCGCGTGTTGGTGATCGGAGCCACCAACCGCCCCGCCGAACTGGACGAAGCGGCGAGGCGTCGCATGGTGGGAAAGCTGTACGTTCCGCTGCCGGACCGCAGCTCGCGGATCGCGTTGCTTCAGCGACTGCTCGCTCCCTTTCTACACAGCTTGGGAGAAGGCGATTTTGAGCTGCTGGCGGACGCGACGAAAGGTTACTCGGGTGCCGATCTTAAGATTCTTGGTCGCGAAGCGTCGATGTTACCGCTTCGCGATGGGGGGCCCAATGTCCCATGCCCTATTTCGAAGATCTACTTTGACCAGGTGATCAAACATGTCCGCCCCTCCGTCGCGGAAGAGGAAGTGGCGCGCTACGAAGCGTGGAATGGCCTCTATGGCACGGTTCAAGTGACGGCCGACGTTTGACTCGCCACGGAAATGGAGGTGGTTTCATTGCCTTACTCACAGTCCCTGACGTGGAATCGGTCGAGGTTTGGGAAGCTGTGGCGATCTTGGATCCTTGACCACCATTCCCCCCTACTCGGTCCAGTTCTTTGGTAGGTTGAACGTATGCCTTCCATCTGGACGGAAAAGGTCGATCCCAAATCGGGTCGCACCTATTACATCAATCGAGAGACGAAGGCCACACAGTGGACGAAGCCGGCAGACTACGATGGTGCTTCCGGCGATGCGGCCGCGATCAACCCCACACCGTCTCCGGTGCCCGCTGCCGGAGGAGACAAAAGCGGTCGCAGCACGGCGATGAGTGCGGCGTCTGTCACCCCCACGGAGGCGTCCACCGGTGCTGCGACGGCGTCGTCATCGTCCGACTGGGTGACGAAGTTAGATCCCAAGACCAATCGACAGTACTTTTACAACACAAAGACCAAGGCGACAACCTGGACCGCTCCAGAGGGCGTGGTAGTGCCCATCGTGGTCGCTGACGCGGCGAAACCTGCAGCCGCCGCGGCCGCAAAGACGGCGGCGGCGCTTCCCTCGCCATGGGTCGAGAAAACCGACCCTAAGTCGGGGCGCGTTTTCTTTTACAATCCAACGACGAAAGCCACGTCGTGGAACCGACCAGAAGAACAACCGGCGGCGGCGACGGAGGACACGACTGCCACCACCGTGGCCGGTGAAACCTCTCACCCCGCGCCAACGAGCACCATTCCGGCACCTAGTGCGACAGCTCCGTCGGACTGGGTGGAAAAGCTCGACGCGAAAACCAATCGAGTCTATTACGTGAACACCAAAACGAAGAAGACAACATGGAACAAGGAAGACACCCTCGCCACGGCAGACCCGGTGACTGAGCCTGCTGCGGCGGCGGCCGTCGCGGCCGCATCGACGCCATCCAGTCGTGCAACGCCGGGGGCAGGAACGTCGTCGACGCCCGCGGCTCCATCCACGACGCCTCCAGCGCTGCTCGCCCCCTGGGTGGAAAAGACAGATCCCAAGTCGGGTCGTACCTATTACTTGAATCCGACGACCAAGGAAACCACATGGAATCGGCCAACGGCCACGCCATCCTCCGCCGCGGAAGCCGCGCCAACGTCTGCCTCGGTGGAGTGGGTGGAAAAGAAGGACCCCAAAACGGGCCGATCGTACTACTTCAACAAGAGCTCCAAGGAGACCACGTGGACGAAGCCGGAGGGGTTCGTGTCTGCTCCCGCGGCGGCGAACGCCGCAACGTCCACCACGCCGAATTCGGCCACCGCATCGGGCTCGTCAGTACTGTTTCCTCAGTTTGATTTGTCGATATCAGGATCGGTCGTGTTATTCTGCGGCTATCCGAACCACCGGGACGCGTTGCGACTCGACAGCCGTGGCGGAGGCGCGAACGACGGCTCAATGTCGTGGCATTGGACGCAGCTCCCGGATTGCCAGAGTTCGTTCGATTTCGATGCCTCGGTCAGCGCGGTCGCCATGGCGTCGTTGGATGGCAGTGTCGCGGTTTCTGACATGCCCGCGGTGTGGCCTGTGATGCTGATGGGAACGCGCCGCGATTTGCGAACCCCTGTCGTCGTGGAAGTCAACGTGACGCCGTCAATGATGGTGTCGAGCTCGTCAACCGCCGCCATCCGGGCGGCATCTCCCGATGGAAGCGCAAGCGCGGCTGTGGGTGTCCGTCCGCCATCGAGCGGCAGTAGCACGACGCAACAACTCGAGGCGTCGCAGCGCGTGGCTTTTTCCGATGTCTTTACGATCGCAGCATACGGAAGCGGATTGTGCAGCGTCCCACGCGGTATCGTCGTGTCAGGAGGCTTCGTCTCGATCAGCGAGCGCACCGTGTGCAACACGGCGATTCTGGTCGACGCCGTCACCACGAAGCGCTTTCCTATTCCTCCCATGCAGACGGCACGCGCCTCCCACGCCCTAAGCGCGGTCACGTTGTCCGCGGAGGGCCGCTTGGCCTGGGCCGTCTTCGCGTCCGGCGGCTTTGACGGCACCACCAAGATTGCCTCCGTGGAACGTTACATTCTCGGCGAGCCGTACTGGGAGCGCTTGTCCCCCATGCGGATCGCGCGCGCGGCGCATTGCTCTCTGTTCGTGGGACGAACACTCTTTGTGCTTGGCGGGCGTAGTGGCTACGACGTCACGAACGTCTGTGAAGCCTTGCATGTGCAAACCAACGACTGGCGGGTCATCCGGCCGATGAAACAAAGCCGGTGCAACTTTGCGGCTGAGGTCATTCAGTCGTTTATCGTGGTTGCGGGGGGCATGGATGGCCGCGGCGCCTTGGCGTCCTGCGAGCTCTACGACACGAGAACCGATATTTGGTTTGAAATCGTATCGTTGCCCTCGCCGCGAAGCATGTGCGGCATCTGCCGCCTTCCCCCGACGCGAACCAGGACCCGATTGCTCGATGATGCCGCCCCGGGCAGCATCTCCGCCGCCGGGACCACGGAGCCGCGCCATCGGCAGTTGCTGCACTGAGAGGAGAGGCAATGCGCAATGGGCTCTGGCGGGCAGAAACGATCACCGTCTGGGGGGAGAATGTGTTTTTCAGTGCACTTTTGAGAACGACAGGAGCCCTTTTGCGGTGGCAAGCAAGTGGCAGGGGGGATTGGCTTTTGTTTTGGGGTTGGTTCTCCTGATCTATTCGCGAGGAGCTTTA
>ERZ1292630.4844-Hain-H41-02um-R3-4844-length-11281-cov-7_pt1 | contig 11281 bp, 4 predicted proteins | sample MGYA00564408_ERZ1292630 | MGnify/ENA primary metagenome ERZ1292630 (study PRJEB36523, sample SAMEA6512641) | groundwater metagenome | collected 2019-01-08 | study: AquaDiva: Metagenomics assemblies of 32 groundwater samples | reverse complement strand
CGACCGTCGAGGAGGAGGGCGAGTTCGACGAGGAGGAGGGCGCCAAGGAGGGCGCGCACTAGACCGAAGCAAAGCGGCAGGCCCATGCTGACTGACAACCATCGTCCGCCAGCTGTGTTTCTTCCATCCCTACTTTTTTTTCCCCCTTCCCACAGCGATTTTTTGTTTCTCTTTTACTCTCCCCCTAGCCAACCCCCAGAATCATTTTTCACTCGACTTCATCCGACCATGTGAGGGTGCCATTTGTGGGGCCGTCAACCACTTACGCCATGGCGGGTTGGATGCGTTCCCAATCATGACCCAGTACAGCTTCCTCTGTGCCCCCCGAACAGACCGTATCGACCAAATCGGGAATGGACAAACATGGGAGAAGCGTGCGCAGTGGAGGCAGTACCAATGTTGTTACTACGGGGAGTTGATTCTTCCAAAAAAATGGTTCACGCAACGTTGACGGCCGATGGAGATGGCACTTTACCTCGCAAACATTTTGGATGAGCCCAAGCAATCTGCGCGGCTGCGTGGTACCATGGGTGCGATCCACGTTTGACCACGATCCACCCCCGCGGCACCCTCCCTCCGTTGGATATTATTGTCATCCCACCATGGTCACCCTCTCTCGAGTGGTGAGCGTGGCAGTCCCATTGGCTGTCGCGACGTCACAGGGATAAGTGCGCGCAACTCGATGCTTTGAGCTCGAAGCGCGTTTCTTGCCCTCCTTCCTCTCTAGGAATTACCGCCCGACCCCCTTCTAGGAGGTACCGCCCCATCAGGTGGGTACAAACGCTCCCGGCTAAACGGGCCCCCGATATCGGACAATTAGAACGGGCCTCCGTCCGGCCTCCGTTCTGCCGCCCCTTGCAATTTTTTAAATCCTGCCATTTTGGGCCAATGACCTTCTCGCAAATGCACAGGCAGTTCCGTTCGAGCCGGCCGGAACATAGCTGTCTCATTCTACACCCCCCGAAGTGACTCTTTGCCGTAGGCACACTCAAAAGGACACTCAAAAGGACACTCAAAAGGACACTCAAAAGGACAAACACCCGATGGCTCCCCCCGCCAGTCAACGACCGAAGCCAGCCGCGGTCCGTACCACGTCTGCGGTCGCCACCGCTTCGAAGCCGCCGGTGCCGGCCGCGTCACCCAAGCGCGCCGACGTGGGTGTCAGCAGCGCCTCGCCAAAGAAAACGCCGCGCCGCGCGAAATCTCCAAAGTCGCCGAAGGAACGTCTCCCAGCCCACTTGCCGCGCCGTCGGCTTTCCTTCGGGCAACTGGCCACCGAAAGAAACGCGTCCCCACGATCGCCGAAGCGCCGACCCCAAGCGGACCCCGCTGCAAACGGCGCCATCCTCGACGAGACCACTTCCGCCGCCGCCGCCAACTCCACGCAGGTGCCCCCCTCCTCGGCGAGCGAGGAGCCTTCGCCTCCTCCTCCGCCTCTTCAGCCGTCCGTGCTGCGCTTGTACGGCGAGAAGGAGGACGAATCAACGGCCAGCGCTCTGTTCACCATGGGATGGATGTACCTCAACGGGCTCTGCGACACACCGAAAAATCGGGAAAAAGCCTATGCGTATTTCTATCATGCCAGCGAAAAGTCGAGCGATGCCGCCCCTTATCACATGGCGATGCTTCAACTGGGTGTGGGCGCCGTGACCAAGGGTGAGAAAAAGCAAACCTTCGGCGGCTTGGAGATGGCCGTGAAGAATTTGGAACTAGCGGCCGAACGCGGTTACCCATTGGCATGTTTTCAGCTTGGCGTCATGTACTCAACATCCCGTAACCACATTGGTGCAGCACCCACCCCGGCGGCCAGTCCTGCTCGTTCGACCGCGGCTGCCACTTCCCCGGCGCGTCCACCTTCTTCTCCCCGGGCAGCGGCCACACCTCGCGCGGTGGTGACGTCTCCGGGCGGCGTCCTATCACCGGCGAGTGCCACCACCACGACGGCACCGCACCCCTTTGAGATCGAACGGAACAACGCGACGGCTCGCATGTGGTTCGAGCGAGCGGCGGCGGCGGGCGTCGAATTGGCCCACGATCGGCTGCAGCAATTGTCACCCGCGTAAAAAAGATGAGAGGAACACAGATAGGGAGGCCTCCCTTCGACCTTTCCTCGAACGCTGCGTAGGATTGTGTGAACTGGTTAGGGCACTAGGCTTCTTCCATACACTGGAGAGTTGAAGTGTAGCAACAAAAACCGATCGAAATTGGATGACCTATTTTTCCAGTCGCGAAAACCGCCGAGACCGTTCGAAGGCCAGAAACGAGGAATTTGTTGTTTTCTTTCATGCCGTCAGTGCACAGAGACAAATACATTTCCGCCGGCTGATGACATCATCGCCCGCCCAGACGAGGACCGACGGCGGAAGCAAGCGGACGGCGACCACCACTGGCAATCATGACATGTCACCAGCTGCCGTCGCTGCCGCTGCGCCACGGAACAAGGACAGAGAGTGCGCCGTGGGATCGTTCGATACGGACGAGCAGACCGATCACGTGTTGCGGGAATTTATCCGACGCGGTGCCGGCAGCGTCATGGCGCCCTGGCGCCGGGCACTGAGATTCAAACTGTTCGGTTCGACCCATGCCAGAATGTGCCAGCTCGAAGGTCAACCCTTGTCCGACGAGTCCCCGAAACACGATGTGGGCGAGCTCGTCATCTTCGTCATTCTGGGATTGAATATGATTCTCGCAGCCCTTTACGATCCGCTTCATCCGGGCTCCCCGAGACAGCTCGTCGTAAAATGGTTCGATTTGGTCTTCTCGACGATGTTTGTTGCGGAATGCATTGTTCGCGTGGTCTGTTTCGGTCCCTACTGTTTCTACCGTGACGCATTCCACTTGCTCGATGCCGGGGTGGTTTTAACCTCGTTTATCATGGCGACGTTGGAGTTGGCCGGCGTTTCCGTGGGCTCCTTTACGATCGTGCGTACCGTCCGCGCCTTCCGTGCGCTCCGCACCCTCACCGTTTTCCCCGCCGCGCAGAAATTGGCGCGGTCCATTGTGACCGCCGTCCGGAGCTTGAGCGACGTGTGCGTGCTTTATGCGATTTTCATGATGACCCTATCCGTCATCGGCGTGACCCAGTTCAAGGGAGCGATGCAAACTCGATGTGTGAACAACGACTTGTGGACTCTGCAGCCGATGACAACGACGACACGAACGGCAACCGAAACCACAGCGACGGCGACTTTCACGACGACATCACCGACGGTCACATCGTCGGCCACCACGACATCGCTTACGGATGCCAATAACGTGACCTTCACGCCGACCACGACGGGGTCGGTCACCACGTCGGTCACGCGAACGCCGACGGTGACATCGACGGTGACTTCCTCGACGTCGATCAGCCGTACCAACGCAACGGCGAGGTCGGTTGCCCCCATTGCGACGCCGCGCGTCAACATCAGCCTCCTTCCAGGCAACGTGGAGTTCACGTTGCGTGACTTCGTCTGTGGGGGAAAGTACGACACGGCGGTGAACCTCTCGAACATGGCGTGCCACCCGGAACAGTTGTGTGACAGCGTCACAGCGGACCGGTTGCTCACAGGCTACGTCTGCCCTTACGGCTATTCCTGCGTGGATGTGCAAAATCCTTTCTACGGTGCGATCAGCTTCGATAGTGTACCTCAGGCGCTCATCGTGCTGTTTATTTGCGTGACGCAGGAGTCGTGGTCCAAGTTCGCATATATGCTAATGGATTCCTTCGACGACACCGCTGCGTTTTATTTTATTGCGATCATTTTTCTGGGTTCCCTCTTTATTGTCAACTTGTCCATCGTCATCGTCACGGTGAGCTTCGAACAGAGTAGTGCGTTTCAGGAAAACAAAGCGTCTCGGCTGGTTGATTTGAAACGACAACGCGGACGAAGCAACACGCTCACGTCCAATACCACCTTGGGAGCATTGCCGCCAGCGCGTTTGCGGTCCGGATCTCGCACGACGGTAGCGACCGAAAGGTCGACGATGGCGGGGGGGAGTGACCCACTGAGCAACGCGAGTATTGTTGGCGCCGCGGCGGCTGCCGCTTCATCCTCCGCCGACATTGTTGCCGCGATCACGTCTGGCAATCGTTCCGGCGCAGGCGCGGACGCAAGTGACTGGGATCGCCGAATTAACGCCATTCCGGTGTTGAAGAAGCTCCGAAAATGGATCAAACGCGGCTTTGAGAAAAAGTACTTCTCCTTAGTGACGACGGTCATCATCGTGACGAACATCACATTCCAAAGCGTGCAATTTTATGGCATGCCGCCGGCGATGTCGTCCGTTATCGACGCATCCAATGTGGTGTTTACGGCGCTCTACTTTCTAGAGCTGATGCTTCGCTTGTTGTACTTCGGCCCCAAACGTTTTTTCCGCCGCCCTTTGAACATTTTCGATACGGTCATTTTGGTCCTGTCGATCATCGACATCGGATTGGGCCCGTCGTTCCCCAGCATGCAGTCTCTCCGATGCGTGCACTTGCTCAAGGCACTGAAGTTCATGCCCGATGTATTGCGATGGGCGGTCGTCGTGGTGGGCAGCCTCAAGGCGTCTTTGCTGCTCATGTTTTTTATTTTTATCGTCGTGTTTGTCTTCGCGGTGTTCGGCATGCAGATGTTCGGTGGCCGCTTTTGTGGCTTTTATGACAGCGATGTGGACTCGCGACCGGACAATTCGGAGCTGTTTCTATGCCCAAATCGACCGCGAGCGCATTTCGATGACATTGTGACCGCGCTGATCACAAGCTTCATCGTTCTCGCGACGGACGGCTGGAACGAGGTTCTCTACAACGGCATCCGGGCGCGAGGTCCCGTCGCGACGATATTCTTTATTGTGTATTTTATCATTTCCAACTACATTCTGCTGAACCTGTTCATCGGCATTCTGTTGAGCGGACCGTCTCCAGAGGAAGTCGACAACCTCGGAAAGTCGATCTTCGATGACGGGGCGGATGAAATGGCGGAGGCTATGAATCAAAACGCGGCGGAGAGGAAAACTCTGAAATTGAGCCGCGATGCCGCCGAGGAGGCCAACGAGCGGCGCCGGGCGGAAGCGCCGAATGCTGAGCTGGAATTTCGTACGCGAATGGGCATCGACCCCCTGGCGGACGATAACTATGTTGTCCATATGCAGAACATCGCCGAACTGCAGGTTGCCTCCGCGCCCGGGTTCCGACGCCGTCGCGGGCGTGGAATGTCTCACTCGATTGTGCTCTTTTCCACGGAGTCCATGAACCTCGGTGCGTTTAAATCTCAGCTGCGCAGTATGCTCGAAAGCCCCTCGGTGGAATACTGCCTCGCCTTCTTGATCATCGCGACATCGGTTTGCATGGCGCTGGAGAACCCGATTGCGGCCCCGGACACGCCGAGAGCGACGGTGCTCCGCGCCGTCGACGTCGCCTTGACTGGCATTTTCATTTTGGAGGTGTTCGCGCACGTCTATGCGTTTGGCCTCTACAAGGATGAGGAGAGCTTCCTCAAGCGTGACTTATGGAACGTCGTCGATGCCTTTCTGGTCATCATCAGCCTCGTAGCCGTCATCGCCTACGGCTTTGGTCTCTCCGCATGGGTGCGCCGCGCCCTCGCATTCCGAGCCATCCGACCGCTGCGCATTGTCAAATGGTCGCCCGGTTTGCGCGTGGTGTTCTACGCCTTTGCTCGAAGTGTCATTCCCCTTCGAAACATTCTGGTGCTTGCGTTCATTATCACGCTGTTGTGGGGACTGCTGGGCGTCCAGCTCTTCAACGGGAAGTTCTACCGCTGCAGTGACCCCACTTACACGATCATCGCAAACTGCACCGCGGCCGGGCAGCTTTGGATGAACGCACCGCTGCACTTTGATAACATGCCGAACGCATTCTTGACATTGCTGTCGATTGCCTCGCGCGACACCTGGGCCGCGTCGATGTGGAACGGCATCGACGCCGTCGGGCAAGGCATCGCGCCGATCGTGAACACGAGTCATGCCGCGAGTTGGTACTTCGTTTCCTTCGTCGTGGTGGGTTCCATGTTTCTGTTGAACTTAATCGTGAGCGTCATCATCGACACGTACAACTCCGAAAAAGCGCGCTTAGGGATTGACCTGTGCTTCTTTCTGACACCGCAACAAAATGCATACGTACGAACGCACCGGCGGCTCCTCCGCGGCATTCCTCAAGTGTTTTACGACGACGAGGACGCGACAAGGTTGCAGCGTTACGCTCGCAAGCTCACATTCAGCCCGATCTACCAATGGTTTGTGACCGGACTCATCCTCTTCAACAGCGTGGTGTGCTGCTTGAATTACTACGGTGCCCCGCCCGCGTTGGAAGTGGCCATTTTGCTGTGCAACACCGTGATCTCAATTCTTTTCGTCTTCGAAGTGTGCGTCAAAATGGTCGCCCTGGGATGGCAGCGCTTTTCCATGAGCCGCTTCAACCTTTTCGATGGCGCCATCACGTTGATGTGCAGTGTGGGCGTCTTGTGTGAAGTGGCCATGCCGGAAAAGGGTTATACCTTCATCTTTCGAGCGCTCCGTATCTTGACACTATTTCGCCTCGTGCGCAACGCGCAACGGCTGAGAGAAGTCATTGGACGTTTCAGCTACTCCTTTTACGCCCTTTTAAACGTCGCCGCGCTGCTTGGCTTGTCCATTTTCGTCTTCGCCGTGGCAGGGATGAAAGCCTTTGGCACCGTGCGCCGTCAAGGTGCGGTCACTCATCAAGCCAATTTCGAGGACATCTTGCGTGCGATGATGCTCCTTTTCCAAATGTGCACAGGAGGCGACTGGCCTGACATCATGTCCGCGCTGAGCGTCCGCTCACCCGCTTGCAACGAGGATATCGGCGAGTGCGGCGTGCCTTGGGCAGCCGTCGTATTTTGCGTGCTTTGCACGATCGTCGTCGGGTTTGTGCAACTCAACCTATTCATTGCCGTGCTGCTCGACACGTACGTGAGCTCGAGCTTTCAGATGCCTATCTCCAAGGACCACGTGCAAGAGTTCTTCGACGTCTGGTTCGCCTTCGATGCGGAACAAAAGATGCGAATTGAGAGCACCGCTTTGCTGCCGCTGCTCCGTCGCTTGTCGCCCTCGAATCCTTTGGGCTACGGATACTACTTGCCGAGTCGCCAACTATCGATCGAGTTCCGATTCGTGCTTCGTTTACGCCTGCGAGAGATTAACGGCACCGTCGAACTTCAGGATTTGATATCCGCGCTCTGCCGGCACGCATTTGGAGCACCGCTCCCGGATTCAGAAATTCGTCGTATGCAACGATACGCCGATAAGAAGTTTCGAACCAAAGAGAGGGAGAAACATCGCGGTAAGATCTGGGCGACGTACAATACGGCGGAGCGCGTGGCCGTGCTGGTGCTTCAAACGCGGTGGCTGATGCGCAAGGGCCGTACTTGCCGACCCAAGAGCTCATTCTCGATCGTCAACGCCCCATCCGGAGCCTTTGCAATCGAGGAGCAAGGCGACGAGGGGCCTGATGGACATCAATCCAAGTCCACGTCGAGAAGTGCCCCGCGAGGTCAATTTCCCTCTACGTCTGACCGCAAACCCTCGCAGGGTGCCACGTCCGGCAGCAGTGGCGGAGCGAGCGGTAGCAATTTGATCGACGTAGAAATGCGATCCACGAACATGGGTGCGGACACCGACGACATGGCCGCGGATCGCTCCGACTTTGGTTTCTCGCAGGTGGAAACCGATGGTTGGGACGTGGTCGACGTTCAGCGAGCGAAGAAATGTAAACCGTCGGATGTGAATGAGCGGGGCATGAGCATCATGGAGAGCAGCACCAGCATCGGCGGGGCGATGCCACCCCACCCCGTCGTAGATCGCGCCTTCGTGGAGGCCGTGTCTAGAGAGGAGGCGGCTCGACGCCGAGGAGACGAACTTGTGCGTCGCGCGAATGACTTCTTGGCGAGGGAGCACAAGGCCGACTTTGATGTCGTTGTGGGCCGTCTGCAAGGTCCAGAGTTCCTTCGAGATGAATCCGTTAGTTTGCTGGGACGCCGTCTTGTTGACGACGACCTCCGGCGGCGCGAGCGCGACGTCTTTGCCGAAGTTCAGCGCAGCGCTTACCACGATGCGAGGGCCCCTCTGGTGGCCGCCAACCCGGCGATTTCCTCCACGGTGGGTCGCCGTGAAGTGAGGGGTGCGTTGGCCCTCTCTCGTCCCGCCGCGGCGGCACCGCCTTCGACGATGCTTCGGCGATTAGATGCCGTCGAGGCCGCCGCCGCTGCTGACAGTGATCGCGTAGCTCGCAGTGACCGCGAGGCCGGACAACGCCTTTTCCAAAGTTGGCTGTTTCCGGGTGCTCCGGTGGCGGACACGACACAGTCGCTCATCGTGCCTTCCCCACAACCGGGCCTCATCCATCGCGCCGGGCCACAGCGGTCGCGCTACGATGACGATTCAGCGCCTAGACTTGTGCCCTTAGAGGTAAACGATTCACTGCCTATATTCAGCGTAGCGGCGGCTGCCGTTCCAGCGGGATGGCGGACCGCTGGTACCGAATTAGCTAACGGCCCGAGCGGGCCGAAAGCGGCAACGTCGCCTGTGGCCGTCCCTCGCCGGGAAGGCGTTAGCGGGACATTCCGTAGTTCGGTGGATTTGTGACCCTCGAGTCGAACCAAGTGGCCATTTTGTTCTGATTCCACCGATCACTGTACAGGCCGCCGAATCAATAGCGGCGAGTGACGTAACCCGAGTTTCAGTGTCTCCAGGACGGGTCATATGCAAAGGCGCCTCGAAAGGGTGCAGTTCGATGCAGACTCTGTTTTTCCCCCTTCCACTCTTGACAGCCACTCCACACACAAGAGCCCATGCACGTGTTTCGAGTGCGCTTGGACCATGCGGTCTTTTATACCGTCTTCGTCGTGATGCTGTCGCTGCTTTACTCCAAGTGCACCGATCGCCCAGCGGCGGTCGATGCACCACCGTCGTCGTCGACAAGTCAGTCAGTCGGGGGACTTCCTGCCACGCTGAGTGGCGAGCCGGATCAGAGAGCGTTGTCATGGCTTCCAGCGGGACCTGCAAATGTGGCGCCTCCCGTTGCCTCGGAGGGCCCTCGGACCCTCCGCTCGACACTCCTCGTCGCTCCGTCGGATCACGACGCGGACTCAATGGAGCTGCCCCCCGAGGTGCTCGCGCAAGTCAACTCGACGACATCGGCGGAGGTCGTCGCACCGCATTGGCGTCGTGCGATCGCCAGTGTGGGGTTAGGAGCGATCATGGACAGCGGGGTGAGCTTGCTGAATTTGCTCCGTCAACGTGCCGATGTGGTAGAATCGCTGCGGACGCATGCCGAATTTCGAAAGGCCAAGGTATTTTTGAACGCGGTTTTGGACAATCTCAGGGTGGCCTCGGTCTCGACTTTGCCGGAGCCACCAAGCAATGTCGTGCCGACATCGTCAAACATTTCACTTGACGATAACGAAACCAAACGCCATGGAGTCACTTCCGACTCTTCTGAGAGATTCACCGAATTTTTCCGGCAACAAGAAGATGATTCGGACACGGTGTACCGGGTGCCGCGCGTGAATTGGTCGACTCCGCGGCTATCGCGGATTTCGTTCCGTCGATATGGTTTGCTTGCGACTTTTCGTCACATCGAGCCGCCCCCGCTCGCGTATTCCTCCTCCGAGTTCGCCGCCACCGATCAGCGTCCTGCCACGGTGGCACTGGACCTTGCGCCGCCGATGACGGCTGCCCTCAAAAACGGGACCCTGATGCGAGACATTCTGCGTCGTCGCCAACCACTGAAGGTGGCCGTCGAAATGTCAGGCCATATGCGAACATTCCGCCAATGCCGCGAAACCACCGTCCAACGGCTCCTGCAGCCGAATCACGCTCTGCTTTTCGTCGCCACGTATCCCGATATGGGCGACAAGCGTTACGGTGTGCGTGAGCAGTTGCAGGACGAACCCGCTCCGCTCGAAGAAATAGCCGATGCGTACGGCCCTCATCTCGCGGCGGTGTACTTGCTCGACCTCCCGTCCGTCACGGTCCCGCTCCGGCGCCAATTTCCAACGCTGTTCGGATTGCGTCAGTGGAGCTGGTCGATCTATCAGCTATTTACAATGGAATTGACGCACAATGTGACGCTTCAACACGTGCTGGGTTCGCGCGACGACGACAACGCCGGCGCCGCCGTCGGTTCAGGCGTTGTGGATGCACGTCGACGACGACGACGACAGCGTGACATAGTTATCGGTCGTGAGGAGGAGGGAACGTCCGCCGATGACCACGTCGAAGCCACCACCACTGCTTGGCGACGATGGCGTGGCCGTGGCGGCTTCGACGTGGTCATCCGCATCCGGCCGGACCTCTACGTCGTCGCCGCCGTGCGTGTGTATCAGCTCACCGCCGCACTTTTCGGTGCCGCCATGTCCTGTGGTACCACGCGATACTGGGACAACTTTACCGTGACGCAGGTGCTTCGTGCCCCGCATCACCCAACCATTCAATGGTATTTGGACAAACTAAGCGACCACTCGGCCATCGGCACGCTCTCAAGTATGACCAAGTTGCTCACGCTGTACTCCGCGGCAAGTCGGCTCCTACCCTCACAGCAGCAGCGGTCTGTTTTCTTTCAGGGGCAAACGGCAGAGCGACTGTGGAACGATCACGCAAAACGACGAGACATCACGTTCGTCGGGACATTCGGGTGGCATGTGATGCTGCGGGATCCGCAAAAGTACCGCAACACTACGGAAGGGAAAGGGAAATCGGTCCGCCGCGCGGTGCTGAACGATATGGTGTTTGGCCAAACCAACGGCCGACGTGTCAGCTGTCCCGACCCCGCTAAGAAGATGCGTGTCATGGGACCACCGCCGAAACGACGACGCGGTGGTGACGAAAACCGCCGTGGTGACCATCATGCCCCCCCGCCGCAGGACGAGGAGAGAGAGAAGGGGACCCACCCCTCCTCCTTTTTCTCCCGGCTGCTGCCTCTCCCAGAGGGCGGACGCACGGATGTCGCTTCGTCGGTGTTCGTCGACGACACGATCGTCCCTGACGAACCCGCCACTCCCCAACTCGCATCTCAACCGTTCAATCCGCCTCGACATGAGTCAAACGACGACTTCATCAGCATCGAAGGATGACCCTCCTTCTTGGTGTCTCACACACCTCGGACCAATCTCAATCAATCGTATTTCTTTTGCTTTGCGCTAAGGACCCTTCCCTTACTTTCCTCTTCTTCTTGCTTATCTTCGTCGTTCACTGACGATAGGTTGTCACTCTCTTTCTCTTTCTCTTTCTCTCTTTCCCCTTTCCCTCCATTCGGCGGCGGGGGGAAGGGGGGGGGGGGGGG
>ERZ1292630.4839-Hain-H41-02um-R3-4839-length-11284-cov-5_pt1 | contig 11284 bp, 8 predicted proteins | sample MGYA00564408_ERZ1292630 | MGnify/ENA primary metagenome ERZ1292630 (study PRJEB36523, sample SAMEA6512641) | groundwater metagenome | collected 2019-01-08 | study: AquaDiva: Metagenomics assemblies of 32 groundwater samples | reverse complement strand
CTTAAAAGATAAGAATAAATGCCCTGAATGCGGGGGGAAATTAACCGAAAGCCGGCCATTTAATCTTATGTTTAAAACGCACCAAGGCCCGGTAGAAGATAACGAGAATGAACTATATCTTCGCCCGGAAACCGCGCAGGGAATGTTTGTAAATTTCTCAAACATCTTGGATTCGCGCCACCCCAGGTTGCCGTTCGGATTAGCGCAAATCGGGAAATCATTCCGTAACGAAATCACCCCGGGGAATTTTACTTTCCGCACCCGTGAATTCGAGCAAATGGAGATAGAATATTTCGTTAAGCCCGAAAATGCGGAGAAAGCGCATCAGGAATGGGTAGAAGCACGGTATCAGTGGTATCTTGATCTGGGGATTAAAAAAGAAAATCTCCGCTTAAGGCCCCACGCAAAAGACGAGCTCGCGCATTACGCTTTAGCCTGCACCGACGTAGAATACAATTTTCCTTTCGGGTGGTCGGAATTAGAGGGAATCGCCAACCGCACGGATTATGATTTAAAACAGCAAGCAGAATTTAGCGGTAAAGATTTAAGGTATTTTGACGATGCCGCAAAAGAAAGATTTTATCCTTATATTATCGAACCTTCCGGCGGAGTTGACCGCGCAGTCCTGGCATTTTTGGTTAATGCCTACCATGAAGAAAAAGTAAAAGAAGATATCCGAACGGTTCTAAAAATAAGTAAAGAATTGGCTCCGGTAAAAGTCGCGGTTTTCCCGCTGCTCAAGAACCGCCCGGAGATTGTGGAACTAGCTAAAAAAATTGCCGGCGAATTAAAGAAATCTATAGTCACAACTTACGACGATACCGGAGCAATAGGTAAGCTTTACCGCCGGCAGGATGAGGTAGGGACGCTTTACTGCGTTACAGTTGATGTGCAATCTTTGGAAGATAAACAAGTCACCGTGCGTGACCGTGATACAATGCTCCAGGAACGGATCGGGATTGATAAGTTAAAAGAATATTTAAATATAAAACTACTTAATTAAAGCTAGTCCGTAGGGGAGGTTTAAACCTCCCCTACGGCTCAACCAAAGGAAAGGATGGGTTTTAAAAGCAATGGCAACGAAAAAGTATGTTTATAGTTTTGGCGGCGGCAAAGCAGACGGAAATGAAAGCATGAAAAATCTCTTAGGTGGCAAAGGCGCTAACCTCGCAGAGATGGCAGGAAACAAAGATCTAAAGCTCCCCGTTCCTCCGGGGTTTACTTTAACTACCGATGTCTGCGTTTATTATTATTCTAACAAACGGTCTTATCCTAAAGAACTAGAAAGACAGGTAAATAAAGCCCTGGTTTCGGTCGAGAAACTTATGGAAAGAAAATTCGGAGACGCCGCTCATCCTCTATTAGTATCTGTCCGCTCGGGAGCGCGTAAATCTATGCCCGGGATGATGGAGACGGTTTTAAACGTAGGATTAACTGAAAAAACAATTCCCGGGCTGATAAAACAGGCCGGCGGAAACGAACGCTTTGTCTATGATGCTTATCGAAGATTGATTATGATGTATTCCGACGTAGTTATGGAAAAGGCGGCGGGAATCGAACCGAAAGATGATATGGGTATTCGCAAACAATTAGAGCGGATTATGGACGAGGTAAAACATAAAAGAGGCTCCAAAGCTGACACTGATTTGACAACCGAAGATTTAAAGGATATCTGCAAAAGATTTAAAATAAGAATTAAAGAAGTGTTAGGCAAGGAATTTCCGGATGACCCGATGCAACAGCTTTGGGGAGGAATTGGGGCCGTATTTGCTTCTTGGAATGGAAAACGCGCCATCAGCTACCGCCGCATCGAAGGCATTCCTGATCAGTGGGGCACAGCCGTCACCGTGCAAACCATGGTCTTTGGAAATATGGGAGATGATTCCGCGACCGGTGTTGCTTTTACCCGTAATCCCGGAAACGGTGACCCGCATTTCTACGGCGAATATCTGATTAACGCCCAAGGCGAAGATGTAGTCGCAGGAATACGCACACCCGCTCCGATTAACACTTTCTCCCAATCAACTCACAACAAAGAATTAGTCATGCTTGAAAAAGCCATGCCTAAGATTTATTCCGAGCTCTTTGCGATCCAGAAGCGTTTGGAAAAACACTACCATGATATGCAGGATATTGAGTTTACCATCGAAAAAGGAAGACTCTTTATGTTACAGTGCCGCGTCGGAAAACGCAATGGCCCGGCAGCGGTGCGGATGTGCATGGATATGATTAAAGAAAAATTAATTAAAAAAGAAGAAGCGGTCTTACGTGTTACGCCTGCTCAATTAGATGAACTACTGCACCCGATTATTGACCCTAAGGTAGAGGTAACCCATAAACCATTCGCCAAAGGTTTACCTGCCGGCCCGGGTGGAGCATTCTGACAAATCGTATTCACTGCCGCGGATGCCGTAGCTTGGGCAAAAGAAGGCAAAAAGGTTATCCTGGTGCGCGAAGAGACAAATCCTGAAGATGTTGAAGGTATGCGCGCGGCAGAGGCAATTTTAACTGCCAGGGGCGGTATGACTAGCCACGCGGCCTTAGTTGCCCGCGGCTGGGGCAAATGCTGTATCGTCGGCTGCAGCGCAATACATGTTGATTTAGCAGGAAAAAAATTAAATATAGACGGAAAAACTCTTAAGGAAGGGGACTTCATCACTTTAAACGGCACCAAAGGTAATGCCTATGAAGGACAACTTCCGATGATGGATGCCACCAAAGAAAACAGCATGCTCATGGAGTTCTTAAAAATCTGTGACACAATTAAAAAACTCGGTATCCGCACTAATGCTGATACTCCAGAGGATGCTGCTAAAGCTCGTCAGTTTGGCGCCGAAGGAATCGGGCTCTTCAGAACCGAACATATGTTCTATGGTAAAGGCTCTGATGAACCATTATTTCTTCTGCGTAAAATGATTATTTCCAATACGCCAGACGAAAGAAAAAAAGCAATTGAAGGATTGTTCCCTTACGTTAAAAAAGATATTAAAGGGACAATCGCGGCAATGGACGGTTTTCCTGTAGTTATCCGCTTGCTTGATCCGCCTTTACATGAATTCGTACCGCGCGAACAGGCAAAATTGGAAGAACTAGCTAAAGAGTTAAATATCTCAATGGAAGAGTTATCCAGACGAGCTGAAAATCTACACGAATCTAACCCCATGATGGGGCATCGCGGCGTCCGACTGGGTGTGACTTATCCTGAAGTCAGTGCAATGCAAATCCGCGCGATATTCGAAGCATCCGCAGAATTAATTAAGGAAGGCAAAAAACCTTATCCTGAAATTATGATTCCCGTGGTCTGCGATGTAAAAGAACTCGAGGATCAACTGGTTATTGCTAAACAGATCTACGCGGAAGTGCTTTTAAAATATGGGATTAAGGCTATCAAGCACATGTTTGGAACAATGATTGAGATCCCCCGGGCAACGCTAGTCGCGGATAAATTGGCCGCGGTGGCGCAATTCTTCTCATTCGGAACCAATGATTTAACCCAGATGGGTTTTGGCTTCTCACGAGATGATATCGGAGGATTCCTGCCGGAATATCTGAAAAAAGGAATCTTACCCGAAGATCCATTTCAAAGCATTGATCAGGAAGGTATCGGAGAACTGATCAAAATTGGTATTGAACGCGGCAGAAAAGGACGTAAAGGCTTGGAAGTTGGCATTTGCGGAGAGCATGGCGGAGACCCAAGATCAGTTGAGTTCTGCCACAAAATCGGAATGGATTATGTAAGTTGTTCGCCATTCCGCGTGCCAATCGCAAAATTAGCGGCAGCGCAAGCAGTATTGAAGGAAAAAAAGAAAAAATAAAGCGAGGATCAAAATGGAATCACTACGCATATATTTAAAAGAAATCCGAAATATTCCTCTGCTCACGGCAGATGAAGAAAAATCCTTAAGCCGACGAATTAAAAAAGGCGATGAGCAAGCGCGTAAAAAAATGATCCAGTCAAACTTGCGCCTGGTGATTAATATCGCCAAAAGATACATGCGGCTGGGGACGCCTTTCCTGGATTTAATTGAAGAAGGAAATTTAGGATTAATGAAAGCGGTAGATAAATTTAATCCCAATAAAGGATTCCGTTTCTCGACCTATGCGGCCTGGTGGATAAAACAAGGTATAACCCGCTCATTATCCGAACAGGGGAAGATGATTCGCGTTCCGGTTTATATGAACGATATAATCACCAAATGGCGTAAAAACAAAGAACGACTGGCGCAGAAATTAAAACGTACACCCTCGGATTTAGAGATCGCCAAAAAGTTAAAAATCCCCCGGGATAAGATTGAGCAGATAAACTTTTGGATGAATACTTCGACTTCCTCACTTGACTCTCCAATCGGAGAAGACAGCGAAGGAAAGGTCTCCGACCTTATAGAAGACGAAACCGCAATCCAACCGGATGCCTCAATCGAACATCTTTTGGACAAAGAAAGAGTAGATAACCTCTTAGAAATTATGAGCGATAGGGAGAGGGAAGTCCTGGATATGCGTTTTGGATTAGCCGATAAAAGAACGCACACCTTGGCCGAAGTAGCTAAAAAACTAGGAGTCTCAAGAGAGAGGATCCGCCAGATTGAAGAATTGGCGCTAAGAAGAATCCGCAAGTTTGTCGAAGGAACCAAAGAAGAGGTATAATGATGGCGAAAACAATAAACCTGGAGCAATATGTCCGAAATATTCCGGATTTTCCTAAGCCGGGGATTTTATTTCGGGACATTACCACTCTCATCCAGAACGGAAAAGCTTTTAAAGCATCGGTTGATATGCTGGTTAAAGAATATAAAGATAAAAAGATAGATAAAGTAGTAGCAGTCGAGGCGCGGGGATTTATCTTCGGCGCGGCCATTGCCCATAGATTAGGAATAGGATTTGTTCCGGTGCGTAAAAAAGGAAAACTTCCCTTTAAAACAAACTCCGTAACCTATAACCTGGAATACGGCATCGATACTCTAGAGATTCATTGCGACGCGATAGAAAAAAACGAAAGAGTGCTTGTTGTAGACGATCTTTTGGCTACAGGCGGGACAGTAAAAGCAGTAACAGAATTAATCGAAGGCCTGGAAGGTAAAGTTATAGGCATTGCTTTTGTAATTGAACTAGTAGATCTAGGCGGCAGGAAGAAGTTAAAAAGCTACGATAGTTACTCGCTGATAAAGTTCCCCGGTCATTAAATAATATTGCGCCTGTAGCTCATTAGGATAGAGCAGGGCTCTCCTAAGGCCCGCGGGGCGGTTCGAATCCACCCAGGCGCATTAAAAATATAATTATAACTGACATGGATTTTTCAAAAAAACTAAAAGCAATTGAATTAAGAAAAAACGGCTTAAGTTATTCAGAAATAAGAAAATTTATTGCTGTCTCTAAATCAACATTGAGCATTTGGTTAAAAGATATTCAATTATCTGAACAGCAAAAATCTCGCTTAAGCAAATTACAGGCTACTGGTTACATAGGCGCTAAGAAAAACCAATCTATAGCGTTATCGCGTCATAAAAAAATTAGAGAATTCGCAGCAAAAGAAGCCATTAAATTAGTAAAAAATCCATTTTTTGTTGCAGGTTTAATGCTTTATTGGGCTGAAGGCGATAGGCGTTCCGGACGAGTGCAATTTAGCAATTCTGATTCAAGTATGATAAAATTAATGATGAAATGGTTTAGAAAATTTTGTAATGTGCCTGAAGAAAAGTTCAGGATTGGGCTCTTTATTCATACATTACACGTTAGAGAAGACTGCCATGATTTTTGGAGCAAAGTTACTGGCCTGCCGCTCAATCAATTTAATAAACCCTATATAAAACCTACCATATTTAGTAACAGGAAGAACAAATTATATGAAGGTACCTGTGTAATAAAAATCCACAATAAAGACTTAATGTCTAAAATACTTGGCTGGATGGAAAAATATAAGGAGGAATATGTATAACCTCCATGCGCACACATTTTTAAGTGATGGCGAACTTCTTCCTTCAGAAGTAGCCGTGCGCTACCAAGCGCAAGGCTATAAGACAATCGCCATTACTGACCACGCTGACTATAGTAATATCAAATCCATCACTCAAGCGATCGTAGAATTTTGCCGTAAATGGCCAAAAGACTCATCAATAAAAGTTTTACCCGGGATAGAGTTAACCCATTTGCCTCCGGAGCAATTTAAGCCGCTGGCAAATTACGCCAGAAAACACGGAATTAAAATTATTATTGCCCACGGAGAGACTTCTGTTGAACCAGTGGCTAAAGAGACCAACCAACTGGCACTTAAAGCGGATATTGATATCCTCGCCCATCCGGGGTTAATCAGCGACGAGGATACTGAATTAGCGGCAAAAAGAGGGATCTTTCTGGAAATTACCAGCCGCCGCGGACACTCTAATGCTAATGCTCATGTCATAAATCAAGCGAGAAAATTCGGCGCGAAATTAATCCTTAATAATGACAGCCATACCTGCGAAGATATTATCAGCCCCGCGCAATTAAACCAAGTGGGCCTTGACTCCGGATTAACCCAAGAAGAAATAAATAAAATTTACCAAGATATCGAGAATTTCTTATACACTCAAAAGTAGGGGAGGTTTAAACCTCCCCTACTTTTGAAAGAAAAAGGAGGGAAGATGAAACTTTTTACTAAGACGGTTTCTCTGTTTATTATCTGCTATCTTTTAACCACCGCGCTTACTGGCTGCGCAACAGTATCCGAAAATAAACTCGAACCCCAAGCCATTCTTAAATTATCCGATGTGCCGATTCCCGCAGGCTTAAAAGCATTGCCTCAAACATCTTATTCTTTTGAAAACGCAGGGATGCGAGTCGCAGTTTTAAGATACCAGGGCAAAGTTAACATCGACCAGATGATCAATTTTTACAAAGAGCAGATGCCTACCTATAATTGGAACCTGGTAAATATTATAGAATACGGGCAAAGGCTCCTGAACTTCGAACGGGATAATGAGACCTGTATTATCACAATGCAGGTAGCTGGTTTCTGGAATGAGGATACTCTGGTAACCATATCCTTGGGCCCGAAATCTCAAGCTTTATCTAAAAAATCTAAGCAAATACTTAAATAACCAGCATATTTTAATACAGCTTGTTATTTATTAATATTATTAGAGACGCAAAAGACCTTGAAAAACAACGAGTTATATGTTACTCTTCAAGTGTTGATACAAGGGGACAAAGACAAGGAAACTTATGTTCCAAGAATCTACAATTAAAGAGACTTCAGTCAGAGCAAATAGAGGACTAGCTTTAAAAATAAGCCTAGTCCTATTTTTTTGTTCTGTTTTAATATCTTGGGCTCTTCCTAGCTTTGCATTCGCAGCAACAAATTCCGCCCAATTCGTCTCACAATCTGTCCCTACCAGTATGGTTGCCGGTAAGACCTATAACGTCTCAGTAACCATGAAGAATACCGGGACTAACGCTTGGACTAAAGCTACTAATTATAAGTTAGGCTCCCAGAATCCGCAAGATAACCTACTCTGGGGCTTAGGCAGAGTAGATCTTAGTAGCACGGATGCCATCGCACCCGGCCAATCCAAAACCTTTACCTTTAATATTAAAGCTCCTACTACAGCCGGAAACTACAACTTCCAGTGGCGCATGCTTAAAGAATACGTAGTCTGGTTTGGGAATAAATCTCCTAATCTTACGATTAATGTTACCCCTAGCGTTGCTCTTCCCAATAACGCTCAATTTATCTCTCAATCGGTGCCCACTACTATGACAGCCGGTCAGGTCTACAGCGTCTCTATAATCATGAAAAACACCGGAACTACTACCTGGACCGAAGCTCAACGTTACCGCTTAGGAAGACAAGATAACCTTTGGCAATTAACTACTACCGAAGCAGGCCAAGGGCGTGTTAAATTATCCTCTACTGAAAACATCCTCCCTAGAGCAAGTAAAACCTTTACCTTTAATGTTAAAGCTCCCGCTGCTGCCGGAAGCTACAACTTCCAGTGGCGTATGGTTAAAGAATACGTTACCTGGTTCGGAGACTCTAGCACTAGCTCAAACATCAATGTCCAAGTAGTCTCAAACAACGCCCAATTTATCTCTCAATCGGTTCCTGCTGCTATGACAGCTGGTCAAAACTACAACGTCTCCGTGACCATGAAAAACATCGGTAGTACTACCTGGACTAAATCCTTAAACTATAAACTTGGCTCGCAGAATCCACAGGACAATGGAATCTGGGGCGCAGGGAGGGCCTTGCTCTCTGATACTGACTCTATCTCACCCGGCCAATCCAAAACCTTTACCTTTAATATTAAAGCTCCTACTACAGCCGGAAACTACAACTTCCAGTGGCGCATGCTTAAGGAAAATGTGGCTTGGTTTGGAGCTTATAGCCAAAATGCAAGTATTGCTATTTCTTCATCGGATACGACTGCTCCCACTGGCTCAATTGCGATAAACGGCGCTTTTAATAATCCCGGTCCCTTAACACTTAACCTCACGGCAAAAGATAACACAGGCGGTACAGGCATATCTAAGATGCAATTCTCAAATAATAGCACAACCTGGTCCACTCCTGAAAGATTCGCAACTAGCAAAATTTGGCCGATAACGCAGGATTTCGGGTTTACTAAAGTCTATACTAAGTTCTCTGATCAAGCCGGCAATTGGTCTCCTGCATACAACGCAACTACATTTATCTCTAATCCTGGAAAAGTTAACGGAATTAGAGTTTATTCCGTTGATATAAATTCAGATGACAAAGTCGACGCTTTAGATATTCAACTCGTTATCAATGGCGCCTTGGGACTTAATATAGGAAGCTATAATGCGGATGTTAATCATGACAGTAAAATAGATGCTTTGGATATTCAACTGGTTATCAATGGAGCCCTGGGATTATTGGATACAACCTCGCCTGTTATAGTAATTACTTCTCCGGTGAATAAATCTACCATTGATACCGATATTGTCGAATTAAAAGGGACCATCGATGGCGTTGCTTTTAGTGAAACACGAAAACTTCGACTAGGTGAGAATACTTTAACGAAAACCGCAACTGATGCTTCTGGAAATATAGGATCAGCCTCAATAATAGTTTATTATGCACCCTCGACATTAATCGGCCCTCAAGGTGGAAAAGTTACTTCGGCTGATGGCAAGATCAAGCTTATTATCCCTCAAGGAGCTTTATCAAGCTCTATTAAAATCAGTGTTTCCGCTGTAGATATCAGTTTATTAAAAAGTGCGCGTAAATCTTTACAGCAGACTATCCTCAGTGTTGCCAAATGTGATCCTTCCGGAACCCAATTTAGTAAACCCGTTACCTTAATATATAAACTAGATAAAGCGCAGGTTCCTGGCACACCAGTAAGCCTTGGATTATACAATCCCACAAGCAACGAAATAATATCAGTCGGACAGGTCTCTAAAGTTCAAGCCGATAATTATACGGTTAATTTCTCAATAAGCCACTTCTCTACATATGTCGCATTGCAGAGCATGGCCCCAACCGGCGCGCCCATCGGTGGTGGAGTAAAGATTCCTTTACCGGATATGTTTACCGGCAGCTTTAGCCATTCCGTTCCCATAACCGTAGCTCCGGGAAGAAAAGGGATGCAGCCGGCGCTGGCTTTAGCTTACCGCTCCAGCAACCCCAATTCCTGGACAGGAGTCGGTTTTAGTTTGAATTCCGGCTATATTGTGCGTTCAACCCGCTTAGGCCCGCCGTCTTACAATGATACTCAAGACACATTTTATTTTGTTACTGATGCCGGGACTACCGAGCTGGTTAATTTAATCGATAATCTTTACCAAGCAAAGGTTGAATCCAGTTTTACTAAATTCTACAAAGAAGCTGATGATTCCTGGAGGGTAATCGGCAAAGATGGTTCTGTTTTAAGGTTAGGGCAGGATTCGGATTCAAAAGAAGGTTCTGACAAAGGAACATTCAGCTGGTATTTAACCAAAGCTATTGATACCAACGGAAATTATATCAGTTATACCTATTATAAGGATCAGGGTAAGATTTATCTTTCCCGGATAGATTATACCGGTAACGAAAACGGCACTTCTTCTACCAATACAGTGGAATTTTTCTTGGAATCCCGCGAGGATATAGTTTCGAGTTATATTTCCAGCGCCAAGGTCTCCACGCTAAAGCGGCTCAAGGAGATCCAGGTTAAGGTAAGGGGAGATTTAGTCTGGAGGTATGCGTTAGAATACGGATATAGCCCGGATACAAACCGCTCTATCTTAAAATCTGTTACCCAGTATGGAAGTGATGATAAAAGTTTACCAAAGCAGGTATTTAGTTATCAGAGTGCAAAATAGGAGGCTTTAAATGAGAAAATTAATTTTAGTATCTGTTTTACTCTTTTTGATCTGTGGTTTATGGGTTTTTAGTCATGCCGCAGTACCGCATCTGATTAATTATCAAGGACGGCTTACCGATAAAAGCAGTACACCACTAAACGGTCTCTATAATATAACCTTTAGAATATACGATGCTGAAGCTGCGGGAAACTTGCTCTGGCAGGGGACATATAATAGCGTTTCGATTACTAAAGGTATCTTTAACATTTTACTGGGCGATGCTAGTGATACAGGATTTAATTTCTCCGAACTCGCCTTCGATAAACCGTATTGGCTGGAGATTAAAGTAGGAACTGATGCTCCAATGACTCCGAGGCAGAGGATTACAGCTTCGGGATATGCGATAAGTGCGGAAAATCTAGTCATGTTAGCTCAGCAAGGGGATATTATATTCTTTGATGGTTCAAATTGGGTAAAATTAGGAGCAGGTGCCGCAGGACAAGCCTTAAAAACTCAAGGCCTAGGCGCGAATCCAAAATGGGATTTTCTAAGCGGCATTCCATCAAATATGCAAGTTTTTACTTCTTCAGGAACTTGGACTAAACCAGCAGGAGTAACAAAAGTTTTAGTAAAAGTTATCGGTGGTGGCGGTGGTGGCGGCGGCGGATACTATTATAGTGGTCCCTCCCAACAAAATTGGGGTATGGGCGGCGGTGGCGGTTCTGGCGGTTATGCTGAAGAAATATGCACTGTAACTGACAATGTAAGTATTACAGTAGGTGCTGGCGGAGCTGGCGGAGCTGGCGGACAAAGTACTACGGCTGGTGGCACGGGTGGAACATCCTCTTTTGGTTCTTTTTGCTCTGCAACTGGAGGTTCAGGTGGAGGTAATTCTAGAATCCACAGTGGTGCAAACGGTGGTGCAGGAGGAGAGGGGAGTAGTGGAGCCATAAACAGTAAAGGTTTTCGTGGGTTAGATGGCTTGATTGACGAAGTAAGTGGT
>ERZ1292630.2476-Hain-H41-02um-R3-2476-length-17038-cov-26_pt2 | contig 11287 bp, 11 predicted proteins | sample MGYA00564408_ERZ1292630 | MGnify/ENA primary metagenome ERZ1292630 (study PRJEB36523, sample SAMEA6512641) | groundwater metagenome | collected 2019-01-08 | study: AquaDiva: Metagenomics assemblies of 32 groundwater samples | reverse complement strand
ATAGTTATTTTGAGTAGTTATGTAAGTACATTAATTTTAAGCCGGACAGTAGTGATTAAATATCTGTCATTCTTTGGCCGCCATATCCCTCAAACAACGCTGTTCAGCACACCCATCAACTCTTGATGAATCAGGCCGTTTGTTGCCAGAATCTCATCTGAATATATGGAATACTGCCCGCCTCTCAGGTTCGTGACCTTGCCTCCGGCCTCTGTTAATATAAGCATTCCTGCTGCATCATCCCATGGTTTAAGCATCAGCTCCCAAAATCCGTCAAACCGCCCTGCTGCCACATAACAGAGGTCTAATGCAGCCGATCCGTCCCTCCTTATCTCCTGGCAGTTCATGATTGCCTTATTGAAGTATTCGAGATTGGTAGGACCGCCTGTCATCCTGACATAAGGGAAACCTGTTGAAAGGAGGGAGTCTATCAGTTTATCTGTATTTGAAACCTTAAGCAGCTTGTCATTTAAGAAAGACCCTTTCCCCTTCTCGGCAGTGAAAAGCTCTTTAAGGATGGGGTTATAAACCGCCCCGACAACTACCTCGCCTGTTATCTCAAGGGCAACAGATACGCTGAAAACCGGGTATCCGTGGGCATAGTTGGTGGTGCCGTCCAATGGATCAATTATCCACTTATGATCGGACTCTCCGCCGTTCGCCACCCCTTCCTCTCCCATTAGCTGGTGGTCTGGAAAGCTTTTCTGTATGACATCGACAACTGCCCGCTCCGCAAGGAGATCAGCATCTGTAACCAGATTTATCTTCTCCTTGAACCTTACATTATTTGAGGAGCCGAACCTTGAGAGGAGGACCTCTCCGCCTTTTAAAGCCGCATCCACGGCTGTCTGCATGAATTCCATAGCGAGGGATATTATCATAATGCCAATTCACATTCAAATAAAGATTTTTGAATGCTCAGGTATAATACCCATCCGGGTATAAATACCAAGTAAGCTTTCATTAGGCTCAACAGTAGATGCTTGAAAGCAACTTGGTATAAACTTCCTTATGCTGCCAAATTTTATTTGTTTGAAATACTGTCACCCCTTTGAGCCTCTTGCAAAACTCTAAATACTTCCACTTTAAACCGGTTCAGGGCTACCCAATGATCACTTTTTAGGGTAGCCATTCTCAAATTGTTCCCGTATTTGCCATTTTCAGCCTGTTCTGGACGCACTTCTCCTAAAGCGCTTATTTCTTTTGCTGTTTGTTGTGTCAGTTTGCCAGTTTCAATAACTGGTCGGCAAAGAGGGCTATGAGTCCAAACATCAGATGTGTCTTTACCTTCTCTGCTCCCTTTACCATAACATTTCTTGCCCCAAAGTCTTCCTTCATCCTGCTGTTGAGTCGCTCTGCAACAGTGCGTTCATTGTATCTGACTGCCTCATGGGGAGACATCGGGATTGACTCTTTCCCACGTGAATTCCTGTCGATAAGCGGCACATGGCCGAGAGTCTTGCTTGCCTCGTATATCTGAGCGGCATCGTAGGCTGCGTCCATCAGATCATACAGATAGTCTACTCTCGTGCTTGTCATCTTCATCATTGGTATGGCGGCCTGGCTGTCATGAACTGACGCCGATGTTAACACCGCACTCACAGGGAGGCCGCAGTCGTTTACGTCTACATGCAGTTTGTATCCCTTCCAGGTCTCCAGATATCCTTTGGAGTTCTTCTTGCTGCCGGTATCACATGCCGTGGGCAGCTCTCTTAACGCTTCTTCAAAGCTCTGATTGATCTGGCGATCCAGCCTCTTTTTTTCTTTGCCTTCCCTGATCTCTCCTTTTTTAGGACGGCCTTTCTTCTTTTTTACCTTCTCCTTTTTCTCCTTCTTTACAGCCCTCTCTCGACCTTCTATTGCCGTAGAGTCTCTCGATATATGTCCAACAAGCTCGGCCTTGAGATGGGTTTCTACAAGGACTTTGTGAACTTTTCCCCCAAGTCCGTCTTTTGCAAATTCCGAAAATGCCCTCGAAAATGTAGATTCTGACGGAACCTCGCTTATACTCTTAAAACCGCATATCCTCTTCAGATTCGGGGAACGTTGCAGTTCTTTTAGCAGCAAACGAGTATGGATATGCTTATATATTATCTTAGCTACAAAGGCCCTGGCTATGGCTTCCCGTTCTTTTAACTTGCGCCCGGTCCATTGGTTGTCTGCTTTTTTAAAAACGTGTTTCTCTATCCGTAATATCTCCAGTATCTTAACAAGATGTCTTTCCTGCTCTGTAAGCCGTGTCTCGTAACACTTTTCAAAGGACGGGAATAAACTCTCTTGCAGCGTGCCAACCAACCATGATATTCTTTCTATGAGCTTCACTGTGCCTCCTTGTTTATAAAGCCTTCTGGACAAAGGAATTATAACATAAAAGGCACTTTGAAGCTCCTATTTTCAATGCCTCAGAGTATATTCGGTTTTATGAATATACTTTTGCAAGAGGCTCCTTTGTTATCCTTTTCTTATGCGCTATGCAATTATCTCAGACATACATTCGAATCTGGAGGCCCTGGAGGCCGTTCTCGCAAAGATATCGGTGTTGAGGATAGACGATATCCTCTGTCTTGGAGACATTGTCGGGTACAACGCCAATCCTAACGAGTGCATCAATATGGTAAGGAGAACTGGGATCAGGTGCATCATGGGAAACCATGACTCCAGGGCATCCGGCCTTGAAGAGCCTGACAATTTCACACCTCTGGCCAAAGAGGCGGTACTCTGGACGAGGGAGCATCTGACCGAAGAGAGCAAGGCCTTTCTCAAAAACCTGCCAAGAGAGCTGATTGTTGAGGACTTCTTCCTATTTCATGCCTCTATCAATGACACAGACAAGTATATCGTTGACGAAAACGATGTCCGCGACAACTTCCACAGACTCGAACAACTGCCGAATGATGCTGCGATCGGATTTTACGGCCATACCCATGTAAAAGTAGCTTTGAGTCTGCAGAGAGGGAGGATTTCCCTGGAGCAGGATGAGGAGCTTAAGTTATCTCCCTATAAGAAGTATCTGATAAATCCGGGAAGCGTAGGACAGCCGAGGGACGGAGAGCCAGGCGCATCTTTTCTTGTCTATGACAAGTTTAATGAAAAAGTGATTTTTTACAGGGTGGATTATGACGTCGCAGCAACCCAGAAAAAGATCATAGAGGCAGGGCTGCCTGTGGAACTGGCTGCAAGGCTTTATGATTGAATGCTTGATTTTATTTGAATACGAAAGACACAAGGTCCCTTGTCAAGGTGACCCCAAATATTTTCCCGAGCAGTTATCTGTTTTGCCAGTAAACTCGATTCCTGCTTTATTAACTTCGATTTCTGTGGTACATTTTCTTTACATAACATATTCCCACGCCTCCTTTCGTTATAGCTTTAATTGCTTGAACGCCAGATGATTTAAATGTTGAAGGAGTTATTTCTTAAAGCTCTTCTCGATCATTAATTCGCATTATTTAGACACTGCCATGACTGATACCGACATCCTTGAATCGTTAAAGAAAAAAGAAGATGAACTGGAGCTGCTCCTCCAGGAGGCCAGGGGGAAGGCCGTGCAAATAAAGGAGAAGGCTCTGGATGAGAGACAGAATATCCTCTCCTCCCTTGCGGTCGAGCTTGAGGCCCAGAGGGAGGCGTTCAGAAAAGCGCAGCTGGCCGATTTGGAGACAGAGGTCCGGAGGATCAAGGAAGATGCCCACAGGGAGGCGGAGAGGCTCAATGCCGAGGCAGAAGGGAACATAGACAGGGCGGTTGAAGCCGTTCTTAAGGTGATAATCCCATGATCCAGAAGATGAGCAAGGTCCGGATCATCGGCTCCAAGCTGATCATGAACGAGGTGGTCGAGCTCCTCCATACCCTCGGCACAGTTCACATAGAAGAGGTCCCCAGGGAGACCGGGCTGGGAGATTATTTCCTGAGAGAGGCCCCTGTGGACAAGGACAGGGTTGCTCTGAAAGGCCGGCTTGAGAAGATCCTTGATAAGCTCATGACCCTGACCATCTTACTCCCCCCATCCAGCACAGTAACCGATATCCGGTATCCCATCTCCAGCGTGACCTCCGATGTGTTCCTGGAGGCTTTGGAGAGACTGGAGACAGAGGCCAGGAACCTGCAAAAAAGGGAAGTGGAACTTAAGGATGAGCTTTCATCCCTCGGCAGATATGAAAGAATCCTCAGGGGCCTTGCCCCGCTGATAACAAGGTTAGAGGGCATAAAGGCCTATGAGACCGTAGGCCTTACCTTTGACAGGAGCAAGGCCGGAGTCATCCCACTCCTCGAAGAGGAGATAAAGCGTATCACAGAGGGCCGATACGAGCTATTCGTCAGGGACATAGACGAGGAGACAGCAGGCATCGTCATCGCATATCCGAGGACATTTGCCAAACCGGTAAAGGAACTGATAACAGGGGAGGCCATAAGCGAGATAAGGTTGCCGAAGGATTATGAAGGCCTCACCTTCTTCGATGCCCTCACCATCATGCTTAAGAGGAAGGGCAATATCCCCAGCGATATGGAGAAGGTATCTGCCGCCATCAAAGGGCTGTCAGACAGGTGGTATTCGGAGGTAAGCAGGCTCATGGAGGTCGTCCGGGACGCAATTGACGAGATAAGCATCCTACGGTTCTGCAGCGAGACCCACTACGCCTTTATCATCACCGGTTGGATACCATCCCCTGACTTCCAGTCCCTGGTCAAGGCCCTCAGAGAGAGATTCGAGGACAGGGTGATCGCCACGGAGAGCGAAATAAAGGGAGAGGAGATAGACCTAATACCGGTCTACCTCAAAAACCCCAGGCTGCTAAAACCTTTTGAGGTCTTTTTAAACGTCCTCCCTCCGCCCAAATACGGCTCCGTTGATCCCACACCTTTTGTGGCCTTCTTCTTTCCCACATTCTTCGGGCTCATGGTGGGCGATATCGGATACGGCATCCTCATCTTATTTTTTGGCCTTTACATGAAGAGGAGGTTCAGGGAGAGGAAGGTACTTAGAGACCTTGGATACGTCATGACCCTGTCCAGCATATTCTGCATAGTCTTCGGTTTCTTTTTCGGTGAGTTCTTCGGCGACCTGGGAGAGAGGCTTGGCATCATCCACCCCACAGTCATGGACAGGACGAAGGCCCTGACCGCCTTCCTTGTCATGGCCATCGGCCTGGGAGTCGGGCATACCATCCTCGGCCTAATAATCGCCATAGTAAACCATATCCATAGGGGAAGAGGAAGGGACGCCCTGGCAAAGGGATCATCCCTCGTGTTCGTCTTAAGTCTTCTGCTTGTCATCGGAACTATGACAAGACACTTCCCGCCGGAGCTTTTACCCACCGGCGTCATTGTCCTGGTTACGGCCCTGTTCTTCCTCATATTCTTTGAAGGCATCCTGGGGCCGGTAGAGGCCATGAAGACCATAGGGAACATCATATCCTATGCCCGTATAATGGCCATAGGCACAGCATCTGTGGTGCTGGCAGGGGTTGCCAACAGGATGGTGGAGCTCACGGACAACCTGGCGCTGGGTATCGTGGTAGCGTCCATCATACACCTTCTAAATGCAATCCTGGCGGTCTTCAGCCCCGCAATCCACTCCATCAGGCTGCATTACGTGGAGTTCTTCAGCAAGTTTTATCAGACAGGGGGAAGAAGGTATGAGCCGTTCAGGAGGCATGAGGCGGAGGCCTCTTCAGAGGGTAAAGGGCATGAAACATAAACTAAAACTACGGAGGTAAGATATGGAAAAAGGACTTATTGCACTGGCGGCAGCCCTGGCTATCGCCATCCCTGCCATTGCAACGGCATGGGCCCAGGGCAGGATCGGCGCAGCCGGGGCGGGCGCCCTGGCAGAAAAACCTGAACTGAGCGGCACCATCATTATCCTGGTTGCCATCCCCGAGACAATGGTCATCCTTGGCTTTGTCGTAGCCATGCTTATTATAAGATGAGCCAGGAAGAGCTTTTAAAAGCGCTGGAAGAGGATGCTCGAAGAGAAAGGAACTCCCTTCTCAATGACGCGGAAGCAGAGGCAGGGACGATAAGGTCTGAAGCCCTTGAGGAATTGAAGAAGCTCAAGGAAGCGGACCTTTTAAAATTTAAGGTCTCTCTGTCCGCTGAGACCGCAAAGGCAACCAATGACGCAAGGGCATATTCGAATGGCATTATTTCCGCTGCAAGGAATGCCGCCATTGCCACGGTCAGGGAAAAGATTGAGGATGAGTTTAAAAGGCTTCCTCTAAGTGATGACTATCCGGAAATCCTCAGGAGGCTCTTCATGGAGGCCCTGGAGAGCATTGGTGAAGTTAAGACCATCGTCTTCGTCCCTGAAAGAGACCTTCCGATATTCCGCAAGATTGATATCCTGAAAGAGAGGGATGTCAGGCCTCTAAACATGGATAGTGGAGTGATGATAACAAGCGAGGATGGCAGGGTGAAGATAACAAATACGACTATAACGAGACTTGCCAAAGCAATGCCTGAATTGAATGTGGAAATAAGAAGGGTCTTATGGGATTCGAATACCTGAACGCCAGGGTAAGGGGATGGAGGTCCAGACTGCTGAAGAAGGCCGACTACGATCTCCTGTTGGCAGTGCCGACCATAGCCGATCTCTCTGATAAATTGAGGTCGACTCCCTATGCCGCTCATATAGAGGCAGCCAGGTCTGTCCTTGGGAAGCAGCCGGAGGCAGACATCATAGAAAAGGGGTTGAAGACCGGTCTGCAAAAGTCTATTGAGAACCTATGGAAGAACATCCCCCCAAAGTCCGAGGGCTATTTCACGGCGGTCCTCTCATACTGGGACGTCTATAACCTGAAAACGCTCTTGAGGGGTGCAGACAAAGGAGTGCAGCCGGAAGAGATATTCAACCTCCTGCTCCCCGGAGGCGCCCTGGACGAGGGCGCCCTTATGGAGCTCAGCCAGGCCAGGGACTCAAGGAGTATCGCAGAGTTCCTTGAGACATGGGGAAGCCCCTACGCAGGGCCCATCAGGGACAATCTGGAACAATACATGAAGGACAAAGACTTGATGTCTGTGGAGCTGGCCCTTGATCGCTTCCTGTATAACCACGGCCTGAATGCAATCGTGGGGAAAGGGGCCGATGTACTGGTTATCAGGGCGTTAATACGGGACAGGATCGACCTGACAAACATAGCGACCCTTATGAAGCTGTCTGGTGAGAGAGTCTTGGCGGCAGATCTCTATTTTATTAAGGGCGGGCTGCGGCTTTCCGAAGAGGCCTTTAAGACCCTTGTTAATGTAAAAAAGATGGCAGGTCTTCTGAAGGGCCTGGCTGAGAACCTGAGCGATTTTAAATGGAGAGAGACCGTATCATCCATAGACCCTGAAGAGGGGCATCTGCTCCCTGGGAGACTGGAGGGCTTGGCTATGAATAATTTATGGAGAGCTGCGGTTACCGAGCCCCTTGGGATAGCCCTCCCTGTCTATTTTGTCCACGAGAAAATAAGAGAAATGCGGAACCTGAGGGCCATTGCCTTCGGGGCGGCATACAAGGTGCCGGAGTATGAGATGAGGAAGCATGTGATTTATGTATAGAATCCTGATAATGACATCCCCTGAGGTGGCTACTGGATACAGGCTTTCCGGGGCGGACGTCTTGGAGTTCAAGGAGGATGAAGCAATAACATCCTCATTGGAGGAGATCTTCAAGAAGAAGGATTACGGCCTCCTGGCGGTGGAAGAAGGTATGTTAAAGAACGTCCCGGAGGATTTGATGAAAAAGATCGCCAGGGAGGGAATACCTGTGGTTGTGCCTATAAATACGCCAAAGGGATGGTATGGGGCGGAGACTGCCGAGTCCTATATCGCCAGGATCATCAGGAAGGCTATAGGTTATGAGGTGAAGATTAAGAGATGAAGAGGGTTATAAGCAGGATCAGGTGTCATTGAATGTATGAGATAAAGGGAAAGATCTGCGAGATATCGGGTTCCACGGTGATTGCCAAAGGGATGGTCGGTGCAGGGATGCACACAACCGCCCTGGTGGGAAATGACGGATTATTGGGTGAAGTCATACGAATCCATGGAGACAGGGCCACCATGCAGGTATATGAAGATACCACCGGGCTTGGTCTGGATGAAGAGGTCATCTCCTTCGGGAAACCTCTGATGGCCGAGCTTGGGCCTGGACTCCTTTCAGGGATATTTGACGGTATCCAGCGTCCCCTGGAGGCCTTGAAGGCTGCATCGGGCGATTTTATCAGCCGGGGGATCAAGAGAAGGGCGCTGGACAGCTCAAAGAAGTGGGACTTTGTCCCGAAGTTAAAGAAGGGCGATACCGTGAGTTCCGGTGACATCATCGGAGAGGTGCAGGAAACAGAGAGGATCGTCCACAGGATCATGGTCCCTCCGGGGATTACCGGGACCATCGAAGAGATAAAAGAAGGGAGTTATACGATAGATGAGCCTGTGACGCTCCTGGACGGAGGCCGATCTGTCTCCATGTGTCAGGAGTGGCCCGTAAGGAGGCCACGGCCGGTGAACGGAAGACTGAACCCCGATACCCTGTTCGTGACCGGGCAAAGGGTGTTTGACACACTCTTCCCAGTGGCAGTGGGAGGGATGGCCATTGTCCCGGGCGGATTCGGGACAGGAAAGACCGTGGTGGAGCAGAGCCTGGCCAAGTTCTCGAAGGCAGACATCATCGTATACATCGGGTGCGGAGAGAGGGGGAACGAGATGACGGAGGTGCTTACCGACTTCCCAAAGCTCCTCGACCCTTTTACAGGCCAACCCCTCATATGCCGCACATCTCTTGTAGTAAACACATCCAACATGCCGGTGGCGGCCAGAGAGGCCTCCATCTTCACAGGGATAACCATTGCTGAATATTACAGGGACATGGGTTATGGAGTGGCCCTTATGGTAGATTCCATATCCCGCTGGGCCGAGGCTTTGAGGGAGATATCCTCCAGGCTTGAGGAGATGCCGAGCGAGGAGGGTTATCCTTCATACCTGGGGGCAAGGCTGGCCGCATTTTACGAAAGAGGCGGGAGGTTTACGTGCCAGGGAGGTCCTGAGAGAACTGGTTCCATGACCATTATCAGCGCCGTTTCCCCTCCGGCGGGGGATTTGTCTGAGCCTGTGACCCAGGCGTCCCTCAGGGTATCCGGCGCTCTTTGGGCCCTTAACACAGACCTGGCCTACAGAAGACACTTCCCTGCCGTAGACTGGAACATATCATTTAGCCTCTATTACGAAGGTCTGAAGGGCTGGTTTGCCAGGGAGGTCTCTTCGGCCCTGCCCTCCCTCAAAAATGAGGCCGTGGCAGTCCTCCAGAAAGAGGGTGAGCTTAAGGAGATTGCCCAGTTGGTAGGGATAGAGGCCCTCCAGGATTCCGACAGGCTCACCCTTGAGACAGGGGGGATTCTGCGGGAGGTCTTTCTGAGGCAGAACGTCTTCAGCGCCACAGACGCCTTCTGCCCCATTGATAAGCAGTTCCGGATGCTCAAGTGTATCCTGTCATTTTATACTGTCGGTCTTAATGCCCTGAAAGACGGCTTATCTCTGGACAGTGTCCTGTCATGCCCGGAAAAGGCCAGCCTCTTCAGGATGTCTGAAATGCCCGTGGAAGGTTTTTCAGAATGGGCCCTGGGATACATAGAGAGTCTGAAAAAGAGGTTTTGTTTATGAAACTCGTGACCAGTGAATACAGGACCATCAGCCGGATATCCGGCCCCCTCCTCTTCCTTGAAAGGGTCCGGGGCGGCCGCGTTGGAGAGATGGCCGATGTCCGCCTCAGGAGCGGAGAGATAAAGAAAGGCCAGGTCCTCCAGCTTATGGAGGGAACTGCGGTCATCCAGGTGCTGGAAGGAACCGCAGGGATAGACGCCGAAGACTCCAGCGTATATCTGAGCGGAGAGGTTGCGAAGACAGGCCTTTCAATCGACATGCTGGGGAGGACATTCAACGGCATCGGAGAACCTATAGACGGGCTCCCGCCTGTCATCCCGGAGATGAGGCTCGACATAAACGGTCTCCCGATAAACCCGGTAGCAAGGGAAAAGCCTTCACATTTCATACAGACCGGGATATCTGCCATTGACGGCCTCAACACCCTGGTCAGGGGGCAGAAGCTTCCGATCTTTTCCGGCTCCGGCCTCCCGGCCAACGAACTTGCCCTCCAGATACTGACCCAGGCCCAGGCCCCGGGCTCAACCGGTGACGAAGGGGAAGGAAGGTTCTCCATCGTCTTCGGCGCAATGGGGATAACGGCAAGGGAAGCCATGTTCTTCAGGAAGGGGTTTGAAGAGAGCGGGGCAATAGGGAGGACAACGACGTTCATTAACCTGGCCGACGACCCGACCATCGAGAGGCTGTTCACTCCAAGAATATCTCTTACTATGGCTGAATACCTGGCTTTTGAGAAGGGTCACCATGTCCTCGTCATCCTGACAGACATGACCAACTACGCTGACGCCCTCAGGGAGATCGGTAGCGCGAGAGAGGAGATACCCGGAAGAAGAGGATATCCGGGATATATGTATACTGACCTTGCCACCATATACGAGAGGGCCGGCAGGATAAAAGGGAAGAAAGGTTCCATCACCCTCATCCCGATACTGACCATGCCGGAAGATGACATAACCCATCCCGTCCCCGACCTCAGCGGGTATATAACCGAAGGACAGGTCGTCCTGAACAGGCAGATGCACAGGAAGGGAATATATCCACCCATTGATGTCCTCCCATGCCTTTCAAGACTGATGAACCTGGGTATCGGTTCGGGCAAGACGAGGGAAGACCATCGAGGGGTGGCAGATCAGCTATACGCCTTTTACGCCCGCGGGAGGGACGCAAGGAAGCTGATAGCCATCATAGGGGAAGAAGGCCTGAGCGGACTTGATAAAAAATACCTCCGCTTCGCCGATGAGTTCGAAAAGAGGTTCGTGTCCCAGGAGGGAGAGGACCGCTCCATATCCCGGACCCTCGACATAGGCTGGAAGCTCCTATCCATGATACCGAAGACAGAGTTTACCAGGATAAAGGAAGAGTTCATCACAGGACATTATTATGGGACCTAAATCCTGCAATCTGCCACGGACTAACACGGACACCAACAGTAGGCGCTTCTAAGCTAAAGCAGCACAATGATAGATACAGCTTATATTTTAAATTCACCTGAAAGGTTTTTATTTATAAGTTGTTGAAAAATCAGGTATAGTCCGTGAAAGTCTGTGGCTAAATGTATTTTTTAGGAGGGGAGAGCAATAGGTGGAACAGGGCGGACAGACCCGGATAGAGCTCCTGAACCTCAAGGCCCGGCACGGCGTGGCTTTGGGAG
>ERZ1292630.4838-Hain-H41-02um-R3-4838-length-11288-cov-4_pt1 | contig 11288 bp, 10 predicted proteins | sample MGYA00564408_ERZ1292630 | MGnify/ENA primary metagenome ERZ1292630 (study PRJEB36523, sample SAMEA6512641) | groundwater metagenome | collected 2019-01-08 | study: AquaDiva: Metagenomics assemblies of 32 groundwater samples | reverse complement strand
GAAGAATATATCGCTCAAAAAAGATTTGATCTTGGAAAAAATTGGGGATATACCTATGGGTCGCTGCCGATTATGATCGTTTCGCTGATGGGGCGTAGTTTAAAGCCAATTATTATTTTGGATGGCGTGAGTTGTGTGGTTTTCAACAGACTTTTATTATCCGTTGTATTGCTATTGACCGGCTGGCTTGTATTTTTTATCGGAAAGCGTGTTTTTAAATCCCCTCTTTTAGGTTTAATCGCCGCCGGATTGCTTCTCAGTAATGCAAAAGTTATTGAGATTTCAATCTTGAGTAATTTCCCTGATATTTTTCATATGTTTCTTTTTGCGCTCGCCGGTTATTTTACAGCCGGCTTGCTTCACCGGTTCGATCACAAAAATGCTTTTTTGGCTCTACTCGCTATGGGTATTGGATTCAGCGTCAAATATATGGGGTTGCCATTTATCGCAATTTTAATCATTGTGTTTAGATATAAACAAAGGGAATTTTTAAATACGTATAAACAAGACCAGCGAGGACCTTTATTAGCGGCCGTGAAAAATCCGGAAAATAACAAGACGAACTTTCTTTCAGCCGGACAAAAGATTACCCGTCGATTACGATGGGATTTTGTTTTATTTATAGGGATGACTTTAACTTCATTGCCGATTGTTTTTTTTACGATTAATCCTTATTATTTGATTCATTACAAAAAGGTTGTTTCCCAGATGTCTATCCTGGCTAAGATGTATTCAGATCCGGCATCTATGAATAACCTTCCGGCTTCATCCGTTATATTACCAACGCTTAAGGATTGGTGGCAGGTTGGAACCGGGGGCGGCTGGCCAGATGGTCTTATCTTTATTGGAGCAATTTTAGTATTTATTTTAATGCTAATCTGTTTATTACGTCAAAGTCAAGAAAAAAAACGTTTAGAATTATCGGATTCTTTCGTCATTGTTTCATTTCTATGCACAATTGTTTGGATAATATTTGTTATCTGGCGTACAAAATTTGCATTCTTCCATTATTTTTTACCAATTATTACGGCTTTTTACCTAACCGGGTGCGCTTTGCCATATTACCTGCGGAAGTTAATAAACAACTCTTTGTGGCGGAGCGCGGCCATCGGAATAACGCTGGTAATTTTTTTGGCCGGACTTCTGCTCCCTTTTATAACGGATTTAGTCGATAACTGGGTTGGCAAACCATTTTTTACGTCTAACATTCTAAATTATGCGTCTTGTGATTTTAACCGACGTTCAAGGTTTATACCTTCATATAACATACTTGCAACTGCTCGAAATATTGAGGGAAACGTTCGGTTTGAAGTAGGACGATGGCTTGAAACAAATTGTCCAGACGCGGAAAGTTTGGTTACTAATGAATCCGTCTTTTATTACCCCCCCCTCATAAAAAATGTGGCCTGTAAAAACAGGCAAATGAGTCTTGAACTTCTCTTCCGAACGATGCCCGATCTTTTAATAGTGTCAGACTGGTTTATTAATATGTATACCAAAGAATACACGGAATTTGAATTAGCCCAAATGCCGTCCGAGGATCACGCTCTTTTTTTAAAGGCAAGAGGTTTTTACACTCTGCTCAAAGATAAAGATGAGTTCCTTAATTACAGGCGCATAAAAATATTTAAGGCGCCGGGCGGATGTTATTGGGAACGGATTCATATTTATAAACGAGAAGGGCCGGGAGATTTTGGTTCTTATATAAAAAACATTGCGGGCCCAACCTTGATGGCATCCCCTAACGGAACGGACATTTTTTTTAAGAAGGATTTTATTATGCCTTCTGATGTGTATCTCTCCGCCTTTCCGGGTAATCCGATTCCAAGCAATCTGAAATTTCAGTTGCAGCCGGTATTCGTTGAAAACATAGGGTTCGCTTGGTACAACCATGAAAATTATCCTCTAAAGGTTTCTATCCAGGGGTTTTATCAAGACCGGATGGTCTTTGAAGAAAAAATGTCTATTTTTTCAGCCGATGATCATCCTTATAGTTGGGTTAAGATTAATAAATTGGTAGACAGTTTTATATTAATCGCGGATGAATTTAAAGGGCAGCAGAGATTTCTGATTAAGCGAATGTTTATGAAAACACCTTAAAATGAAAATATTAATGATTACTCCGGATTGTATTATGATTGACCGGCGGATTATATTAGAATCTAAAACACTAATAAAAGCTGGATATAACGTAACGCTTATCGCTGGTTTTGATGCAACAAAGAAGAGCATTATTTAGAGAACGGAATTAAGATACACCGCTATAAATATGAATGGCAAGATGATAGATTCCATGGGTTTTCTGCTTTATCGGCGGGTAAATTTGGTAATCCTGATAATCTTTTGAACAAGATTTGCCGGCGGCCCGGTGATAAATCATATAAATTTAACGCCTTCGAACATTTTATGGCGCAAAAATTATTATCTGTTTATAACGGATTAAAAGAAAGGTCTAATCAATCAGTTTGAGAAATAAACCATGATTCGGGACCGGCAATAGCGGTTAAGTCAGGGCATAAAATATGACAGACATTAAAAAGGTAGTGATGCTTACTCCTGACACCCGGATAGACCGGAGAATTATCCTGGAAGCAAAATCATTGGTCAAGACCGGTAAAGAGGTAATTATTATTGCCCGGAATAATGGTCGCTTGCCTGAAGAAGCAACGATGGATGGGGTAACAATAAAACGCCCGCCCTATAAATTTACCAAACTTAATAAACTTAATAGTTTTATCACCTTAAAATCAGGTTATGATGCACGCTTAGCAGAAACTGTCCTGCAGCATACTCCCGATGTTGTCCATATTCACGATTTACCGGCGCTACGGGCCGGAATATTAGTAAGCGAACGGCTGAAAGTTCCTTTAATTTACGATATGCATGAATTTTATCCGGAACAGCACAAATTTTCATTTTGGAAAAAGTTTTACTGGGAAAGGTTGGAAAAAAAATATATTTACAAGGCGAATATAATTATTACCGTAAATGAAATGTTGGCCAGGGAAATAGAACGCCATTACCCTGGTCTATCCATCGGGGTGATTCAAAACGCGGTAAATCTGCCGGAAGATTTTGACTTGTCGCGTCGTTATAACCTTTTTCGCGAAGAATATAATGTACCAGAAGATTCTATCTTGCTTCTCTATCAGGGTTGGATTGCGCCGGATAGAAATCTGGAAATAATTATTAGAGGGATGCGTCATCTTTCATCATCAAAACTTTACCTTTTAATTATGGGATACGGAGGCTATGCTAACGATCTGCAAAAACTAGTCAAATACTATCAGTTAGATAAAAAAGTGTTGTTTATCCCGGCTAAAAGCCAGGAACAACTTTTATATTACACCGCCTCGGCTGATATCGGCATAATCCCATATCCTTACGGGATGGATGTTAACACAAATTTTGCCTCGCCTAATAAACTCTATGAATTTATTGCGGCCGGAATACCCATCCTGGCGAACAATCTGTCTTTTATTAAAAAAGTAATTGATGAGAATAAATTCGGCGTCTGTACTGATATTCAGAGTGAACAAAAATTTGCCAATGCCGCGCAACAGTTTACACCGGAAAAACTAACGGAATATCGTCAAGCCATCCGGAACAACAGAAAAAAATTTATGTGGAATGCCGAGGCGGAGAAATTAATAAAATCATATGATTCCTTGTAGCAGACTAAAAATTTTTCACGGTTTGCGCAATATCGGAAATATGAGCCGGACGATTTCGCGCGCCCAGTGGAAAATGGGTTGTCCGGCCGATTCTTGCGTCATTACCAGGCGCTCCGGCCGGGGCGATGCCGATATTTTTTTAAATTTGCAAAATCAGCTTGATATTCTGCGCTTCCTTCCGCGTCTGATTAGTATCCCTTTTAAATACAATGTCTTTCAGTTTTATTTCGACCTTTCGCTAATTCCCGGCTCGTTTGACCTGCCGTTTTTGAAAATGCTCGGCAAAAAAGTGTTCTTCTGGTTCTGCGGATGCGACGTTCGTAATCCGCAAATGGTTTTGAAAAAATACCGCTATAACGGTTGCCGGGAATGTTCATCCCGCCGGTGCAGTCCGTTCCGGAGTTCTGTCATCAGGATGGCGCGCTGGTATGCCGATAAAATATTCTACACCACGCCCGACCTGGCTGAATTTTTGCCGCCGGAAGCCATCTGGCTGCCGGTGCCGGTTGATTTATTACAATGGTCTTATCAGAAAACACTCTTAACCGGCAAAAATAAAATAAAAATCGCTCATGCCCCAACCGACCGCTTGATTAAAGGCACCGGCTATTTGCTTCAAGCAATTGACTTGCTGAAAAAAAAGGGGTATGATGTAGAACCGGTTTTAATAGAAAATATGCCGTATGAAGAAGTTCGGAAAGCGGCCGGTTCAGCCGACCTTGCCGTGGACCAGTTATTAATCGGTTCTTATGGACTTTTCAGCGCGGAAATGATGGCTTTGGGCAAGCCGGTTATTTGTTATATCCGGGACGACCTGAAAGAAAAATACCCGCCCGGACTGCCGATTATTTCGGCTAATCGCACAAATATTTTTTCGGTTCTGAAAAACCTGGTGGACGAACGGGAAAAATGGAATAAGTTGGGTGAACAAGGGCGGGCCTACGTGGAAAATGTCCACGATGTTAATAAAATCTGCCGGCAACTGTTAAAATATTATACGGAGGACGTATGAAAAACATTCAGGAAATCGTCAATTTAAGTCTGCTTCAGGCCGCCGCCGTCAAGCAGGACCTTTACCGGACTGCTTCCACGATTACCAAAATTACGGAAAAAATACTTGCGGTTTTACGCCGGGGAAAAACGGTTTATTTTATGGGAAATGGCGGCAGCGCGGCCGATGCCCAGCATTTTGCGGCCGAACTGGTCGGTCATTTCCAGATTTCCCATAAAAAACCTTTAGCGGCCGTTGCTTTATCCGCTAATACTGCTTTACTTACTTCGCTCGCTAACGATTACGGTTTTGAACAAATATTTTCCCGCCAAATTCAGGCCCTGGTGAAAAAAGGAGACGTGGTTGTGGCAATTTCCACCAGCGGTAATTCGCCCAGCGTTCTGGAAGGAGTCAAAGCCGCCAAAAAAATCGGGGCTGCTACAGTCGGATTGACCGGTCAAAATGGGGGACGATTAAAGAATATCGCGGATTTATGTCTTCGGGTTCCTTCAAATAACGTTGCCCGTATCCAGGAATGTCACCAGACTGTCGGTCATATTATCTGCGAAATCGCGGAAAAGGAATTATCTAAACCCCGTTAGAAATGCTAACCTAAAATGATTATTTGATATTCAGTTACTTTATAGTACGATTAGGGCCTTCATTTCTAATGGGGTAAATAATAAAATGTGTGGAATTTGCGGTATTTCTTCCCAGCACCCCATTTCCGAAGAAACTATTAAACGGATGACTTCGGTTCTTGCGCACCGTGGGCCGGATGACGAGGGGATTTACCTTGGGAATAAGTTATTAGTAAACGGTTATCAGTTATCGGTCGCTTTGGGGCACCGGCGGCTGGCCATTATTGACCTTTCTCCAGCCGGTCACCAACCGATGTCTAACGAAGATAAAACCATCCGGCTGGTTTATAACGGAGAACTGTATAATTTTCACGAGTTAAAAAACGATTTAGAAAAACAAGGTCATAAATTTACCAGCCAGTCCGATGCCGAAGTCATCATTCATTCTTACGAGCAATCCGGGCCGGACTGTGTTAAAAAATTTAACGGTATTTTTGCGTTTGCCCTCTGGGATGAAAAGCAATCACGCCTCTTTTTAGCCCGCGATCATTTCGGAGTCAAGCCGCTTTATTACACGCGAAATAATAAATTTTTTGCCTTTGCTTCGGAAATTAAGGCGCTCTTGGAAATTCCGGGTATGGCCCGGGAGATTGACCCGTGTGCCTTAGATAATTTTTTAACCTATCGTTTTGTGCCGTCGCCTCAAACGATGTTTAAAAACATCTACAAGTTGCCGCCGGCCCATTATTTAATTTTTGAGAAAAATGAAATTAAAACCGGTTGTTATTGGAATTACGTTCCCCGGCTCAGTCTCAAAAAAGAAACGGACCTGGTGGCCGAATTAAGAGAGAAATTTTATACGGCCGTTAAACGGCAGATGATTAGCGATGTGCCCATCGGCGCTTTGCTCAGTGGCGGGGTTGATTCCGCGGCAATCGTAGCCGTGATGTCGGAATTATCCGGCTCTGCGGTAAAAACATTTACGGTTGGTTTTGAAGGTGCTGATGAGATTAATGAATTTAAAGAAGCGCGGGAGACAGCCAGGTTTTTTAAAACCGAACATTACGAAAAAATCATTAGTCAAAAAGATTATCAAACCTGGTTACCCAAATCAATCTGGCATTTAGAAGAACCGGTTGGCACCACTTCGGCCCTGGCTTTGTATTATATCTGCGAAGTTGTGAAAGATTACGTGAAAGTAGTTTTGACCGGCCAGGGGGCCGATGAACCCTTGGCTGGTTACGATCGTTACAAGGGTGAAAAATATGCGGCCTGGTACCAAGCGATCCCGGCTCCTTTGCGGAAATATATTATTAAACCGTTGGTTGAATCTCTGCCCCGGAGTGAAAAGCTAAAACGAGCCGTCCGGTCACTCGGGACCACCGATCCCTTACAACGTTTTATCCAGATTTACGCCGTGTTTAATCAATCAATGAAGGAATCGTTGTATCAACCGGCGATTCAAAAAAATCTGCTCAGGCATAATCCGTCCGAAATAATTAATCCGATTTATGAACGGGCGAGTCATCTTCCGCCGCTGGCCCGAATGTTATACCTGGATACCAGAGTCTGGTTACCGGACGATTTGCTTCTGGTGGGTGATAAAATGTCAATGGCACATTCGGTCGAGGCGCGGGTGCCTTATCTGGATGTGGAACTGGTTGAATTTATTGAAACGATTCCGCCGGAATATAAACTGAAAGGGTTAACCGGAAAATATATTCACAAAAAAGCCGCGGCGAAATGGCTGCCGAAAAAAATTATTAATCGGAAGAAAAAAGGATTTTCCACCCCGATGGAGCAATGGCTGAAAACACCTGCTTTTCTTAAGTATGTTGAAGAATTATTTCATGATTCCGCGTTAATTAAAGAATATTTCAACCGGGCCTTTATTAACGAAATGATAAATAAACATCAATCCGGTCGGGAGACATATACCAGACAATTATTTCTACTATTATCGGTAGAATTATGGCACAGGATATTTATTCAGCAAATAATTAGATAGTCAAATAACATGATGAAATCACGAATTTTAATGGTCACTCATTCCTATTATCCGGAAGACCCGCGGGTAAAACGCGAAGCCGGAGTGTTAGTTGACCAGGGTTATTCGGTTGATATTATTTGCCTGCGTGAGATTGGCGAAAAAAGGTATGAAATAATTTCCGTCAAAGGCCGGATCCCGCTTCCAGCGGGAAAGGGCATAACGGTTTATCGCCTGCCGGTTAAAAGACACCGCGGAGGCGGATTCTTTATTTATCTTTTTGAATATCTTGCTTTTTTTTGCCTGGCTTTCCGGAAGACCGCTGTTTTATTTTTTCAAAAACGTTATAAAATCGTTCAGGTCCATACCATTCCGGATTTCTTAGTTTTTTGTTCTTTAATCCCCAAGTTATTCCGTTCTTCCGTTTTTCTGGATATGCACGAGGTGATGCCGGAGTTTTTTATCGATCGTTATAACTTATCTGCTAACCAGCTGGTTATAAAAATTTTAAAATTTATTGAAAAAATATCAACAAAATTTGCTGATAAAATTATTACAGTGAGCGACACCCTTAAAGAAATCCTGATTAACCGCGGCGTAGCGGAGAGAAAAATTACGGTGATAATGAACGTGCCGGATACTCACATATTTAAAACTCCGGATACTGTCTGCAGGATACAACCTACTGGATTTACATTGGCTTACCACGGGTTATTGTCTGACATATATGATCTAACCGGCGCGATCAAATCGGTAAAAGTCCTTAAAGAAAAAATCCCGGGGTTAAAATTTTTAATTATCGGCTCCGGGCCAAAGGAAAATGAATATAAACAATTGGTTCGGGAGTTAAAACTGGAACAAGCAGTAATTTTCAAGGGTCAGATTCTTCAGGAAAAAGTACCGGAGGTTCTCGGAGGAGTTGATTTAGGCGTGGTGCCGTTGAAAAATACGGAACTGACTCAGCTGGCTTTTCCCACCAAAGTAGTTGAATATATTGTACTGGGAATCCCGGTCGTCACCGCGGACCGCCGGACGATTAAAAGATATTTTAATCAACAATCACTGGCTTTTTATAATCCGGTTGATGAAAATGATTTAACTGGTGTGATTTATGCTCTTTACCAAGACCCGCAAAAAATGAAAAATCTGGCTGAAAACGCCCTAAAATGTTATGATGCCATTTCCTGGGAGAAAATGAAAGAGCGGTATTACAAATTAATTGAACAATGAATAATGAATAAAGATATTTATTTAGTTACCGGTGGCGCCGGGTTTATCGGTTCGCATATTGTTGACGCCTTAGTTAAACGCGGCCAAAAGGTGCGTGTGCTGGATAATTTCAGCGCCGGCCGGATGGCTAACCTGCAAGAGTCAATCACAAAAATAGAATTAATTCGCGGCGATATTCGTGATTTGAAAACCATCCGGAAAGCGGTTCGTGGCGTAAAATATGTAATTCATCAGGCCGCCTTGAGGTCTGTTCCTAAATCACTGGATCAGCCGGTTGAATTTAATGAAGTTAATGTAACTGGGACGATGAATTTGCTGATGGCCAGCCGGTCGGCCCGGGTAAAAAGATTTATTTTTGCTTCATCCAGTTCGGTTTACGGAGAAAATCAACATCTGCCTCAGAAAGAAAGCGGCGTCCCTCAACCGATTTCACCTTATGCGGCGACAAAATTAATGGGCGAGATTTACTGCCGGATATTCTCACAAAATTATAAACTGGAAACAGTGGCTCTTCGTTATTTTAATGTATTTGGCCCCCGCCAGAGTTTGGAAAGCCAGTATGCCGTAGTTGTGCCTAAGTTTATTACCTGTTTGCTGAAAAATCAGCGGCCGCCCGTACACGGCGATGGAAAACAATCCAGAGATTTTTCTTATGTTGATGATGTCGTTTCAGCCAATCTTCTTTCTCTCCGGGCGCCAGCTCAATCCTGCGGTCGCGTCTATAATATTGCTTGCCGAAAACGTTACAGAGTTCTTGACCTTCTCCGCTGTCTTAATAAACTGATGGGTAAAAATATTAAACCTATTTTTACCCCGCCCCGGTTGGGAGATGTTCGCCATACCATGGCCGATATTTCCCAGGCCCGTCAATATCTTAACTATCAACCCCGGATAAGTTTCAGGGAAGGACTTCAGCGGACCATTAAATGGTTTTTGCCTTAGAGCGTATTTCATAACCTCATTATAAGTAATATCAACGAGGACCTACGGCCTCGTTGTCTATCGCACAATTTATGGTAGCCAACGACCTTTACGCAGCGACAGCGGAGTCCCGCCCTAAGCGGGACGGTCGTTGACATTAGGTTATGAAACACGCTCTTAATTTTCGTGGTAATTATTAGCCGATCAGTCGTTATTAAAAAAGACTTTTTTCTTGTAAACACATTTCTGTTGCCAGGTTAATCGCGGTTGTCATTGAACCGGCTTCAGCCGTTCCTTTGCCGGCAAGGTCAAAAGCTGTTCCGTGTAAGGGCGAAGTGCGGATAATCGGTAATCCCAAGGTGATATTGGCGCTTTCGTTAAAGCCGAACATTTTAATCGGGATTAATCCCTGGTCGTGATAAAGAGCGATGACTGCTTCAAACGCGCCGTCCAGGGCTTGTTTAAAAATATTATCAGCCGGGAAAGGGCCTTGACAGGCAAGGCCTGCTTCTTTGGCCTGAGTCACCGCCGGAGCAATAATATTTTTTTCTTCACTACCCAGCCAACCTGATTCGCCCGCATGTGGATTTAAACCACAAACCGCCAGGCGCGGTTGCCGGCGCCCGCAATATTTTTTTAACCAATCATCTGTAATTAAAATTGTTTCTAAAATTTTCTGGGTGGATAGATAAAGCGGCACTTTTTTATAAGCCAGATGAGTGGTAACCAACGAAACCTTGAGATTTTTACCGACGAACATCATCGCTACTTTGCGGGCATTGTTTTTTTTAGCCAGGAATTCCGTATGTCCGGTAAAAGGGTAGCCGGCCAAATTGATGGCTTCTTTGCTGACCGGCGCGGTCACCAAAGCCGATATTTTGTGTTGATGAATTAAATCAATTGCGGTTTGGAGACAATTCCAGGCGGCCGTGCCGTTAGCGCGATTAACCTGTCCCATCGTAACTCCGGTTGGGCTTTTCAGATGTAAAAAATAAATACCGGCTGGTAATTCGCCGGTTAAGCAATCAATTGAATCAATTTTTTTCGGTTTGAAATCTGATTTTAGCAGACGGGACGCTGTCTGGAAGATTTGCTCGTCGCCAATTAGCAAGAATCTAATATGACGGTTTAGTTTGTCGTTCCCCCTCGCCGGTGGATAAGCGGACAGGGCTTTAATGATTATTTCCGGACCGATCCCGCCCGGGTCGCCCATTGTAACGGCAACTGTTTTAAGTTCATTGCTCATTCTTCCCCGCCCGCGCTCGTTTGCTTTTCGCTTTGGTTTTTTATTGCTTCCGGTTGGTCCAATTCTCTTTTGTTCCAACTTAATTCAAACGTTTCCCGTGCCCCCAACCTAATTTCGTAAGTTTTTCCTTTAATATCAGGAATAATTTTTTTCTTAAAAGACCGCTTGTTTATAAAACTGCCATTGGTGCTCAGGTCTTTTAATTCAACGCACTGGGAATTATAAAAAGCAATGCGGAGATGACGGCGGGAAACGCTTAAGAGATCGTCATCTTTTTTAGATTTTAGCAACCGGTTAAATTTTTTAAAGCGATGAAATGAAATATCGCAACTTCGGCTCCGCCCGATCGTCACGATCTGGCCGTAATTAATATAAAAAATTTCGCCCTCGGCAATGCCTTTGATTCCTTTCAAAACTAAACATTCAACGGTTTCTGTCATAAAATGGTAGCGCCGATTTTATAGACAATTACTTTTCTGTCTGTCCGGTTGCCGGTTCTGGAATATCAAAATTAGCGTAGACATTCTGGACATCGTCATGGTCTTCGAGGGATTCCATCAGCCGGAGCATCTTCTCCGCTTCTTTGCCGTCGAGCTTTATATAATTCTGGGGTATCATGGTCACTTCCGAGTGGGACGGTTTGATGTTATTTTTTTCG
>ERZ1292630.4836-Hain-H41-02um-R3-4836-length-11289-cov-7_pt1 | contig 11289 bp, 5 predicted proteins | sample MGYA00564408_ERZ1292630 | MGnify/ENA primary metagenome ERZ1292630 (study PRJEB36523, sample SAMEA6512641) | groundwater metagenome | collected 2019-01-08 | study: AquaDiva: Metagenomics assemblies of 32 groundwater samples | reverse complement strand
AGGGGTACGGCGACGAAATCTAGACGGGATCTTTTTTCTGCCCCCCCCAAGTATACTAGAGAGCGACGTCATAGCAACCGTTTCAGCCAAAACGCGTCGTGGAAAAGGTAGCCCATCACTTGAGGAAGACCCAATCGCCACCGCAGCCACACGTTGTTGGGGGCTCCACATCCCACCTTAGGAGTTGAGGGGTGGTACCTGCGATGCCGCTGCCGGGCCTGCTGCCAACACTGACGCACGGCGAGCGCGTGACAGTTCACCGAGTGCTGAAGTCTCGCACCCCCGCGTCGGCCTCCGCCGATGGCCTTCCGCTGCATCAACTCGAATCGTTTCTGTCCGATCTGGGCGTGGAACCGGCGGTCGCCTTCGAGGCGCGAGACGCGTGGGAGGCGGCACGACGTGCCATGGGCTCCTCCTCCTCCTCCGCGGTGGCGGCGGCGTTGCCCGCCCCCTTTGCGTCGGAGGAGGATCTCAACGTCCTCGTCGGACTCTGCAAGGCCATTGCTTTGAGACGCTCAGAAAACAACCGAGCAGAGGCCGCTGCCGCGCCGAGGAACGCGGCTTCCGGCAAGAGGGCCCAAGAAGACCTTCTTGCCTTCCAGGAAGCGGACGACGCCGCAATTCAGGAAGCGTTTCTGTCGCTCGGCGCGTTCCTTCCACGAGCCACGCATCGAGCGGCAGCGAATTTAACGACGTCGTCTTTGCTGACACCAGCGCCACCTCACCGGACGGCGGCACCGGAGGATTGGGGGAGTTCGGCCGCCGACACCCACGAGCCTGGAATGGGCGTGTGGCTGTCGCCGACGTCGAGCAGCATCCTCTCACTTGCCGTCTTGGAGCGACGCTGTCCTTGGATGAAGCCGTACTGGGAGCTCGCCGGGGTGCTGCCCTTCGACACCCACATTGACGAGTCCCAGTTTCGACTGCTATGGTGCATGAGCGACACCACCTCCACGCGGTTCGCGGAGGAAGCCCTCTCCTTCCGAGGCACTACGTCCTCACAGGCAGGTGGAGGCGGGGGAGCCGCCGTTTCTCGCGCGGACCGGCTCCGACAGCAGCAGCCGCGTCGCTCTCCCTCGCCCAGTTCGCCGCTGAGTGGTCCTGCCGCAACCTTTGCCGGAGGACTACCAACGGCTTCTGCGGCCCCTCCTCGCGCCAGCGTTGGCAGCGGCTCGGTGGGCCAGGTGGCCCAAACCCACAGAAATCGGCATGGCCTCGCGTCGGAGTCACCGCTACAAATCGCGGCCGATGTCCTCCGCCAGCAGCGAATGGCCGCTTACGTGCCGAAGGCGCTGAAGCCGTCGCTTCACTCGGCGTGCACGAAAGGGGTGTGGAACCGCGTCCGCAACACCGCGGCAACCCCGCCCCGAAACTCGTCGAGCCCGCGCCGACCCGTAGTTTCATCTTCGCAGCCCCCGCGACGCGAGTACCTCAATTTCCCGACCCTGCGCCATACCTACGACTACAAGCCGCTCGTGGCCCACGTCGCCGCCCCTGCGGTGGTGGATCCACCGCAAGCGGCCGCCTCAAGTGGAGTCCCCCCCGCATGCTCCCAATGCGACCCGCTGGATCCGACCGCGGTTCCCCAGGGTGACGTCGGCGGGCTCCGGATGGTCTTGGTCCCTGATGGATCGGGGCACCCTCGCCGGCACTACTTGGTACCCGTTTCGCCCGAGCCACCCGAACATCGGCCGACAGTCGCAACGCCGCTCACGCATCGCTCGGAACACCCGACGCCCCCGTCTTCGATCGTGAGCTCGCGCCCTTCGAGCGCGCACGCCAGATCAACGAGCAGTCGGCCCACATCGGGGCGTCGTCTGCTTCGGGTGTCCAGCGGCAGCATGCGACACGACGCAACGGCTGCCGACCCAGGGGCCGTCGCCGAGGGGCCGCAGTCCGATCCCTCCGCGATGACGTCCAACGTGGAGGCTCCGCACCTTCCGTCGCCACTACTGCCCCCCAGGTCACGGTCACCGTCGCCTCCGTCGAACCCCCCTTCGTCAGCCATGCCGCGATTCTACCGTTACACGGCAGCCGCGCGACACTTGCTGTCCAGTGGCGATGAGGGCTGGAACGGACGGGAGGAGGCAGAGGACGACGCGATTCGCCGCCGCCACGCACTTCAAAGCGAGGAAGTGCCTCTGTCCGCTGTCGCGCGGATCAAGGTCGCGCAGTTCGCGGCGACGTTCGTGACGCGCCGATGGCGCTCGATGGCGAGACGAACCATTGCTCAGAACGTATCGAGGCTTCAGCGCCTTGGGCGGGCGTACCGTGCGAGGCGCGCCGCCGCAAAAATACCCATGTACTATCACTACCTTGGAAAGTTGTGCGTCGTCGCCAAGTTCGAATTCATCAAGACCACGCGGCTGCAGCGTGTGGGCAGGGCCTACTTGACGCGCCGGCAGGCCATGCAGTCACGCCTGCAGCGACAGGAGGACAATGCGCTATCTCGGTTTCTCGACAAGTTAGGCGTCGCCGCGCAGTGACGTCTCAAAAAACGCACAGCCAACGATGGGGGCTTCGGCTTGGTCACTCGTACGGTGCACACTGTTCACTGTGTATTGGTGCGCGAGAGCGCCTACTCGTTACCGCTGTTGTAGTGGTGCTCCTCACCCCGTTAACGGACCTTCACGCTTTCTCCAACTTTGGCCGAATCAAAACGGTCGTATCCGCGCGAAACAAGTGATCTATTGTTTCCCCTCTCCCTCTCCCGCTATAAGGAGACACCATTTTTCTTCTGCTCAACGCAACAACGGGATCAGAAAAATGCGGGCATTCAGCTACCGGTCCTTTGGCGGCCCGGACACCTGCCACATCGTAGAAGGGGTGCCCCTCCCGACGCCCGGGGCGGGCCAGGTCCGCGTGAAAGTCCACGCTGCGTCCATCAACCCGATCGATTTCAAGCGGCGAAGCGGTGCGATGAAAATGCTGCAGTCGGAAACGTTTCCGGTAATCATGGGCTACGATGCCGCCGGCACGGTCGACGCACTCGGAGAAGGCGTCACCAACGCCGCGGTGGGCGACCGGGTATTTCTCCGCACCACGGTCAAGAGCAGCGGCACCCTGGCGGAGTACTGCATCACCGGAGTCGACACGATGGCGCCGCTGCCGGCGTCCGTGTCTTTTCAAGACGCCGCGGCGGTTCCGTTAGCCGGCATGACGGCCCAGCAGATGCTACGCCAGGGCAAATTCAAAACGGGCGATCGCGTCTTCGTGAACGCCGCAGCGGGGGGTGTGGGACACTTCGCGATTCAACTCGCCAAGGCCGGTGGCGCGTCGTTCGTCGCGGGCACCGCCAGCGCCGCGAAGCACAGCTTTTTGCGCCAACTTGGCGCCGATGAATGCGTCGATTATCGGTCGGAGGACTACACCGCTCGGTATGCGGACCGCCGCTTCGACGTCGGTTGCGACAACGCGACCGAGAGTGACAAAGTACTGAAAGTCGTCAAGGAAGGCGGCGCCGTCGTCTCCGCCACGCAAGGGTACACCATGGAAGGGCTCAAGAGCGCCGGCATGGACCCGGGCTTCATCGTCCGAACGTACTTGTGGTTTTCGAACCGGAGTCTTTTTGGAGCCGCGGAGAAGCTCAAAGTGTCCTTCTCAGGTTTTTTCCTGAAGCCAGCCAGGGCGGATCTCGAGGAGTTGGCGGCGCTGCTAGTTCGCGGGGCGCTGCGGCCCACGGTCACGGCCTTCGATGGCCTCGAAAATGCCGCCAAGGCGATGGAGTTGCTGGAGTCGGGCCGAGCGACCGGAAAGGTCGTGGTGAACGTGATCCCTTTGCCTTCCCCTCTCGCCCCCGCCGCGTAAACCTCCTTCCGCGATATCGAACGGTAATTTTATCCCCTTCTCAATCCCTCCCGCTGCACGTTCCCCGGAGGGGGTAGGTCGCCACCGGCGACGTTTGCGCTTTGGTTTGGGTAATGGAGTGGTTCTCATTTTTACAGCATTCTCTTCTCGCGCCCGCCGAATTCTCAATTCCGTCATGTCGCGTGCAGCCGCGCCGCTAACCGCGCCGATAGCCGCGCCGCTTTTGACGGCCACGGTGTCAACCCCGGCAGACATCAACCTGCTTTTCGACCCGCAAGAGTTGGAATTGTGCGAAGCCAGTTGTGACGATGGTGATCTGCAATGCAGCATCTGCAACGAAATGATGCTGCTTGCCTGCGGGGTGCCGCAATCCTGCGTCAAATGTACGTATCCGCTATGCGAAACGTGCGCGTTGAAGTTGTCCGTAAAGTGTCCGGGTTGCAAAGCACCAAACCCAGACTACGCGAATGACGAACCGACGTTACACGCCATTCGGCACGCCAATGTCTTGAGGTGCAAGACCTGCGGCGTCTACACGTCGCTATCGGAATCCGTGGTCCACATCAAATCGCACTTTCCCGAGGACACTATGGAGGCGCTCGCACCAAAGGGCACGCCATTCATCACACGGCGCGCGTTGGACGTCGCGGGCCGTGTGGTTCGCCAATTCGCGCCGCACGCCGAGGTCGAAGCGCTCCTGCGCATGGCCGCACAGGACGTCGCCCCTCTCGGCCACCGAAACGCCATCATCCTCGCGGGTGCCTCTGGTGCTGGGAAGTCGACACTGATCAACGAACTCATCGGCTTTGACTTGCTCCCGGTGCGCGCCGAGGTGAGTGTGTTCTCGGTGACGCCGATGGAAGTCGAAGTGTGCAACACGGGCGGTGGTGGTCGCGGGGATGGCACCGACGAATTCACAATCGACATCCGCTTTCTCAGCTCGGGCTCTTGGCTGCGGTGGCGCGGTGCGGCTGCGCTTGCCTGCCGCGGCCCTAAGGCGGGCGCGCACCGACTTTCCAGCAGTGAAGGCCCACCACCGGTCGACGCGGCAAAGGAAGTACTCTTCCGAGGTCGGCTCGCCAAGGTCATGCGTGCGGTGACCGTCACCCCCTTCTCCCGTGACGACGGATTTCAAGGCCACAGCGATCCCTTCGACGAATTGTCCGTGTCGGAGATGGAGAGCGCCCAACGCGGGGACCAAGTGACGGATTTTCTCAACCACGTTGCCGCCACCGTGCCGGAGAGTACTGTTCGTCAACGCCTCAAGCTCAGCGACGCGCGTCGACATTTGGCGGGGTGTTTCGACGATGGCTGGCAGATGCTGATTCAGCGCATTCGTGTGGAAGGGCCTCTAGGGGCCATGCTTCCCGTGGGCGTCGGCCTCGTGGACTGCCCAGGTGGGAAGGACCCTGACCCCTGGAAGCGCCATCGGATGCGGGAGGCCTTGCGACAGGCATCGTACGTCATTCTCGTCATCAACGCGAAGCGGAACATGAGCGCCGAGAACGCCGCCATTTTGTCAGACATCCGGGAAGAGCACCCAGCCCTATTGACGAGTGGTCGCGTGCTGGTCGTCGCGAAGGGTCTGTTGCCCAGAGAGAAAGAGGTTTCGTCCGCCACCATCATCTCTCGCTGGAAAGCGTTTCACCGCGACAGCCTGCCAGCGCTGCGGTCGCAGCTGCAGCGTTTGCTCCCACAAGAGACCGAGTCGGAGGCCATGCCGATCGTCCCCGTGGAGAACGCGTCGCCACCCGGAACGCCGGCGCGCAAGCTCTTCGAAAAAAGTTTGAGTGACATCAAAGCGTTTCTCGCGCGCTGTCTCGAGGGGCAAACGGTGTGCCTCACGGGTGTGACGGGTGCTGGGAAGTCCACCTTGATCAACGATCTGTTAGGGATGCGCCTGATGCCCGTTCGCCATTCCCTTCAGCTCGACCCGACAACGCCCATGGAAATTGCCCTCCAGTCCAAAGTGTTGACCCATCCGACCGGCGTCCCTGCTGCCTCGGCGCGGGTCACCTTCCATCTCGCCACGCTGGAGGAGTGGATCAGTACTCGATGCCGGATGGCAGCCGAGGAGAAGCGAACCGCGACCCAGCAACGCCGACCTGCGGCGGCCGCAAACGATTCCGCTTGCCCGTTTTCCCTGACGATGGTTCATGAGGCCGTGCGCTCCTGGAGTCGCGTGGTGGACCCGACGGGTGCGCTGACGGCGACCGATCCGTACCGCGACGCGCTGCTCGATGAGCTTCAGCGTGAGGCGTATCGCTTGGATCCCATCTCTGTATGGCTTAAGACAACGCGCGAGATCGAGTGCAACTTCAGTGGATGCGAATCGACGAGCGGCGATGAAACGGAGCTGGATAATGTGTCCGGCGCTTTGGCGTCTGTTCACGGGGCGTTGCAAGCGATTGTTTGCCGCGTCACCGTCACCAAGGACTTCTCACCCACCATTCCACACGGCGTGGCGCTGGTGGACTGCCCGGGCCACGGCGATAGCGTCGAGTTGCGCAATCTACGAATGCTGCGGACGATCAAGGAGGCCACGCGCGCCATCGTGGTGATGAACGCACAGCGCAACGCGGGCACGGAAACCGAGCCCGTGTTCGAAATGCTATTCCGGACGAATCCCGCGGTGCTGCATGGTCATGCGATGATCATCGTGAAGGCCCTCGTCGACGCCGACAGCGAACCACCCCAAACCCACCAGCCGCCGACGGCGACAGGTGAGCGTCGTAGCCGTCGACCGGCAGCGGCGGAGCCATCACGGTCTGACTGCGCGCCGGACGACGGAAGGGCTGGCCGCGACGCTGCCGTCCGCCGCACTGGAGCGGCGGGCTCACTGGGATATGCGGTGCACGAGGCCAGGCTGCGCCACTTGCTGCCTCAGTTTCTTTCGAAGGCGGGCTTGGATGCTACCACTGAGTGCTGTATCGTGGAAAGCGCCTTGGCGAAGGAAGCGGACCCGAAGCTGCAGCATGCTTGGATGACCGGACTCAATGTCATCAAGGGCTTCTGCGAGCGGTACTTGCGAGAATCCACCGCAGCATCTATCGTGGCGTTGGATAAACTTGACGCGGCGCTCGTAAAGCTCGTGCCCACCGCCGCCCCGGCACCGCACCACGAGGAACAATGGTCCAATGTGGAGCGCATGCGCCGAACCACGCGGTTTTCGTATCCAACGGAGTGCGACTTTCGCGGGAAGCTGGAAAATGAAAGTGACTGCCAATGCCACCACATGGCGTGCCGCGCGTTCGCGAACAAATGCGGAGAGCACAGCGGTGCCCAAGGTGATTCGAAACTATACACCCGGACGCTCTACGATTTTTTTCGCCGCAGCATTGAAACGGGCATCGCAGCGTTTCGAGCGGAACTCCTATCAGACCGCATCGCCGCAGCGCTGGATGCCGACAGTCGCGCCCAGTTGGCGAACGAGACTGAAGAACGACTCATGACGGCTGCCCGAAAAGCAGCGAACGACACGATGCTGCGTATGTTTGAGCGCGCCCCAGGGGCCTTCAATGTTCCACATGACATTTACTTTCAACGTGACAATTGGCTAACGGCGGTGGGCAGCAATCTGACGCGGCAATGGAACCAATACCGCGCAGCCGAGGAGGCCGCGATGATGGCCACGATGCAGCCAGCGGTGACGTACGTCCTGGACGCGTGCGTGACCCTGCTGTCGGCATCACCGCAGCCACCCGCGTCGGCGATGACCGCGGCGTTAGTCATCGGTGGAGGTGGGGGGGCAGCGGCGCCCTCTCCACCTGCACTACCGGCCGCGTTCGGGCAGCGGTTGGCGCTCCGTCACCTCCATCGTGTCCGATGCTTCCTGCGCAAGGGGTCACCATACGAAAGTCAGCTGTCAGTGCCGACCAGCTTAACAGGAGACTGTTCAGGCACCGCTGTCGGCACCGGATTCTGGTCCCTCAACAGCGATGCGACTCACGTCACCAAGAGTGCCAACCGACGAACCGTCGTCGTCGTGAACCGTCGCGTCGTCGCCGCCGTGGACGCCCTATGCTTTCAGTTTTCGGACGACGACTCCAAGTGGCAGCAACTAGGGGAAGCAATCATGGCGGTTGAAATGAAGGCCGCCGCCGACCCTACCCACCGCGGTTGGCTGTGCTTGTCATGCGATGACGATCGACTGCTGACGCACGAGCTGGGATCGCCGGCCTCGGGCCAACGTGAACATGACGAGGTTGCCTACCACCTCACATGCCCCAACACGGTGGTATGGACAGCCGAAGAAGGCGATGAGGTGCACACACTGGCGGCCGTTTTTGCCACCGCGGCAGATGCCAAGACGATCATCCACGCTTGGCTTGGCACCTCCGCGCCCACGACTGTGGCATAGCAGCAGCAGCTGCTGACTGTCTACCCCTCTCCGTCGCCCACGACGCACTAACGCGCGATATGCCGTGTCCCCACCCTTCCTTCCCAGACCACTGCCTCTGCTGCTTTCCTCCCTCATCCACTTTGGATTAAACGACTCACTAATTTCTTTTCCCTTTTCCCCCCACGAACGTTGATGTCCGAAATGGTTCCCCTTTTGCCGAAACAAACAGCCTGGCAGCTGTGCGGACTATGCCGACGGGTTCCCTTTCTCCTGTGAAATCTCCGGTGAAATCTGCGTTTGGATTGAGAATGCAGGGGGGCGTCAGGAACGATGCCGGTGAATCCGATGCCCGCGAGCACGCAGCATCTCTCTCCTCTTGTGCTCTTCTCTGGTCAGCCATACACGGGAGGTCCCTAGTTGGTGACATTCATGACCGTCACTGCATGCCAGCCCGTTTGTCGCCTTCGACGACGTTTCCCTTGAGGGAACTTCCAATAGCGCACCTGCGCTACGAGTGGTACTAGAGCAGTGATGCGCCGTTCCCTGGACGTCGTCGTGGTGGGCCTATTCACCGTCGTTTTGGCGGGCGTCTCGGCATCGGATGCGGCTCAAGTACCCCGCACCACGCCGCCGAACGAATCTTTACCATCCTTGGTTGACCAGCGTGGGGTGTGCTCGCTGAGGGACGACTTTGACGTCGTTCCGTTTTTGCGTTCCCCCGTGGCCGCTCCGACCGCACGCGACCTGACGCTCGCCGTCCATGTGTCTGTCGATCGGTTGCCGGCGTTGAAGCGGTGGTGCCGCTCGTGGCAGGGACCCATGTCGGTCAGCGTCTGCGAGACGCCGGTCAAGTTCAGCCAATTCAGCCGCAGGGACCATCGTCTGCCTTCCCACGCCGGGTCGACATCGGTGCTGCCCCACATCGCGCGCGGAGCATCGATCGATCTGTTCTTGCAATCGTGGGACGAGGACGTGTGCTTGTCCACGTGGGCCAGCCTGCACGCCGTGCTGCTCAGTGCGGATGAAATTTCCGCCGTAGCGTCGTCCCCAAACGTCGACGATGATGATGGCCGTCACGAGCTGCTGCTCAGCTTCAACCTGATGTGGCATTACCCGTTCAACACGATGCGCAACGCCGCCATCGCAGGAGTGACCCACACGCCGTACTATCTGCTGGTTGACGCAGACTTGCATCTCTGGAGGCTATCCCAAGATGCCCGGGTGGAAGAATTCACCACTATTCGGGGCTCACCGCCCGCCACCATTCTCCGCGATGACGACCATCACCACGTTGTGGCAGCCGCCCAGTCGCCCCGGTCCCCCACCACCACCACCTCCTCCTCGTCGCAGGGGCTGACGGCGCTCCATCGTCCCTTCGCGGACCATTTTTACCGCCGCCACCAACTGTGGATCCCCCCAACGCCGCACCGCCCGTCCACCGCCGCCTCATCGCCGCGGTGGTCCACCACCGGCTCCTCCTCGCAGACGTACTGGATTCTGCCCGTTGTCGAAACGGTCGCACCGATGGGCGTCGCGGCGATTCCCGTGGACGCAAGTCGTTTCCACGAGGCACTTCAGGGGCCACCACGAGGCGGGTTGGGATCGGTACGCCCTTTCTACTCCCGTACGTGCCCCACCTGCTACGGAGTGGAAAATCTGACGCATTGGCTCCTCCTCTCGCCACGCGGTGATGATGATCACAAGGGAGGCACAACGGTGCTCGATCCCTACGAGGTGCCGTACGCGTCGCACTACGAGCCGTTCACGGTCCTGCCCCGTGGCTGCCCGGTCGTGTTTGATGAGTCGTTCGTGGGCCGTGACTTCGATAAGACGTCGTTCATTTGGCAGCTGAACGCCGCCGGGTGGAAGGGTCGCGTGGTCGCGCCGCCCTTTTTCCTCGTCAACAGTGGCGTCGGCGACGAACCGTCGGATGCGGAGAAGCGACGCCCGCACTCCCGGTGGCGAATTCGCGCGCACGAAATCGCATTCGATCGTCTGAAGCGGAACTTTGCAAAAGAAGAAAAGTTTAGAATCAGTGAAGGTCGCCACCGTATCGCCAACGTCTCGTCCTCTAGCACGCCCGAAGACCGCGTGGCCGCAGCAGCGAGCCACACAGATGGTTATGATTCGTTCACGCAGGGCATCGTCGATGCGATGCGCGCCCTTCCGTGGGACGACATCGCGGCCGTGAAGGAGGAGGAGGCCAGCCGGTTCGACGAGGTGTGCGTGTCCAAGGCACACTTCGGCCTGTCCCATGACCCGGTGCCTGCCGCGGCAGTGGCTCATTTGATGTCGGCGGTGTGCTCGCAGGGTCATCTTGCGGATTCGACAGCCGCCTTCAGTGACCCCTCCGCTCGTGCCGTCCGCCACCGCATCGACTGCGCGCCGCTCTTGCCAGGCGGGATCCGCTCGCTCCCGGCGACGCCCACGACGTGGCGCTACGACTGGTTGCTGTCGCGGTGGCACCCCGTCGCGATGAAGGCGTTTGGCTGGGGCAAGCGTCAGGCGTGCCGGCAGGTGCTTCCTCGAACCCGTCGGTCTGTCAACTCCCGCGCGACGATGATGGAGGATGCTAGCGGAGAGAGACGCCGCGGCGAGGAGGAGGGGCAGTTGGTGGCGTGCGATCGGCGATGCTTGTTACAAGTCGTCGCTGTGTCCGCCTCTGTCGCCGACCAGCATCCTTCGCAGCGACGTGAGGAGGTTGCGGATCGCAGGCGGATGTGGCTCGCGGCCCTCAACTGGCTGTGCGCGTTGGACGATGCCGACATGTTGCCGTTTGCGCCTCTCGGCAACTGTAGTGCGATTCACGAGCTGGCCGTTGGGTTTCTCCATCGCCAATATGGCCGTCACCATCGATTCGCGACCGTCCTCGGTGCGTCGTGGGAGGACATCATCGGCGGTCAGCGGCATGGCGACGTTGTGACGCTTCAACGGCTCGGCGCCACGTTGTCCCTCTTACTGACCTGGCACGCGCAGCAGCAGCAGTGCACGGCCGCAGCGGCGGGGGCCAGCGGAGGTGGACCACCGGGGGGGCCGCAGCGGGGCGGCGGGCATCTCATGGTGACCGTCCCTTGCCGCTGACGTTCGCCCGTCATTTTCCGTCGCACCGTCCGATCTCCCTTTTTACAACCCCCCCCCCC
>ERZ1292630.4833-Hain-H41-02um-R3-4833-length-11291-cov-9_pt1 | contig 11291 bp, 8 predicted proteins | sample MGYA00564408_ERZ1292630 | MGnify/ENA primary metagenome ERZ1292630 (study PRJEB36523, sample SAMEA6512641) | groundwater metagenome | collected 2019-01-08 | study: AquaDiva: Metagenomics assemblies of 32 groundwater samples | reverse complement strand
GCTCGTCGATATCGACCGACCGCTCCCGCGACATAATCACCATGCCGCTGTTCGGTCCGGTAATGAGATTCTGCTCCATCAACACCGCTCGCCTGGTCGCCCAGACCGCTCCGTTCGGAATGTACAGTTTCGGCAACTTCTGGCTGATTCCGGCGTCGCCCTGCACCAGTTTCCCTGTGAAGGGAGCGGCATGGTCGCCATCGAGCCGGTACATCCATTCGGGCCGCTCGTGGACCTCGCAGGCCGTCAGCACGGTGTCCAGATCCGTCGCCAGCATCTTGGCAATACAGGCGTCGATGTCCTCGCTCGTGCAGAACGGCGTGGTCGGTTGCATCGTCAGCACGATCTTGACCTGGTAGCCCTGCGCTTCCACAAACTGCACGGTATGTTGGGTCACCAGTTCGGAGGCGACGTCTTCCGACAGATCGGCGGGGCGCATGAAGGGCACTTCCGCGCCGTACTCGCGTGCGATCCGAGCAATCTCGGGATGGTCGGTCGAGACGATCACACGGTCCAGCAACCGGCTTTCCACCGCCGCCTCCACCATGTAGGAGATCAGCGGCCGCCCGGCGAGCAGCTTGATATTCTTCAAGGGAATGCGCTTGGATCCGCCGCGCGCATGAATGACACCGATAACGCCCTGGGACTCACTAGACCGTAGTTTCATGGCTGTGCTCCTTGAGTTCGGGAATGGCCTCGATCACTTTCTCAAACGCGTGAATGATGTCGTCCATGTCGGAGGTCGTGGCCGGCGGGCGGACGACGAAGGTCCAGAGAGCCGATTGGGCACAGAGGTCCTCTGCCACAGGACAAAGGCCCTTGGCATACGACACGGTGCCTTGGTAGAGATGGCAGGTGAAAGGGCAGCCCTGTTTGCCGTAGGCCATCCGCTCTTGAAAGAGCGGATTGTGATAGAGCGGCCTGGGATAGCCCGACCCGGCCGGAATGCCCTCGGCCACGAGCGCCTGAATGAACCGTTGCCGGGGAATGCCGATCTGCCGCTCATCGTAGGTCATGCCGAACACGTGATAGACGTGGTGGCCCTGTTCCGGTTCGACCGGATACCTGAGGCCCTGGACAGCCGGAAGCCGATCGAGCAGGTAGCGGGCCAACATCCGTCGGTGGTCGTTTAGGCCATCCAGCTTCTTCAACTGGACTAGACCGATGGCGGCTTCGATTTCGGTCATCCGATAGTTCCAGCCTATCGTCTGCGCCAGATATTTGCGGGCTTCCCCGGCAATGACGGTCTCCCCATGATTCCGCACCATGCGCGACTGCTCGGCCAATTCAGGATCATTCGTAATCAGCATCCCGCCTTCGCCGGTCATCATGTTCTTGCTTTCCTGGAAGCTGAACACGGCGCAGTCCCCCATGGTGCCGACCAGGCGGCCCTTATACTTCGCGCCCGGCGCCTGTGCGCAATCCTCGATCACTTTCAGTTTGTGCCGGCGCGCGATCGCCATGATCTGATCCATCTCCGCCGGATGTCCGAGCAGATGCACGGGAATGACGGCTTTCGTCCGTGGCGTGATCGCTGCTTCGAAGGAGCGGGGATCCATGCAAAACGTCACCGGATCGATGTCGGCGAAGACGGGAATGGCATTGTGGTGCAAGACCGCTGTCGCGGTAGCCGTAAAGGTGTAGGGAGGGACGATGACTTCGTCGCCAGGACCCGCACCGCAGGCGGCAACGGCGGCATGCAGGCCGGAGGTCGCCGAGTTGAAGGCGACTCCATAGGTCATCGAATGATAGGCCGCGAACGCCGCCTCGAAGGCTTGGACCCGTTCACCGCCCAGGAATCCCTGCCGGCTGGCCGAGAAACTGGAGAGGTGTCCGGAATCCATGACCTCCATGACCGCCTTCTTTTCCTCATCCCCGATGGTGGGGTACGGAGGAAAGGGCTTGCTGCGAACGGGCTTCCCTCCCAGGAGGGCTAGCGTGCTTGCTGTCACTGTGGCTGTGCTCTTCACTCGCGTATCCTCCTTTAGATTCGGCATGTCGAAACCGATGCAACGAGGGGCAACTCCACGCGACTGTTGCCGCGCTTGACTGACTCGCAGAGCGCGCAGGCGATGTCCACCGCCGCGAGACCATCCTGTCCATTGCAGGCAGGCTGCTTCCCGCTGCTGATACAGTCGATGACGTCGCGCATCGCGCTCACAAGGCGGCTGACCTGAGGTAGTCCATCGCGGCTAAACTGTCCGACCTCGTCATCCGGTGCAAGTTCTCGATAACCGGAATACCGTGGACTCTCCTTGAATCGGCAAAGATCCATCGCGCCTCCGTCTCCGGAGAGGCGCAACCGGCCGGCGCTGCCGACGAGATCCAGTTCGAACACATGATTGGTCCTGTCCCACCCTGAAACGATGCAGCCTGTGGCGCCAGAGCGGAACTGTATGTGTCCAGACAGGTTCCCCTCTTCGTCTGACGCAATCCGAGGATCGGGCGACTGCCCACAGACCCATTGGACGTCACCGCCGAAAAACCGCATGAGGTCGAAGAGGTGTGTGCCCATCGTGAAGACTTTGCCCGGGTAGTAGCCGACGATCGCTTCCATGCGACCGATCGCGCCCTCCTGCACAAGTTGTTTGGCCCGGACGTAGATAGGCTCCCAGCGCCGCGTATGGTTGACGCCCAACAGCACGCCGGCTGCCTGACAGGCCTCGACCATCTCTGCCGCCTGCTCCGGCGTCGATGCCAGCGGCTTTTCGCAGAAGATGGCGCGGACTCCTGCGCGCACGCCGGCCAGCACCATGTCGTAGTGCAGTGCCGTCGGTGTGCAGACGCTCAAGACGTGAAGGTTCTCGGCTTGCAGCATAGATCGATAGTCCAGGTACGCGTTCGCCGTGGCGCTGCGAGAGAGGAACCGGCGACGACGATCCTCATCCGAATCGGCTCCGGCTGCCAGCGTGACATTGGGCAACGCCAAATAGGCTCCGGTATGGGTCCAGATCTCCGTCCGCTTGGGATCCTCATCGAACAGATTACCGATCTGCCCCAGGCCGATGATCCCTGCCCGATAGGGCTGTACAGCAGATTTAGCGGGCTGCGAAATAACGTTGCCGGTACGCTGGAGGTCTAATGGTCCGCATGCCTTGGACAACGAGTCACGCCCTCGCAGGATGCTCAAAAAGTTCGTCCAGCAAGGCCGCAGCGAGCGAAGGGCCGAGGCGTACCCTCTGGGGTACGTTGAGGGTCTGAGCGACGCGAGAACGCCGCTGGCGGACTTTTGGGGCATCCTGCTAGAGGGTGACAACGGAGATCCCTTTCTTCGATAGATGGCGAAGCTGCCGATGGATGTCCTCCGTCTTGCCGGAGGAGGCGATGAGCACCGCATCCGGACGGCACGATTCAATGGTGTCGGGGGGGCACACGGTCAGGTCTCCGAATCGGTGCTGATGTTTCGCGACGTCGTTATCGACCCAACCGACGATACGCATGGGCGTGGATTTCACGGCGCTATAAATCAACTCTCCCGTCTCCGCTGCCCCGAAGACCACGACCGCCTGGATCCCTTCTTTCCACAGTTGGTTGAGCCGTTTTTCCACTTCGGTCTTGGCGATCGAATACATGCGCGCGATTTCACTTGCGTATTCCCGCATCAGCGTGGCCAAGCGCGTGCGTCCTGTAGCCGTCACGAGATATCGCATGGTCCGATTCGTCTCACCGCTCGTCATGACATAGCCCTGGTCCACCAAGGCTTGTACGTAGTTATGCGCCATGGCACTGCTGACCCCGATTTGTCTGCCGAGTTCCTGCTGGCTGATCTGTTCGGTTTCAGCCAATGCCCACAATGCCAACAATTCCCGCCTCGTGGGAGTCGGTCTAAAAAATATCTGTGAGGTTATTGCCAAAGGCCACCATTCATACAGTGAGTGATTACTCTATCGACAAGCCTAAAAAAAACTTGAGCGTCCGGCATGACCGTGGTTCGTCACCACCCGACCTCTCGGCCCAGAGACATGAACGCGGAATTCAATTCGCGTGCCGCAGGCAAAATCCTGTGACAGCGTGGATATTGGGGGTTTTGTCGGAATAGCCGGCAATACACCGGCCTCGCTAGGCAAAGATTTCCGGTGAGCGGGCAAGATAATTCCAGGTCATGCAGCGATCTGGTGAGGAAGAATGAACCGGGGTACTCAGTGACACGCGAAGCGTATCTCGCCTAAAGAAAAGAACCTATGGCGTATGGTTTATAGCAGGAATCAGAGTGGGAACTAGCGAAACTACGGATCGATTTCTCTTCCCGACAGACGGCGCGTTTCCCGAGCCATCAGCTATACGCCATAGGCTCTTTTCCATCCTGTTAGGGCGATTCGGACACCGGAGCGGCCGCCACGCCCAGCAAATGCTCCTTTTGCAGCACCGCATACTCAATGGCTTTCTGTACGCTGCCTCCCCACCCGCGATACTCGATATACTCTTTCCCGCCGAATCGAAACTCGATGCCGACGGATTTCGCATTCTCATGGTCTGCCACGTTCTTGATCACGCCGGTGAGATTGCTCACGTGCCCGATTCCGATCAATTCGAATTCCAGGTGAACGGTGGCGCCCTGCAGCAAGGTGGGATGCGAATGCTGAAACACCACTCGACACCCAGCCACGCTGAGGTCCTGCACGAGGCCGCCCATCGTCGCCCCCCCTTTCGAATCCACACACACCGCCCCTCTCCCATCGACCTGTATCAGAAGTAACGGTTCGTTGCTGGGGACGCGTACATGCTTACGGAGGTGGATTTCCTCCACGGCCTGAGGAAAGGCAAGATACAGGAGCGGGACCGGAGAGGTCTGGGTGATGCGGACTTCGCTTTCGTAACCAATGAGCTTGCCGGCCACCAGATAACGAACGAGACAACGAGTGCCCGCTTCGCAGGCGACGGCCTGCCCGAAATGAAACGGCCATTCGCAAATCAGCCACGACCCGTCTTTCCACCCCAGCAGCGTCGCGCTACACTGAACCTTGCCGTTCCCGGACTCGATGGTGAGCTGCAGTGACAGGCCTACGCTGAGAATCGGCAGGCATGAGGCGGCTGGTTCGAAGTCCCTCATGCGGCTCCGTTATCGAGGTACACATGAGGATCGATTCCCAGCGTCGATGGATCTAGAGTCGCCTGAATCATGCGATCAAGTTGTCCCGATTGCGCGGCCAGATCCAGATCCAGCGGGCGCGCTCGCAGGAAGCCCGTCCCTTCGGTGACGATCAGCACCCGTGGTTTCAAGGAGGAGTGGCGATTGGGTTGCGTGACGATGGCGGCCTCCCCCGTATTCAATGCCACACAGGAGCCGACGGGATAGACGCCGACGATGTGGACGAACCGCTGGACCAGCATGCTATCCACATGACCGCGGGTGCCTAGCTGATAGAGAAATTGGAGCGTCTCGTGCGGCGATTTCCCCTTATGGTAACAGCGATCGCTGGTCACGGCGTCGTAAATATCGACGACGGCAGCGATGAGTCCGAACTCGCTCAGATCCGCCTTGCAATGTTGACAGGGGTAGCCCGTACCATCGACACGCTCATGATGCTCGAGGGTCGGCTTTAGGAACGCATCGCTTAAGCCTGTCGTCGCCGATAGCACCTCCGCCCCGCGCATGACGTGCTGTTTCATCAGTTCGAACTCATGGGCTTCGTACCGTCCCGGCTTATTCAGCAGTTCGAGCGGAATTTGTGTTTTTCCGATGTCGTGCAGCAGCATGCCCGTTCCCAACTGAAGGAGTTGTGTGCGGTCGTATCCGAGGTCTCGCCCAAGAGACAAGGCCAAGAGAGCGGTGTTGACGGAGTGATAGAACGTGTATTCATCGAACTGCTTGAGACGTGACAAGCTCGTGAGCGCGTCAGGGTTGCGCAGAATGCTGTCGGCCATGCTCTCCACGACGTGATGCACCGCCTCCATGTTCAGCGCGCCACCCATTCGGACGTCTCCCATCGCCTGTTGAATCACGCCCTTGGCCGCTTGATAGACCTGCTTCGCCACCTGCAGCTCTTCAGTATATGTGGTGGCCGGCGGTTCAGACTCGACGGCAGGCGGCGACGCAGGTTGGGGCACGTCATCCGATGCGGCAAGGTGCGGCGTGCACGAGCTGACGTCCGGGGATGCCTCTTCGATATCGACATCGAGTTGTTGAACGCCGCTGGCGCTCAGTTGCTCGATTTGTTGCGCGGACGTAATGGTGAACTTATTGCGCAGGAACGGCGTGGCCAGCCAGGAGCGGTCGAGTTTCTCGACCTTCATCCCGATTCTCAGCTGATCGATGAAAATCCGTTTGCGCATCGTCCTCCGGAAGATGTGGCGAGCCGTAACAGGGGGCACATTGAGCAGCCACGTGCCCTAATGGACTCTATCGGCGGCGAGGCGAGAATCTTGAGGCGAAACGTCCAGCCGGCAACCGGTCACAATCCGTGAGAATGTAACCCTCTTCGCCCGCGTCAAGTTCTATTCAATTCGAGCCGATACTGCAGTAGGCAGGCGGGCCTCCTTTGCCCTCACGCCGGAGTTCGCACACAGCATCTCGATCAATCCTCTACGCGCCATTGCCGAGCATCATCGATGAGCACTGCGAAAACGATCACCATCGACCAACTCAAGCCGGGAATGTTCGTCGTCGGAATGGACCAACCCTGGTACCGGACCCCCTTTTTCATTCATAAACGCCTCATTCGCCACATGGAGGATATTAATCTTCTCCGACAGCATGGCATCAAAGAGGTGCAGATCGATCCCGATAAGGGGCTCGATCTAGAGGCGGAGTCGTCGGAAGAGGCGCTCCAACCGGACAGTGCAGAGACAACCGCCTCCTCCCTGTCGACGCCCGGCGCACAAAAGCAGGGCACCACTCAAGCGACTACGACGGCAGGGCGGGACTCAGCAAAAGAAGCCCCTCACGCGGACCGTCATGCAGAGACGCACGAGGCCTCTCTGTCGCCTCCGGCTACACAGAAAGACGCGCTGCCGTCGAACGCACGGCAGCAAACCGAAGCCGCCCAGGCGACGACTGCGAAGGAGACCTCGCCGGAAGAGGCTCGTCGACCGGACAGCACAGAGAACCATGCCAAACCGCTGCAGCCCTCTCTCACGGAGAGAGACGCGCCGACCCCGTCGAGCACAGGAAAACAGGCTGAAGCCGCCCAAGCCGCCTACCTGGAAGCAACCTGCTCGATGAAGCGCCTGTTTGAAGAGTTAGAAGCGGGAATCGTGCCCCAGCCTGAGGCGTTACGAAAGGTCGTCTGGGATGTGCTCGAGCGCGTGCTCGACGATAGCGGCTCCATGCTCACGCTCCTGTATCTCCAAAAGATGCGACGATTCGATCGCACACTGGCGTCACACGCACTCGATGTCTGCACCCTCTCGCTCATTGTGGCGCATTCGTCCGACGTTCCGAAGGAACAGCTCGAAGCGCTCGGCGCGGGCGCGTTGCTGCATGACATCGGCTATGTCCGATTGCCGCGGAATCTCTACCGTAAAAACCGCGAGCTCACGGCACAAGAGGCCGCGGTAATGCAACAACATCCTGCACTGGGATTGGCGATCTTACAGGAGGCGAACGAAAGCCGGGAAGCGGTCGTCCGGATTGTCGTGGAACATCATGAGCGCCGTAACGGGAGCGGGTTTCCCCACAAACTCCAGGGAGACGCCCTGTCAAGCTTGGCGCAACTGGTCGGCCTGGTGGACGTCTACGACGGTATGATCAGTCGTCGCGGGGGCCGTCCGGCGATGCTGCCGCATGACGCCATTCGACAGCTGTTTCGTCTTGGCGATACAGGAGAGTTTGCAAAGAATTTGATCGAAGACGTGATTAGAAGCCTGGGCGTCTATCCGATCGGCAGCTTGGTCCTGTTGAATACGGCGGAACAGGCGGTGGTGGTGGCCGTCAATCCGGCGCAACGCCTCAAACCGGTGGTGCGAGTGATCGCCGGGCCGCAGGGGGAGACCTACCTCACGCCGATTCGCGTCGACCTCGCAGTCCAGGCAGCAGGCGCGTCAGTACGCACCATCGCGAAGGTGCAGGATCCTCTTCAGGAACGAGTGAATGTGGCCCTGTTTCTAGATGGCATCGAGCCAGAGGCGGCATGATGAAACGTACCACGGCGAGTCGCACCAAGAGGTCTCATCCTTCGACAGCCTCCGCCCACCGCAGCCTACTCGATGCTGCGGTGTTGGATACGCTCCCGATCGGAGTGGTGCTGCTCGACAGCCAGCTTCGTATCCGGTCTGTGAACGCTGAAGCTGCCCGCCTGGTCGGACAATCGACGGATTCCTGCTCCTCGAAACTTCTGCGGGACGTGTTCCGTGAAATACCAGGAGCATCCGACCTCGACAGCGTGACGCGCATTCACGCATGCGTGACCGCACGTCGCCCCGTTCAGGGAGCCCAGACACGACTCGCCGGATGCGCGCAGGAATCGTATCCGGTTGAATGGACCTATGTCCCCTTGGATACCGACGGAGACGCCGGCGGCGTGTTGACGATACGGGACCTGACTCACGAGAGAGAGCTCCAGCAAGATCTCGACCGCCTGGCACGTGTGGCGGAAGAAAGTCCCTTCCCCATTATCGAGTTGGACACCGATGTGAATCTCGTCTATGCAAATCCCGCCATGACGCAATTGCTGCACCGGTTTGGCTATACTGCCGACGGATTTCCCTCCGTGCTTCCCCCTGGGCTGCCTCATCTGATCCATCGTTGCCTTGAGTCGGGATCTGAGATTTGGCAGGAAGAGGTCTGTTTGTCGAAGCCAAGCTTTGTCTGGAGCTTCTGCCCTGTCCCCTCCCATGGACTGGTCCGGGGATATGCAGTGGATATGACCGAGGTCAAGGCGGCCCACGAGGAGCTGCACCTCGCTGCGGAGCACCTGCGCCTCAACAATCGTCAGTTGGATCAAGCGCTGCAGCAAGCGGAAGAAGCGGCCCGCGTGAAGACATCGTTCCTGGCAACCGTCAGCCATGAATTGCGCACGCCGATGAACGGGGTCATTGGGATGACGGACTTATTGATGGACACCGAACCGTCGGAGGAACAACGGTCGTATATCGAGACGATTCGGCAGTGCGGCGAAACCTTACTGAGTCTCATCAACGACATTCTTGAATATGGCAAGCTCGAAGCCGGCAAGCTCGAACTGGAATGTATCGACTTCAATCTTCGCACGACGGTGGAACAGGTCTTGGGACAACTCGCGGAGCGGGCTCAACGCAAAGGATTGGAAATCACCGGCCTGGTCCACGCGACCGTCCCGATAGGCCTCCGCGGCGATCCGGGGCGGCTCCGTCAAATTCTCACGAACTTCGCGAGCAATGCGATCAAGTTTACGGAACAGGGCGAGGTGACGGTCCAGGCCTTTCTCGAACAGGACGAGGCAGACGCCGTCGTCGTTCGCTTCGAAATCACCGATAGTGGAATCGGCATCGCCCCAGAGGTACAGGACCGGCTTTTTCAACCGTTTACCCAGGCCGACAGCTCGACGTCCCGCAAGTATGGGGGAACCGGATTAGGGCTCGCCATCTCGAAACAACTCGCCGAGCAAATGGGAGGCAACGTCGGTCTCACTAGTCGATCGGGGCACGGCAGCACGTTCTGGTGCACCGCTCGCTTCCTCAAACAAACGACGTCTCCCTTGGCGATCGTGTCGTCGATCGAATTGACCGGGCATCGCGTGCTGATCGTGGACGATAACGAGTCGAATCGAACCATCTTCCATCATTTCGTGACTGGGTGGGGCATGGTCGATGACCAGGCCCAGGACGCGGCCTCCGCTGTGGCACTCATCGAACAAGCCGCCGGCAAAGGCGTCTTCTACGATGTGGCCATCGTCGACATGTTGATGCCGGGCAAGGACGGGCTACAACTGGCCAAGGAACTCAAGGCGCACCCTATTGGATCGAAGATCCACCTGATCATCCTGACGTCGCTCATCCAGCGGGGACATGCGGAGTTGGCACGCCAAGCCGGCTTCGTCGCCTATCTGACCAAACCGGTCCGCCACGACCAACTCTCGAATTGTTTAAGAACCGTGCTGGGAATCCCAGAGCCTGTCATTGAGGCGCGCACGGCCGCGATTGCGGCCCCTGCACCACCGCTCATCACGCAGTACACTCTTGCAGAAATAGCGTCGGCGCCCCGTGTCCTGGTGGCGGAAGACAATCTCATCAATCAGAAGCTGGCCGTTCGCATGTTGGAGAAGCTCGGCTATCAAGCGGATATCGTAGAGAACGGTCGCGACGCGCTGGCGGCAGTGGGGCGAGGCTCTTATGTCGCGATCCTGATGGACTGTCAGATGCCTCTCCTCGACGGATTCGAGGCGACCAAACTCATTCGAGAAGGCGAGAGGCGCGAGGCCATGGGCGAGCGTGAAGAATCAGTCGCCACTAGCCCCTTACCCCTGGCCTCTCGTCATATTCCCATCGTCGCGTTGACGGCCAACGCCATGATTGGAGATCGCGAACGCTGTCTCGCCGCCGGCATGGACGATTATTTGACGAAGCCCCTCCGGAAAAATGATCTCAAGGAAGCCCTCGAACGGTGGATTCCAGTGTCCCGGCCCTCACAGGCTACAGCGGCCGGCAGTGCAACACCGACCGACACGGAGGAACGCGCTGACGCCCTCCCGGTGATCTTCGATAGCGCCACGATGTTACGAAACATCGGAGGAGATCGTCAGCTGTTGGACCAGCTGATTGGCCTATTTCTCCAGCGCTATCAACCCATGTTGGAGGACATCCGCACCACCTTAGCCGGCAGGGATCAACAGGCCATCGAACAAGCCGCCCACCTCTTGAAAGGCACTGCCGGGAATCTCTGCGCATCGGAAGTCGTCTTGGCCGCCGGTCAGTTGGAAGCACTCGGGCGGCTCGGGACGCTGCTCGATGCCCCGGCTATCTACACCCAACTTGAGGCTGCGGTGCTTCGGCTCGTTCGAATTCTGGAAGAGCGACGCCGGCATCAACCCGACATCAGAAAGCCTGCCGCATAAGAGAAACACCAAGAAAAGAGCTTATGGCTTATAGCCGATGGCTCGGAAAACGCGCCGTCTATCGAGACCAAGAATCGACTCTTCTTCTCGGAAATTCGAAGAACTCTGACTCATGGGCCTGCTATCGGCCATAAGCCATACGCTATATGCTCTTGACGGATGAAGAGCCTGCTAGGCAGGGATGGCTTCGGATTGCGACTCGGCCTGGGCAGGCTGGCAGGCGCTGGGCACGGAAAAAATCGGGTAGCGGGTTGGATATTCGTCCGAGAGAACCATCTGTTTACAGAGCCTGGTGGAGGGATTCATGAGGAGCGGTCCGCG
>ERZ1292630.4831-Hain-H41-02um-R3-4831-length-11293-cov-5_pt1 | contig 11293 bp, 11 predicted proteins | sample MGYA00564408_ERZ1292630 | MGnify/ENA primary metagenome ERZ1292630 (study PRJEB36523, sample SAMEA6512641) | groundwater metagenome | collected 2019-01-08 | study: AquaDiva: Metagenomics assemblies of 32 groundwater samples | reverse complement strand
CTTAACCTAGCGTAAAATGGTATTTGACTTTCAACAGAATTAATTTAATCATCCCACATATAGTTGTTAGGTTTCGAATTACATGTTATAATTAAACAAAAGAACGTCGACTTCATCTCCGGGTGGAGACCATTCTTTGGAAAAATGCAGGGATAAGGGATCAAACTTCTACCTGCATTTTTTATTTATTCTGCCTTGTGGGTTAAATCAACAACTAAAACCAATACGTTTTTTTTCTCTTCCGAATTATGTACCTCCGGAGTATATTTACCTTTTAACTCAACTAATGAAAGTTCGAGGTTCATTCGAAAAAAATTCCTGCTGGGAACGCTACCGGTTTTATGAACCACATCGTGATTTATCGGATAAGCGCCTTCACCAAGCTCATCGCCGCCGAATTGCAGACCTAGCAGCTTCTGGGTCTTATCATACAAAATAATGCAATTTTTGAATTTTTCAATTTCATACTTTCTGTAGCAGCCCGTGTAGAAGCTTATCGTCCCTCCTTGGGTGATTCCGATATAGTTGCTACCAATGCGAGCTCCGAAGGAGCGAAATTCGGTAAAATTTGGTTTTTTGTCTAACATAAGCGAAATTAATGACTTAAAAAAGTTACTGAGTTAACAGTAACACAAATTAAATCAAAAGTCGAGAGGGAAACAGTGCACAAAAGGTGGATAACTTTGAAATTAATAAGTTTTGAATCTTTTTATTACTTTCCTGCTTTTTACAAAATAATTAATAAATTTATCTGACCATACTTACACAATTGCATAAGACCGCTGAATTTACCGACTCTGCCTAATCGTATGGTCTACTTTGTCTATTACACGAACCGAACGGTTTTCTGCCGGTCGAATCCGTCGGTTTTCCCAATATGACGAACTGGATGAATCGAACAATCCGTCCGAACCAGACACTTTGTTCGAAACGTGCTAAATCTACCCTTTCGGGGGTTGGTAATGTAGGTGTGAAGTTAGAAGGAATAACGTCTCCAGCGTCTCCACTGTCTCTTTTGTCTTTTCTTACGTTTCAAACATGCCACCAGCTATTTATGTAGCCACCGATAATTTTTTGATGCGAGTAAAGTACCACGGAAGGACAAGGAAGCGGATGCAGAATTAAGATTTAATTTTTTCATTATAACCCGTAAGAGCCGATGCCGAAAGAATACCGAAAATATAAAGACCAAGAAGATTAAGGTGGTCTGGTTTGTCAAGACACCAAATGGCCTTGCTTAAGATATAATCAGAGGCGGGGTAATTAAGTAGTTCCGACCTTTGAAAAATAATTAAAGTAAAGTGTTGCCGGTGTTCGTTCGTCGAGGGATTGGTGTGGACGTTTGGTATTGTAGAACTGGAAATACTCTGTTAGTCCAAGGTTAGCCTCGCCAATCGTTTGGTACGATTTCAGAAATACATTTTCGTACTTAACCGTTCGCCATAGTCTTTCAGTAAAAATATTATCCATTCACCATCCGCCTCCGACCATACTGATTTTGACATTTTGTTTTAAGAACGGCCGTAAAAATTGTTCCGAAGTAAAGCGTGAGCTTTGGTCGGAATTGCTAATTTCAGGGATTGCGATTTTTAGAGAGCGCTCTTGTGCGCTTAGGCAGAAGGGAATCTCGAGTGTCAGAGACAATTCCCAACTTACCACCCGAGCGGTCGCCGCTTCAAGAGAAGAGGCTCCCACGGGAATTTCTTATTTCTTTGGAGGCTCTTGCTTTAAAGCCCACCAAATCGCAAGATACAAAAACAGTATCAGGAGGTATGGGTGGTGTATCCAGAACGGGTGGATAGACATAAGATTTGGTTATTTATGGTTCCGATCGAGGAGTAATTTTTTCTCACAGTGTGTCAACGTGCAATTTTTTTTCAACCAGTCGAGCTCGTTGTCTCGCTGGCCGATAATTTTGTACAGCTGGTCGATCTTGTCGTGTAGTTCCTTGTATTCGTGTTTGCGCTTGTCCACGAACAGCGTGGGCAAGCCGGCCTTGGCAATTTTTGCCACTGGTTGACCTGGGTGCGGTGGACTTCGTTCTCGCTCGCAATCTGGGAAACCGACTGGCTGCCGGCGAGCGCGGCGATGGCGATGTACGCCTTTTGGTTGGGGAAAAATGTTTTACGCATGGGTGGTTATTATGCCACCGATTTGTATCTTAATGGATTGTCTCATTTTCCCAGACCATTATAAAAAAATCATCTATTCTAAATCAATAGGTACTATAGTTCCAAACTTTTCATACATTCTTGTAAATGAATCCAGATAAAAAGATGAATCCGGAATTAATTTTAATTTTTCTTGTAATTTTTCCCAACCAAAAGATTTCATTCCTGCATTTTCATAATCCAAATATATTGACAACGCATTGCCTAAAAAATACGAATTACTTAGTGGTAAATCATTCTCTTTTTCAAGTTCTTTTATACCATTTAAATAAAGGTTTCTGAATTCATATGATCTGTCTTTATACACACCATCAACCAATTTGTAAAATTTATAACTAGATGGAGAGCAAGCATGACACAACCCAAAAGCAAACTCAAAATTTGAATCAAAAACTTTTATCTCTGGCGTACCATTATTATTTAAATCTACTAAATCATCCCCAGAATCAAAAGTTAGATGCTCGGATTTGTTTATCTCACTAGTCAGGTTTTCAATATTATCACCATTCAAGCTTAGAATCATTGATTTCCAACAATGCCAACAATTCCCCCCATTACCTATGTCCACCATAATTTCTTGTTTACCATCCCTATTAATATCTTTTATATTTTTTACACTGGAAGAATAGTAATTAAATCCCCACACAGGAATCATCCCTCCAATTGCGTCATCTTTTAACAAAAAGACAAATCGTTCACCCCCATGATCTGACTGATCCGACAACATTGTACGACCAAAATAAGAACCAGAACAATACCCAGGATTTGTAGTGCCCTCTAAAATTTTATAATTAGATCCATTTATTACTGAATTTTTAACCGAATAGCTATTTATAAGCTTATATTGCTCATTATTTTCCTTAATTCCCACATGATCAAACAAATCTTTTGCAAATTTTTGGTATTCAAAATTATATAGGGCTAAAACAGTAGTTAATTTTAAAAGTGTTTTGCAGTTTATTCGGTCATGTTCACCCAAAGTTTCATTTATTGCCTGACAATTATTTTCTAAAATTGAAAAATCAAAATTGTTTTTTTCCGCTTCTGCATATTTTTCGTCAACAAATTTTATTTGAGGTAAACATTCAACTGCATATTCCGGATATACTTTGTATATTTCAATTTTTTGAATATCTAACGATTTTAAACAATGACCGGGTTCATAATAACCACAATCATCAGGTTTCGGTATTCCAGTTATTTTCAAGGTATCTTCTACATGCGATTTCATGAACTTAACATATTCTTCTACAGCACGATCATCAAATCGTATGCTATAAGGTAAACCCCAAAACCAATGGTATTGATTGTTTCGTTCTTCAATTTTGTCTTTAGAAATATCATAATAATAAAAATTGAAATCTCCACCGCTACTAATCTTTCTCATCTTCCCATAATATACAACTGCATTTTCGTTCTGTGAAAATCCGGGGGCTATGTATACATCCGCTGAATCCGTTTTTATATTTTTACCAATCTCATTACTAATTGTAGTTTTTTTTTCCAAAGAAAGAAATTCACTTACCAACACTAAAACTGTAAGAATCATTAATAGGCCAATGTATTTTTTGATTTTTTCAATAAGTTCCTTCATAACAAATTATTTTATTTCTTTAACAAATCCCATCGATTTTTATATTCTCCTATGGCCCCCTTCATAACTCTTTTTTCTTTACCAAAATGACTAGTTAATTTTGGTAAGTCAAGACTGGGCACTATATACATGTCAGGTTCTTTTAACAGGTCCTCAAACTTATTATTGAATATAACAAATACTATAAAATGATCTTTTTTCTGTGTCGTGTTATTTATTACAAGCGAAGAATATGATCTAACTGCTTTAACATCAATTGAAAGCGGTGTGCCATCTTTTCTTATAACCCTAATATCAATACTTTTTTTATTACCCTGACTAATATACGCCTCCAATTCCAATCTGTATAATTTTGATAAGACTAGATACTCGCTTGCTATACCAGTATTGAATGAATTTGCTCTCATATTTTATTAAAAAAACTACTCTTTAAAGATACATCTATATCCAGTTAAGAACAATGCCTATCCAATCGCCATCAAACTTAGTTGGCGCCGAACAGTACTGACCAAATACTGGCTCTGGTTCACATGTAGGGTCGGCTTCAGTCCCTGTTGGGGAAAAACCTAGCAAAAAAGCCACAAACAGATAGACAAGGAAAAGTTGGAACCCTTTATGATTTTTTATATAATTAAATCATGACGATATAATTTCCGTCAATCCATCTTTCACCACGACTCCATACCGATCAAAAAGTCCACCCTGCTTCAGCATTCTTTTATTAATATTCGGATTTTTTGAGCGGCCCGGTATTTCCTTTAAGTATCTTTGGAAGTCCTTATGATGCAGGTGGCCTATGGAGGCGATTCGATAATTCTGATCTAACAAAATAAAAACCAGTTCATCCCACGGTTCAGTCAGACGCGCTCCTTTACCATTTTTATTTTCACTAGTCATCATTTTGACTGAGACTAGACCGTCGGTAGTCTTTAAATCGGACCCTTTGGTAGACCTATAGTCATGTTTGTGTGACATTCTCCCTTCACCTTCCAAATACTTTATGGCGATGTATTCGCCGATCCTACCAATAATATTATCGTTGCCAGACAATTCATTCAGATATTTTTTCTCGAGCTCAAAGAACGCACGCCGTGCCTGCAAGTAATTTTCAATCACTCTCTTAATTTCGGCTTCCTTATTGTCCATACTTTGCCACGAATAAATTCCTGACGCACAAAAACACAAAACCCCACGCCAGCTGGAGTCTTTCGACTCCCACACACCTTTCGATGTATGACTCAACCAAGAATAGCTGATCGTGGGGATCAGTGTCTTGGTTGAGAATTTTCTGCCATATCTAGCGGTGTTTCCGCGAGGGTTAGGCAACTAAATTGTGGTGGTATAGTAAGCCATTTTAAAGCTTTTGTAAATGACGGTCGTCTCTTGTTTTTCTCTGTATTTTTTGTATACTACCAGCCTCTAACCCATCATGATGTCTAAAACTAACAGTATGATTTCGCTTGAAATGCATAAGATGTACGTAGATTCGGCAATAAAAATTTTGGAAGAAAAGGCCAGAAACCGCGCTACTATCTATTATAATGATTTTTGTTCAAATATTGGCTTAAACAGCATGTCTCTCCAACAACGTGAAACGGCCAAGGTTCTTGCTGACGTTACTGAGTCTCGTTATAACAAATATAATGCAATGATTTCCGCTCTCGTGGTTTCAGCAGTAACTCAAATGCCCTCAGAAAAATTTTATAATTTGGCAGCTGAGAAATACGGCTTTACTATAGGGGCCAACGAAAGACAGAAACTTCAATTTTGGCGTGAACAGAAGGCAAAATTATATAATTATTCTGGTAATGTCGGGCCTAGAAACGAAGAACCTATAACATATGGCCAAACTGAAGTTAACACCAACAACACCCAATTATCATTCGATGATAGTAGTGTTCTTCATTTTTATAATAAAAAAATTATTATATCAAAAAGTCGGAACTCTAGTAGTCACGATCTACTACTTACAATTTTTAAAGACAAGGAAAAAGTATGGAGCTATGATGAGGTAGCTGCTGATTGGACAGATGAATATGATAAAAGCAAATGGCGTCGATATTATAATGCTGGGTATGAAGCTAATCAAAAAATAGCTAAGGAGACTACGATTAAGGATTTTCTACTTCTGTCTAGTAAAACAGTAAATATCAATCCTAGGTACTTATAAACAGTTTGCAAAGTTTTGCAAATAGGCCACACCGTACAATGCCCCAGTAATTTACTGGGGCTTTTATGTTGTTATCTGAAAAGGAAACAGGTGCCTTTCGACAAATATTCAATCGACATTTTGGCTTGCCTCTTCCCGAGGTCGAGGTTACCGAACGTGCAAATCGTCTAGTCCTATTAGTCGGCCTTATCTATTCCGGCCAAATTGATGAAGCGGTAACTTTCTTTCGGAATAAGAAAGGGGTGAACAAATATGATCGATGACCGTGAATACATTCCCGATGAATTTAATGCTTTGCTTGATATCGAAGAAGCGCACCGGCGTAATCTAACTCGATACACTGATGCCGAGTTGATAAAAATGTTTCGGCCCGAAGTGAATGAGATTGTCCAGGCAAAAATTTCTGAATATGAAGATGAACGATCAGCACTTGTAAAAACAATCCGCTGTCGCTTAGCAGTAATCATGAATTATGACACAGATGATTTCTCAAAATGGTGTGCACGGCAGTTTGTTAAACTCACACTCGTGAAGGAACTTATACAAATCGAAAAGCATCTTTACCGCCTGAAGCGACAAGGCAACCTCATTAAAGGACGGAAGCCAAGAGATGGACTAGTAACGCGCGATCAGATCGACCAAGCGATGGTGGTTCCGATTCAAAACCTGATACCGGGTCCGTTCCGGAAGGCAGGCAAGAATCTCATTTGCCTGTGTCCGCTCCATAATGAAAAAACACCATCATTTTCTATTTACACCGCTACCAATTCTTGCTTTTGTTTCGGGTGCCAACAGGGAGGAAACACAATTAAGCTTGTGCAATTGCTACACGGCTACAATTTCATCGAGGCAGTTAAGTATTTACTCAATCTAATTTAAAAATATATGGATGAAGAATTATTGGAGAAAAAAACAAAGGAAATTGAAGAAAACAGTCCCGAGCCGACCGATAACTCAGACGGATCAAAAATACTAAAAATAATCGAGAATGGAGGTGTATTCCTTTTCCATGACGAATTAGGAACCGGTTACGCTCGAGTTCCGATTGGAAAAAAATATAAAACGATGCGTATTGATAGCAAGGATTTTAAAATGTGGTTATCACGCATATTCTATGACAGGATAAAAAAACCACTTAGACATGATCTGCGGTCGACTATCATGGAAACTTTAGAAGCAAAGGCATGTAACGAGGGGTCGGTTGTACTTCTTCATAATAGAGTCACTTGGCATGAAAATGCGCTCTGGTATGACCTTGGCGATGGTTCTTCCGTCTGTGTTACACAAGAAGGTTGGCAGATTCTTAATGAAACGCCAGTATTATTCAGAAGTTATAATCACCAAAAACTCCAGGTTCACCCTATTATTAATGGTCATGCCGCAGATCTGTTTAAACTTATAAATGTAACAAACAAAGATAAACAGCTACTCCTTTTGGTTTGGCTGGTATCATGTTTCCTCCCGGATTTTCCGCACCCGATATTATACGTCCACGGACCACAGGGTTCAGCAAAATCTACCTTGTGTAAAACAATCAAAGAACTGGTTGATCCATCTCAACTCGATGTTACTAGTTTTCCAAATAATGAGAATGAGTTAGTGCAGATGCTTTCTCATAATTGGTTCCTCTGTTTTGACAACGTTAAATATATACCGAAAGGAGCGCCCGATACCCTATGCCGTGCGGTAACTGGGGCAAGCTTTGCGAAGCGCTCCTTATATACCAACGATGACGACTTTATCTGCCGATTCAAACGCTGCATCGTTATTAACGGCATCAACCTAGGAATTAGGGAACCGGATCTCATGGAGAGAAGCATTCTGCTCGAACTAGATCGAATATCCGAGAATGGCCAACGTAAGGAAGAGCGGGAACTAAATATTCAATTCGAGGGTCTTAAGTCATCAATTCTTGGCGGCATTTTTGATTGCCTTGTTAAAGCGATCCAACTCAAAATAACATTCAAATTAACCCAGCCTTTGCCACGAATGGCAGATTTTGCAACTTGGGGGTGCGTTATATCTGAAGCTCTAGGTTATAAACACGAGAATTTCCTGAAGGCTTACAAAGATAACCAAGAAATACAAAATGATGAAGTGTTGAATGAAAGTACTCTGGCCGTCGTTATCAGGAACTTCATGAGCGACAAAACAAACTGGAGCGGAACGCCGACCCAAATGCTTGGGGAGCTAAAAGAGCTAGCGGCAGGGTTTGATGGTATGAAAATTGACATAAACCATGATCGGTCGTGGCCAAAAAATGCCTCAAACCTCACTAAGCGCTTAAATGAACTCAAAACGAACCTTGAGAATATCGGCATTAAATTATGGTCGGACAAGGAAAATAAAAAAAGAATTATACGCATTGAAAAAGTGAATGACGAAATTATTGGTGGAGACACAAGAGACGCTGGAGACGATGATTTGTCCGGCTCGGAAGCAATACAATTCTAGACACCGTATACTTGACCAGTACTTGTTAGGGATGTTATTCCCATGATTTAATAAAATTTTTTAACTTATTTTAACCCGCTATATGATACAAAGCAAAACCGCCAGCAAATATTTCCTTTATTGCCGAAAAAGTAGTGAAGGTGAAGACCGACAGGCGCTCTCTATAGAATCCCAGACCGGTGAAATGGAAAAATTGGCCGTGCGATCCGGACTGAAAATAGTTAGGACCTTCACAGAAGCCCACTCCGCTAAAGAGCCAGGAGCGCGACCTATTTTTAATAATATGGTCGAGCGGATTAAGAAAGGCGAAGCGAGCGGGATAATATGTTGGAAACTAGACCGCCTGGCCCGCAACCCAGTTGATGGGGGCATTATCAATTGGTTGCTCCAACGGGGCACCATTCAACATATCCGCGCCCATGATCGCGACTACTATCCATCCGATAATGTCCTCATGATGTTCGTGGAGCTTGGTATGGCGAACCAGTACATAATTGAGCTCCGTCAAAATACGGCTCGCGGGCTACGCACCAAAGCTGAACGCGGTTCTTACCCATCTCACGCGCCAGTTGGTTATCTGAATACCCCGCACCTTGTCGGTGGTTCACGCACTATCCTCGTTGATGAGGAACGGTTCCAGATTGTCAGAAAGATATTCGAAGAATTTTTAACAGGAAAATACACGGTGCAGGAACTCTGGCGAAAAGTAACCAAAGAGTGGGGTTTCCGCATGCGTTCTGGTAAGCCAATCAGTCATAGCACGTTCTATTACATGTTAGGCTCGACCTTCTATTATGGTGATTTTGAGTACCCGGGTGGTAGCGGTAAATGGTATAAGGGTTCACATCCACCGATGATAACGAAAGAAGAATATGATCGGGTTCAAGCCCTCATTCATCGACACCATAATACCCGGCCCCAAAAACACGAACTTACTTATAGGGGTACTATGCATTGCGGCGAGTGCGGCGCCACGGTAACCGGTGAAAAGAGAACGAAGCGCCAAAAAAATGGCAACGTCCATCACTACATATACTACCATTGCACGAAGCGGGTTAATCCTGATTGTACCCAGGAGTATGTCGATGAAAAAGCCATTGAGGAACAAATACTACATACCCTTAGTCGTATAGAAATACCGGATGATTTTTGTATCTGGGCTTTAGAAAAAATAAAAGAGGAACAAGCGCATAAAGGTGATGATAAGTCCGCAATAGTTACGAACCTTCAAAAGGAAATCATTGTCTGCGACAAGAAATTAAATAATCTGGTGGATATGTGTGCGAATGGAAATATAGACCAGGAGATTTTTAAGCAGAAGAAGGCCGAAATTGTAAGAGAAAAGGAGAAACTCAAATATATGTTATTAGGTATACATACACCTACTAAAAAATCCTCGGAGCCGGCTGAAAATATGTTCACTTTTGCCAATGTTGCGCGAGCGCGTTTTCAAGAAGGTAATATGGACACGAAACGTGGCATCATCTTTGGTCTTGGTTCGAACCTCCTGCTTAAGGATGGCAAGGTGCTTTGTGAAACAGAAAAACCACTTTTGCTTTTGGAAGAAGCGTCCGAGGAGCTAAAAAAAATTTCTGAGCGGTTTGAACCTGTCGAAAGCCTTTTGGAAAAAGGAAAACCGACCATTGAGTATGATCGGTTTCCTACATTGTTGCGGGGGTGGGATTTGAACCCACGACCTCAGCGTTATGAGCGCTGCGAGCTGCCGGGCTGCTCTACCCCGCTATGTATATATTGGACTTTCGACTTTGGACTATAGACTAAAGTCTAACGACTAAAGTCTACCTTGAGCGGTAGACCGGATTCGAACCGGCGACCTTCTCCTTGGCAAGGAGACGTTCTAGCCAACTGAACTACTACCGCAGGATATGTACTGAACTATCCCGATTTTGCTATGGCGCAAAATCGAGGATCCGCGATTCTGACCGAAAGTCAGAATCGGGACTACCGCAATTGGTAGTTGCCATTATACCTATATAATTCCGGAATGTCAATCTCATGCTTGACAAATCTTCAATTTTCTTGTATCCTCACCTGTCATCAGCCGAAATGGCTGGTTTGATGGAAGGCTGTCCAACCCGCAGTAGGAGGGATTCATATGGGGTTTCAAAGTAAGGCGGTTTCCAGGTCGATTGGCAAGGATGTTCCAGCGACCAACTATGCGTACTCAAGGGTGTTGATCTGGCAGATTTGCAATACGGAGGAGGGGGTCGGTCTCAGGGATCTGGTGATTGCCAATCCTCCGCTGATGCTCACGAGTCTGGAGTACTTCCGGACGCAGATGGACGGCGGCCAGCCTGTCGCCTTGCGGCCCGGCGATCGCCACCTGATCATCTGGCTCGAGAAGTTGGGCTACATCACCTACGCGGAGTACTGGCTCATCCTCCACTACATGGACATGCGTGGTGAGTCGGAGCCGGCTCGCGAGGAGATCGTCGATGGTCCGTACGACGAGTACCTGAACTGGGATGATCAGTTACACGAGGGTCGATCACAGCGCTCGAGCAGGACGCCCGGCGGCTGGATGAGCGGGTGGACGGCGTTCTCCGAATTCAGGGATCAGAGGAAGATTCGCGTTCCGCGTAATCGGCGATTCCAGTCGCGCAATCGCCGGCCGTTCGAACCGGACTGGAAGGTCCGCAAGGACAAGATTCGTCGCGAAGCCGCGAGGAACGCGAGGAAGATGAATCAAGGGCGCGACTACTAGCGCCGTCATTCGACACATCGCCTGTCCCCCGAAAATGCGGGGGACGGGCAGCATAAAAACTTCCCGACATTGTCGGGAAGTTTTTTGTATTAGATTATTTCGGGAGTTAGAGCGTGTCGTACAGGATAGCGTAGTCCAACGCGTCGGATGACTCGTTCGTTTCTTCGCTTAACCTTGCC